>ENA-OVGQ01000031-OVGQ01000031.1-human-gut-metagenome-genome-assembly--contig:-NODE-31-length-159089-cov-30.196272_pt1 | contig 159089 bp, 174 predicted proteins | sample MGYA00237774_ERZ505427 | MGnify/ENA primary metagenome ERZ505427 (study PRJEB26158, sample SAMN06016404) | human gut metagenome | biome: human gut; feature: ankylosing spondylitis patient; material... | reverse complement strand
CGTACATGCAGAGTGAAGTGAATCAGGAAGAAAATTTGAATAGAATTATTACGGTTCCTAATCTTCTTTCTTTTTTTCGGCTTTGTCTGATTCCGGTAATTATATGGAGTTATTGTGTAAAGAAAAATCCTCTGTTAGCTGGTGAAATCTTATTGCTGTCTGGTCTTACGGATCTTGCTGATGGATATATCGCAAGAAGATTCCATAGGATTAGTAATTTAGGAAAAATACTTGATCCGGTGGCTGATAAGCTGACACAGGCAGCGATGTTAATCTGTCTGTTTACTCGTTTTCCGCATATGCTTCTTTTAATCGTAATAATGGCAGGTAAGGAGCTGTATATGGTAGTCAGTGGATGTCTTGTGATACGAAAGACAGGAAAAGTACATGGTGCAGACTGGCATGGAAAGATAGTAACCTTTTTATTATATGGAACTGCAGCGGTGCATATTATATGGTTCCAAATTACACCGATGGTATCAGATCTGTTGATTGGTTTGTGCGCTATAATGATGGTCATATCGGTCGCTCTGTATATTATCCAGAATACCAGGACTCTTAAGGGAGAGACTGTATAAGCAATTTTATATTGCAATGACTAGAAAAATATTTAGGAGAAGATAGATATAAACAGTAAGTCAAACACACAAACTATGGAGTCTTTAGTCGGTTTAATAAAATTTTAGATAGAAAATAAATCATTCAATGTCATTTAGATAAGGTTTTTTATGACAAAAAGACAGATTGCTTATCTGCCTTATAATGCAGTATATTTGCAGGCATACAAAAAGCAAAGAAACAGTTGTGTTGAGTTGCAAAAAGAAATTGATAAGCTGCAACAAATGAAAAGTAAGGCTGAAACTAAGAAGTTCCAGTTGTATGATGATTATACAAAGGGAATTGTCCAGAGAGATATTATGATATCTGAAAGGACAATGCTTACTGAGCATATTGGTGAAATTGAGATAGAGCTTCATGAAATTGAGTCTAAAATACAGTTGGAACAATGTATTAATAAAGCTGGTGAGGAAGAAACAATAGAGTTGTTGTCCAAAATGGAGAGGTTTGACTTGGAGCTTATTCGTCAGGTTGTAAAGTGTATCACAATGTATGATGACGGCAACATTCAATTTGAGTGGAATGTGGATGACTTTATACAGGTTCAATGATATACTTCATATAAGACCATTTTCAAGAACTATCGTTTTTTGATGGTTCTTGAAAATAAATTTTTTTGGACTTTACTTGACACAAGCAGAAATCGACCATTGCTGTGGGGTGATAATATAATTAGGAATAGGCAGGAGGTTTTTATTGTAAATGAAGCAGGAAATATTGAATAAATTGAACCTTGGCGAAGATCATGAGCGAGAATGTAAATTAGCAACGGGTGGACTGCCAGAGAGTATATGGTAAACTTACTCTTCTTTTGCCAATACTAATGGTGGCACTATTTTGCTTGGAATTAAGGAACACAGGGATTCTTTTACTATTGAAGGATTGACTGATAAACAGATTGTTAAATATCAGAAGGACTTTTGGAGCACTTTAAATGATAGAAATAAGATATCAAAGAATATTCTATCAAATCATCATGTACATGTTGTCAAGGTTGAAGATAAAGAGGTACTTGAAATTGATATTCCGGCAGCAGACAGGCATGATAAACCAGTTTATATTGGAACAGATCCAATGAAAGGTACTTATAAAAGAGATTATGAGGGTGACTTTCTTTGTACTGAAGAAGCAGTTCGAGCAATGTTTGCAGACCAGAGAGATGTATCTGGAGATGTGGAAGTACTGGATGAGTTTGGATTGGACGTGTTGAATCAGGATACAATAAAAGGATATAGAATTATTTTTGAACAGCTTCATAGTGGACACCCATGGAATTTGTTGGAAAATGATGAATTCCTTATGAAGTTAAGGGCTGCGGCGAAGAATAAGAAAGGTACATTATAACCACCAATAGCTGGACTATTATTTTTCGGAGAGGCTTATCACATCATCGAAATTTTTCCGAATTATTTTTTGGATTATCGTGAGGAGTGTGATGATAAAGATGTTCGTTGGCTTTTTAGAACACATTCTAATGAAGGCGACTGGAGTGGAAATATATATGACTTTTTCTGCAAAGTACGTACAAGAATGGATGATGACGTAGATGTTCCATTTGCAAATAGGCGGGATGGATACCGGGTAGACAGAGTTGATGTTCATGATGCATTGGAAGAGGCATTGGCAAATGCACCGGCCCATGCAAATTATTATGGAAGACGTGGGATTGTTGTTATTAAGAAGGGCAAGGAGCTTAGTATATCTAATCCTGGTACTATCAGAGTAACAAAAGATGAATTTTATGCGGGTGGCAATAGTGATCCACGAAACCCTAATATTTTAAAGATGTTTGGATTTGTTAATGTTGGTGAGCGTGCTGGAAGTGGTGTTGATAAGATTATGACAGCATGGGCGGAACAAAACTGGAAAAAGCCGGAATTTGATTTTTCAGAACGTAATGATAGGGTGACATTAAAGCTTGAAGTTGGACAAGTGGTATATATTCCAGGCGCTGCTGATATAAGAAACAAGATGGATAGTAGTGAAACAGAGTCTACAAAAAATATGTCGAAAGAAGATAAGATACTTGCTTATATAAGGACTCTTCCCTGCATTGTGGACATGCATAATTATGCTGTACATATATAATTTGTTCTACTTTTGCCGGAGTTATCTTTATCTCTTCCCTGACGGTCTTTGTTCCAATCTCAACCATAGGTGTATTACAGTACGGACAGTTCAGGTCTTCCCCTTAAAGTGTGAGATTAACTACTGTTGCAGGAACATTTTTCGCTATCTCATCGTGTGTTGCATGGGGCTTTCTCTTTGTATGTGATGCTATCTGTATCATCTCAGTTTCAGATGCTTCCTGACTATTGCCATTAGTATCAAAAAGGCTTAACTGTCCATCGATATTAAACTTTTTTGATGTCTTTTCGCTTGATTAATTCTGATGATGAAGCAGTCTGATTCATGGTATGATTCCTCCGTAAATGTTGTATTCATATACCATAAATCTGCCCGCAAAGCCAGTAAATATGCGTACTTATCCATACTTTTAAAACTTTTTTGGAGAGACTGGCTTTATTGCTTTAGTCTGTCACACTGTTTTCCACAAAACAGGAACAAAGAATTGCTATAAAGATCAAGCTCATATGCATCTCTTACTATTGCCATCAGACCATCTATACTACGCCTCATATCGGTATATCCTGAAACAAGATAGATCTTTGCTACTCCCGACAACTCGCCTAACATATCTGTTGCAGCGCATTAAGCGTTGCTGCAATAATTCTGCTGTCGGCAGAATTATTTATAGCAATTGAATAACCATTGAATTCAATCTTAATATCTGATTTATCATCAGAGCAATTAGGAATAGTACAATTATTATCTTTTAATTCATTGTAGTGAATTGGTACAACTTCCTGTTTTCGTGTACCGGGACTACAGCTGCTGTATCATTGCACGCTTCCATCCTTAATCTCTTAACATTATAATAAAAAGAGCTTGTTGGGATATGGTTTATCCTGCACCATTCATAATCTGACAGACCGCTTACTCTGCAGGTTTGTATAAGTTCCATCCAATATTTGTCACGTTCTGATCTCTTCATAATCAAATCCTCCAAAAATTTATTTGAAGCAAAATGATACAAAAGTCTGATAATAGTTTGAAGTGAAATGCTACAACTTTTGCAATCCAGATCAGGATTTAGAGTATAATGCTCCAACTGTCCTAATCTTACATCTAAATCTGAAGAATTACACTCCGGTGGATTATGTAGCGCTTACGGAAAAGCTGAACTTATAGAGCCATTTTCTGATAAATATAATGAACATGCAGAAATTAAGAAAATACCGATAGAAGCGTTAAAGAAACTTGAGTCGCCGATGAACCTCATATGCGTAACGCCGGTGAAAATGGATGTATTATTTTCAGATTTTAAGAAAGATGGATATAGCATCAGACAGATTTTAAAGTAAATATATTTGGAATACGAACAAAAATAATTTATTTTTGCGCACGGTTCTTTGTCTGCTTATATATAAATTATAGTGCAAATAATAAAAACAAATATAAACTTAATACAAGAAATGCTATAAGATATATGAAGCGGCATGCAAAAGAGTATAAGGCAGACGTTAATCAGATGTTTGTTGCCGGAGATTCTTCTGGCGGACATACGGCATTTTTCTCACAGCTTATGAGGGAAGATGGGAATGTAAATATTTATCTTAGAGAAACTGCCGATATGAATATATATCCTGATGTTGATGCGAGCGTCAAAGGTATAATATCACTGTATGGTGCATTGAGTGTTATGCTTGAGGATGGTATGCCAAGTACTTTAAATCATCATCAGCCAGACAGTCCGGAGGGAATGGAAATGGGTGGTACCGACCTTCGTAATAATCCGGAGCTATGTAGTAAAATGTCGGTTGAGTGTAATATAAGTGAAAATGTTTTATTACCACCAGTGTTAATGTTTCACGGAACAAAAGACCGTACAATTAACCCAAAGGTTAGTGTCGTTGTGTATGAGGCCTTGAAGAAATATAATAAAGATATATTTTAGCTTGAAATATATAAATATTATGTTATAATATATTTAACATTTAAGTTAAATGTTAAATGAAGGAGGTGTAAGTTTGGCATTACAAGATACGCTTCAGGCACTCGCTGACCCTACAAGGCGCGAAATACTTAATCTTCTTAAACATTCGCGCTTGTCGGCTGGTGAGATTGGTAATCATTTTTCAATATCAGGTGCAGCAATTTCAAGGCATTTGTCAGTTTTAAAGGAGGCTGATTTAATTCGCGATGAACGTGAAGGAAAGTTCATTTATTATGAACTTAATGCGACTGTGCTTGAGGAGATTATGTTATGGATTAGTGAATTGAAAGGAGAAAAAAATGATGATTAAACAAAATAAAAAAATGATATTATTTACTTTGGTTTTATTGCTTCTTCCAATAGTTATGGGGTTGTTTTTGTGGAATCAATTACCTGATACTGTTGTAACGCACTGGGGAGCTGATAACCAGCCTGATGGCTACTCATCTAAGGCTTTTGCAGTGATTGGGCTTCCAGCTATATTATTAGCAACACATTTGATATGTATAATTGCAACCAATATTGACCCTAAAGCAAAAATAATTAACAATAAAATGTTTTCTGTTGTTATATGGATATGTCCATTTATTTCTATTGTAACATGTGCTATGGTTTATGGATATAATCTTGGATATCAGTTTGATATGGGCTTTTTTAGCTCTCTGCTTATTGGAGTTTTGTATATAATTTTGGGTAACTTCATACCTAAGATAAAGCAAAACTACACAATTGGGTTCCGTATTCCATGGGCATTAAATAATTCAGATAACTGGTATCATACACACAGGTTTGGTGGAAAATGTATGGTAATTGGAGGAATAGCACTGATAGTTACATCACCATTTGAAAATGTATGGGTACTTCTTGTAGTTGCTATTATTCCCTGCATTTTGCCAGTAATATATTCATATATGTATTACCGAAAAACTATGCTATAATGTGCGTAAGCAATGAGCCGTGCCAGACGAAAGAATAACAAAGTGCTGTAATTATGGGAATTCGTGATGGTGAGGCAATAAGGAAGTAAGAATTGCAGCAGGTAATTCTCTATAGTGGCTATGCTTAAAAAGCATAGCCATTTGATTTATATAAGGAACAATTATGGTGTTATTACTATAATTAAATTTACATAAGTCTGAATGTCTGTTAAAGCAATATTGAAAATATCAGAAAAAGAGTGTATTATAAAAGCGAGTTAGATAGAACTAACAAATTTCTTACATACGTATATACGCTTGCATTATTTGCATGGGACACATTTTTCCTTGATTGGGTATTGTTTGCCAATATCAAGAAAATCAGACTTCCCGGAACAGAGCATATGGATAAGGAATATCATCAGAAATATTAAGAGTTTATTGAACGCAGAGAAAAACAGGATTAATCAAACATAAACTAATAATAATATTTGTTTAAATGAGGAGGGCTGAATATGACCAGCGAAGAATATAAGAAATTATCGGTTGATGAATTTACAAAGGCAGCAGAAAGATATGAAGGTAATCATGCCGGCATATATGAAATGTGTAAGAAAGATTATCCGGATATTCTTAATGAATTGGAGAGTGAAACATTTACGGACTTATTAGATGCCGGATGCGGACCTGCTCCGATGATTTCGCTGTTGGCAGAAAAATATCCAAACCGTCATTATACAGGACTTGATATAACACCAGCGATGATAGAGAAGGCAAAGAAGAAAAATATTCCTAATGCAGAATTTGTTGTTGGTGATTGTGAGAATTTCCCGTTTGATGAAAATGCTTTTGATGCAATAATATGTTCCAATAGTTTTCATCACTATCCTAATCCTCAGGCATTTTTTAACAGCGTAAAAAGATGTCTTCGACCGGGAGGAAGATTGATACTTAGAGATGTGACAAGTGACAACAGGCTTCTTCTCTGGTTTATGGATAATATAGAGCTTCCTATCGCTAATATGCTGGGACATGGCGATGTAAGGGTTGCCAGAAGAAAAACAGTTATGGAGTGCTGCAAAAAGGCAGGTCTTAAGGTAGAAAAATTCGAGATACGTAAAGGTATGAGAATGCATTGTGTTGTAAGAAAAATCTGAGGGAGTATTGGTATGAAGGAAAAAATAAAGATAACCGGCGTTCCGGAAACGATGATTCAGACATTATATGCAAGGGCGAAAGAAACAAAGAAGAGTGATGCTAAAATTAGGGATGAGATAGCGGTAGAAATTGTAGAAAAACTGGATTATGATTTTACAAAAGCAGATAAAGACAGTACTATGGCAAATGGCGTGATTGCAAGAACGATTGTACTGGATGGTATGGTAAATGATTATCTAAATACACATTCTGATACGATTGTTGTAAATATTGGCTGTGGCATGGATACAAGATGTTATCGTATGCAGGGAAAGTATAAGCTCTGGTATAATGTTGATTTGCCTGAAACAATTAATATAAGAAAGCGTTTTCTTGCTGAAAATGGTCCTATATACCAGATTGCCAAGTCTGCGATGGATACTTCATATACAGATGATATTACATATAATGGAGAAAATGTGCTTGTAATTATGGAAGGATTGTCTATGTATTTGCAGGAGAAGGACATACGGCGGATATTTTCGATTATAGAAAATGCATTTAACAAATCAACAGTAATGATTGAAACGATGTCACCATTTTTCGTTAAACATATGAAGGAAAAGTCAATAGAAGGCAGTAATGCAAAGTTTACGTGGGGCATTAAAAATGGCATGGAATTGCAGCAGATTGTTCCCATTTTTACGTGGAAACGTGATGTCAGTCTGGTTGAAGGGATGAAGGTGATTATGCCTGTGTACAATGTACTGGGTAAAATTCCTGCGGTACATGGTATGTCTAATAAAATAGTGGTTATGGAAAAGTGAATATTTTATAAATGTAAGAATTAATCAGGTTGTCGCAGGATGACCTGATTTTTTTATGTGATTATTGTTTGTTCTATATGCTGGATGCGTAATTATTCTAAGATTTTATAAAAATATATCTATAATGAAAATCTAAAAAATTAAAAGGGCTTATTCTGTGATTATTTTAAAAAGTAAAAGATATATCTTTATAACACGGACAATGCTATGCAATATATTTGATTTGCTAATTTATATTATAATATGTTACTTAAAGTGCATTTTGATAAGTATGACTTATGTATTGCAATAATAAAAAAATAAAATATCAAATAAATATAGATTAACAAACCATACATTTATTGTTTAATGTGTGAATGTTACAGGAGATTAATATGAAGTGCGTAATACTAGCCGGTGGCATAGGCAATACTTTATGGCCACTTTCAAGAAGAAACTATCCCAAACAGTTTCTTAATATATGTGAAGGACGTTCATTGTTGCAGGATACAATAGTGCGTAATTTACCTTTTGCAGATGAATTCATAATTGTGACAAATGAGAGTTATAAAGAGATTATGGAGTCGCAGCTTAAGGCATTTCAGGGATTACGATACAGGATTATATATGAGAGTAAAAACTGTGGTACATTTGCCGCAGTTTCTTTGGCTTCTGCATTTTTAAATGCATCTGATATAATGATGGTGACTGTATCAGACCTTATTATCGAAGATGGAAGTTATAAGGATTCTGTCATTAAGGCTAAGGAGATAGCAAAAAACGGTGCAATAGCCAATATTGTAAAAGATATAGGTAATGATAATGTTGACGACCACGCGGGAATATATGTGTGTATGGTAGGTGACTTCAATCATTCTTTACAGAAAATATTTCCAGATGCCAGCCAGCTTAAGAAAAAAGGCAGACGCAGGCTTAAGACAGTTAAGCGTAATATAGCAGTCCCTGAAAATATTATGGAACAGTTTCCACATTTCCGTATGCAGGCAGAACTTTTTGCCAGAATGGATAATGTTACACCGGTGGAAGCAGCTTTCAGTCATAAAGACGTGGATGATGTGTATGATGTTGCAGAGCTTGGAAAGCTGGCGTATGAAAATAATATCATAACCAGTAATTGTGAAAATGTACTCCTTCTTAATACAGCGGAAAAGCACCTTGTCGTGGCTAATAACATAAATAATATTGCGGTTGTTAATACGCAGGATGCTACTTACATATCTGACAGTGAGCATATAGATGATATAAAGGCAATAGCAAAGGAACATTCCGATGAATATAAGCCTTATTTTGAGAATTCGCGTATAATGTTCAGCCAGTGGGGAATGCATGAAATTCTGACATCGTCTGAGAGCTATAAGGTAAAAAAGGTTACTATATATCCGAAGATGAGCATGAAACTTCATAAGCATGAGCACAGGCTTGAAAGCTGGACTATAGTTGAGGGTACGGCAACAATCCAGATAGGCAGCGAGGTAAAGGAATATTCAAAGAATGACACGGTAAGCGTACCAATCGGAGTTGCCCACAGGGTATCCAATCTTACGGACTCTAACGTAATTATTATTGAAACCGGAATAGGGGAGAGCTGGGAGTTATCAGCGCATCCGGATGGACAGTCAGTTATAGCATCGGGCACATTTGCAGGTATGTACTTTGGTGAATTCATTGAAAAATATGGTGAAGAGGTAGTCTGCTGGAAGAGCAGCTCACTAGACAGATTTCCAGTGCTTATTAAGTTTATTGATGCTAAAAATGCACTTTCAATCCAGATTCATCCAGATGATGATTATGCCCTTGAAAATGAGAATGAGTTCGGAAAAAATGAGATGTGGTATGTGGTTGACTGTGAACCGGGAGCTTATCTTTACTGTGGTCTTAAGCAGGATTCAAGTAAAGAAGAGATAAGGGAACGTATAGAGAATAATACCATAACAGAGATACTTAATAAGATAGAAGTACATAAAGGCGACTGTGTTATGGTAAAGGCTGGAACTATCCATGCAATAGGTGCGGGAATTCTTATCTGCGAAATTCAGCAGAATTCCAACTGTACTTACAGAATGTACGATTATGACAGAAGGGACAAGTTTGGCAACAGAAGAGAACTGTATATCAGCAAGGCTATTGATGTAGTTGATGTTAAGAAATATAAGCCATTTGTGAGTGGTAACAGCGATGTGCCGGAAGGTGCAGAGCTTCTTGTAAGCTGTAAGTATTTTGAATGTTATAAGTATGTACTTGGTGAGTCTGTGTATACAGATGATAGTTCTGATAAGGATATTTGTAATAATGATGATGGCAACAGTGATATAGTTGTCAAACCTGCAACAGATAGAATAAATATAAGTGTGGATACAATGTCATTCAGAAGTATAATTGTTATTGAGGGAAGTGGAAAAATAACAGTTGGTGAGAATGAGATGGATTACAGGGCGGGAGACAGTTTCTTTGTGACTGCAGGTGAGAAGGTCGTTAGTGTTGAGGGAACAAGAGTTATTATTGTTACGAAGGTGTGAGATATTCAGTATGTTTGGAAAATAAATTAATGCTAATTTTAAAATCGTTTATAATATTATTTTAGAAACTATATTATAGGATGATATGCGAATATTTTGTATTATCCATTTGTATACAATTATTATATAAAATAAGAGAGAATATAGAATTTTTATAAGGCACTTATTTTCGTAAATGTTGCAATGCCAGCTTTACAGCTTTCATTATGCAGCATTCACGGGAGAAGATGCCTTATTTTTTATGCAAAATCACGAATTTCCCCATTTAAAATTATAAGTAATTATTCTATAAATATAGATAAAATTATGGTATAATATAAAAATCATTTAAGTATGTGTGTCGTGCAATAGAATACAGAAACTAATGATAAAACAACATCGGTGAAAGGACATATTATGTATGCAGGATTATGATGAATCATTTTTCAGGGCGAAAGCCAACAAAAGAGCAGGTATAACATGGCTTGCTCTTATTCTTATAGCAACCGTGTATTATGGGATTAAGACAAAGAGCGGTGAGATTACTAAAGGATATTTTACAGCATGTATGATAGTAGGCTGGGTTACATATATAGGAGGACATATAGTAGCTGCGATTAAGGGTGGAGCATCCAAAGAGTATAAGTGGGTGCTTGGTATAGGTTATCTTTTATTCTACGCTGTTATAGCATGGACAGTACTTGATAAGATTTCGTATATATTTATTCTTCCATTATTATCAATTCTTATATTGTATAAAGACCCTAAGTTTATTAAGACAATCATGTGGTTTACATTATTTGTGCTGATTAGCAGTAATATATACAAAGGTACTGCAAAAGGAATGATGGACTTTGTTGCAAGTGAAGAGTGTGCGCTTCAGTTTGCGATTGTATTATGCTGCTATGCCTGTACTAATATGGCGATAAAGCATCTGGTTGAGTCGGATGGTGCGCTGACGGCATCCATAGAGGCGGAGCTGGCGCATGTTGTACAGACAGTTGAACAGGTTAAAGAGGCAAGTAATTCGATTGTTGATGGTGTTACAGTTGTAAGAGAGCTTGCAGATGAGAATAAAGAGGGAGCTAACAATGTAGTTAAGGATATGGGAACGCTTTCGGATAACAACGATGTCCTTAATGACAAGACAGTTTCCTCAATAGAGATGACAAGTGTTATTGATACTCAGGTCAAGGATGTATCTGAACTTATGGAGGAGTTCTCAAAGCTTATTGAAAAGTCAGTTGAGCACGCTAATTTGAGTGCTGGTGAACTTACAGAGGTTGTTGATATTACTAACAGAATGTCAGCATTATCAGGCAAGATTGAGACTATTCTTGAGACATTTAAGAAAGAATTTGAATATGTTAAGCAGGAAACAAGCACTATTGATGGTATTACATCACAGACAAATCTTCTTGCACTTAATGCTTCAATAGAGGCTGCAAGAGCTGGAGAGGCAGGAAAGGGTTTTGCTGTTGTTGCTGACCAGATAAGAAGCTTAAGCAGTGGAACTAAAGACTCTTCTAACAGTATTATGGAAGCACTTTCTCATCTTGAGGCAACATCAGATGAAATGCTTGAGTCAATTACTGAGACGGTTGAGCTTATCCAGCTTAATATTGAAAAGGTATCAACGGTTAATAAGTCAGTAGAAGACATAACAAATGATGCAACAAGTCTTGGTGATAACATAAAGATTGTTGACAGTGCAGTTAAACAGGTTGAGAATTCTAATGAAACACTTGCCGCTAATATGAATCAGGTTGGCGAAGTAATGCAGATAATGACTGAAAGTATTAACAATGCAGAGCAGACAACTAAGACTATGCTTAGCAAGTATGAGGCTAGTGCAAGAAGTGCAATGGATATTGAAGATGTTGTTGGCGAGCTTATGGAAGAGTTAGGTATTGGCGGATTTATGAATGTTCAGGATATAAAGAGTGGAATGAAGTTCAGAATGGTTATTGACGGACAGGCTAATGCCAAGGAAGAATATACAGGTGAGGTTGTTGATAGAAAAGACAATAATGTATACATAAATCTTAACAACAGAGCAGCATTTAATGACAAGAGAAAAAATCTTAAGTGTTCATTTAATGCTGTTGTAGATAATGTATTATATTGCTGGAATGATATAACAATTCACAATGTTAATGCAGGTGAAAAGGGAGAGTTCAAGCTTACTATTGATGCTAATCCACAGGTATATAACAGAAGAAAGTATCCAAGAATGCCACTTAACAATAGCTGTACAATAGGCGTTGACGGTACAGATATAACATATTATGGACATATGGTAAATATCAGTGCTAATGGTTTTGCATTTTCAGTTAATGATGCAGCATTTGAAACTATGAAGGGTCAGAATATTGCTATCAGAATAGATAACTTCGATGTTGTGGAAGGAAAAGAAATTCAGGGCTGCATAATAAGGTGTTCTAATGATGAGGGCAATTATATTGTTGGTTGTAGAATGCCAGAGGACAGTAGTGAGATTAAGGATTATGTAAGTAAGAATTACAGTGAGTAGTTATAGTTAAGTGTAACTATTATAACTTTTTTAGGGAGTCCGCAGAATATGCGGACTTCTTGATTTTTTATTTGAAATTGATAATAATATTATAAGAGTCTGAGATTTACAAGAATAGTAAAAATTAAAAAAGCTGGTAAATCTCTGACATTGGTTAGGAACTAATATGTTTTAATCCTGACATTATTATATAAGTAACAGATGTGGGTTTAATGATGATAGATAATATAGAGTATTATATGGAATATCTTGACGGACTGACAAGGGATATGCCGGAAGAGTTTGTAAAGCTTGCACAGGTGTTTGAGCTTAGTGTATTTGAGCCTATTTATATGGAAGGTGAAAGTGATATATATGCGGCTTACCTTATGAATGATTCGGTTGAGAGCTATTTTGTATTTGAACAGTCAGTGATGACAGGGGAATATAAGGACATTGAATGTGACCAGATAGCAGGAATAGAGAAGCTTGAAGATGGATATATGCTTATAGTTAATCAGGACGGAGAGAATATATTTACAATAAGATTTAGTAATATTAGTATGAGGACTAATTATTTTAATTATGGATGTATGGGACATTTCTGGGTTAAGGGATATGAGTATTTAAGGCAGCTTGAGTATCAGCTTGCGGATGTGAGGGATAAGTACAGGTATCTGGGAAGCAGTGCATGTACTAAGAAAGAGATTATATTTATGCAGCTTGCCGACTTTCCACCGATTAAGAAGTATAAGTCAGTTCCGGATGCATATTATGTGCCATATCCTGATGCTATTTATTCTGAGGCGGTTGATTATCTTGTAGAAACAGCAGAGAGTGTTGGCGATAAGCGTATGGCGGGTATGCTTCAGAGTTATATGAAAAAACCGGACACATTTAAGTGCAATATTATTGCCGCTATGCTTCATAGAAAAGCACACAGCAGGTTCATAGATAAGATTATTATGGATGTGCGGAATGAGGCTGATAAGTATGTAAACAGGCAGTTTGACAGTGATGAGGAAGCCCAGTATGAGAAGGTTCATAAGAAGGCTCTTAATGCTATGAATATGTATAAGAAAGAAGGATATGAGTGCCTGCTATATAAGGAAGAGCCATTTATGTATTCAAAGGACTCAATTACATATAAGGAGCATGTTATGGTATTTAAAAAGGGGCTTATTAATAGAAAGTGTGAAATATATACTTATGAGGTGTAATTGTTAGAAATGTATTAAATCAAATGTTGAATTTGTAAATGCTTTGAACTATATTTATATTATGAAGTTATAGATATTTAAAAATGGTATTGTGTGTGGATGGAGTGGTAAAGAGCTGGTAAGACTATTATAAAATAATCATCTGTAAAATATTACACGATAAGGAGTGGATATATGTTTTATTTTTTATTAGAACCTATAATGATGTATAACTGGATATTAATATTAGCAGCAGTTATTCCAGCAGTATTCCTTATGGTAAAGGTATACAGGTCAGACAGGATTGAAAAGGAGAGCGGTTATCTTTTAAGAAAGCTTGTGGTGGCAGGTATTTTATCAACAATACTGGCATTGATTGAGGAAAGGGTTGGCGAGTGGCTTTTGTCCTGCTTTGTTCCTGAGAATACATTGTTGTATCAGATAATTCTTTATTTTGTTATTGTTGCGATAGCAGAGGAAAGTTCAAAGTATATATTCTTAAAAAAGCGTACCTGGGACAATGCTGAGTTTAACTGTCAGTATGATGGAGTTGTATATGCAGTATTTGTGTCGCTTGGTTTTGCACTCTGGGAAAATATTAACTATGTATTATCATACGGCTTTTCAACTGCTATTGTAAGAGCTGTAACTGCTATTCCGGGACATGCCTGCTTTGGTGTGTTTATGGGTGTGTTCTATGGTCTTGCAAGAAAGCAGTATAATCGTGGAAGGTTATTCAGTTCTAAGATATTCAGAATATGCAGTATTATAGTGCCAGCACTTTTACATGGTGCATACGACTTTATAGCGACTATGGAATATTCTATAGGCGGACTTTACTTTGCGGTATTTGTAATTATACTTTTTGCGTTATCATTTGGGCTGGTAAGCTTTTCTTCTAAGAATGACAGGTATATATGATTAATAAGGTAAAATAATTTGAAGTGTATTCTGGTACATGGGCAAAATCTGGAGATATATTTACATGAACATAATAAAATGTTTTATTGGATGGACATTAATTGCATCATTAGAAAAATATAGTTCTTATGTATGAAATTCTCAACCTAAAATGAATATATAATATTAGAATATAGAAATGGAGATTAAAATGGCAGAAGTCAGAGTTATTAAGTTAAATGAAAGTGTTTATTCACAGAATGATAATCAGGCGGAAGAAACACGCCGTATGTTAAATGATAAGAAGGTGTTTTTTGTTAATATTATGTCATCACCGGGAAGTGGCAAGACTACTATGTTGTCAAGACTTATCAATATGATTAAGGATGATGTAAGAATTGGTGAGATGGATGTTGATATTGAGTCGGATATAGATGCAAGAAGGGTTGCCGATGCAACAGGTGTAAAGACTATGCAGATTCACAATGGAGGTCTGTGTCATATTGATGCTACGATGACCGCAGATGCAATCCGTGAATATGGTGTTGATGATATTGATATACTGTTTCTTGAGAATATTGGTAATCTTGTCTGTCCGGCTGAATTTGATACAGGAGCACACCGTAATATTATGATATTGTCGGTTCCGGAAGGTGATGACAAGCCTCTTAAGTATCCGCTTATGTTTTCTGTGTGCGATGTTATTCTTGTGAATAAAATAGACACTCTTGAAGCATTTGACTTTGATATGCAGAAGTTCATGAAGTATGTTAAAGAGCTTAATCCTAATGCAATTATTATGCCAATAAGTGCCAAGACAGGTGAGGGAATGGATAGGCTTGTGGAGTGGATTGAGAGTGAGAGAAGCAGATATTTACTTTTTGGTGCGGATTAACGAACAGTTATGAACTGAAAGGATTAAAAATAAATTATGAAAAAACGCATTTTAACATACAGAAAATATATTGATTTTTTATTAGCATCAGACAAACAGTCTGACTGGAAATATATAAAGCAGGAACATATTACGCAGGTGGCGTTTTTTCAGCATGAAAGATTAGTACATTTAATAGTAACCGTGACATTTGCAGTACTTGAACTTCTTACGGTATGTGCTTATGTGATAGTCGTGGCGCTTGATAGTACACTTAGTTTTCCTTTATTAATTCTTGCACTTTTAATACTTGTGCTTCTTATTCCATACATTAAGCATTATTATCTTCTGGAAAATGAGGTGCAGAAAATGTATGTGCAATATGACAGGATTGCGCAGAAGGTGTATGAGGAGAAAAAATTCGTTGACAACGAATAGTTGATATGTTAAATTATGAGTAATGAAAAGCATTAGAGCTTTTACGGTGATAGAGAGGAGCTATCCGTCCCGACTTTGCGGGCAATAGAAATACAAAGGTCGTCTCTGCCTATGGAATTAACATAGGACTGCTCCCAGAATTGCAATTCAAAAGAAATTTACGCCTGAGCCTAACAGCCCAGGCATTTTCTTTATACAGCGTAAAATTAGTGGGATGTGAAAGGAATATAGTAGTGCAGTCACTTATAGATATTTTTCAAAAAACAAAAGAGGTGTTATGCAAGTATGATTATTATATCTATACTCAAAAGCGTGTATTGCACCTTACCAATTCAGAGTTAAAAATACCACATTTAATGGGATTACAGTATATAGGCAGACCTAATCAGTTTACAGGGGATTTTGGTGTGTATTCAATCAAGAAAAAGCGTATAACACATGAGTCAATAGATAGGTTAGTGAGGAAATATTACAGAACAGAGGAAAAACAGCGACAGATTTTGGAAATTATTTATCGTAAGTTAAATAATCTTCACTTACTTGGTGAGATGTTTCAGTCTTATTCAAAATTATATATTTATGAAAAAAATGTAAATACTGATACAGCGTTTGACTGTGATTATTTAATGGTGCATGAGAGTGGTAAAGCAATTTTGCACTTAGGGTTAATAAAGTCAGAAGATAGAAAAAATGTTTACCATTGTAATTCGTTTATGACAACATATCAGACGGATAGGGAAAAGAATTTGTTTTTTTGTAATTTGTCAAAGCGTTATGAAATAAATAAAATTATAAGGGAAGATAAAAAAACAAAGAAAAAAGATGTTATTTATTTAAGCGAACAAGCAGAACTTAGAGAAAAGTCCGGCATAATAAAAATGCTTGAAGCAGCGGGGATATATGCAGATGAAGAATTGCTTAAGTATATTTTTCGATTAAATATAAGATTTGGAGAATATCATACATTGGATATGCTTTCGGATGAAAAACTACTTATGAATAAATGTAAAAATAAACGTGATGAAGTATTAGTAAAAGAATTTCTAAATATATGGAAGAAATAATTAATATTTAAGTATATGTGTGTTAATAATGCAAATAAAATACAATCACAATTAAAATGTAAAAATTTCCCAATTATGTAAAAATATTTATTGATATCCTGACGATAATCGGCTAAGATAATAGTCAACACTATGATTAATACGTGAGGAATACAATGGCAAATATAATGGAAAAACAGTTCTACAAGCAGAGAAGCGATTTCGATAAGTCCTGTATTGAAAGGGACAAGAAGCTTACAATGCCTGAAGGTGTAGAATATACAGAGAATATTGCGTATGCTAATGATGGCAATCCTTCGCACCAGTTTGACATATATCGTCCAAAGGACAGAGAGGGAGAAGTTCTTCCTGTGATAATCAATGTCCATGGCGGTGGTCTGATTATTGGTAACAAAGGTTTTAATAAGTATTTTTGTTCTTTGTTGTGTAAGAAAGGATTTCTTGTATACAGCATAGAATATCGTCTTATTCCTGATTGTATGATATATGACCAGTTTAAAGATGTGTTTATGGGGATGGATTATATAAAGGGGCGTATCAAGTCGGATGGCGGCGATGAGTCACATGTATATATGGTTGGCGACAGCGGTGGAGCATGTCTTATAATGTATACAAATGCAATTCAGAATAATTATGAGATGGCAAGGGCAGCAGGCGTTAAGCCTTCGGACTTACATATTAATGCGATTGGGCTTATAAGTGGAATGTTTTATACAACGAAGTTTGATAAGATAGGAATGTTTCTTCCAAAGTATTTATACGGAAAGAATTATAAGAAGTCAGCATTTGGTAAGTATGTGAACCCGGAGAATAAGGAGCTTATAGAGTCGCTTGCACCTGTATGGCTTGTGACAAGTCACAATGATTACTTAAGAAAGTATACATTAAATTTTGAAAATGCACTTTCAAAGGCAGGCAAAGAATGTGAGCTTATAGATTTTCCAAAGGATAAAAGACTTACACACGCGTTCAGTGTGTTTGAGCCATTTCTGCCAGAGAGTATAAAGACTATAGATATGCTTGTTAAGTATCTTAATAAATTTTAGAATAAAGACGGAACACAGGGAACTTACTCTGTTGTTTCGTCTTTGTTTAATGTATGAAAAAGGGAAGCCCTGCTGAAGCTCCGCTGCAAAGACCTGGGAAAAAGTTGACGGAGATTATTGAGTACAGATAAAAAGTTTATATATGTGTTCCAGCATTATCTATAAATAATTTTAATATTATCGCATTTGTTATTGGAATTGCTATTGTGGCAGTATTACAGTTTGTTGGTAATAAAAAGGAAGCCAAGGCTATTCAGTAACAAGCATAATTATTAAAAGTTAAATCATAGATAAAAATATGTTGGGATATTGAAGGATATGCCCCGTTATTGTAAAATCATCCTGAATAATATAAATATAAACGATATAATGGTTAATAGAATTATGGAAGGATTGATATATATATGATAACAGAAAAAGATATGCAATACGTTCTTACTATTGCGAATTATGGCAATCTGACTAAGGCTGCAAATGCTTTATTTTTATCACAGCCAGCGCTTAGTATCCAGCTTAAGCGCCTTGAAAGCTCGCTTGGAATTCAGCTTTTTGAAAGAAAAGGCAGAAAAATGGTTCTTACATATGCCGGTGAGGAGTTTGTGAAGTCAGCAAGAGAGATAACTATGAAGTGTTTCGAGCTTGAAGACCGTATGATTGATATAGGAAAAAATGTTGCAATTAAGTTAAAGATTGGATATATGGTAAGGCAGGTGGAGGCTTTGTTTCCCTCTGTTATGACGGAATTCAATAAGCTGTATCCGCAGTCAGTTGTGTATGCTATTGATGGGCATTTATCTGACCTTGAAGAGAAGCTTATCAGCGGCGATATTGATATGTTTTTTGGTTACAACAGTGTGAGCAATACACGTCTGTCATATGAAACTATATATGATGACTGCCTTGTTGCTATTCTTCCAAAGTCGCACAAGGCAGTGGGGTGTGCTAAAAATATTGAGTCGTGTCTGTATCCCTGGCTTGACCTTTCCTGTGTCAGTACGGAGCGGTTTATTTTACAGCACAGTAATCAGAGTATAAGGCAGCTTGAAGAGGATGCTCTTTTATATGCAGATGTACTGCCAGAGCTTACATATAAAATAAGTAGCATAGATGCCGGAATACGTCTTGCCGAGCAGGGGTATGGCATTGCATTTACGCTTAACAGCTACCTTTCAACTATGAGGTTATCGCCTAATTCAGTGGTGTTGCAGGTCGGCGACCCTGCACTAAGAATTCCTTTTTCGGCAGCTTTCCGCAAAGGAGATGAACATCGCAGTGAGCTTATGGAGTGGATAAGGCTTACGAAGGAGGTTACGCATATTAATATATAAAAAACAGCCGATATAGAAAAGTATAATAATTATTATAAAACTATAAACATACAGAAAAAAATTTGTTTTTGTTTGTACATCAAATACATTTCAATAAGTTATGAAAAATTTGTTTTTTCTAACTCGGACATATCTGTGTAATATTTTAAATTTAGTCATTTATAGATTAAAATAGATTAATTTAAAAGTATAAAAAAAATTTATACTTCTGATAAAAACATACAATTTAACTTTTGTCTTTGTATATATTAAAATAAATCATATTAATTAACGATATTTCTCATTTGTTTATTATTTCAGACTTACTATTTATAGAATGAAGTTTATATTAAACTAAAATCTATAAATGAGCAAATACAGAAAAATACTTTGCTTTTGTTTGCACCTCAGATACATTTTAATAGATTATTAATAATCTGTTTTTCTGATGCGGACATAATTGTGCAATATTTTAAATCTGCTCATTTATAGCTAAAATGTTATTGAGTTGTAGATATAAAGGTCTTGCTATTTATAGAAAGAAGCTTATATTAAACAGCAGTAAGTGATTAAGTATTTTTAAATCTGATAAAAAATATGACAACAGGTGAGGAATTAAGTTATTTTAAGAAAGGATTTATACATATGCAGACACAGGCGAAAGAAAAGAAAAAATGGAAAACGCCACATACATTTGTAATTCTTGTAGTGATTATACTTATCGCTGCTGCGGCAACTTATATTGTACCGGCAGGTGAGTTTACAAGATTTAAGGATGCGGCTACAGGAAAGACATTAGTTGAGGCGGGAAGTTATCACAGGATTGAGTCTAATCCTATTAATATTTTAAAAATTCCATCAGCTATATATACTGGTATAGTTAAGTCAGCTTCTACAATAACATTTATGTTAATAATTGGTGGAGCTTTTCAGGTTATAACATCAACAGGTGCGCTTACATCACTTTGTAAGAAGCTTTCAAAGACATTTTCAAAGCACAAGTATGTTGTTATACCAGTATTTTTAACACTATTTTCAATATTTGGTTTTACTATGGGTATGTCATCTGAGGTTATGATATTCGTACCTATCGGAATAACACTTGCACTGTTTCTTGGACTTGACAAGGTAACAGGTACAGCGATGATAGCACTTGGTGCGGCAGTCGGATTTACAGCAGGTATTCTTAATCCGTTCAATGTCGGGGTTGCGCAGGATATTGCAGAGCTTCCATTATTCTCAGGTATGGCGTACAGATTTGTTATTCTTATTGTATTACTTGTAGCGACAAGCGCATATATAATCGTATATGCTAAAAAGGTGGCTGCTAATCCAGAAAAAAGTGTAATATATGGAATAGAAGAAGATGAAGAGTACACATTTGACGAGACATCTGATAATATCACTGGCAGACAGATAGGTGTACTTGTTATTATTGCACTCGGCTTCGGACTTCTTATATACGGTCTTTCAAAGAAGGGCTGGTATTTTGAAGAAATGTCAGGACTGTTTATATTTATGGGTGTAATCTGTGGTTTTGTCAGTGGCTATGGTCCTAGTAAGATAGCTAAGGAATTCGGCGAGGGTGCTAAGGGTATTATCGTTGGTTGTCTTATAATCGGCATTGCGCGTACAGTTGAAGTAATCTTAAGTGATGCCAATATTCTTGATACTATTGTTTACGGTATAGTTAATCTTGTAAACTTCTTGCCGGGGTCTATAAAGGCTGTAGGTATGTTTATATGCCAGTCGCTTATTAACTGTGTAATCGTATCAGGAACTGGACAGGCAGCAGTTACTATGCCTCTTATGATTCCGGTATCTGACCTTGTTGGTATATCAAGACAGACAGCAGTGCTTGCATTCCAGTTAGGTGATGGTTTCTCTAACTCAGTACTTCCTATGTCATCATCACTTATGGGATATCTGGCAGTATCTAAAATTCCATACAGCAAGTGGCTTAAGTTTATGATGCCTCTCTTCCTTATATGGACAGCACTTGGATGTGTATTTATGTTAGGCGCACTGGTGATAGGATATTAATTAAGGTGTTATAAGAAGTGTTATGTTGTGATATGCATTTTAAATGTACATTATACATAGCACTTTTTATTAATTCAGGATTGCGTGAAATGTGTAGCAATGTAGTAATCCGGGTATATCAGTTATGGAAAAATATTTTTGACTGTAACATCATAATATTTGATTATATGAAGAGGAGTAATTGTAAAAATATGGCAGATGATATAAAAAAGAAACTAGGCGAAGTGATAGATGAACATAAGTCAGAGCTTTGCCAGATGGCAGATGAGATATTTGACCTTGCAGAGATAAGTGGTGAGGAATATAAGACATCAGAAATGTTATGTAAGTATCTTGAAAAAGAAGGTTTTGCTGTTGAGCGTGGAACAGGTCTTGAAACTGCATTCAGGGCTGTTTATAAGAATGGTGAGGGTGGACCTGTTCTTGGAATACTTGTAGAGTATGATGCTCTTGAAAAAATCGGACATGCGTGTGGACATCACCTTCAGGGACCGGCAGGAATAGGGGCTGCCATTGCAGTAAAAGACTGCATAAAAGATTACTCATATGAGCTTGTTGTATATGGTACCCCAGCGGAGGAAACTCTTGGCGGCAAGATAATTATGCTTGATAAGGGATACATGAAGGAACTTGACCTTGCGTTTATGTCACACGGTTCACCTAATACATCGGTTGATGAGAAATGTATGGCTCTTGAGAATTTTGTGGTAACATTTCACGGTGTTAAAAGCCACGCGGCGATAAGTCCTGAGGAGGGCAGAAGTGCTCTTGATGCGGCATTACTTTCATTCCACGCAGTTGAGATGTTAAGGGAACACGTTAAGGACGATACAAGGATGCATTATACAATCCGCAATGCAGGTGGTCCGCCAAATGTTGTGCCTGATATAGCAGTGGCAGAATATACATTACGTTCATATAGTACGAAGTATCTTGATGAGGTTGTAAAGCGTTTTTATAATATACTTAAGGGTGCGGCACTTATGACAGATACTACATATGATATACAGCGTGATCTTCCTTTTAAGAGTAAGATTGTGTGCCATAAAGTAAATGACCTTCTTATGGCAAATGCAGAATATGAGCACGCACCAGCAATAGCGCCTCCAAGAAAGAAGACAGGCTCTACAGATTTTGGAAATGTGCTTTATGAAGTTCCAGGTTCTTGTATAAGAATTGCATTTACAGAGGAGGATGCACAGCCACATTCTGAAAGCTACTTAAAAGCAGGAAAGAGTGGGGCGGCACATAATGCCATATGTTATGCAGCTAAGATAATGGCTGACTCCATATGTGATGTGCTTGTTAATCCAGAGCTGCTTAGGCAGATAAAAGAAGAGTTTGAAGCGGCAAGAGATAATGAATAAATAATTATAATATGATGTCAGGGTCAAAATACCACATGAGCCTGCTCATAAGTGGGCGAAAGCCCTTGGAATAATTGCAGGCTTGTAATTTTGTGAAGTTAGTTATTGCTGACTTAAATATAAAATGCTATTATATGATGTAAGTGTCAAAAGTATAAAAAGTCGTTTCTGCTTGCAGAAAAAGACTTTTTTACTTTGGACACTCACATCATTATATAACATATGTGTCAGGAATTAAAAAGGAGTATAGCATTGGATAATAAAGTCAGATTAAAAAGAGATATTATTCTTGTGCTGTCGATGGTTATTATAGCTGCGGCAGCATTTTTAATTATTAATTATGCAGTTAAGAAGGATGGCAGATATGCGGTAATCAAGGTTGATGGACAGGAGATTAAGACACTTGACCTTAACAGGGAAGAAACCACTATTGAGGTTAATGGCTATCAGGGTGGAGTGAATAGGATTGTAATTAAGGATGGAAAGGTAAGCATGACGGAGGCTGACTGTCCTGATGAGCTGTGTGTCAAGACCGGTAAGATAAGCAGGACAGGAGAAACCATAGTATGTCTTCCGCACAGAGTTGTTGTAGAGATTAAGGGGAGTCAGGAGGACGATGCAGTAGACTCTGTAGTAAGGTGATGATTATTATAGCAGGGTGATTTTTAAGATAGTCAGGCTGCGGTGAGGAGTGAAAGTCAAAAGATAAGGTGTTATGATAACTTATTGACAGTATACAACGCATAGATACAGAATATATGACGAAATGGAGAAACTTATAAATGAACAATCGTATATCAACAAAAAAGATAGCATTATGTGGTGTGCTTACGGCACTTGCTATGATATTCAGTTATATAGAAAGTGTGATACCTATTCCTATACCAGTTCCCGGTATAAAGCTTGGAGTGGCGAATATAGCAGTTATTACAATTCTGTATGTGCTCGGTGTTAAAGAAGCAATAGTAATTAATCTGTTAAGAATAGCACTTACAGCACTTCTTTTTGGTAATGTTAACAGCTTTTTGTTCAGTATATCAGGTGCGGTGTTAAGTCTTACAATTATGATAATTATGAAAAAGCTCGATTTCTTTTCGTGCATAGGCGTGAGCGTATGCGGCGGTGTTATGCATAATGTGGGACAGATAATAGCTGCAGTATTTATTATGGGAAGTGAAGCGATAGTGTTATATCTGCCTGTTCTTATAGTTTCAGGTGTGTTTACGGGAGTTGTAATCGGAGTGGTATCGGGTATAGTTGCGAAGCATGTTAAGAAAGTAGTAAGTTGAGATTAATATCCAATATGGCGAAATAACGCGAAAGCGCGGGTTCGTGAGTGCAGGGTAGATAAAGAGTAAATTATGATATAATGAGAGTAAAAGAAGAATATAACATAAATGGAGGTAAATACAATGAAAAGTACATTAATAAAGGACACAACAAAGTCAGAAAGAATTCAGCTTGTGAAGGAATGGGAAGAGTGTGAAGGCTGTGAAAGCAGTGGAATGGACTTACTTGAGTACTTCAGGGATTATATAGACGGCAAAAAGGAAATATCAGAGGTCAATGCAGAATTTAATGCAAGATATGTATCAGAAATACCAGACAATGATACAGGTATGAGCTGTGGTATGGGAATGAGAAGATAATGTGTCTGTTAAAAGATGAATTAAGGATTACCAGATTAGACGACAATATATCATATATAGAGCCAACGGTTAATCCATTATCGGCAAATGTTGTTATAATAAACGGCAAAGATGCAGTGTGGCTGTATGATGTTGGCAGTCATCCAGATATACCTGATATGCTGTATGATTATATAACAAAAAGTAAAGTTACTGTGGACGATGAAGTTTCCCTGCGAAAGAAAAAAATTAATATTGTTTTATCGCATTTTCACCCTGACCATACGGGCAATCTTATGAAAATATGTGATAAAGCAGGCGGTTGTGAGGTGTATCAGGGAAGATTGACATATAAGCATACTCATATTGGAAATTTGGTGGAAGAGGATATATATGTTGATGATGGTGAGCTGTCACTTCATATATTTCCGCTGCCATCAAGCCACGCAAAAGGAAGTCTGGCGCTGGAGGTTAATAATAAGTACTGCTTTCTTGGTGATGGAATATATGCTATGCAGAAGGGCAGTGGGCAGCTTTACAATGCAGGACTGCTAAGGGAAGAAATAGAAGTCCTTAAAAATGTAAAGGCTGATAAGTTTATGTGCAGTCATAAGACACCATTTGAAAGACCAAAGAAAGTGGTTATAAGGTGGCTTGAGAGTATATATAATAAACGTGAAAAAGATAATCCATACATAATGTATAGTTCATAAAATATGAATTAATAACAAAATGCTGTAAGTACTAACTATCCATTGATATGTCAGTGCTTACAGCATTTTTAATTATTTTAATATTCTGTTCATTCTTTATACTGTGTCATTGAAAGGTCATCAATAGTCTTGACAACTGTATGTGGAATAGGCTTCCACTCGACCTTTTTGAATAGAGCCACAATACTGATAGGAATATATGTAGCAATGAATAATGGGAAAGAGAAAAGATACATTATCTTTTTTCTTCCGGGTGCAAGAATTTTCTTCCATTCTGTTATAAGCGTTATAAGTCCGATAACCAGTAACATAAGATAGAAGTTAAGGAAACCTATCAATATTGCTGTTATAGTAGGACGGAATATCTGCTTAAACAATACCGGATTAAATCCACTGCATAAAAGTAAAACAAGATTAAGAAGTATAGTTCCAAGTGTAAATAATGTTGCAGGAGCAAGAGTCATAATCATATCATAACATGATACAAACATTCTCTTTTCCTTAAACATAGTCTTAAATAAGTTCTTGCCATACTTGAATAATACCTGATAAAAGCCCTTAGTCCAGCGCATACGCTGGTTCCATGACTGCTTAAATGTAGTAGGCTGTTCATCATAGAACATAGCACTGCCACAGTAGCCGACTTTTTCGCCATCAAGAATATTAGTTACTGTAAACTCAATATCCTCTGTAAGAAGATTACACTTCCATCCCTCATTTTTCTTGATGATAGAGCTGTCAACAAGATAACCGGTTCCAGATACTGCGCAGCTTGTCTTAATCATCATACGTGGATTGTTAAGATACTTGGCTTCTCTTATAAACCAGAGAGAATAGCCGGCTGTAATCCAGTTTGTATCATAGTTCTTGGAATTACGGTAACTTGTTACAACTTTATATCCGCTGTCAAATACCTTGTTCATCTCCCTGACGTAGTTAACATCAATAACATTGTCAGCATCAAATACAAAGTAACCATCATAGCATGTGTAATCGCCCTGTTCATCCTTAATTTTGTTGAATACATAATCCATAGCATAACCCTTGCCAACAAGGATATTGTTAAAACGTTCATATACTATAGCGCCATGCTGACGTGATATTTCAGCAGTATTATCTGTGCAGTTATCAGCAACCACAATAACATCGATAAGTTCTTTAGGATAATCCTGGTTTTTAATACTATCTATAAGATTACCGATGACGGCATTCTCATTACGTGCGGCAATGATGAATGCATACTTATGAAGGGTAGCATCCGCTTCATTTACATTTTCTTTTTTCTTTTTGCCAATCAACGCAATTAATATATATATACCCTGATAACAGTAGAACAGAGTTAATAATATGTATATAGCTGCATTGATATCTGATACGATTTTCATTTGAAATCCTCACTAAACATTATAAATAAAAGTTGTTAAAACTTTTACGAACTTTTTGCAAAGTTCTTAAGAGATTATATCATTTGTTTGTTTACTGTCAATAGTTAAAATAACTAATAATTCTAAAAAAATTGACAAAATTCATACATTATATGTTATTATATATGTTATCATGTTAATCTTAGGGTGACATTATAAACATCAGCCTGGGTAAATTATATAGCCTGGACATAACAATATAATAAATGAAAGGAAACAATTAATTATGTATAAGGAAATATCTAAATTAATAATGTATGGCAATCTTGACAACAATAGTATTTTATCATCAATGGCTGATATATTCAATCGTTTTGATAATGATTTATCATCAAAAGAAGAGCTTATTACAGATATATATACACAGATTAAAAGAATTCTTGAGGTGGCCACAGATTATGGCTTTGACAATAATCTCTGGCAGAATTATCTTACATACTTTCTTATTACTAATGAAAACCCATTCAGTATCACATGTGAAAAGGTTGGTGCTAATGACGGAAGTGTTAATATATTTGCAAAGAATGACTTTAAAGTATTCTATAACCTTTTCCATTATGATTTTAGTGAGATTGAAGAAAAGTTAGGAATAGACTGCTTTTCAATCATTTCTAATTATAAGGCTATCGTTAAAAAAGAACTTATGTACAATAAAAATGTAAGCGAAAAGGTAAGAGAATTAAGTACTAAGCTTGCAAGGGCTAAAGATGAAAATGAGTTCTTTGATGAGGTTACAGAGTTCTATAAGGCATTTGGCGTAGGTATGTTTGGTCTTAATAAGGCATTCAGAATATCAAGCGATGAGAAGGACGGACTTGTATTCCATCCAATCAATAATATGGATAAGGTTGTTCTCGATGACCTCATAGGCTATGAAATACAGAAAAAGAAGCTTGTTGAGAATACGGAGAACTTTGTTCAGGGAAGAAAGGCGAACAATGCACTTCTCTTTGGTGACAGTGGTACAGGAAAGTCTACAAGTATCAAGGCTATTGTCAACCAGTATTATGACCAGGGACTTCGTATGATAGAAATATACAAGCACCAGTTTAAGGATTTGTCTAATGTTATTGCAAGTATTAAGAATAGAAACTATAAGTTTATCATATATATGGATGACCTTTCATTTGAGGAATTCGAGATAGAGTATAAGTTCCTTAAGGCGGTTATTGAGGGCGGTGTTGAAACAAAGCCTGATAACATACTTATATATGCTACCTCTAACAGAAGACATCTTATTAAGGAAACTTGGAATGACAGAAATGATATGGAGACAACGAATGGTCTTCACAGGTCAGATACAATCGAAGAAAAGATGTCACTTGTTAACAGGTTTGGCTGTCAGATATGCTACTCAAAGCCTTCTAATAAGGAATATTATGATATTGTTATCGGTCTTGCAAGAAAGAGCGGACTTGATATGACTGATGAGGAACTTATGGCAGAGGCTAACAAGTGGGAGTTAAGCCATGGCGGAATATCAGGAAGAACAGCGCAGCAGTTTATAAACCACTGTCTTGGCATGCAGCGCAGTGAATAATATTAACAGATAGGAAATAATTATGCTTTCATATATAATAGGAGAGGTTGCAGAGATATCAGGAGATACTGTCGTTATAGAAAATAACGGCATAGGCTTTAATGTAAAGACATCGGGTATGACATTTGATAATCTTCCACCAGTCGGAGATATGGCAAAGATATATACATATCTTCACGTAAGAGAGGATGCCATGCAGATATTTGGCTTTCTTACAAAGGATGAGCTTGAAGTGTTCAAGCTGCTGCTTAATGTTAATGGAATAGGTCCTAAGGGAGCGCTTGGTATATTATCAGCAATAAGCACAGATGACCTGCGTTTTGCGGTGCTATCAGATGATGTTAATCTTATAAAGAGCTGTCCGGGAGTTGGTGCTAAGACAGCACAGAAGCTTATTATAGAGCTTAAGGACAAGTTAAGGCTTGAAGATGCATTTGAAAGAGCAATCAACAATAACAATAAAAAGGACAGCGTAAAGCAGGATAATACAGTAATTATAATGAATGAGGCAGTCGAGGCACTTGTATCATTGGGGTATGGCAGCAAGGATGCAATCAGTGCTGTTAAAAAGGTAGAAGATATCCAGAATAAGAGTTCAGAACAGATATTAAAGGAAGCGCTCAAAGGACTGGCTATACTTTAGTGTATACAAGGCTGTCTGCAGGGCAGTAGTCATAGGATAATGTGAGGTGAGAAAAGGATATGGAAAGAAGAATAATAGCAACAGAAATTCTGGCAGAAGATGCAAAGATGGAGAGTTCACTGCGTCCTTTGCACCTTGAAGATTATGTCGGACAGGAAAAAGTTAAGAGAAACCTTAAGGTGTACATAGAGGCAGCAAAGGAAAGGGGAGATTCACTTGACCATGTGCTTTTCTATGGTCCTCCTGGTCTTGGAAAGACGACACTTGCAGGAATTATAGCTAATGAAATGGGTGTTAACATAAAGGTCACGTCGGGACCTGCTATAGAGAAACCGGGTGAAATGGCAGCTATACTTAATAATCTGGCAGAGGGTGATATACTGTTTGTTGATGAAATACACAGACTTAACAGACAGGTAGAGGAAGTACTATATCCTGCCATGGAGGATTATGAGATAGACATAATGATAGGAAAGGGTGCAACGGCAAGGTCGATAAGGTTAGAGCTTCCAAGATTTACACTTGTTGGTGCGACAACAAGGGCAGGTCTGCTCTCAGCACCATTAAGGGACCGTTTTGGCGTAGTTAATCATCTTGAGTTTTATACGCATGATGAGTTAAAGAAGATAATAGTAAGGTCAGCGGCTGTGCTTGGAGTCAATATAGATGAAGAGGGCGCTTATGAGCTTGCAAGAAGGTCAAGAGGCACGCCACGACTTGCAAACCGTCTTTTAAAGAGAGTCAGGGATTTTGCGCAGGTTAAGTATGATGGCAATATAACAAAAGATGTTGCAGACTATGCGCTTGACTTATTAGATGTGGATAAGGAAGGACTTGACAGAAATGACAGGCTTATTCTTTCTACAATAGTGAATAAGTTTGACGGAGGTCCTGTAGGAATAGAAACGCTTGCTGCATCAATAGGTGAAGATTCCGGTACACTTGAAGATGTATATGAGCCATATCTTATACAGAACGGATATCTTAACAGAACACCAAGAGGAAGAGTTGCTACAAGAAAAGCATATGCTAATCTAGGTATTGAACTACAAGAATAGATATTGTATACTTAAGTGTAGTATTGTGAATGTTAAAGTTATTTGTGTATTGCTGCATCACGAAATAAGGTTATTATGTCAGGAGGATGCTATGTCATCAAAGAATACAACAGAGGTAATCATAGGCGGAAAGGTATTTACTTTAGGGGGATATGAAAGTGAAGAATATCTTCAGAAGATAGCCACATATATTAATAATAAGTTAGCTGAGTTTACTAAAGATGACGGCTTTAGAAGACAGTCGGCAGAGGTGCGTGCTAATATTATGTATCTTAATATTGCGGATGATTACTTTAAGGCTAAGAAGCTTGGAGATAATCTTTCTTTAGAGATAGAAAATAAAGATAAAGAAATATATAATCTTAAGCATGAACTTATAACTGAGCAGATTAAAGTAGAATCCTCAGATAAGCATGTAGAAGAGCTTAAGAACAGGATAAATGAGCTTCAGAACAATATAGTAAAGCTTGAAACTGAACTAGAGGATTCAAAGAAAGCAACTGATATGAATAGGACTGGGGAATAAAATCCTACAGTCCTATTTTACATTTTCAGCATATTTACATACAGAGTATATAAAGTGAGGATAAGTGATGGACAGAAGTTACGCCTGTACCGGTAATAAAACTGAATATAATAATTATAATAAGGGTGTGGAGGTGTTAGCTCCGGCAGGTTCTCTTGATATATGCAAGGCAGTTATTAATGCCGGTGCGGATGCAGTATACCTTGGCGGTGATATGTTCGGCGCAAGGGCATATGCAGGTAATCTTAATAAGGAAGAAATGTTTGAGGCACTTGATTATGCACATACATATGGAAGACACATATATCTTACAGTTAATACACTTCTTAAGCAGAGTGAGATAGATGGACAGCTTATAGATTATCTTATACCATTTTATGAAAAAGGGTTAGATGCTGTTATAGTGCAGGACCTTGGAGTTATGAGGCTTATAAGAAAACATTTTCCAGATATGGATATACATGCAAGTACGCAGATGACACAGACTGGCGTGTATGGCTCAGGACTTCTGTATAATAACGGGGCAAGACGTATAGTAACCTCAAGGGAAATGACACTTGATGAGATAAAGGCACTTCATAAGGCTTATCCTGATATGGAAATAGAAAGCTTTGTTCACGGCGCTATGTGTTACTGTTATTCAGGACAGTGTCTTATGAGCAGCTTTAATGGCGGCAGAAGCGGAAACAGGGGAAGATGTGCGCAGCCTTGCAGGCTTCCTTATAAGGTGTATGATGACGGTAAGCTTATAAGCAGTGCGGATGAGCGCTATGCATTAAGCCCAAAGGATATGTGCGCCATAAAGATACTTCCTGATATTATAGATGCGGGCGTATATTCGCTTAAGATAGAAGGCAGAATGAAAAATGTAACTTATGCTGCATATGTTACATCTATATATAGAAAGTATGTTGATATGTATATCTCTGGCGGCAGGGATGGATACAGAGTTTCTGATAAAGACATAGAGGATTTATGCGATATATATAACAGAGGTGCATTTACAACAGGCTTTTATAACAGCAGCAAGGGTAAGGATATGATGGCACTTACACGCCCTAACAACTGGGGGGTTCAGGCACTTATGGTTGTTTCTAATGTTAAGGGTAAAGTTACATTTAGGGCGCTTACTGATATTAATGCTCAGGATGTCTTTGAGATAGACAAGGAGCACAGCTTTGAGAGTGGCGTTAATATAAAGAATGGTCAGACGATGGTTGTCAATCTTCCAAGAAAGTACGACCTTGCACCTAAGAGAATATTAAACAGAATGAAAAATGCTCACATTACAGAGTTTGTAAAGAAAAGCTATGTGGATGGGGTTGCGGAGCTTCCTGTTGATATGTATTTTAAAGCTGTAAAAAATGAGCCGTCAGAGCTTACTGTAAGCACTAAAGATACATATGTTACAGTGTATGGAGGCAATGTACAAAAGGCAGCTAAGCAGGCGGCAACTGAGGAGAATATAAAGGACAAGCTTTCAATGACGGGGCAGACGGGCTTTAAGGCTTTTAATGTTGATGTTATGATTGATGATGATATATTTATGCCGGTTGGAGAACTTAAGAAGCTTAGACGTGAAGCGTTAGAGCAGTTAAAGATGAAGCTCACAGGTGCATATGAGAGAAGTTATGTGCCAGTTGGACAGCCTTATGCAGAGTGTGATGATTTATCAGAAAAACAAAGCAATAGGGATGTGTCTTGTGAAGCCGGCAGTAATGTGGCATGCAGGGATGATGCATTAACAGACGATACGACAAGTGCGATACAGACGTTCCCGTCTAATACTTATTATCATAATGAATTAACAGATGCTGAGGTATATAAAAGTGTATATCTTTACAATGTAAAAAATATAAATGCCATACTAGACATAGAAGCAGTGAAAAGAATATACATAGATTACGATATATTCTACACAGACAGGGAGAGGTTTACTGATGCCTGCCGCAGGGTGGCTGGGTCAGGAGCCAGCCTTTATATAGGACTTCCTTATATACTTGCAGAAGAAAAGCATAACAGGCTGTGTGAGCTTCTTGATTATGTGAATTCTAATATGCAATCAATGGTAAAGGGCTTTCTTGTAAGAAATCTTGAAGAGCTGGGGCTTCTTGCTGCCAGGAAAGACAGCGGTTATGATATAGTAACGGATGCCGGAATGTATGTATTTAATACTCATTCAAGGAATGAGCTGGAAAGTGTGGTTAAGGGCACAGGTCTTAATATGTGTGCGTACACGCTTCCGTATGAACTTAATTCATCAGAGTTAAAGAGTGTTGGTGGACTGAATAGCGAACTTATTGTATATGGAAGAGTGCCGGCCATGGTTTCAAAGCAGTGTGTAAGGAAAACTTATGGAAGGTGCGACCACAAGAGCAGGGTGACACTTTTAAAGCAGGATAATGGCAAAGAATACAGTGTTAAAAGCGTGTGCAGCTTCTGCTATACCGTCACACTGGCGGATACATTTGATATATCAAAAGAAGAGGCTTTAGCTGATATTGCGCTGGGGTCTGTAAGATATGAGTTTGATGAAGAATCAAATGAAGAGATATTAAGTATTCTTAATAAAGAATCTGATATAGATTATAAAGGTCATTTCTATAGAGGAGTAAACTAATATGCAGTCAGTTTGTTTGGAATTATCTAAGTATGTACTGGCATTTCTTATGGCTTTTTATGCGCTTGCTGCATACAGGGGTGCAGTTATAAGAAATGAGGAAAAAAGAGGAAAGATATATGTAACACAGAATATCATAATGATTGCAGTACATTTTATAGGTTATCTTATAATGTATATTGTGTATGATGAAACAAAGTATATTTATATGTACTTTGCGCAGCTTGTGTACTTTATGGCGGTAATAATGATATATGTTGTATTCTATCCTAAAGCTTCACGCCTGCTTGTCAACAATATGTGCATGCTTATGGCGGTAGGCTTTGTTATGATAGCAAGGCTTGATTATAATAAATGTGTCAAGCAGTTTGTAATCGCTGTCGCAGGTACTATACTTACGATTATTGTTCCGTGGCTTTTAAAGACTGTGAAAAGCTTCAGAAAAATGGGCTGGCTGTACTGCGGTGCGGGGCTTGTGCTTCTTACGGCGGTGCTTCTTGGCAATAAGATATACGGTGCTAATCTTGTTCTTACCTTAGGACCGGTATCTGTCCAGCCTGCGGAGTTTGTTAAGATTTTATATGTAATGTTTGTTGCATCGATGTTTAACAAGGCTACTACATTCAGGCAGACTGCAATAGTAACTGCATTTGCGGCGCTTCATGTCATTATTCTTGTGCTGTCAACTGACCTTGGTGCGGCGCTTATATTCTTTGTTGTGTATCTTGCCATGTTATATATTGCAACCAAAAATGTGATGTATACAGGGGCAGGGCTGCTTGCAGGTGGTGCGGCAGGAGTGCTTGCCTACAAGCTGTTCTCGCACGTAAGAAAGAGATTTGTTGTGTGGAGGGACCCATGGAGTAATATAGATGGCAGTGGCTATCAGGTGTGCCAGTCGCTTTTTTCAATAGGTATGGGTTCGTGGTTTGGATACGGCTTTTGTCAGGGTATGCCGGACAGAATTCCGGTTGCTGAAAAAGACTTTATGTTCTCAGCGATTACAGAGGAATTCGGACTGATATTTTCTATTGCATTATTATTAGTATGCCTTAATAATCTTATACTTATGATGAATGTTGCATCAAGGTGCAAGACATTGTTTTACAGGCTTGTTGCAGTCGGACTGGGTGTTACATATGGTTTTCAGGTGTTCCTTACAGTAGGCGGGGCTATAAAGCTTATACCTATGACTGGTGTTACACTGCCATTTGTAAGCTATGGAGGAAGTTCAATCATAAGTTCGCTTGTGATGTTTTCTCTTATCAACGGAATGTATAATATGAGACATGATGAAGGTGAATATGAAGATGACAGAAAAGCAAAAAATGACAGAAGCCAGACAGGAGCAAAAAAGCAGGAAAAGAAGTAAGAAAAAGCAGACAGATATAGTTGAAGGAAGTAAAAAAGGCCTTAGAAACAGGGAAACTAATATAATATCCTTCGTGTTTGTTGGACTTTTTGCCATTATGATAGTGTATCTGTGTGTATTTAATATAAGGGATGCAAAGACCGTTATTAATAATCCGTACAACAAAAGAGTTGACAATCAGGCAGATAAGGTGGTAAGAGGTGACATATATTCAGCGGACGGAACACTTCTTGCAACAACTGAAACTGATGACGAGGGCAACGAAACAAGGGTATATCCTCAGAAGAAGCTTTTTGCACACGTTATAGGCTATAATTCCAAGACTAAAATGGGAGTTGAAGCTGCTGAGAATTATTATCTGCTGTCTGAAACAGATAATATATTTGACCAGATATCAACAGACCTTACAGGTGAGAAAGCGGACGGTCATAATGTGTATACAACACTTGACACAACTTTGCAGAAGGCGGCATATAATGCGCTCAGGAATAATAAAGGTGCAGTTATAGTTATGGAGCCGTCTACTGGCAAAATACTTGCCATGGTGTCAAAGCCTGATTTTAATCCTAATCTTGTAGATGAGGATTATGATGAGTGGATAAGCTATGACAGTTCGGAGTCAGTGCTTCTTAACAGGGCTACACAGGGATTATATGCTCCGGGTTCAACTTTTAAGATACTTACAACACTGGAGTATATGAGAGAGAATAAAGATTACTATGATGATTTCTCTTATGTATGTGATGGAAGTGATACTGAGGAGGGTGGAACTACCATTCCATGTGCCGATGGAAAGGTTCATAAGACAGAAACTCTTGTAAAAGCATTTGCAAACTCATGTAACTCAGCATTTTCATACATAGGAGCACATCTTAATACAGGCTCCTTCAGGGAATTGTGCAACTCATTTCTTTTTAATAAGAGCATACCAGTATCCTTTGAATATAATAAGAGTTCATTCATGCTTGATAATACTTCCAGTGTGAGTGAGGCGCAGGAAACTGCAATAGGACAGGGAAAAACTATGATGAGTCCCATGCATAATCTTATGATAGCCTCAACAGTTGCCAATGACGGAAAGATGATGACACCTTATGTTGTTGATTATATTGAGGATGCTTATGGAAGAGTTGTTAAGAAATATAAGCCATCAGTTATAGCCGAACTTATGTCATCTGAGGAGGCAGCTTATTTAACTGGATGTATGGAAGAGGTCATAGACTCGGGTACAGGAAGTTCTATGAGATGGTCGTCATATAATGCAGCTGGAAAAACAGGTTCAGCACAGTATGATGACAGCAGCGATAACATACATTCGTGGTTTGTTGGATTTGCACCAGCAGACAGCCCTTCTATAGCCATAAGTGTTGTGCTTGAGGGAGGATATTCGGGGTCTGGTGCGCAGTATGTTGCAAAGGCTGTTTTTGATGCATATTTTAATGAGTAATGGTACATTATGATGTATAATAAACATATATGTGTCGAAAAAAAGTGTAATTAGTCTAGCGGTTAGCCTTGATTATAGAATATCGGCATTGTATAATGAATTGGAGGATAAAAATGTCAGAAGCATTTAGCTGCGGCGGAGTTGTTATATTCCGTGGCAAGATTCTTGTATTATACAGGAATTATATGAATACACATGATGGATGGGTTCTTCCTAAAGGAACAGTTGAAAAAGGCGAAACCCACGAACAGACAGCAGTAAGAGAAATACTTGAAGAAAGTGGCGCAAGCGTTAAGGTAAGGGATTATATCGGACAGACACAGTACTCTTTCAAGGCAGGTAGTAAGCATATAGAGAAAAGTGTTTACTGGTATTTGTGTGAGGCGGACAGTTATGACTGTAAGCCCCAGAGAGAAGAGTATTTCTATGATGTCGGATATTACAAGTATCATGAAGCATATCATCTGCTTGAGTTTGATAACGAAAGACAGATATTATCCGATGCTTATTCAATATACAGGAAACTAAAACGAGAGGGAAACTGGTAATTATGATAGTGAATTCAGTTGATAATATACTGGATGGCAATATGTATCTTGTCAGTCAGGGAGAGAATATAAAGCCATCGTCAGCAACAGACTTTGATGGTGTTATTAATCAGATTAGTTCAGGAAGTGAGTCGCTTGATGATATATTTGCTGAGGTTGCAGATGAATATGGCGTTAATCTTAATCTGTTAAAGGCGGTGGCTAAGGCTGAATCGGACTTTGATACGGAGGCGGTTTCGTGGTGTGGCGCACAGGGGATTATGCAGCTTATGCCAACAACTGCCGAGTCACTTGGTGTAGAAGACCCATTTGATGCAAGGCAGAATATCACAGGAGGAGCTAAGATGTTAGCTTATCTTCTGGATGATTATAATGGCAATGTTTCGCTTGCACTTGCCGCTTATAATGCAGGAAGCGGAGCTGTAAGCAGGTACGGTGGAGTGCCTCCTTACAATGAAACACTGCGCTATATAGACAGAATTAATGATATTCTTGGAGGAGTGTTGTCGAATGACTCAAGGACGATAGACGGGGCAGAAGCAACAGACCTTTCGGGAAGCGCACAGGCTGAGAATACTGGTATAGTTGTCGGTACTACACAGCAGACATCAGGTACAGAAGTTATGCAGGAGGATACAGGTACAGTATCGGATGATAATAATTTAAGCCAGTTAAGAAAGCAGATAGCGGCTAACAGACTTAACATATCATCAATGAATAACAGCAGAACATCTTATATATCCGCTAATAATAAAAGAACATCAAGTCTTCTGCTTAGTTATGATGATTATAAGTATGTTATTAATACATATAGAGCTATATTATCAAAGCTTTTTGCGGTTTCTGACAGTACAACTGCAAAAAGTGCAGCATCAGGTTCAGCATCAGATCATGATTCGTCTGATAGCAGTAGACTTCTTATGAATTATTACAGGGCAGGTCTGTCAGGCACAAGCCAGTCCGTTCTTAATATGCTTGGAGTCAATCATAATATAAAAACAATATAGAAGGTGAGGGAGAGATTATGAGCAAGAGAATTAAGGTTACATTATACAATAAGACATTTAAGGAGATAGATATGACTGACTTTACAGTTATTCCAGAGGAGCTTTTTGCTGACAGGGATGATATTGTAGAGGTAGTACTTCCAGAGGGAGTTAAGGTTATAAGCGCCAATGCTTTTGAAAATTGCCAGAGATTAGAGAAGGTGGTGTTCCCATCAACTCTTGAAAGAATTGGTGAAGAGGCATTCGTTAACTGTACAAGCTTAAAGGAAGCTGACTATGGTAAGGATGTAAAGATTGCACCTACATCATTTGCAGGTTGTTGCAACCTTTAATTATAGTTTTTATATTTTAACTAAATATAACTGGGATGTTTGGCGGATATTATTATCTGGTTATTATAGAGAACGCTTATAAAGGGCGTTCTCTTTTTACTTAATGTAAATACTTGACGAAACAGGGTATCTATAATACAATTCAACGTGGATAAATCTAATAAGAAATACTTATATGTGCGCGCTAGATACGCAAGAACGGAGAGCAAAATGAGTAAGAAAAAGACATTTGTAACATTAGAACAGCTTAAGGAGATTGATAAGACATATCCAACACCTTATCATTTATATGATGAGAAGGGTATCAGGGATAATGCAAGAAGACTTAAGGAAGCATTTGCATGGAATAAGGGATACAGAGAGTACTTTGCAGTAAAGGCAACTCCTAATCCATATATATTAAATATATTAAAAGAATTCGGCTGTGGCGTTGACTGTGCATCTGAAACAGAGCTTATGATGGCTTATGCACTTGATTACAAGCCGGGAGAAATTATGTTCTCATCTAACGATACACCAGCAGAAGAATATGCTTATGCTAACAAGATAGGTGCTACTATCAACCTTGATGATATAACACATATCGACTTCTTAGACAAGATACTTGATGGAAAGTTTCCTGAAACTATGAGCTGCAGATATAATCCGGGTGGATATTTCCAGCTTGGTACATCTATTATGGATAATCCTGGTGATGCCAAGTATGGTATGACACATGACCAGATTATAGAAGCATTTAAGATATTAAAGAGCAAGGGTGTTAAGCATTTTGGTATTCATTCTTTCCTTGCAAGTAATACTGTATCTAATGAATATTATCCAACACTTGCAAAAATTCTTTTTGAACTTGCAGTAGAGTTAAGAGATAAGACAGGCGCAGATATTAAGTTTATTAATCTTTCAGGTGGTGTAGGTGTGGCTTATAAGCCAGAGCAGACTCCTAATGATATAGCAGTTATCGGTGAAGGTGTACATAAGGTATATGACGAGGTGCTTACACCAGCAGGAATGGGCGATGTTGCTATATATACAGAGCTTGGAAGATTTATGCTTGCACCTTACGGCTGCCTTGTAACTAAGGCTATCCATGAGAAGCACATATACAAGGAATACATCGGTGTTGATGCGTGTGCAGCTAATCTTATGAGACCAGCCATATATGGTGCTTATCATCATATTACAGTTGCAGGAAAGGAAGATGCACCTTGCGACCACAAGTATGATGTTACAGGTTCACTTTGTGAGAATAGTGATAAGTTTGCTATAGACAGAATGTTACCAAAGATAGATATGGGTGATTATCTTATTATCCACGATACAGGTGCCCACGGTTTCTCTATGGGCTACCAGTACAACGGCAAGTTAAGGTCAGCAGAGCTTCTTCTTAAGGAAAATGGAGAAGTACAGATGATAAGAAGAGCAGAAACTCCTAAGGATTATTTTGCTACATTTGACTTCTGTGATGCTCTTGATAAGCTTAATCTTAAGTAGAATAAAGAATATGGGAACAGGTATATGAAGAATTTAGGGTATATTGCTAGTGAAATAACAAAAGGAAAAAATCTTACAGAAAATCTTGAAAAGTATGGAAAGGGGTTGTCATCACTCTATAACGGTCTTGCTTATATTAAGCTGTCAATGAATTATTATACAATTCTTAATATGATTAAGGACAATGAGATAGATGATGAGCAGTTTCTTGCAATGTTTGAGAAGGTAAATGAAGTCATAGAGCTTTCATCTATCGGCTCATCCATTGCGGATAAGGCTGTACTTACAGAAAAGATAGATGCTGTCAGAAATGAACTTATAAGTATAATGGAAAGTGTTACTGATTATGTTGACAAGTTCAGGATATATGAGCATGTTCTTAACAGGGTGGAATACAGGTTCAGGGATGATGCATTTGATAGTGAGTACTATAATACATATATGACTAATGATATTATGCATTATATATTCTCAGATAAGGATAATGTGTCAATTAATGCAAGAATATCTGACATAGTAGGACAGCTCCCGGTAAGAATGTCAAAGGGTAAGTTCTATGACCATATAAGTGAGGCATTTACTCTTTATCATGGTGCGCAGAAGAATACTATAGATGACTTCTATTATTCTTTAAGTACAAGTGCCATGTTAGGAAAGGCAGCTATGGACAATGGCTTCTTTACTGATATGCATGATATATATGTGACTTTAGACAAGGCAGATTATAAGAACATTGACAGTGCAGAGTATACAAGGCTTAAGGGCGCGCTCGACATTGCTACAGAAAAGATGAGTAATGCAGCAGATATATATGTTTTACTTGCACAGATTGTAAATGACCTGTATACAATTATATTATCTGAGAATAATACAGTTGGGGACAGCACAGAGGTAATGACTTCAAAAGATATTATAAAGAAGTCAAGAGCTGTCTTTGAGGAAGAAGAGGATTTAGATGAGATAGCAGCGTTATTTGAGGCATTTGAAGGAAAGCAGGAGCATATACTTGAAACTATTACGGCAGCAGACTTTGCCACTCAGTATGCTACAGGCAATCTCAAGGATGAGCTTACAAAGCTTGCTATAGATGAAATGTATGCTGACCTTGAAGTTATACAGAAGTTACAGTCAGGAAGTGACTTTGTTGATATAACACCTAAAGAATATTTTGATGAGATACCGGATGATTCATATGCTGATATGACGGCAGAAGGGTTTATAAAAGAGCTTGATGAATTGTTTGCATCAAAGGAAGTAAGTGTAAGAAGGGCTGTTATGGCGGCTGTATTATCTATGCTTCCAGTATTCTTTAACAATACAGAAGAGATACAGGATTATATAAACAGCTCACTTATCCAGTGCAGTGATGAAGCTGAAAAGAAAGCGGTTGTCGAAGTTATAAAAATGATAGTTAATGGCCAGTAGGCGTATAGGAGCATATTGTGAAGTGGTATAGAGGACTGTATATGGGCGGAGGTGCCAGAAAAGCTAAATATAAGGTTTTAGGGCATGTTGTAAAAAAGAAGTTTTCTTTTGATACATATCTTATTACGCTGCCCTCTAACACTTCCAATATACTTGATATATATTCTGCCAATGTGCTGTTGCAGCCGCATTTTAAGAAAAAATGTATACAGGATGAAATCTATGTTGTTGGCATAGCTAAAGGACGAGATGAGGCGTATGAGCTTGTCAGGGATATAGTTGACGAGGTGTATAAGAATACTGGTGGGTTTAATATAAGCCGGTATCTGAAGTTTGGAAGTAAACGTCAGGAGGGGATTGATTGATTCATATCTTATTATTGATACTTAAGATTATCGGGATAATCCTCCTTAGCGTTATTGGGCTTTTGCTGCTGGCAGTTCTTTCGGTGCTTTTTATTCCTGTGAGATACAAAGCGAAAGGGGATTATCATAAAGAATTTACGGGAAAGCTTCATATAGGGTGGTTTCTTAATGCCTTGAGGCTGGATGTCAGCTTTGATAAAGAGTTGAAAGCAAGAGCAAGGGTGCTTTTCTTTACGCTGTATGACAGTGATAAGAATAAAGATGAGGCAAAGGCTGGGAAAAGCTACAATACATCTGATACACATAGCTCTGGCGATAAGAATAGAAATAAAGATAAAGAAAAAAATGTCTTTGATGATATGAAGGATGAGACAGCGGGTGGAGATATTGCTGTTTCTGAGGCAGGCAGCGTAAAGCGCAGCGAGCATGAAAGTTATGGCGATGCGCAGAGGACAGCAGAACCTGTGGAAAAGGAAAATGAAGCGGGAGCAGGGAAAGTTTCTGATAAAAATAAAGTTGGACAGACTGAATGTGCTGAATGTGTTGGAAATGCAGAAAAGCCTCCTTCTGAGGTGAAAAAAGCCGAAAATGCCACCTCCGTTATAGTAAATAAGGTAAATGGAGAAACAGGTGTCCATTCGGATGGTAAAATATCAGAAAAACAGCCGGATATCACTTCTGCAAAGAAGAACCCTGGCATAATAGCCTGTCTGAAAAAAAGAATACATTCATTAACGGATAAAATTAAGAGTATAATTAAAAAGACAAAAAGAAAAATAAGAGCTGTTATAAGGTCAAAGGATAAGCTTAAGAAAAAGATTGATGATATTAAGATGATTATCAATGATGAAGCTAATAAAGAGATGGTGCGTCTTTTATACAGCCAGCTTAAAGCTCTTTTTAAGGAAATAATGCCGGTTAAGTATAAAATTAATATACATTATGGGTGTGATGACCCTTATAGGACAGGACAGCTTCTTATGTATATTTCAGTCTTTTATGGACTTAGTGGTATAAATATGAATATAACCCCTGACTTTAATGAGAAAATACTTGAAGGGGATATATATATTAAAGGCAGAGTAAGGATATGCAAGCTTCTGATGATAGTATTCCGTGTATACAGGAATAAAAGGTTCAGGGAGCTTGTGCTTAATAAATAGAATGGAGGAGTGTATATGGCAGAGAGTAAGAATAACTTTGATGCAACAGTTTCATCACTTTTTAAGGGGATGGATTCATTTTTGTCAGCAAAGACAGTTGTTGGAGATGCTGTTCATGTAAATGATACAATAATACTTCCACTTTGCGATGTTAATTTTGGTGTTGGTGCAGGTGCATTTGCGGATGATAAAAAGAATAATGCCGGTGGTGGTATGGGTGCAAAGATGTCGCCAAGCGCAGTGCTTGTAATCCAGAATGGCACTACAAAGCTTGTTAATATCAAAAATCAGGATACTGTAACAAAGATACTTGATATGGTTCCAGATGTTGTTGACAGAATAACTGGTAAGTTTGGCAATGTAGATATGGATGATGATATCGATGAAGCCATAAATAATGTCACAAAGGAAGACTGACTATAATTTATTGTAGTTATATATGTATTCAACAGAACATATATTTTATCAGAGAGTACCCTGCATATCAGGTTAGTTATACAGGGCTTTATTATGGCAGTATGGAGGACTATATGTGCCGGATGCTTGGATTTATTATGTTCTGGATAGCTATTGGTATGATAATAGCACTTTTCCTTGCAAGTAATCTTTTTTTATGCATATGCATTATTATTATATTGATTCTTGCAGGATATAATATGTTTTGTCACTGATATCAGGGCAGATAAAAAGGGACTTTATGACCTTTTGCGTAATTTTCTTGAAAAAAGTGTTGCAAAATGTATTGTGTTCTGATACAATAAGTTCTGTTGTGGGTAATTTTACCCAATACCGGTAAGGAGGTGTAATTGATATGGCTAAATGTGCAGTTTGCGAAAAAGGTGCTCACTTTGGTAATGCAGTGAGTCATTCTCATAGAAGATCTAATAAGATTTGGAATTCTAACGTTAAGTCTGTTAGAGTTAAGGTTAACGGAGCAACAAAGAAGATGTATGTTTGCACTTCTTGCTTACGTTCAGGCAAAGTAGAACGTGCCTAAGAATAAATTTATAATTTATTTCTGCTATTAATTTTCGAAAATTTATATCAGTACATTAAAGTGAATTGCCCAGTTTAATAAAATTGCGTGATTCACTTTATTTATTTTAGCTTTAATAGTATAATGTCTATATGATTAATTGTGTCTGCTATTCTTAGCTGTCGGTAAAGTTGCGTGTAGCCTTGAATAGTAACATATTCGGAATTCGCAGATTATATGTGAAAGTTTTTTCCATAATGCGAGGAAAGTCTGGCTGCGTGGACTTTCTGCGATAGTGTCGCATAGATTCCTTAAAATACAAGTCGCAGTATGGAGGCTAGATATGAATGGAATATTGAATAATGAGTTGGGTAAAGTATCTATCTCGAGTGAAGTTGTTGCCCAGTATGCTGGTTCAACAGCAGTTGAGTGCTTTGGTATCGTTGGTATGGCAGCAGTGAGTATGAAGGATGGTCTTGTAAAGTTGTTAAAAGGAGACAGTCTTACAAGAGGTATCAAGGTTGAGATAGATAACGATAATAAGATAGAGTTAGACTTCCATGTTATCGTATCTTACGGCGTAAGTATTTCAACAGTTGCAGATAACCTTATTGAGAATGTAAAGTACAAAGTATCTGAATTCACAGGTCTTGAAATTAAGAAAATCAACATATATGTTGAAGGCGTGAGAGTTATAGATTAATTGTTTAGTATAGAATTATTTACAGGCCTTTATTATGGCAGAATGGAGGAATAAAGTGGCTACTACTACTATAGATGCAGCACTTGTGCAGAAGATGTTTCTTGCAGGCGCTAAGAATCTTGAATCAAAGAAAGAATGGATTAATGACCTGAATGTGTTCCCTGTACCGGATGGTGATACAGGTACGAACATGACACTTACTATTATGTCAGCAGCTAAGGAAGTGAGTGCTATTGCTAATCCTACTATGGAAAATCTTGCAAAGGCAATATCTACAGGTTCTTTAAGAGGAGCAAGAGGTAATTCAGGTGTTATTCTTTCACAGCTTCTTAGAGGTTTTACTAAAGAAATGTCACAGGTTAAGGAAATAACTGTAAAGACACTTGCTGTTGCAACCAGCAGAGCTACAGAAACAGCTTATAAGGCTGTTATGAAGCCAAAGGAAGGAACTATTCTTACTGTTGCAAAGGGAGTTTCAGATAAGGCGGCTGAGATTGCTGATACAGTTACAGACATAGAAGAGGCATTATCAGTTATTATAGATTATGCAGAGGAAGTTCTTGCAAAGACACCGGATATGCTGCCTGTATTAAAAGAGGCAGGAGTTGTTGACTCAGGCGGACAGGGACTTGTTGTAGTATTAAGAGGTCTTTATGATGCACTTACAGGAAAGGTTACAGACTTTACAATAACAGAGCCTAATGCAGAATTTAAGGCTGGTTCAAGCATGCCGGGAAAGGGCGCTGCCATTGATAATGCAGATATTAAGTTTGGTTATTGTACAGAGTTCATTATTATGCTTGAGAAGCCATTTGATGAGAATACAGAGGCAGAATTCAAGAAGTTCCTTTCATCTATAGGTGATTCTATTGTATGCGTTAATCTTGATGATATTGTTAAGGTTCATGTACACACTAACCACCCAGGTCAGGCATTTGAAAAGGGTCTTGAGTATGGTCAGCTTACTAAGATGAAGGTTGACAATATGAGAGAAGAACATAACCAGAAGGTTATTGCACAGTCTGAGTATCAGTCAGCAGTAGCGGCAGATGCAATGAAGAAGCATGAGGAAGAAAAGGCTGAGAATACACCTAAGAAGGACTTTGGTTTTATCACTATAGCAGCAGGTGAAGGACTTGCTGAGATATTCAAGGGGCTTGGTGTTGATGAAGTTATTCAGGGCGGACAGACTATGAATCCATCAACAGAGGATATTCTTAATGCGGCTGAGAAGATTAATGCAGACACAATATTTGTTCTTCCAAATAACAGTAATATTATTCTTGCATCTAATCAGGCAGCATCAATCATTGAAGATAAGAAGCTTGTTGTTATACCAACAAAGACTATTCCTCAGGGTATAACAGCCATGATTAACTTTGAGCTTACAAGAAATGCTAAAGAAAATGAAGAAGCTATGCTTGAGTCATTATCAACAGTTAAGTCAGGACAGCTCACATATGCAGTCAGAGATACATCTATTGATGGCAAGGAGATAAAGAAGGACAACTATCTTGGTCTTGGTGATAAAGGTCTTGCAGCCGTTGGAACAGATATGGATGATACAGCTCTTGCCATGCTTGCAGAGTTTGTTGATGAAGAATCTGAACTTATCAGTGTATACTATGGCGAAGACATAGATGAGAGTAAGGCAGAAGAGTTAGTAAAGAAGATAGAAGAGAAGTTTGACGGAGTTGATGTTGAGCTTCAGTACGGCGGACAGCCAGTATACTATTATATAGTATCTGTAGAGTAAGCTGTTATATAACAAGTCTGAGACTATTATCTGAGGTTGATGTATGGATATTACACAATTAAAAGGAATAGGGGCTAAGACTGCTGCCAATCTGAACAGGCTTTCTGTATATACAGTAGAAGATCTCGTAAGATTATATCCTAGAGACTATATTGTGTATGAGGAGCCTGTTTTTATTAATTCACTGGCAGACTGTGAAAAGCCGGTCGCAGCCATAGAAGCGACAGTTATAGCAAGCCCTAAGATATATGGTAATGAGTGCAAGAGCATATTATCAGTAGTTGTAAAAGATGAAAACTTAGATACTATTAAGTGCCTGTGGTATAATTCACTTTTTCTTAAGTCTAAGCTCAGGGTTGGGATGCATTATATATTCAGGGGCAGGATTGTTTTAAAGAATGGTGAGTATGTATTAGAACATCCGGATATGTATACAATGGCAGGCTACAATGAGATTAAAAATCATATGTCGCCAGTGTATCCTCTGACAAAGGGACTGTCTAACAAGATTGTGACAAAGGCAGTAAAACAGGCGGTTGATAAATATCTTGCAGGTATGGAGCATGAATTTATACCAGAATGTATTATGGATAAATATGGACTGTCAGAGCATAATAAAGCAATGCACAACATACATTTTCCAGAGTCTATGGAGGATTATGTTGATGCAAGGCACAGACTTGCTTTTGAGGAGTTCTTTTTATTCGTGCTTGCAACACTTAATCTTAAGTCGGCCAATGAGCGTATTCCCAATTCATACATTATAAGAAATGATGAACGCACGGATGCATTTATAAAGAGCCTTCCCTACAGCCTTACAGGGGCGCAGATAAGAACGTGGGAAGAGATTAAGGCTAATATGGCAGGAAAGCATGTTACAAGCAGGCTTATTCAGGGTGATGTAGGTTCGGGAAAGACGATAATCGCGATATTGTCGCTTATGAATACAGCATTTGCAGGCTATCAGGCAGCTATGATGGTTCCGACAGAAGTACTTGCCAGCCAGCAGTATGAGTCGATAACGACACTCTTTGATAAAGCTGGCATAGACTTAAAGGTAGGTCTTCTTACAGGTTCGATGACACAGTCAGCCAAAAGAAAGGTATATAGGGAGCTTGAGTCTGGTGAGCTTGATATAGTTGTCGGTACGCATGCTCTTATACAGGAAAATGTTGTATACAATAATCTTGCACTTGTAATAACAGATGAACAGCACAGGTTTGGTGTAAACCAGCGCAAGAGTTTTTCTGATAAAGGTAAAAATCCACATATTATCGTTATGAGTGCGACACCTATACCAAGAACGCTTGCGATTATACTGTATGGCGACCTTGATATTTCTATTATTGATGAGCTTCCGGCGAACAGACTTCCAATTAAGAACTGTGTGGTTGATACTTCATACAGGATTAAGGCGTATGCATTTATAAGCAACCAGATAAAAGAGGGAAGGCAGTGCTATGTCATATGTCCTATGGTTGAGGAAAGTGAGAATATTGAGGCAGAAAATGTAGTTGACTATGCTGCAAAGTTAAGGGAAGCCATACCAACGGCACGCATAGATTATCTGCATGGAAAGATGAAGCCGTCACAGAAAAATGAAATTATGGAAAAGTTTGTACGTGGCGATACGGATGTTCTTGTTTCAACAACTGTTATTGAGGTAGGTGTCAATGTTCCAAACAGTACGGTTATGATGGTCGAGAATTCTGAGAGATTCGGGCTTGCACAGCTTCATCAGTTAAGAGGCAGGGTAGGACGTGGAAAGCACCAGTCTTACTGTATATTTGTGACTGTTGCCAAGTCAAAGCAGATAAAGCAGAGACTTGAAATTCTTAACAAGTCCAACGATGGTTTTAAGATAGCAGAGGAGGACCTTAAGTTAAGGGGTCCCGGCGACTTTTTCGGCATAAGGCAGAGCGGCGATTTTGACTTTGGTATAGCTGATATATATACCGATGCGGCTACATTAAAGGAGGCATCTGATGCGGCGAAGAGCATAGTGGATGGTCTTGTAAATGTAGATACAGAGCAGTATGGTTACTTAAAGGCAAAGGTGGATGAATATACAGTTAAATGTCTTGAGAAGATTAATCTATAGAAATGAGGATAGTGTGAAAAATGAATTTTTCACACGCAAGATTTGTGTCTGCGCGCACTTGGCACAAACTTGTTATGCGCAGAAAACGTGCGCAGAAATGAGGATTATTATGCGACAGATGGAATTCACAATGAGCAGACCTAATCTTGTCAAGCCGGGCGATGAGGTTGAGATTACAGAAGGAAAGCTTCCAAGCAGCTATTATTATACTATTGAGCCGGCAGTTGCGATGTCTGGCAATTATTCAACACCAGAGAGATTAAAGTCAAGACATGGCATTGTTAAAGAAGTCGGAGAGACAAGCAGGGGATATTATGTCCTTGCTGAGTTTGATGAATAAATAAAAGAAAGGTCTGGATATTAATAATGAATAAAAAAGAGAGAGGAAGTTTTACGGGAGGAATAGGTTTTGTCCTTGCTGCTGCCGGCAGTGCAGTTGGTCTTGGTAACTTATGGAGATTTCCGTACCTTGCAGCACAGTATGGTGGTGGTATATTTATTCTTGTATACATTATACTTGCATTGACATTTGGTTTTACACTTATGACAACAGAGATAGCTATAGGAAGAAAGACAAAGTTAAGTCCTACAAGAGCCTATAGCGAAGTCAATAAAAAGTTCGGTTTTATAGGACCTATAGCGTTCATAATTCCTGTTATTATTCTTCCATATTACTGTGTAATAGGCGGATGGGTTACAAAGTATGTGACAGTATTTGCAACTGGACAGAATATTGCAGCTGCCGATGATTCATTTTTTGGCAGCTTTGTAAGTCAGGAATGGTCACCACTTGTATTTTTTATAATATTCCTTGGACTTACATCACTTATCGTTATACTTGGTGTTGAAAAGGGAATTGAAAAAGTGAGTAAGTTCCTTATGCCTGTACTTATAGTGCTTGCTATTGTCATATGTATATATGTTATTACAATTCCGGGTTCATCAGAGGGTATAAAGTATTATCTTCTTCCTGATTTCAGTAAGTTTTCTTTCAAGACAGTATGTGCAGCCATGGGACAGATGTTTTACTCTATGAGCCTTGCCATGGGTATTATGATAACTTATGGTTCGTATACAAGAGATGATGTAAGTCTTGTAAAGTCTGTAAATCAGATAGAAATATTTGATACAGGCATAGCACTTCTTGCTGGTATGATGGTAGTTCCTGCTGTATATATATTCAGCGGTGAAGCTGGTACACAGGCAAGTGGAGCTGGTCTTATGTTTGTAACACTTCCTAAGGTGTTTGGACAGATGACAGCAGGAAGAATTATCGGATTTTTATTCTTTGCACTTGTATTCTTTGCAGCGCTTACAAGCTCTGTTTCAGTCATGGAAGCAATAACATCGATGATTATGGATAGATTCGGAATAAGCCGTATCAAGGCATGTGTGGGAATAATTATATTCTCAGTACTCCTTGGAATACCTTGTTCACTTGGTAATGGAGTATGGGCAGATATAACTATACTGGGAATGGATTTCCTTACATTCTGTGACTTTATAAGTAACAGCCTGCTTCTTCCAGTTGTTGCGTTCCTTACATGTATACTTATCGGATGGTTTGCAAAGCCTGAGTATGTTATCAATGAAGCGACAAAGAATGGCGAAACATTTAAGAGAGAGCTTATATACAGAGTTATGGTTAAGTATATAGCACCAGTGCTTCTGCTTATCATACTTATATTCTATACACTTGCACAGTTCGGTGTTATAAGTTATTAAACCGCCTTAATATGGCAATCATAATTATATTACCTCCTGAATATACATTTATAAGTGTATATTCAGGAGGTTTTTGTTATGGATGGAAATAGACCTTATACAGACACAGGTTTTGATATGTACAACGACATAAAGCTTCGTACCAACGGTGAGATATACCTTGGCGTTGTTGGTCCTGTAAGAACGGGTAAGTCGACATTTATAAGAAGATTTATGGAAATGTGTGTGCTGCCTGTCATGCAGGATGAAAATGAAAAAAGAAGGGCGGTTGACGAACTTCCACAGGCATCTGGTGGTACAACGATTATGACAACAGAGCCTAAGTTTATACCTAAGGAAGCAGCACTTATATCACCGTATGACGACATATGCATAAAAGTACGACTTGTAGACTGCGTTGGATATATGATAAATGGGGCTAACGGACATATGGAAAACGGCGTTGAGAGAATGGTAAAAACGCCTTGGACAAAAGAGGAGATACCATTTTCAAAGGCAGCAGAAACAGGAACCAGAAAGGTTATTACAGAACACTCTACTATCGGCATAGTTGTGACTACTGACGGAAGCATAACAGGAATCGAAAGAAGCGACTATATTCCAGCGGAGGAGAAGACAATAAAAGAGCTGAAAGAAATTAATAAGCCATTTGTTGTGCTTCTTAATTGTGTCAAGCCATATTCCAAGGAGGCGGCAGCGCTGGCAAATGAGATGTCGGATAAATATGATGTATCAGTCATTCCTGTAAACTGCGACCAGTTAAAGCAGGAGGATGTCAACAGGATATTTGAAAATATATTAAAAGAATTTCCGGTAAAGCAGATAGATTTCCATACGCCTGCGTGGACAGAAGTACTTCCATCACAGCACTGGTTAAAGAAAGAGCTGTGTCAGGTGGCAGCACAGGTACTTGACGATATAAGCACGATAAAAGATGCAGATAAGTATGAATATAATACAGATAATAAGTACATAAAACAGCTTACGATAAGTGATGTCAATATGGCGGAGGGACTTGTAAGTGTTGATTACGATATGAATCAGGGCATATATTATGATATATTAAGCGAGCTTACGGGAACTGATATAAGGAATGAATATGAGCTTGTGAGTACGATAAAAGAACTTTCAGTAAAGAGGAAAGAGTATGAGGGGATAGGTGATGCCATGGCACAGGTGAACCTGTCAGGTTTTGGCGTTGTGACGCCTGTAAGAAGTGCTATTGAACTTGATGAACCTGTTGTAATAAAGAATGGCAGTAAATATGGTGTTAAGATAAAGGCAAGAGTGCCTTCGGTCAATCTCTTAAAAACACAGATAAATGTTGAGATTGCACCTATAGTCGGTACAAAAAATCAGGCGGATGACCTGATTAACTATATTAAGGATAACACCAGTGATAATCCTGACGGCATATGGGATACTAATATATTTGGAAAGACCATCGAACAGATAGTTGATGATGGCATATATGAAAAGACACACAATATAACGAAAGAAAATATGGATAAGATAAGCGAAACGATTGAAAAGGTTATGAATGAGAATTCGGGACTTGTATGTCTGATTGTATAACCGGTGCTTGATTGTATGAGAGAATTCTGATAAAATTAATTGTAATTAATGTACTTTGCTCAATAAAAGGCAAATAGGAGGACAATATGAAAAAGGTTGAAGATTATGTAAGAAGTATTCCAGATTTTCCAGAGAAAGGAATTATATTCAGAGATATAACTTCTGTTATACAGAGTCCTGAGGGCTTAAAGCTTGCTATAGATGGTATTAATGAGTCACTTAAGGATGTTGACTATGATGTTGTAGTAGGTCCGGAGTCAAGAGGCTTTATATTCGGTGTTCCAGTTGCATATGTAAACGGCAAGGGCTTCGTTCCTGTAAGAAAGAAGGGAAAGCTTCCTTGTGAAACTATATCAGAGGATTACTCACTTGAGTATGGAACTGCAACTATTGAGATGCATAAAGATGCAATAGTACCGGGACAGAAGGTTGTTATTGTTGATGACTTAATCGCAACAGGTGGTACTACAGAGGCTATTATAAAGCTTATCGAAAGACTTGGCGGCGAGGTTGTAAAGATTGTGTTCCTTATCGAACTTGAAGGTCTTAATGGAAGAGAAAAGCTTGCCGGTTATGATGTTGATTCTGTTATAAAGTACGCCGGAAAGTAAAATAATGATGAGGCTGTATGTTTGCTGGAGAGTGCCTTAATGGTGCTTCTGACAGGATGCAGCCTTTGTTTGGATATGGAAGGGGTGATGTTATGGCAACACCACATAATACAGCTAAAGCCGGGGATATAGCAAAGACAGTTATAATGCCGGGTGACCCTTTAAGGGCTAAGTATATAGCTGATAATTATCTTGATAATGCAGTCCAGTTTAATGTTGTAAGGAATATATATGGTTATACTGGTGTATATAGGGGTACTGATATATCGGTTATGGCAAGCGGTATGGGCATGCCATCTATGGGAATATACAGCTATGAATTGTTCAAGTTTTATGATGTCGATAATATTATAAGAATAGGTTCTGCGGGAAGTATATCTGACAAGGTTGACTTAAGGGATATTGTGCTGGCCATAGGTACAAGCACTGACTCTAACTATGCCAGTCAGTACAATCTTCCCGGAACATATGCGCCTGTGGCAGATTTCGGGCTCTTAAACTGTGCATATGAGCAGTCAAAGCTTTATGGAATTCCAGTTGAGGTTGGAAATGTCGTATCAACAGATGTCTTTTATAATGATAATCCAGAGTATAATAAGGCGTGGAGTGATATGGGCGTGCTTGCTGTTGAGATGGAATCGGCAGCGCTTTATATGAATGCAGCACGTCTTTCAAAGAGGGCTCTTGCAATGTTTACGATAAGTGATAATCTTATGAATGGACAATCCCTGTCGGTTGAGGAAAGGCAGGAGGGCTTTGATGATATGATAAAGCTTTCATTTGAAACTGCAAGATTATATAATATTGAGGGAGGCGTATAGTGAACAATTCTGGTTTTATAGATATGTCAAGTATACAGATACTTGTATTTTTTGCTCTTGTTATTATCATTGCTGTATATGTCACAGTTACGAATAATAAAAGAAAGCAGCAGACTATTATTAAAAAGCTTAAGAATGGCTGGGGAAAGCCAGCACAAAGAAAGTATTCCAGCGAGGACTATGAGTGTATATCACATTACTTTAAGAGAAATGCAGATGAGAACTCAATAGACGATATAACGTGGAATGACCTTGGCATGGATGATGTATTCCGTATGATGAATAATACGAATTCATCGGCAGGACAGGAATATCTTTATAAGATGTTAAGAAGTCCTTCTGCTGATATCCTGTCACTTAAGAAGCTTGATAAGCTTGCTTCAGATTTTGATAAAAATGCTGACAAAAGACTTGATATACAGAAAATATTTGTATGGATAGGACGTGCAAAGCATATATCAATAAGTGATTACTGTGATGTTGTAGTAGGACTTGAGAAAAAAAGTAATATACTTCATTATGCTTCAATGCTGTTCATTCTTGCAGCTGTTATATTTACATGTGTTGTAAGCCCTGTTCTTGGAATATGGCTCTGTATCGCAGCGATTGCATTTTCAATAATAACATACTACAAGTATAAGGCAGGTGTTGACAAGTACTTCATATGTGTTAATCATATCGTGAAGCTGCTTATGGGCGCTAAGAAGATGACAGCACTGGATGTTGATTTCCTTAAAGAGTATAATGATAAGTTAAAGAAAATATCAGAGGAGCTTTCAGACATAACAAAGAGGTCATGGCTTCTTGAAACAGGCAATGTTGATGGCTCTATAACTGAGATGGCACTTGACTACTTAAGGATGCTCACACACGTTGATCTTATTAAGTTTAATAATCTCATAAAGCTTTTTAATGATAAGGAAGAATATATATATGAGCTTATAGACACACTTGGTTTTATAGAGGCATCCATGGCGGTAGGCTCATTCAGATGTATGCTTAAGGACTGGTGTATTCCTGAGTTCAGGGAGGATAATGATATGCAGCTTGAGGCAAAAAATGTATATCATCCGCTTATAACTGAGCCGGTAGCCAACTCCATAAATACAAAGCGCAATGTACTTCTGACAGGTTCTAATGCTTCGGGTAAGTCGACATTTCTTAAGACAATAGCGATTAATGCGCTTCTGTCACAGACTATATATACAAGTGTGTCAGACTATTACAAAGCGCCTGTATACAGAATATATTCATCAATGGCACTAAGGGATGACCTTAGCAGCTCTAACAGCTATTATATAGTTGAAATAAAGTCACTTAAGAGAATGCTGGATGCAGTATCAAAGGATGGACATCCTGTGCTTATGTTTGTTGATGAGGTGCTTCGTGGAACTAACACGGTTGAACGTATTGCGGCATCATCAGAGATATTAAAGAGTGTCAGGACGGATAAGGCACTTGTGTTTGCAGCAACACATGATGTAGAGCTTACATCGCTTCTTAAGGGAAGATATGATAATTATCATTTTCAGGAAGAAGTTACGGATGATGAGGTTATATTTGACTTCAAGCTGTATACAGGTCCTGCAACCACAAGAAATGCTATAAAGCTGTTAAAAACTATAGGTTATGACAGTACTATTATCAATGCGGCTGAGAGAAGTGCAGGCTATTTTCTTAATAATGGAAAGTGGAATGTTGAAAATTAATATCAGCTATGGTAAAATACTAAGTTGTTTATAGCTGCTGCAAAGCCGGCAGTAGCAGAAAGGAAGATTGATTATGGTAGAACTTACATTAGTTTCAGAGATTATATTCGAAGCGGCAAAGTTCGTAGTTATGCTTGGACTTTTAGTTCTTGCAGTATTTGCCGGCGGTAAGATAAGAAAAGGATTAGATGCCAAGAAGGCAGCTAAACAGGAGGATAATTAAAGTGCAGTACAGAGGCGTAAATGAATTAAGAAGATTATATCTTGACTTCTTTGAAAGCAAGGGACATTTAAAGATGAAGAGCTTTTCGCTCGTTCCACATAATGATAACAGTTTGCTTATCATCAATTCAGGTATGGCACCATTAAAGCCATATTTTACAGGTCAGGAAATTCCACCTAGAAGAAGAGTAACTACATGCCAGAAGTGTATCAGAACAGGTGATATCGAGAATGTTGGTAAGACAGCAAGACATGGTACATTCTTTGAAATGCTTGGTAACTTCTCATTCGGTGACTACTTCAAGACAGAGGCTATACACTGGTCATGGGAATTCCTTACAGAGGTTGTAGGACTTGATGCCAACAGATTATATCCATCTATCTATGAAGATGATGATGAAGCATTTGATATATGGAATAAGGAGGTTGGTATTGCTCCGGAAAGAATATTCCGTTTTGGTAAGGAAGATAACTTCTGGGAACATGGCGCTGGTCCTTGCGGTCCATGTTCAGAGATATATTATGACCGTGGTGAAAAGTATGGCTGCGGAAAGCCGGGCTGTACAGTAGGCTGCGACTGTGACAGATATATGGAAGTATGGAATAACGTATTTTCACAGTTTAATAATGATGGACATGGTAATTATACAGACCTTATCCAGAAGAACATTGATACAGGTATGGGTCTTGAAAGACTTGCTGTTGTTGTTCAGGATGTTGATTCTATATTCGATGTTGATACTTTACAGGCACTTCGCAACAAGGTATGCGAAATGGCTGGTGTCAAGTATAAGGAAGATGAAAAGCAGGATGTATCTATCCGTGTTATCACAGACCATATCCGTTCAGTAACATTTATGGTAAGTGACGGTATTATGCCATCTAATGAAGGCAGAGGATATGTTCTTAGAAGACTTTTAAGAAGAGCTGCAAGACATGGCAGATTACTTGGCATTGAAGGCAGGTTCTTATCTAAGCTCTGTGAAACAGTTATAGAAGGTTCTAAGGACGGATATCCGGAACTTGAAGAAAAGAAGGAATTCATAATAAAGGTTATATCAGAGGAAGAAGATAAGTTTAACAAGACTATCGACCAGGGACTTAGTATCCTTGCTGATATGGAAAAGGCTCTTGAAGAAAAGAATGAAAAGGTTCTTTCTGGTGAAGATGCATTTAAGCTTTATGATACTTATGGTTTCCCAATCGACCTTACTAAGGAAATCTTAGAAGAGAAGAATATAACTATAGATGAAGAAGGCTTTACAAAGTGTATGAACGAGCAGAGAGAAAAGGCACGTAAGGCACGTAAGGTAAGCAATTATATGGGGGCTGATGCTACTGTATATGATAAGATAGACCCAGCCATAACAAGCGAATTCGTAGGTTATGACAAGCTTAAGAATGAGTCAAAGGTTACAGTTCTTACAACGGAAGAGGATGTTGTTGAAGCACTTTCAGAGGGTGATAAGGGAACTATAATTGTTGATGAAACTGTATTCTATGCTACTATGGGTGGTCAGGAAGGCGATAAGGGTTATATAAGCACTCCTGATGGCGAATTCAGGGTTGACACAACTATTAAGCTTAAGGGTGGCAAAATTGGACATGTTGGTACTATCACTAAGGGTATGATTAAGGTTGGCGATGTTGTTACACTTTCAGTTGACCCAGAGTACAGAGCTGACACTTGTAAGAACCATAGTGCAACACACATTTTACAGAAGGCTTTAAGAACAGTACTTGGTAATCATGTAGAGCAGAAGGGTTCTTATGTTGACCCTGAAAGATTAAGATTTGACTTTACACACTTCCAGAGTGTTACCGCAGATGAGCTTAAGAAGGTTGAAGATATAGTCAACGAACAGATAGCTAACGCAATTCCTGTTGAAACTAAGATCATGTCTATTGAAGAAGCTAAGAAGACAGGCGCTATGGCACTTTTTGGTGAAAAGTACGGCGAGAACGTAAGAGTTGTATGCATGGGCGATTTCTCTAAGGAATTCTGTGGTGGTACACATGTTGCCAATACTGCTAATATCAGACTTTTCAAGATTGTATCAGAGTCAGGTGTTGCAGCAGGTGTAAGAAGAATAGAAGCTCTTACAGACAAGGGTGTTCTTAAGTATTATGAAGACCTTGAAAGGCTTGTTAAGGAAGCAAGTGAGGCTGCAAAGACTGAGAGCGTACAGCTTGTAAGAAGAATTCATACAATGAATGATGAGATAAAGGCTTTATCATCTGAGAATGAAAAGCTTAAGGCAGAACTTGCAAACAACGCACTTGGTGACGTATCAGACAATGTTGTTGATGTAAAGGGCGTTAAGTTCGTAGCTACCAAGGTGGATAATGTAGATATGAATGAACTCCGTAACCTTGGCGATAAGATTAAGACAGAAATAGGCTCAGGTGTTGTTCTTGTTGTAAGTGCAACAGGAAGCGATAAGGTTAATATGATAGCTATGGCAACAGATGATGCAGTAGCAAAGGGAGCCCACTCAGGTAATCTTATCAAGGCGGTTGCATCACTTGTTGGCGGCGGCGGTGGCGGTCGTCCTAATATGGCACAGGCAGGTGGTAAAAATCCAGCCGGAATAGATGAACTTTTAAAGAAAGCACCAGAAGTACTTGCAGAGCAGATTAACGCATAATAAAATTATGCAATAAAATACAAAATTCTGGTTGACTTCATAATTTTCTGTGGTATAATACTTGTTGTGCGATTAGGTAAAGGTAAAACCCTATATGTATTGCCCAGCACAATTACGCAACAGAAGGGTGGTCAGGAAAAGGTATGTCAAATGTCATCGTTAAAGAAAACGAGTCTTTAGATAGCGCATTACGCAGATTTAAGAGAAACTGCGCAAAGGCAGGCATTCAGCAGGAAATTCGTAAGAGAGAACATTACGAAAAGCCAAGCGTAAGACGTAAGAAGAAGTCAGAAGCTGCTAGAAAACGTAAGTTCAATTAATTATTAATAAGCGGAATTATAATCCCGGTGTATCGTAAGGTACATCGGGATTTTTGGTTTGCGCGCCATGGGCGCGCTGGTTATTGTGTGGTGATTTACTGTATCGTATTGAAGTGTTTATGCCTATTCTTTTTTTGAAAAAAGAAAAAGGTTCTAAATCTTACCACCAAGTGAAGTTTAGAATCAATGTCTATGAATACACAGCTTGTATACAACATATATATAATGTATAGAATGATGTGGGTGTAAGCTAAGAAGTACACCCGCCAGAGTGAATGTATATTTGCAGGAAAATGGGGAATGGTATGAAAAATCCAGTTAAAAACAGGAAAAAAGATGTTGAAATGCTGGCGGATTCCATAGGTATACCGGGGACATCAGTTTCACTGCCAGTTCTTACACTTATCGGTAACAAGGAAATGTATATAGAGAATATAAAGTCGATTATGGAGTATGATGACACCTGTGTAAAAGTGCTTACAAGAAGAGGTGTTGTATATATAGCAGGCGAACGTCTTGATATAGGTTATCTGGATGAAGATGAAATATCCATAAAGGGAAAGATAATTGAGATAACCTTTGATTAGTGTATACACAGATGTGCAGGAAAGTAAATGTGTGAAAGGCGGCTGCTATGAAAAATCGTCACAGAAGTATATTCTATATAGAGCTTATTATTGAGGGCGAACAGATAAAGCGCTTTATTAATATGTGCAGAAAGGATGATATAACATTTATACATATCCAGTATGACAGAGAGCATAAAGACCGCATAATAGTGAGGATGTCAAGAAATGATGTCCTTAAAATGAAGAAAAATATAAGGGCTACACACAGTCATATAAAGATTATAAGGAAAAATTATCCACGGTATTATATATTCAGATATCGTGGACATTATTCTTTTCTGGCAGGCATTATAATTATGTTTATATGCCTTAAGGTGCTTGGAATGTTTGTGTGGCAGGTCGATTTTTCGGGAAATCATATGTATACAGATGAAACGCTCAGAAGATATATGCAGGATAAAGGTGTAACTAATGCAAGTCTTATCAGCGCGATAGACTGCGATGCTCTTGAAGAAATGATAAGAAATGATTTTGATGTTACGTGGGCGTGTGTGGCAGTCAAGGGCTCGCGCGTGATAGTGTATATAAAGGAGAATTATTCTTCTGCCGAAAAAAATAATGAAGCGGGAATGCAGGATAAGAACAGAAATTCTGATATAATTAATAATGTAAAATATTATGTGGATAGTATAAACAGCGCTAACCAGAAAGATAATCAGGGTGAAAATAATCAGCCAGAACAGGCAGATATAAAAGGAAAATGTATATATTCCCAATATGATGGTGATGTATACAGTATTATAACAAGAGAGGGAACTCCTGTTGTACATATAGGGGACAGTGTCACAGCAGGGCAGCTTTTAGTTGATGGAACAGTTGCGATAACGGATGACTCGGGAACAGTAATAGGAGCTTCAAAGGTGGACTCAGATGCAGATATAAAGATAAAAACAGTAATTCCATATGAAGATTATATAGAAGTTTCCTGCGAGGATAAAATATTTACAGGAAAGAAAAGATACCGGCTTATATTGGAAAGCGATTACGGGGTTGTTAAGCTTGGGTTAAGTTCAGGTGATGATGAGTTATATGATACTACGGTAATAAGGCATAAGCTTTATGCACCGGGATACATAGATACAGGTGTTATATACGGGTATGAGGTGCAGTCGGAGTATGAAACATTTATAAGGGAGCGGGATGAAGAGGAGTGTAATGGCATATTAAAGCAAAGACTTGATACGTATATTAAGCATATTGAGCAAAAAGGAGTGCAAATAATGGAATGTCGTGTTAATATAGAAGCATCGGGCAGTTATTACAGGTGCAGCGGTGAACTTGAAGTTCTCACAGACCCTGAGACTGATATCAGATAGGTAAAGGATGGAGCAGGATATATGAGTGATATAGAAGTTGTAGTTGATATGCCGGCAGAATACAGCGGTATGGTATTTGGACAGTTTGATGAATATGCCAAAGAGATAGAAAGAAATCTTAAGGTTGACCTTATATCAAGGGATGGCATTGTTAAGATTATTGGTGAAAAGACGGCTGTGGAAAGGGCTAAAGGAGTTCTTGATAATCTTACAGAGCTTGCCAGACGTGGTAATCAAATAAGCAGACAGAATGTCGACTATGCTATATCCCTTTCATTTGACGATAAAGAGAACAGTCTGTTAGAGATAGATTCAGACACAGTATGCAGGACTATAGCGGGAAAACCGATAAAGCCAAAGACACTTGGACAGAAAACTTACGTTGACCAGATAAGGGATAAGATGATAGTTTTTGGCATCGGACCTGCTGGTACAGGTAAGACATATCTTGCAATGGCTATGGCGATACAGGCATTTAAGAATAATGAGGTTAATAAGATAATACTTACAAGACCTGCGATAGAAGCTGGTGAGAAGCTGGGATTTCTTCCGGGTGACTTACAGAGCAAGGTTGACCCTTACTTAAGACCATTATACGATGCACTTTTCCAGATTATGGGTGCAGAGAGCTTTAATGCCAATATGGAAAAGGGACTTATCGAGGTAGCACCGCTTGCATATATGAGAGGACGTACACTTGATAATGCATTTATAATACTTGATGAGGCACAGAATACAACACCTGCACAGATGAAAATGTTCTTAACAAGAATAGGCTTCGGCTCAAAGGTGGTTGTAACCGGCGACCAGACACAAAAAGACCTTCCACGTGATGTGACATCCGGACTTGATGTAGCTATGAAAGTATTATCGAAGGTTGATGAGATTGGTTTTGTAAAGCTTACTAATCATGATGTTGTAAGACATCCGCTTGTACAGAAGATAGTAAAGGCATATGAGGAGTACGAAGAAAGGCAGAACAGACGAAACAGACCGGAAAAAAGAGCAGCACAGGAAAAGAAAGGAAACAGAAGAAATGACAGTTAATATAGAATATGAAACAGACAAAAAACTTGAACTTGACTATGAGGATATTATCAATAAGGTTATAGATGAGGCAGTTTCTTATGAAAAATGTCCTTATGAGGTTGAGGTAAATGTGACACTTACAGATAATGAGGCTATACATAAGATTAATAACGAATTCAGACAGGTTGACTCAGCTACAGATGTATTATCATTTCCAATGATTGACTATGAAACACCATCTGACTTTGACTCACTTGAGGAGGAATTCGATACTAACACAGAGGATTATTTTAATCCTGACACTGGAGAGCTTATGCTTGGTGATATAGTTGTGTCAGTCGAAAAGGTGCTTGAACAGGCTGAAAAATATGGACATACTCCTACAAGAGAGCTTGCATTTTTAGTTGCACACAGTATGATGCATCTTTTTGGATATGACCATATGACAGAGGATGAAAGCAGGGTTATGGAAGCAAAGCAGAGAGAAGTTCTTGATAATCTTGGAATAACAAGATAGAGGAGAAGTTTTATGTATACTGACAGACAGTTATTAGACATGGCTAAAGAGGCTATGAAACACTCTTACTCACCATATTCACACTTTGCAGTGGGTGCGTGTGTACTTATGAAAAATGGAAGTGTGTATACAGGCTGTAATATAGAGAATTCAAGCTACGGCGCATCAAACTGCGCAGAAAGGACAGCAATATTCAAGGCTGTAAGTGATGGCCAGTCTGAATTTGACAGGATAGCAATAGTATGCTCATCAGGCGGAAAGGCATATCCATGTGGTATATGCAGACAGGTTATGAGTGAGTTCTTTCGCGGTGATGAGCACATAATACTTGAAGATAAAGACGGCATATATTCTTATAGTATAGATGAACTGCTGCCATATGCGTTTAAGTTATGATACCAGGGTCAAAAAGTCTAAACCCACATGAGCTTGCTCATAGGTGGGGGAATGACATTTTGACCAGCCCCAATATGAGCATAAAAGTGGGATGATAGTCCCACGATATGCGAATATTGGGTAGGTGCTATGTGCCAGTGGCACATGTTTAGCACGGACCGAAGCTAAGCGTAGACGTGGGAGTGCGCAGCACGGAACAATCCGCAGGTATCATAGTTATAAAAATATAGTGTATATTTTATATAGGATATGTTAATACTTACCATTATGAAGGAGTGAATGTCATAATGATGAGTAGAAGAAATGTAATATCCATATGTATAGTTATAGTAGTTATTATTATTCTTGTTATAGTTCTTGCATCAAAGGGTTCAACAGACGATAAGGCATATGATAATAATGCAGATTCCGGCGGACACTATGATGTAACAGAGGATAATAATTCCAGTGTTTATAAAGATGATAACAATGACAAAGAGCAGACCACTGACCCACAGTACAGACAGACAGGACAGGATGAGGTAGTAAGTCCTTCTAAGGAAGAGGACAACCAGAAGTATATTATAAGGGATATAGGTGATGGTGTTGTCATATATAAGTGTGTTATTGTGGATGATAAAGAGTCAGAAGAATTCTATGATTACGCACTTATTAACCCACAGGACTGCAGTAAAGCCGTGGCAGAGTCACTTAAGAAAGGAATAGAACTGTACGGGGAAAGGGAGCTGTATGGTTTCTTACAGGCATACAGCAGCTAGGTATCATAGTTGAGGGCTGCCCAACATCATATATATAAGATTATCAGGAGGCATATGAAGGATAAAATTATAACAAAAAACCACAAATGCATAATTATAGGAGGAGGGGCAGCCGGAATGATGGCTGCCATTACTCTTGCCGGATATGGCATAGATACATGTATCCTTGAACATACTTCAAGGATAGGAACAAAGATATTACAGACAGGAAACGGAAAGTGCAACTTTACTAATCTCAATATGAATAAGTCAATGTATCAGAACAAGGATACACAGTGGGTTATGGATGTAATAGACAGATTTAACGTCGCTGATACACTGGAATTTTTTAAAAAGCTGGGCGTGTACTATAAGGAAAAGAACGGTTATGTATATCCGCTTTCAATGACTGCTGCCTCTCTGCAGAATTCCTTAAGGCTTGATCTTGAGAATAAAAAAGTACGAATTCATACGGATACCATAGTAAAAAGCATAGCTATTAATACAGATGGTGACAAAAAGAACTTTATTATACACTGTGAGGGCATTGACTACATAGCAGATGCAATAATAATAGCAACAGGCTCTAAGGCAGCACCTAAGACCGGTTCTGACGGCTCAGGCTATGAACTTGTAAAACAGCTTGGAATAAAGGTTATCAAGCCGCTTCCTGCACTTGTGCAGCTTGTAAGTAAAGATAAAGAGCTGTGCAGACTGGCAGCAGGGGTAAGAAGCCATGGAAAAGTGGAACTGTATGTAGATGATGTCAAAGTGGCAGAGGATATGGGAGAAATACAGTACACAGATTACGGCATATCCGGTATACCGGTCTTCCAGATAAGCAGATATGCAGTTAAGGCACTTGATGAGAAAAGGAACGTATATGCAGTTATAGATATGCTTCCCGATATAAGCGATGAAGAGCTTGAATATATACTTGACTACAGGACAGAACACGAGGGTTATAAGACAGTTGAACAGTTTCTTGAGGGTGTTGTCAATAAAAAGCTTGTAAGTATGGCTTGTAAGAGCTGCGGTGTAGATGTGCGCCAGTCTGTAAGTGAGTTAAAGAAAGGAAAGCTTAAGAAACTGCTTGTAAGTATGAAGCATTTTGAAGTGCATATAACAGGCAATAAAGGCTTTGAGAGTGGACAGATATGTCAAGGAGGCGTTGACCTTAAAGGTGTGTCATCCTCTGATATGCAGTCGATTAAGGTGCCTGGTCTTTTCTTTGCAGGAGAGGTGTTGGATGTTGATGGCAAATGTGGCGGTTATAACTTACAGTGGGCGTGGAGTTCAGGAAGGGCAGCCGCTGAGGGTGTGAAGAATTACATAGGAAAGGTGTAAGATAATTGAAACAGGAAAATGTATTAAGAATAAATAATCTTAAGCTAAGACCAGACCACAGTGATATACAGTTAGAGCATATGGTTAAAAAGACACTTGGCTTAAAGGATGAATACAATGTTGTTTATGAGATTGTGAAAAGGTCGATAGATGCAAGACATAAGCCGGATATTATGTATGTTTACAGTGTTGATGTAAAGCGTGTATCAAAAAATGGAGTGAATATGGAGCTTAAAAAGCTTCTTAAAAAGAAAAATAACAATATATTGTATACACAGAAAAATATATATGAATTTCCGGTAAGAATATCAAAGGGCAGTGAAATCAGTGAAGAAAAACGTCCTGTTATCATAGGATTTGGACCGGCAGGGATGTTTGCGGCGCTTAAGCTGTCGGAGGCAGGCTTAAGACCAGTTGTGTATGAGCGGGGCGATAAGGTTGAGATAAGGCAGCAGAAGGTTAATTCATTCTGGGGCGGCGGTGAGCTTGATACAGAGTCTAATGTACAGTTTGGTGAAGGCGGCGCAGGAACGTTTTCAGACGGAAAGCTCAATACGGTTATTAAAGACCCTACAGGAAGAATAAGAAATGTTCTTGAAACCTTCGTGCGATTTGGTGCGGATGCTGATATACTCTGCTCTAATAAGCCACATATAGGAACGGATGTGCTTGCAGTTGTAGTTAAAAATATAAGGGAGTACTGTGAGTCACTTGGCGCACAGATACTTTTCAGACACAGACTTGAAGATATAGAGCTTGAAGCTGGCGGCATAAGAACAGTTACCGTATATGATATGGCAGAGGATAAGAGGATAACAAGAAAATGCGAAAATGTGTGTCTTGCCATAGGACACAGTGCAAGAGATACATTTGAAATGCTAAACAGCAAAAAGATTATAATGGAGCCGAAGGCCTTTGCGGTGGGATTAAGAATTATGCATCCGCAGGAGTTCATAAACAATAATGCTTATGGCGGCTGTACTTATGACCTTCCGGCAGCAGATTATAAGGTTACATATAAGTCAGTAAGCACAGGCAAGGAGAGAGGCGTGTATTCTTTCTGTATGTGTCCGGGCGGCTATGTTGTCAATGCAAGCTCCGAAAAGGGTATGCTTGCGGTTAACGGAATGAGCTATTCAGGAAGAGAGTCGTCTAATGCAAACAGTGCGATGATAGTCACAGTAACACCTGAGGATTATGGAAATGGCACACTTGATGGAATGAAGTTCCAGCGTATTCTTGAGAAAAATGCATATAAAGCAGGAGAAGGAAAGATACCTGTGCAGCTTCTAGGTGACTTTAAAAGAAATGTTCCATCAACAACATTAGGAGCAGTCACTCCCTGCATAAAAGGAGAGTATAAGCTTGCCAATGTAAGACAGATACTTCCTGATTATATAGCAGGAGCATTAAGCGAGGGCGTTACAGGCTGTGACAGATACATTAAAGGGTTTGATATGGATGAGGCTTTATTTGCAGGAGTTGAGAGCAGGACATCAAGCCCGGTAAGAATAACGCGTAATGATGAACTTGTGTCATCAGGATGTACGGGGCTGTATCCATGTGGTGAGGGCGCCGGATATGCAGGCGGCATAACAAGTGCAGCTGTAGATGGAATAAAGGTGGCTGAAAAGATAGCAGAGCAGCTTTTTTGACACTTAGACCTCAAACTTTCATAAAATGCCGTATTCACGACATTTTATTCCGTTTTCGGTGTTTAGCGTGTCCCAAGTAAAAAAGTCTTTTTCTGCAAGCAGAAACGACTTTTTATACTTTTGACACTTACATCATTTTATAGTACAATAAAAATAATGTTCATTTAGCAAAACATATATCTGCCTTATGAAGATTAATGTACGCATATGTAATATAGGGAACGAGGAATAAAGATGAGCGCAAGAGAAGAAGTCCGTAACAGAAAAAGAATAGTAATAAAGATAGGTTCATCTTCACTGATGCATAAGGACACAGGAAGACTGAACTTAAGAAAGATAGAACAGCTAGTAAGGACACTGGTAGACCTTAAGAATTCAGGAAAAGATGTTATTCTTGTATCTTCCGGTGCGATAGCAGTAGGAAGAACAGCCATAGGATTACACGAAAAGCCGGATGAACTGCCGGTTAAGCAGGCATGTGCAGCGATAGGACAGGCAAAGCTTATGATGGTTTATCAGAAAATATTTGCAGAATACAGTGCAATAGCAGCGCAGGTGCTTATGACTAAGGCAACTGTGACTACTGATACAAGCAGAAAAAATGCAGAGAATACATTTAACGAGCTTCTTAAGTTAGGTGCAATTCCTATAGTAAACGAAAACGATACAGTATCAACATACGAGATAAAGCAGGTGCAGACATTTGGCGATAATGACAGATTATCAGCTATTGTTACATCTATAGTAGGTGCAGACCTGCTCATATTACTGTCAGATATAGACGGGTTATATACAGATGACCCTAATACTAATCCGGATGCAAGATTTATAAGCCAGGTTGACAGAATAGATGATGACCTGCTTGATATGGGAAAGTCTACATCGGGAAGTAATGTCGGAACAGGCGGTATGGCAACAAAGCTTATAGCAGCAAGAATAGCAACAGGTTCAGGAGCTGACATGGTTATAGCTAATGGTAATGACATAGATAACATCACTAAAGTTATGGCAGGTGAGGATGTTGGAACATTATTTGTCAGCAGCAAAAAGCAGGATTTTAATCTTGTGGAACTTATAGACTAGCATCAGGAGGTGTCGATGGACATTAAGCTTATCAGGAATTCGGAGGACGCAGTTTTTTCGTCCATAAGCAATGGACTTATACTCCAGCTTACGGATGATAACTATAAGTTTCTTGATTTTACAGGCAAGAAAATGTACATTCTGAATTCGACAACGAACGAAAAGTATGAGGTTTCACCGGAGATTAAGAAGTATGACATTGCTAACATAGAATATGCACACAATATGCATGATTATATATTCTTTGTGTCAGCAGAGCAGCTTACAGACTCCAGGATGGATATACTCTTATACAGATATACGTTTGATGATAATGAAAGCAGGCTTGTATACAGGTACCAGTTAGATACGATAAAACGTATCGAAGAAGTGGATATACACATATATGTTCTTGAATACGACTTTGTAATTATTGAAGAAATCGGACATAAAGATAATGAATTAAAGTCGATAACGTTAAGGGACTTCAGTGTTGATAAGGATATATCAGTTAAGGGTTCACTTCTTAGCAGGTGCGGATTATATAATATTATTCCACTTGAGGGTAACAGCTGTGTATTTAAGTTTGGAAGGACAAAGAGCTTAACGGCAGATGAAGACGGCGTTATTGGTGCATATGATGAAGACTGTGGTGATGATTATGAATGTATAGTTGTTGTCAATACAAGACAGTTTGTTTCAGAGATGATGCTTAATCCATCTGAAATAACTATGGAGGTGCTTGACAGCGCAGACAGTGACAAGACATTTACATATATGAGGTGTTCGGGCAACCGTGTCATATATTCAAAGTTTAACAGGTCTACGATGTCAGAGGAGGTAGTCCTGTATGATTTCGAGAATAAAGTAAAGCAGATAAGAATTAACAACGATATAAAAGAAGCATCAGACCTTAATTATACATATGTTATCAATGGTAATCCGTATACGATAAGGAAGGATAATGATGTTACATATCTTGTTAATCTTAATACGCAGAAAGAGGAGTACAAGCTCCCGTCTGATATGCAGATAAGATATGTTATCAATGATGTAATTCTTGTAACACGTATGAAGCATGGTATTCCATTTATTAAAAAAGGTGTGGAATATATAGAGGCATATATGTTTCCGGATATACAGCACGCTCTTCTTAAGAAAAAGGCTGAGTTTAAGGATTGTATTATCAATGGGGATGATTTGTTAGTATTTACAATGTAAGTTAAGGATGGTGGATATGGTAACACAGGATACAATAAACAGAATTAATGAGCTTTATCATAAGTCGAAGGCTGAGGGACTTACTCCTGAGGAGGCAAAGGAACAGATAGAGTTAAGAAAAGAGTATGTTGCAGCCTTCAGAAATAATCTGAGAGGTACGCTTGACACAATAAAGATAAAAAACCCTGATGGTTCAATAATTGATGTAAAGAAAAGACATGATGAGAAGATGAAAAACAATGAAGACAAAAAGTGATATAAGAAGTTATGTTAATGGACTTAAAAAGTCTATGACAGAAGATGAGATAACAAACTTAAGCCGCATTATAGCTGATAAGCTTATGGCAGCAGATGAATATGTCAACAACAGCAATATTCTTATATATGTAAGTTATAATCAGGAAGTAAGAACGGATGACATAATAAGAAAAAGCATAGATAACGGCAAGAATGTATATGTTCCAAAGGTGTTTAAGAAAGCTTCACAGGATAAAACTGTTAAGTATATGGAATTTGTTAAGATACAGAGCATGGATGAGCTTGAACCAGGTTATATGGGTATTATGGAGCCTGTCAGTGATGAGCATGAAGTATCCGATGGCGGACTTATGATTATGCCGGGAATAGCATTTGATAACGAAAGAAACAGAATAGGTTACGGCGGCGGTTTCTATGACAGATACCTAAGTGAACATATGAACGATTATTATAAAACAGCCATATGCTTTGATTATCAGGTGGTAGAGTCAATTCAGGCTGATGAGTTCGATATAAAACCAGATAAAATAATTACAGACAGAAGAATTATATAGTACAGCAAAGAAAATAAATTATTTGGTATATAAAGAAATGGAGTTAGTATGAAAGCATTAAATGAAATAGGACGTAATGCTAAAGAAGCATCAAAGGAGCTTGCGAAGTTAGGAATAACACAGAGAAATAATGCACTTAACAAGGTGGCAGATGCACTTGTAAAAAGAGCAGATTACATAAAAGAGGCCAATGAGGCAGATTTATCTAATGGACGAAAGAATGGAATGAGCACAGCACTTCTTGACAGGCTTCTTCTTACAGATGCAAGAATAGAAGGAATGGCAGACGGATTAAGAGTGCTTGCAGGACTTGACGACCCGATAGGAGAGATTAAGTCGATGAAGACAAGACCTAACGGACTTATGATAGGCAGGAAAACGGTTCCATTAGGTGTTATTGCCATAATATATGAGTCAAGACCTAATGTTACAGCGGATGCTTTCGGACTGTGCTTTAAGTCAGCCAATGCCTGCATATTAAGAGGTGGAAGTGACTCGTTGAATTCTAATATAGCCATAGTCAATGTTATAGCAGATGTATTAAAGAATGAAGGCATCAATCCTGATGTTATATCGTATATAACAGATACCGACAGAAAGCACGTAGATGAGCTTATGCATATGAATGAGTATGTTGACGTTATTATTCCAAGAGGCGGAGCTGGTCTTATTAAAAATGTCGTAAATAACAGCACAGTTCCTGTAATAGAAACAGGAACAGGAAATTGTCACATATATGTAGATGAATATGCAGACATAGATATGGCTGTCAATATCATATATAATGCCAAGACACAGAGAATAGGTGTATGTAATGCATGTGAGTCGCTTGTCATTAACAGTCATATAGCGGCTGAAGCTATTCCAGCTATAGTCGACAAGTTAAAAACGCGTGATGTTGAGGTGCGTGGTGACAGCAGAGCCCAGGATATTGATGACAGAATAGTTCCAGCCAGCGATGAAGACTGGGGAACGGAATATCTTGATTATATTATATCTATGAAAGTGGTTGACAGTATAGATGAAGCTATCAGCCATATAAATACATATAATACAGGACATTCAGAGTCTATCATCACAAAGGATTATGCCAACGCACAGAAGTTTTTAAATGAAATAGATGCTGCGTGTGTATATGTCAATGCATCTACAAGATTTACAGATGGCTTTGAGTTTGGTTTTGGTGCAGAAATAGGCATAAGTACGCAGAAAATTCACGCAAGAGGTCCTATGGGACTTGAGGCGCTGACAACAAGCAAGTATATAATATATGGTAATGGTCAGGTGAGAAGCTAAAGCGTAAGCTTAGACAGGCCGTTTTTACGGAATGGGAGAAAAAGGGTAAGTATGGAGCAGTTTGATACGGATATTGGTGATTGGAAGAACTTTTTATCGTTTATTGACGAGTGTACAGATGAATATGTATATATATATGATCTGAGTAACGATTATGCGATATATAGTAAAAGGGTAACAGAAACATTTGCACTCGACACAGAAGAATTCGCCAATGCGGGAATGAGATTAAAGGATGTAATACATCCGGATGACTATGAAGCCGTCTTTAATAATATAAGTGACTTACAGAATGGAATTATCAAAAAGCATGACATGGAATACCGCTGGAAGTCAAGAAATAACGGATATGTATGGATAAGCTGCCGTGGTATTCTTGTAAGAAAAAATGGCAACAACTATATGATAGGCCGCGTTTCTGAGATAGGAAAAAAGAACAGATACGATAATGTGACAGGTCTGTATACAGAATCTGTTTTTGAGGAAGATTATAACAGCGGAATTAAAGAAAGAGTGTATACAGGGTATGTCATGCTTATAGGAATAGATAATTTCAGGGAAATTAATGAAAAGTACGGAATACAGGTAGGAGATGAGGTTTTGTCAGTACTTTCCGAAGTGCTGGTAAAGATGGCTGCAAGTGAATCACTTTTGATATACAGAATGAAGGGTGATGAATATGCACTGCTGGCACTCGATGTAAGCGGTAATATAATACAGAATGCTAAACAGCTTTACAAGAATATAAGAGTACGCATAGACAAGGCTATCGATGAGCGAGGCTATGATGTGTTTTTTAATGTGTCGGCAGGCGCATGCTCTTTTGATTCCCAGGTAGACTCATTTAAAGACCTGTCAAAGAAGATGAGATTTGCGCTTCATTCTGCCAAGCTTAATGGCAAAAACAGGTTTGAGTTCTATGATGAGGAAGAATATAAGACTTATCTTAAGAAGCTTCAGATTCAGGACGAACTAAGAAAGTGTGTCAATGATAATTATAAAGGCTTTGAGTTATTCTACCAGCCTATAGTTGATGCCGCTTCAGGCAGAATAATCGGTGCAGAGTCGCTTCTTAGATGGAACAGTGAAAAGTACGGCTTTATGTCACCTGTGCAGTTTATTCCGCTTCTTGAAGAAAGCTCTCTTATAATTCCACTTGGAAGATGGATTATAGATACTGCAGCAGAGTTCTGCAGCAAATGTGTTGAGGTGATACCTGACTTTGTCATGCACATTAACCTGTCGTTTGTACAGATAGCCAAAAGTGATGTTATGAAGGATGTCCTTGAGAATATATCAAAGCATACCGCAGCCAATAAGCATTATGTGTTAGAGATAACAGAAAGCATACAGATGGACTCCAATATAGCAGTAAGACGTGTGTTAGATGATTTCCTGAAAAATGATTTCTCACTTGCCATTGATGACTTTGGCACAGGTTATTCCAACTTTGAATATATGAAGGATAAGATGTTTGGCATATTAAAGGTCGACAGGTCTTTCGTGACAGATATTCATATCAATGATAATAACAGTATACTTGTAGGCTTTATTATAAAAATGGCACACGAAATGGGGGTCAAAATATGCGCTGAGGGCGTAGAAACTAAAGAAGAATTAGATAAAATTAAGATACTGGGAGCTGATTATATACAGGGATATTATTACAGCAGACCAGTTGAACGCCAGACATTCTGGAATATGATATCTGGCTGATATTAAAGATAACTTTTATGGATTGAAAGGGTAATTAGATATATGGATAGTACAATAGAGAACATGATAAACAGTATTGACTTATCGGCTCCAGTTCCAGAATATGAGCCTATGAGACAGTATTATTATCTTAAGGCGTGCCGACAGATAGTAAAGGAAAAAGAAAATGAGCTTAACAGACCACTTAAGGCTGTGGTTTCAACATTTGGATGTCCTATTGTGTGAGTAAAAAAGACGTTGTAATCTTCTTATAAATTCAAGGCTTTTCCCGGAAAGGAAAACATGAAATTTATCAGTAATTCAGACTACGGAAAACCGGTTGAAACCGGAACAATATTCTACACGACATTAAACGGAATCAAGGTCACAATCCACAAAATTATTCACCTGGACGGCTGGTTCTTATCATGCGCCCAGTTTCAAATTGACGCCCAAAAGTTGAAAGCCGAATCACTTCCTGGCGCAATCGAAGAATCAAAAGAGATCTTGAAAGAATATGTGAAGAACATAAACGATTTCATAAATCGTTATACTTCCGAACGCTGGGAAATATCCAGGTATTAAGGCGGTGGGACTATGATAAAAACAATTTTAATTATTGCCGGCGTTATCGTTGGCGCCCCGATTGCCTTATTTATTTTATTTGTTGTCGTGGTGATTATTAACTTTCTTATTCAACCAGAAATGAATTCAAGCGGAATGATAATCGAATGCCACGGTTGCCCTGGAATGAAAAACGGATCCAACGAATGGCCATGTAATGAATGTGAATTCCGCCCGGATAATAGATGGTGGGATCCGGAACTTGAATGTGAAATCTTGAAGACTTCCAGAAGGTACAAAAAGGTTCAAAAGAAACGAGCGAAAGAAAGAATTATTTTACCACCGGATTTTGAAATCCGCGTCGCAAAGAATAAAAATTTACAAATAGCGTATGAAGTTATATCCGGATCCTGGGGAAATGGCGCAGACCGAAAGAACAGACTTTCCGCCGCCGGTTACAATTACGAAGAAATTCAAACTATTGTTAATGAAATATGCACCCCGAAAAAGAAAAATATATGTGAAAAAATACGTTCGCTATTCCAGAAAAGAAGGTGAATAATAATGTCGGCATTATATGACAAAAAGAAATGTCCGCTATGCGGCGGAACAGTGGCGCTAAAAAGAAAGGGCGTAGCCCTTCGATCGGCTGGATTCTATCAAGGGCCAGACACAACGGCTTCCTGGGAATGTATCGCTTGCGGAACTGAATTCGACGCTGGTTTTAATTATACTTCCGGCGGAATCGCAGAAATACACGATCGCAAGGCTTACGCCGAAAGATACACAGAAGGCGTTCATGTCGCCGGGGAAGCATGGCCGAAGATATGGTAAATAAAGAAAAACGGATTGTGAATTGAACGTGACTGTTCCGCAAAATAGCAGTATAACCATTTCACAAATTCACAATTACTATTATTACGAAGAAGGTGAAGAATAATGTCGGTGTTATATAACAAAAAGAAAAACATTCCAGGTGTTTATAAAAATCCATTAAACTACGATAACATAAAGATCTACATTGTTGTTCCAGGCGATCCATACGACGCTTCAATTTATGGCGTATTCCGGGATAAAAGAAAAGCAGAATTATACGCTGAAATTCACGATCTTGTCGTTGTAGAACTTGAAACTATGGACGAAGAAGCAGTTGTTTTCGGCTGGAAGGTTTCTGTTATCTTCATGAACAACCCCAAAAAGGCTACAATATATATATCAAAATGCGAAATCGAACCGTTCTGTTGCAACAACGAAACAAGGGTTGAAACATTTTCGGCTTATCCTTATCGCCATCCGAATCTTGTACTTTATATAACAAGATACATTCTGGACCAATACGCAACAGAAGAACAGCTCCGGTCAACCTACAAAAAAGCCGCCCTGGACATTATGGCATATTGCGAAGAACGCGCTTCTTCCGGTTATAAAACTTCACAAATAAACGAATTTCTGAAATCAAAGGTTGAACGCGGATATTTCAAATAAAAAGTCGCCAGAAATGGCGGCTTTTTCACTTTGAAGTGAAAAATGTAAATAAAATGTATAAAAATACTTGACATATTACACTATAAAATGTATAATGTAATCAGAAGTTAAGGAAAGGCGGAGATAAAAAATGACAGTAGCAGAGAAGAAAGCAAAGAAAGCATACAAGGAAAACTTAATCAGCCAGGGAATAGACAAGGAACTGGCCGAAATCATGGCGAAGACATTCATTGATTATAAGATTATCAAACCAGTAGTAAATGGGAATTGTTAATAAAACAAAAGCAAGGGGCAGAACACCCCTTGCGTTATTTCTTACCATTCGGCCCGTGCTCACATTCCGCCAGGCGGCCGCCGCAGATCGGACACGTTTCAATTTTACAATTCCAATGATGCCAGCGTCCTTCCTGGGCGAAACATTCCGGACAAACCGGATTCTTCTTCCCACGGAGCATATCGCGCGGATCACCGACTTTTATTCGTTGGTAGCGCTTGCCGGAGAAATCGAACGTCCTTGTCCGACAGCCGCACGTTGAACCGATACGTCCGCCGCATTTCTTACACACCGGCAATTCCGCCGGAGCGGTATATCGGAATTCGTGTTTCAACCCGTTTATGAATGTGATCGACTGGACGCGGCCGTCCAGGACGACGATCTGATCGACGATCTGGTCGATAAAGTCCTTCAGGATTTCGTTGTCTAATTCCTGGGCCATGCCGACATAATCGACGAAGGATTTTGAAACGATCCTTTGAGCCACCAGGAACGCGGAAGCCTTCTTGATAAATGACATGTCGGCCAGATCATCATTCCCAGAATCGTCCAGCAGATCCACAAGCTGGCGTTCCATGCCTTCGATTTTCTTCGCCAGTTCCTTTTTCTTCGTGGCGAATTCTTCTTTCGTCATAGAATCCGGATCAAATAGATAAACGTCCGTTAATCTGGTGACAGCATTTTTCGACTTTTCGATTTCAGATTTTAACAATTCGATCTGATCGCGGTCGCTGGCACCGTCAGAATCGCCCAGGAAGTCAATATCTGGAATATAGGTTCCGTTCCCTACCTGACGAAAAGAAAGCGCCTGGAAGGTCAAATTCAAGCCTTCCGGAAGGATTCCGGCCACGCCGTCGAACGTTTCACCTTTCAGAAGTTCCCTTTCCAGTTTTTCGGGCGTGGCTATGTTCTTAAAATTCTTCTGAACCCTGGCAAGGTTCGCAATATAATTAAATATAAAAGGCCCGATATAAGATTCGTTTATCGTCCTGGAATTGTCGCAGTCCAACATTCGGGAACGCTGGGCGCAACGATACATTGACGGCCGCCAGCCGTTCGCCCTGGCGCGATCCTTCGACGCGATCATATTAGCGCCGCACTTGCCACAAACCAGGTGTCCGGAAAACGTGTGAACGTACTTCCTGGCGCGTAGATCGGACGTGTCGCGGCTGGATCCGTTCTGATCCATAATCTTATTACACCGGTCAAATTGCGCCTTGTCGATGATTGCCGGGTGGTTATTTTCGCGGACAATCCATTCACTTTCCGGTTTTAATGGGCCACGCCCGGATTCGCGCAGATTATAGCGGTATGTTCCGATATAGAACGGATTCCGAATAATATCGTGAATCAGCTTCGAAGTCCACTGGCCGCCGCGCTTTGATTTGAAATTATTATTATTCAGGTATCGCGCTATTTTAATACTTGATTTCCATTCTTCGTATTTGTCGAAGATAAGTTGAACGATCTTCACTTCTTCCGGATCCGGTTCAGGGAACTTCGTTTCGTCGTTCCAGCGATAGCCTACCGGCATACGCGCACCGTTCCACAAACCTTGTTCGGCGCGATCCAGCATGATTCCAGTTACACGTTCGGACGTCATATTTCTTTCAAGTTCCGCAAAAATCAGAATAATTTTAAGCATAGCTTCACCGATCGCGGTTGAAGTGTCAAACTGTTCGTTCATCGAAATAAACGTGACCTTATGATCTTTTAATTCCTGGTACATTGCCGCGAAGTCAAGAAGATTTCTGGAAACACGATCCACCTTCCATACGATCAAGTGTGAAAATTCGCCGGATCTGACACGCGACATCATTTCTTGAAAGTGCGGACGTTCCGTGTTCTTTGCTGAATATCCGTCGTCTTCAAAAATCACATGATCTTCAAGCCCTAGAAATTTACAATATTCTTTTAATTTCTTCCGTTGGAACGGAAGACTGTCTTTATCGACCTGGTATCTGGTGGAAACGCGGACGTATAACGCCGCCTTTTTCTTCGTCCAGATTTTCAGGTGTTTTTTTGCTTTGGCGTATGCCATAAATAGCCCCTTTCCCCAGGCACCGAAAAAAGGGTATAAAAAAGAAAGCCGATTGATTTTTCCGGCCTTCTTTGCTATAATATAGGGTGCTTATTTCCAATATCAGAAGGCCGTTTTTCGGTTGCCTGGTATTAAAGCCGGTTAATGATTGCAGTCGTTGACCGGCTGTTTTTATTCGGTTACAAAATGCCTTATTCCGTCTTTTCAATATCCCCGTTATCCAGGTAAACACAATAAGATTCTAACGGAGTTCCGCCGAACATTTTCTTTGCGTCGTGTTCTTCACCGTCTACATAGTCAAGAACCGTAACAAGAAGACGATCGCCGCCACTGTTGATCCGTGTTGTTGTGTTGTTGGCAAAATTTATAATAGCGTGAACTTCGTCGTCGGATTTGAAATATTCTTTGTAATATGACAAAACATAATCTTGAATATTTACATCGTTCGATATAGTAGCATAACGCCATTTTCCGGTTACATCATTAACAACGCTTTTCCAAAATACCGGATCAAGTTCTGAAATATCTTTGTCGCTAACGCCGACGATTGTATCGCCGGTACGGTGTTCAACTTCCGGAGTCGCTTCGGTTGCTTCTTCCGTCTGCTCGGATTCCTGAACAACGGATTCACTGACAACTTCACTTTCCTTATTACTTTCGACCGGTTCTTTTGATTTGCCGCAACCGGTCAGACCGGCAAAAATTGACAGAATCGACATAAAAATCACCACTTTCTTTTTCATAGTCCTATTCCTTTCTATATAAGCCCTTTCATCAGGGCAATTTTATATATATGTTTACAAGGACGGTGATCCGCCTTGTATGTTGAACACTGGCACATTCCCAGATTACACCAGACTTCTTCCGGATCGGATTCTGCTTTTATCCTTGCAAGCCCTTTTTCTTCGTCCTGGAAGTGAACTATGAAGCTTTCTTCTTTTGCCTGACGAAGCTTTTCTTTCTGGGCTGGTAACTGGTGAATTCTTTCCGGGAAACGATAGAACGGCGCAACATTCGCCTTCGCCTTCTTTTGCCATTTCAAATATATTCGGATCTTCCAGGCCCACACGGCCAGGAAGACGGCAACGGCACCGATTATTATTTTCAAAATCACAATATCACCTTCCAAAAATTACCAGTATACCTTGCCGACCATTAAATTTATAATAGTTTAGCCCGGCCTTTTTCTGGAAAAGGGGTGGTGCTAATGATAATTAAATACATAGAATACAAAAGCCGCCGCGTTTACGCGATCTATTACGCAAATTGCAAAACAATGTATTATAATTTGAAATTTAATGGAAGGACGAAGATATACTTGTTGATCTGGTAGCCTTATAGGCAAGGCCGGGCGTTTTAAACGCCTAGCCCGTTTCTTTATTCCGAACCGGTTTTTCTTCGATCGGCGGAAATTCCTTTTCCAGTTCTTCCGGCGTTTTCGGTACATCACCGAACAAGTCTTCGTCCATACTTCCTGATTCAACCACATTATAAAAGAAATCTCTTACCGTCTGACGCTGATCGGCGTCTAATTTCAAATACTGGTAAACCAGATTATAACTGAAATCGTCAAGATTAAATTCCTTTTTTAACTGATCCATAGTATCAGAAGGACTTTTTACTTTCATTTCTCCGGATCCGGTTCTTAACCATTCTTCATTTATGGAAAACTCGGAACAGATAAGTTTTATCATAGGTTCTTTTATCTCTACACGACCACGTTCTAAATTATTTATTACGTCGCCGCTTACACCTATTCTTTGACCGAAAGCCGCACGCGAAAGACCTATTTCTTCGCGTAAGCAACGGATTCTTTCATTCATCACGTCACCCCCTTTCGTTTTATGAACACATAATATCATTATTTCTTTGGTTCGTCAACCAAAATATTTTTGTATTTTTTGTAAAAATGGTTGACAAACCAAATTAAAACATATATACTTGGCTTATCAACCAAACAGAAGCGGTTGACGAACTAAAAAAACAGAAAGGGGGCCGTACTTATGGCAAACGAAAAGAACATTACAACAGTACGCGACGAAGACAAATCTTTTATCCGCGTGATTATGTCACTTCCACCGGAAAAGAAAAATCTTATCCAGGGAATTATTATCGGCCTGGATCTGCAAGAGAAACAGACCGCAACGGCGGCCAGATAGGCCGCCAGCACTTCGACATATAGCCAGAACAACCGACTGCAATCGGCGGCTGATGTTGGAAATAAGCGAAAAGAGGTAAAGAAAATTGAATAAGGATTATTACAGCATTTATGACACGTCCCTTTCATTTATCAACAACACAGAATGCAATGGGCCGGACTGGCACAAGCAACACTTTCATCATTACGCGCTTTTACATCGTGTGTTTAATATGTTGAGAAATGAAGGCTTCGAAATCGAAAAGGATAAAAACGTCCCTAAAACTATTCGAAAAAGCCACTTTGTAGGACGACGTGGAGATCTGGAATTTTACGCGGAACGTTACCCTAGAGGATTCAGGATTGAATTCTTCCAGAATGTGAATTTTGAAAATCCAAACGGCGGCCGGCACGATTTCGAAAAATTTCAGAAAATGCCCTATTTGATACGGCTTCAATACATAAAGTATATGAATAAAATTGTTCGTATCATGAACCAGCTTGAAGATCTGGCGCCGGATCAATCCCGGTTAAATCCGAAGCTGGCGGAAGAATGGATCAAATCCCGTTATGTGGAAGAATGGCACCATGAGCAAAAGGACATGAATTTTAATCTTACAGACACAGACGGAGAAGAACAGCCGTCATATAACGGGCTTGACCGTGACAAGAAAGTCCTCCGGAATGGAGATATTAAGTATTTCCGCCACTGGAACGGCTACCTTTACCGGGGCCGCATTTATCACAATATCAATAATATGTGGTGGGTTATCGTTGACAAATACACGGTTAGAAATATCGCCGCGTTTGATTTGTTCGACCTGGGGCCGGAAGATTTTCACGGCAGACAGAAAAGACCGGTCATTCCAAAAGAATACCAGGAACGCCGGAAAGCAATCGAAGCAACAAGCACGAAGGAACTTGTCAATGAATTAAAACGCCGCAAATGTGCGGCAAATAAAAACATAGAAAGGAAATAAGCACATGGAGAATCAGGAAAAAGAAGTCAAAGACTTCGTGATTAACTACACGGACGGATCCAGCGTCACCGTTGACAAAGGTTTCTTCTGTAATATTCAGGAAGAACCGGGCGGCGTTTCAAATCTGAAATTCGAACTTGTAGGGTGTTCCGGAAAAGACCTGGCGACCATTATTTTGGGTTGTGTAAATCTGGGCGCGAAGATGGGATTGTTTGACAAAGAAAGAGAGGAAATAAGCGAATGAGCAACACGAAAGAATCTATTGTTTTGAAGTATGACGACATGGGAATCCCTTCGATCATGTTGAAAATTGAGAACACGGCAAAGGCGCCAGAAGAAGCGGATCGAATGTTCTTCGTCCGTGGTGTGGAATATGATTCCATTTATTTAAGCCAGTTCGTTAATTGTATCAGAAACGGACGCGCGTATTCATTGCCGGCGGTTGATCCAGCCGTAAGAATCAACTTCGACGAAGCGATCGCCGCATGTAAGAGAAAGGGCCGCGGCTGGCACTTGCTGACTTGGGCGGAATGGAAATATATTCGCGAACATACGATTCCGGATATTCACGGAAACACAAGCTTCGGCAAGTATCACAACGACGAAACAGAAGTTGGAATCGGTGTTCCGACTTGCGGAAGAACACTGACCGGCACCGGCCCGGCAAACTGGTTCCACAACGGCAACAAAGAAACCGGAATCGCTGATGTGGTCGGCCTTGTCTGGAAAATGATCGCTGGACTTCGATTGAAAAGCGGCGTGATCCAGTATATGCCGGACAACGACGCGGCGGCACCTGACGCGGATCTTTCGATTTCTTCGGAAGAATTCCAGGAAGTACACGTTGACGACCTTCCATTCCCGGATCCGGTAAGAATGGGAGCAAACGAAGACGGCGAACTTGTTATCACGACCGACAAAGAAAAGGTTGACGGCTGGGCCGGCGGAATGAGATCGGAAACATACGTCAATTTGACCGAAGTTCCGCAGATCCTGAAAGACTTAGGAATCATCACGGACGACATGAAGGAAAATTCGGAATGGTTATCAGCAGACGCCGATCTGGAAGAAGCAATCCCGTTCGTGGGTGGCGGTTACTACGGCACTTCGAACGCTGGCCCTTCCGGGTTGAGCTTGAACTACGTACGTTCGAACGTCTGGACGTACCACGGCTTTTTCTCCGCTTGTTTAGGGGAACCTGTTCGCCGATAACTGTAATCTGTTTACCCACGCGATAGCGTGGCTAATAGGCCGGATAAACGGCCAGAAAGGTGAAACTATGAGAAGAAAACCAACAAACCGAACCAGTTACAAAGAAGTTTGCGCGTTATATGAAAAATTCGGTCGTTCCGATTATCGTTTGAGATCGGCCGAAGACATTTTGAACATTCACGGATTCAATATTCGCGAAACGGACGGCTACGAAGATTTAACCCAGGAACAGAAAGAACTGTTCGAAAGCTATTGTGTCACGCACATGAACAGCCTGGGAATGAATACAAAAATAACCATGTGGCCGAAATCGGTTCATTACGTGAAAGAATATGATTATTATTCCGCCCCGGAATGGGACGAAGACGAACAGCGAAATATTCGCTGGGAGATCGGCCGCGAATGGATCATCTTAAAAGCAAACGGAAGAACGAAGAAGTTCAAGAAGTACATGGACGAAGGAAAGACAATGGCCGACGTGGACGCCGTTTCCACCCAGGAAAAGGAATATCTTCGTGTGGACTGGAAATACCAGGGACGCGCCGAATGGTTCCACGTTATGGCCCCGGATAAATACTATTAAGGCGGTGATTCTATGAAGAAGACTTCTGATATTGGAAATAAGAGCCAGGCGGAACGCCTGAAAGACATTTTGAAAAGCTTCGGGATCAATTCCCAGGAAGAACTTGACGGCGCCCTTGCTGGCGCCCTGGAAGCTATGACAATCGGAATTATGACGGACACAATAACCGTTCCGGCTAATTCCGCATAATAAAAAGCGCAACGCGGAAGTTTGGCCCCTCGGACGTTACGCTTTTGACCGTACCCGTGAAAGCACAGCCTTTATTTATTGTAAAGGAAAAGTGTAAAAATGTCAAGAATCGGCGCAAGCACCAGAAGATATTATTCTGACGGCATTACACGGGTGACGGATCCGTTCTGGAAAATGAAATGTAACAAGTGCGGACACGTCTTTTTATCGTGTATCTGTATAGCAGAATGTCCGACGTGCGGTTCGATGGATCAGAAGGCATTTCTGGACGGAAAGAGCCTTGAAGAAATCAAAACTGAACGCGGCGAACCGACTATCCCTGAATATTTACTTTCAAAAAATCAGAGTTTATCAGAGTAAATCAGAGATAATCAGAATTTATCAGAGTAAATCAGAGATAATCAGAATTTATCAGAGTTAGAAAGGACGGTGAAAGAATGAACAGACTGGGTTTCCTGGTGCTTTCGATTCTGAAAGCAAACGGAGCAACAAACAAATTATGTTCTATGTCGGTTCGGGAAATCACCGACACAGAAGAAGATTGTGGTTACAAGGGAAATACAATTTTTAAGAAAATAAAGGAATTTGAACAGTCCGGCTACATATGCCGCGGCTTGAAAGAAGGCCGGGCGGACACGTTTTTCATAACGTCGGAAGGGTGCGAATTTCTGGAAAGGGCGAAAAATGAATCGAAATAAAAAACTTTTTGCTAATTCTGTTTTACACGGCCTTATCTTCTTAATGCTGGCGGCCATATTCTTAACGCTGGCCGCCATTCTGGACAACAGCAACACGGCACGCGAAGAAGCGGAAAAACAGAAAAAGAATTCAGATCTGGACGGATCACTTGCGACTGTTCAGATCTACAACGAAGAAACGAAATGCTGGGACACATACCAGGGCGTTATTGATTTGCATTCCGGACTATACGGAACGTGGCTATATGAGATTAACGGCCAGGAAATCATTTTGACCGGCGCCCGGAATATCGGGAGCGTTCCGGCAGAAACCGAACAACAGACGTTCGATAATACAACGAAGGGAGAATCAGACAATGAAAAATAAAATTGCTTTTGTAGCCGTCGGCCAGGCTGGCGGAAATATCGGACAGCTTTTCGAACAGAAGGGCTACAACGTGCTTTACATCAACACAAGCCAGGAAGATCTTGACACGCTTGAAAAGGCGAAATTCAAGTATCATATCCCGAACGGAGAAGGTTGCAACAAGGACAGAAGAAAGGCGAAACAGCTTGTGATCGACGACTTCGACCAGATCGCCGCAGAAATCGAAACAAAGATCAAGTCGGAATTGATTTTTGTAATCTTCGCCAGCGGCGGCGGAACCGGTTCAGGCGCCGGCCCTATGCTTGCGGATCTTCTGATTGACGACGGAAAGACAATCGGCGCCATGACGATCATTCCGAACCCGGAAGAAAGCGTTAAAAGCCACATGAATTCCTATGAATGTTTTTCGGAACTGACACAGATTCCGGGACTTGCTTCTTGCTTTATCCTGGATAACAACAACGGGGACAAGCTAGAACTGAATTCGCGCTTCGTCGAAGATTTTTGTTCATTCCTGGATATTCCGGAAAAACACAAGAGCGTAAAAGGCAATATTGACAAGGCGGAGATCATCGAAACATTAAAGGCCCACGGAATGGCCGTTGTGACGCGCCAGAAGGCCCAGGAAAGCGCCGAAGTGATTAAGGCTATACATAATACACCTTTCGCCACGATCGAAGGAGATAGAGCCGTTAAATACATCACCGCGTCATTATCGGGCAATGTACGAATGACAGATCTTGAAAAAGACTTAGGAACGCCGATCGACACATTCCAGACTTTTAATGATGAAAACACAATATGTTGTGTTTCCGGACTGAATTATCCACAGACGCGCCTTGATATTGTGTATAACAAGGTTTCAGAGAACAAAGAAGCGATAAAAAAGAACCTGGCGGCAACGCATGAAAGCACGATGAAAAAAGACGTGAACTTCCTGGACGACCTGGAACCGGAGAAGAAACCGGCGACAGAGAAGAAGCCGCTTTCGCGCAGAAACATTATGAGTAAATATTTATAAAGGCGGTGTTTTTATTATGGCAGATATTAACTGGATCAAGCTTCGCGTTGATATGTTCGACGATGAAAAAATTAAAATTATTCAGTCTATGCCGGAAGGCGACGCGATTCTTGTTATCTGGATCCGGATAATAGCGCTTGCCGGCAAATGTAACGCGAAAGGGCTTGTCCTGATCGAAGACGAATTCCCTTACAGTGACGAAATGCTGGCGACGATATTCAATAAGCCGCTGGCGACCGTTCGCCTGGCACTTGGCACTTTTGAGAAATTCCGAATGATCGAACGAACCGAAAAAGGCATTTATATTTCTAACTTCGAAAAGCACCAGAACACCGAAGGAATGGAGAAAATCAGAGAACAAGCAAGGATCCGAAAACAGAGAGAACGCGAGAAAAAACGCGCGCTTCTGGAAGCCGGCAACACGCCGGCGCTTCCGGACAATTCTTCGGAAAATCCGGAAACTTTACCGGAAAACGTGACAGACAATGTGACAAGTCACGTGACGTCACGCGTGACAGAGCGTGAAGTCACGAAACAGAATAAGAATAAGAATAAGAATATATATAATATATCTTCTAACGAAGATATAGTCGAAACTTCGGAAAAAACGTCCGAAGTTCCTGACCGAAAATCTGAACGTTTATCTTACGACGAGATCATGAAAGACTTTCACGCTACTTGTCCGGATCTTCCAGGCATACGCGCGTTAAACGACGCAAGGAAAACAAAGATCCGTTCACTGGTAAAGGAACTTGATAAACTTAAAATCTTTCCTGGTGTTGAACCGGAAAAGAAGTTACACGTAATCTTCCAGGCGGCACAGAACAGCGATTTCCTTTCCGGGAGATCCGGGAAGTGGAATGGTTGTTCCTTCGACTGGTTAATCAATAAAACAAACGCCCTGAAAGTTCTTGAAGGGCAGTATCAAAACAAAGGGGGCGTAAGCAATGCCGGAAGAACAGATCAGCGACACAATCAGGAAGATGTTTCCGGATCTGATCGCACTACGAACGAAGCACTTGAACGATTCCGAAGAAACCGCACCGGCGTATAGGTGCGAAAAATGCCACGATACCGGCTGGGAAATGGTGAAAGAGCCGGACGGACACGAATTTTGTCGTGAATGTTCGTGTGGATACCTTCAAAGATACCGGCTGAACGGTCGCTTGAAGTTTGCGACAATCCCAAAGGAATTTGAAGGACAGACGGTAGACAATTTTCAAGTGGATTGTTACAGTACGGCGGCGAATAGAGAACTGGCGGCTATGGCCCAGACAATCGCAAAACGATACGTCGAAAAGTTTGACGAGATCCAGGAAACTGGAAAGGGATTGTATTTTTATTCCAGGGTGAAGGGATCCGGAAAAACACGACTGGCCGTTTCTATCGCGAATGACCTGATCGAAAAGAAATTCATTCAGGCGAAATTTGCGACAACGATTCAGATTTTGGATCAGATAAAAGCAACCTGGGGCGGAATCAGCAAGAACGAAGAATCCGAACAGAAGTTGATTCACGATATTGTTTCGGTGCCGGTGCTTGTGATCGACGATATAGGCGTTGAAGCCGTGAAGGATTGGATCAACGAAAGATTTTACAACATTCTGAACGGCCGCATGATAGAAAAACGCGTCACGATTTTTACAAGTAATTGCAAGATCGAAGAATTGAATTTTGACGACAGAATCACAAATCGAATTGTTAAAATGGCGCTTCCGGTACAGTTCCCGGACGAATCAATTCGAACAGCAATCGCCAGAAAGGAAAACGACGATCTTCTTGATAGATTGTTAGGTGTATAAATGATTATCGCAGTAGATTTTGACGGGTGCCTTGCTTCCGCCGGAACGTGGCCGGAAGTCGGAGAACCGAACGAAGCGCTTATAAACTGGCTGATATGCCTTAGAAAACGCGGCGACAAGGTTATCTTGTGGACGTGCCGCGCGGACGAAGCACTTCAAAAGGCGGTTGAGTTTTGCAAGGTTCACGGCCTGGAATTCGACGCCGTGAACGATAACCTGGAAGAATTAAAACAGTTATACGGCAATAACAGCCGAAAAATATCAGCGGATCTTTACATCGACGACAAGGCGTTGAAGGTAGAGTTCCCAGAAAGGACAAACGATGAATGACGAAGAAAACAAAATCATTGAAAAAATCGAAAAACTGATCGCCTTGTCCGGTTCGGACAATGAGAATGAAGCAAAAGCGGCAATGTTGAAAGCCCAGGAGTTAATGGCAAAATACGAAATCGAACAGGATCGCATTGATCCGGAACGAAAGAAGGAACGCCCGGTCGTTTGCTTTACTTCACCGATGTTCCGTGATGACTGGTGTGTCGATGTTGGTTCCCTGATTGCAAATAATTTCAGGTGCCGCGCGATCATATCGCAAAGGCGCAACAGCGGCGGCGCGTACCGGCTGAAATTCTTCGGCTTCGAAGAAGACGCGGAAATCAGTATCAACGTTTTCAATTATGCCGTAAAGGTGATCCGAAAGAGAATGGCGACGCTTCGCGCGATATACCGTGACGCGGAACGCGAATTCGGAAGAAATGAAAAGATGGCTTATGTCGATGGATTCTGTTCCGGGCTTTACCGGAATTTTGAAGAGCAGAAAAAACAAAGTGAATCCTTCGCCCTGGCGCTTCTGGTTCCGGAAGCAGTTGTTAAATTTGTCGATGAAATTCCAGGAATGGAAGAATATAACCGCCGCGAATATCAACAAAAGCGCGAAAACGACGTTCTTCGCCAGGCTGGATATGTTGACGGAAAGGCGTTCCAAAACGCCGGCGACAAGGAACGGCTGGCGTATGAATCTTGATAAATTCGCCGGTGGTGAATTAACAAGGTTGATTCGGAAAGGAATCAACGAAATTCTGGATAATATCCGGGACGAAGGGACAACGCCCCAGGCAAGGCGAACGCTGACCGTGAAAATAACATTCCGGCCGGCGAAAGATCGAAAGAACATGAAGATCCAGATTGAAACGAGAGTGAACAAAGCGCCAGTCCGGGCGGCTGAAACAAATATGTTTATCGGCCAGGAATTGGACGGTTCACCGGCTTTCTACACGTCCGACGAACAGATTCCCGGACAAATGAGAATAACGGAAGGTGGTTGAATGAATTTTGAAAATTGCAAAGAAAAATATTTTATCATCGTTGAAGGCGATGAAAGGGCGGTTATTCGGGACACGCCAGAAGCCGCAGAGCGAAAGCGAAAAAAACTTGCAAAGTATTGCAAGGGAAGAAAAATCACAGTATTCAAAGCAACAGCCAGAAATTAAAGCGAAATCACCTGGCGAAAGCGTTCCGACCGACGCAATGATTTTAAGGGCGATCGGAACGTGTGAATTCCAGTTCGGAAAAGAATTTCACAGAGTTTCCGAAGCGAAGCTTGAATTTGTTTATGATACCGGACTGGATCTGTTCAAGATCTATGTGATAGCACTTTCAGAAGTGTTCGGCGCTATCATGTTTTATATCCCCGAAGACATGGCGGAAATGATAGGCCGCAAGGTCGCAACGCTTCCGGATCAGGGATTTCACGATTATTTGTGTCACCTGATCGAAGCGGCGGCGCAAGCTAGGCATATAGCGGAAGAAAACGGCGTCCACAGCTACGACGCGGACGCGGCCGGCGCGGAATTGCTGGAAATGTCAAGACGATTTTCCGGAATCGGAGTATCAGCGACCGAAGCAATAAACGCCATGACGTCACTTGCGAGAGCCGCGGCGCATGAAGCGGATAAACTGATCGAAACCAGGATCCGCCCGAATAACTGGCTGAAATTACATGGTTATCCTATGCGAAGAAAAGGAAAGGGGAGAAAAAGAAAATGAATAAATGGATCGGAAGCGGAAAAGTGATAAAAGATCCGACAATCCGCTACAAAGAGGACAAGGCTTCGTTCGTGGCCTTTACGATGATGTGTAAGAGAAACAGAAAAATCAAAGACGGCGACCAGGCGGTCGATTTTATCGACTGTATTTGTACCGGCAATATTGCCGAACTGGCGCGCCAGTATTTGAGAGATGGAAAGAAAATCGAAGTCATGGGGCCGTTACAGTCCGGAAGCTATATCGACCGCGAAACCGGAAAGAAGATTTATACAAAGACAGTATTCGTCGAAGAATTGAATTTTGCGGAAACAAAGGCCGAAGAAGAAGCGCGCCGCCAGGTAGAAGGACAACCGGAGCCACAGCCGGCACCAGATAACAGCTTCATGGATATTCCGGAAGGCGTAGACAGCGAACTTCCGTTCAATTAGGGGGGCGCCGATGAATAAAGACGATTTGAAATACAACGCCGAAGGCTATCGCGATAAAACGGCGGAAACAGCAATCAGGGCGGCGGATAAGCCGCCGAAATCGTCATACCAGCCACCGTATGAAGTTACGGAAATGGTCGATATGTTCCACAAAATCGCCAGGGCCTACGGTTATGACATTGATAACAGAATCGCTTTCCGGGATAGAAAGTCCGGAACAGTTTACAGATAACAGAAAGGAAAAACGAAATGGAAGCAAAAGAATATCAAAATTTAGCAATGAGAACAAACGACGGAAAGGGAACTGAACGCCTGGAAGAATGGATCAGAGAAGAAACCGGAGCCGAATACAAAGGTGACGTCATGATCGAAAACGAAATTGACGCCGGCGGACTTCTTAACGGGTGCCTTGGACTTTCCGGAGAAGCCGGAGAACTTAACGACCTTGTAAAAAAGTGGATCTTCCACAAGAAGCCACTGGATCGCGAACACATGAAGAAAGAAATCGGCGACGTTTGCTGGTATATCGCGGATATTTGCCATTCAATGGGCTTCGATTTGGGCGAGATCTTCCAGATGAACATTGACAAACTAAAAGCCAGATACCCGGAAGGATTTTCGGAGCAGAGAGCAAACAACAGATCCGAAGACGACATTTAAGGCGGTGCAAATGGACGAGGAGTTTATAAAATTTCTTGGTAGGGCGACAGCGTATCTTTTCATGTTGTCGCTGGCTGTTTTAAGTGCCGGGGTTGATAAAATCAAGAAAAGGAGAGCGAAAAGAAATGGGCGAAATACTGATCGACATAACACCGGAACAGTGGGAAGCACTAAAGAAAAGCGAAACGATAACCATTGAAACAAAGAATCCGATACCGGTTGAATCCGGATCAGAGGTGATCTGTTATATCCTGAATACCGGAATTGTTGGAAAATTCGAAGTGAAGGACACTGAATATTTAATCACACATGCAAAACTTAACAAAATCAATCCGAAGCCGGAAACGCTGATCGAATTCGATTATTCATTCCCAATCGAAACGGCGAAGTCACTTCGCAAATCGTGTAATATCGCGGAAGAAGGCTGGTGTGAAATTAAGAAATATACGCGAAATAAGGTTGCGTATAGCATGGACGGCGAAAATTATTCCGCAATGTATGACACAGCCGCGGAAGCGCTGGAAGACGCCAGGAACGAAATTGAATACATGATCGAATCCAGGAAGAAGGGATATAAGGTTGTTCTTCCGGAACGCGTCTTCGTCGGAGAGTGTGAACTTTACCGGCCGTCGCTTTTATCTTGTGGATATGATGTGATCGAAGCTGTTCAGACTGACGCATACGACGAAGGTGGAGAATATGCGGAAAATTACCTTGACGACATAACAAAGGAACAGCGCGAGGAACTGGAAGAACAGCTTGACGTTGTGTTCAATACCTGGCTTGAAAAATATGATCTTTATCCGAATTTCTACACAATACCGGCATATGAAACCTATAAATACATAGACGGGAAATTTGAAAGGGAAGAAGAATGAAGACTCTGGCAGTAATTGGAGCCTTCGCGATTATGATTCTGTTCGCCTTCGTATGCGGCGCGATCATAGCGCAACAGACAGACGAAGAAAAAGTCCGCGAAGATCTGGAACAAGAAGAATGGTTATCGAAGCTGAAAAAACGGAAAGGAAAAGAAAAATGACACTGGAAGAAAGAATTAAAAGATTTATGTCACTTATGACGGAAGCCACCCAGGAAACCGGAATCACCGTGGCCGTGGAGCATGGCGCGCCGCTGGTGGTGTTCGATTTACAGAATCAGGAACCGATCAATCTTGAAATTACAGTCGGAACCGAAGTGGAGCGAAAAAACGGCGTAACGTCAATAACGACTTTTGATAAGTCGCAGATAGAGGAATAGCAAAGGAGAAAAAGAAAAATGAACACAGAAGTTATGTTTTCAAGTAAAACGGACGCGTGGGCGACGCCAGCGGACTTTTACCAGAAATTAAATTCTGAATTTCATTTTGACCTTGATCCATGCGCGGACGAATATAATCACAAGTGCGATTTGTATTTTGATAAAAACACAAATGGCCTTTTGCAATCGTGGGGGGGGGCATAACGTTTTTGTAAATCCGCCTTACGGCCGCGAAATTGGAAACTGGGTTGAAAAAGCTTTCAGAACAAACGAAGAACACGGAAATCTTGTGGTGATGTTACTTCCAGCCAGAACCGACACAAAATGGTTCCACGAATATATTTACCATAAAGCGGAAATTCGTTTCATTCGCGGAAGATTGAAATTCGGAAACAGCAAAAACGCCGCCCCGTTCCCTTCGATGGTGGTTATCTATAACCGGAAAGGAATATAAACAGATGGCAAGAAAAAATAAAAATAAAAAGCCTGAATATGTCGTTATTTGCCGCGAATTCAACCGCGCGGCCGCCAGGATAGACATAACTGTCATTGACAAAGGTGTCACGGATCACTTACTTAATAGCTTGATAAAATTACATGAAAGAGATCCGCATAAAAGATACTTCCTAACACTGAAAAAAGACTATCAGGTTTACGGTGCGCTTTATAAAAAACAGATCGAAACAATGTCTATCAAAAATAATAAAAGAATTGTGGAATTGGGGGTTGTACTTGATGATTGAATTTGACGGAATGAGCCGGCCAGAAATAACAAAAATATTATCAATTTCAACCGAAAAAAACATAAACCCTAATAACGACACAAGGATATACTGGGCGAAAGAAGTAACTTTTGATTATTCCACAACGGCGGCCGGCCGTGTGGACTTTATGAGGTTTAAGCCGGTTAATAATAGTGTTTCTGGAATCGAAAAAGGTGATTTTTATTGTTTCGAAGTAAAATCGTCGGTCGATGATTTTCATTCGAAAAACGGACATAATTTTCTAGGCGATTTTAATTATTACGTCATGCCTGAAAACGTATTCGATGAAGTCAAAAAAGAAATACCGTACAATGTCGGCGTATTTGTCCCGAAATGCAAAAGCCATTTCGGCGACTGGTACGATCTGAAATCTGTTAAAAACGCCAGGAGAAAAGACAGAATACGTCCGGCTTCTGAAATGTTGCTTATGATGTTTCGATCGGCGGCCAGGGAGCGAAAAACAGAACAGAAGAAGGCGACACTTTCAGAAGATGGAATCGCAGTTCAAAACTTTAGCAACAGACTAAAACAGACGATTTACGACAAAGGAATGACACAAAGAGAATTAGCCACCGCGACCGGAATTTCGGAAGTGTCTATCAGCAGATACATAAACGCCGAAAGACTACCAAAGATAACAGAATTCAAGAAAATAGCGGTCACGCTAGGAGTAACGACCGATTATCTACTTGAATGAAACGAAGAAAGGGAAAGAAAATGAGCAAAGAAGAAGCGGTTTTGATATTGGAAAAGGCTGGATATACGGCGAAAATCGAAAATTCGGTCGTTATAGCAAAAATCGAAAAGTTTTCACAGAAGGAATTCGATCGGGTTCGGAAAATTCTTCGTGAAGCTGGATATAATAGCAGTTTCGGCGTGAAAAACTGGAAAGAAGGTGAAAAGAATGTCCCAGGAGAAGAAAAAGAGATCTGACCTGAAAGTCGGCGACACGATAAAGTGTCACGATCCGGACGACATGATCGACACGATGAACGAACTTGTGAAATCCGGCGTTGAAACTGATTTTCTGTATAAAAAAGACGGAAAAGAAGGCTTCTGGCTTGTAGTAACCGGATATTACTAAAAGTATTTGATTTGACAAAAAATAAGTGGTAAAATAAAAAGACGGAACGCCGATCAGCAATTCCGCCCTAAAAAGTAGCCTTTAATAATTATAACACGAAAAGTTATAATTGCAAGGGGAAGCTGAAAATGGCGAAACCATCGAATTCAAACGAAAGGAATCTTTTTACAGACATTGATCTTCAAATTATGCTATGCAACGAGAAGATCAAGAATCACCGAAGATCTATCGAAAAAGTGAAAAAAATGTGTGGCTGGTATGGCCCTTCTGGCGTTGGTGGGATTGACTATTCGAAGGAATCTTTCCCTTCGACACATATTTCATTCGCCGAAGGCTTGGAAATGATCGACCGTGACACGGAAAAGATAAACCAGCTTACGGAAGAGCGAAAAGATCTTCGCCGAACCATGCGACGCGTGAAAAAAATCTACGCCGGACTTTCCGGAATGGAAGCACAAGTTTACTATTGCCGCGTGATTCAGAAAAAAACACAAGCGGCCGCCGCGGACGAAATCGGACTTTCTGTTCGCCAGTTCCAGAGAATCGAAAGTGATATGAAGGACAAAGGGCTGATTTGAAAATGAAAATTTTTTGAAACGAAAATTTTTTCACTTTTTGAAACGTTGATTTTTCAAGAAATCCACATTTTACAAGGATTTACGCGAAAATTACATGTCGTGTTTTATGTCGTGTTTTTGTCGTGAAATATGTCGTGGAAATGTCGTGTCAATCCGTGTTAATATATTAGCGTTGATAAGTGAATCAAAAATTCCTTGAAAGGCGTCGCCAGAAATGGCGGCGCTTTTTGCGTACATAAAAAGGGGGTGGCCCGATGAATACGGTCGAACCGATCAGGGACATGGATCTTGTGATGGATTTGGCCGAATACCTAAAATCGAATAATGAACGTGATTATGTTCTTTTCATGTTTGGCATTTATACCGGGCTTAGAATTTCGGATATTTTGAAATTCCGAATTCGTGACGTCCGGGAAAAAGACGCTGTTTATATCAGGGAGAAAAAAACCGGGAAGGAAAAAAGATTCCCGATAAATTCTGAACTGAAACCTATTATCGAAGAATATATCGCCGGTAAAAGAGATTATGAATATCTATTCAAATCGCCACGATACCCGAATAAGCCTATCACCAGACAGCAAGCGTATAACGTACTGACTGACGCGGCGAAGGTGTTCGGCCTGGAAGCAATAGGCACGCACACACTACGAAAGACATTCGGCTATCACATGTACCAGCAGACACACGACGCGGTTACACTGATGGAGATATTCAACCACGCAGACATAAGCGTCACCCTTCGATACATTGGTATCAACCAGGACAACAAAGATAAGCTGATTAAGAGTCTGACCTTTAAGCATGGCAAGGGCAAGAGATAGCACACACAAGAAGCCTTCCTATCCACACGGATAATCGGAAGACTTCTTTCTTTTTGCCCTTTACTTGACACAACGGGGCGTTGACAAGTGAAGTGTGTTCGTTTTCGTTGCGTTTAATAGAAAGGAAAGGCGCACAAGCGACTTGACACAATTACAAGATATGTCAAGAGAAGGGGACGGGCGGACGACCGGCCAGGACGTGAAAATCATCGTGGAATTTTTCCCCGAACTTTCGTAGGTTCTTCCGGCGACCGAATCGGCCCCGCGGGTAAGCGAAGCCCAAAATCTTCCTAGATACAGACAAAAAATAACAGAAGTTGCCGTTACCGATTTGACCGGAAAGGGGGCGAGGATATGGCAAAAGCAGAAACAGAATCAGCAAAAATCACGAACGTAGACAGCTTGACCGTATCGGCCGCCGTCCTGGGCGATATATTCGGCGTGTCTGACAGACGTATTCGCCAGATGGCAGAAGAAGGAATCATCGTCCGCGTGGCGAAAGGCCGGTACAACTTCCAGGAATCCGTTAAGAATTATATCTTGTCTTTGAAGCTTGCCGTTGACACGGCAAACCAGGACAATCCGGACGGAGAACTGAACATTGAAGAAGAAAAAGCACTTCACGAAAGAGTTAAGCGTCACATTTCAGAACTTCGCCTTCAAACCATGAAGGGAGAACTTCACAAGGCCGAAGACGTCGAAAAAGTAATGACTGACATGCTGACTTCATTCAAAACAAGGGTTATGAATATCCCTTCGAAGGTTGCGCCGGTGCTGGAAAGCCGCGACGCCGGATTTATCAAAGATCGCCTGACAGCGGAAGTCACGGAAGCCTTAAACGAATTGAAAGACTACGATCCGAAGGCTTTTTATAGTGATGAATACGTCGAAGGTGAAGATGATGATTAAATCAGAGCCAGACAGAAAACGTTCGAAAGATTTAGGTATCGACTTAAAGACAATCAAATTATTTGAAAAGATAGCGAAAGCAGTAGCGCCGCCGCCTATTATGACGGTTAGCCAGTGGGCGGACGCTGAAAGAAGACTGTCGGCAGAAAGTAGCGCCGAAGCCGGACGCTGGAACACAGACCGCGCACCTTACCAGCGCGAGATCTTGGACGCCGTAAACAATCCGGAATGTGAAGAAGTGGTGATTATGTCTTCCGCCCAGGTTGGAAAGACAGAACTTATCCTGAACACGATCGGATATTATATCGACTACGATCCGGCGCCGATCCTGGTTGTAAATCCGACAATCGAAATGGCCCAGACCTTTTCGAAGGACAGACTGGCGCCGATGATCCGCGACACGCCGGCACTTCGCGGCAAGGTTCGCGACGCAAAATCGAAGAATTCTGGAAACACAATCCTTCACAAACAGTTTCCGGGCGGTCATATCACTATGGCCGGGGCGAATTCGCCGGCTTCCCTGGCGTCAAGACCTATCCGAATCGCCTTAATGGACGAGATCGACCGCTATCCGGCCAGCGCCGGAACAGAAGGAAACCCGATCAAGTTAGCCGAAAAGCGAACGACGACCTTCTGGAACCGTAAAAAAATAAAGGTTTCAACGCCGACAATCAAAGGACAGAGCCAGATCGAAGCCGAATTTCTATCCGGATCACAAGAAGAATGGTGTGTTCCTTGCCCTTGTTGTGGAAAATACCAGTCCTACGAATGGGGAAGGATTCATTTTTCAGATGTGACGATGGAATGTAAATTTTGCGGCGAACATATTTCCGAAGTTGACTGGAAACAGCAAAAAGGAAAGTATATCGCAAAATTTCCGGACAGAAAGCGAAAAAGAAGCTTTCACCTTAACGAATTAGCGTCGCCATGGAAACACTGGGAAGAAATTATCCGGGAATTCAGGGAAGCACAAAAGGAATTGAAGGAAAACGGCGACATTAACAAAATGAAAACCTGGATCAATACGACGCTTGGCGAAACATGGGAAGAACGCGGCAAAAGTGCCGACGATGATTCTATCATCGGACGCCGCGAAAGATACGAAGCAGACATTCCGGACGGTGCTGTCGTTCTCACGGCCGGCGTGGACGTTCAGGACGACCGTTTCGAAATCGAGATCACCGGCTGGGGCCGCGGTTATGAATCGTGGGGCATTAAGTACGATAAGATTTTCGGCGACCTGGAAAAAGAAGAAACCTGGGATCTTCTGGAAAACTATCTTGATAAAGAATTTTACTTTGCTTCCGGAAGTTCGCTTCTGATCGCTTGCACTTGCATAGATACCGGCGGCCATTTCACGACACAATGTTACAAATGGCTGAAAAAAATGGAGCGAAAAAGCAAAAGGATTTACGGTGTTAAGGGTATGGGTGGCCCAGGTATTCCACTTATACACAAGTTATCCACAAACAACCAGCTAAAAGTTAAGGTTTTTATCCTGGGTGTGGATTCCGGAAAAGAAATACTTATGACGCGGCTTAATACGGTTGACGAAGGGCCGGGGTATTGCCATTTTCCGATCAATGCCGACCGCGGATATAACGAAACCTACATAAAGGGGCTTAACAGTGAGCAACGTGTCGTTCACATAAAAGACGGGCGCCCGGTTATCAAGTGGGTAAAGAAAGCCGGCGGAATCAGAAACGAACCGCTGGATCTTCGAAACTATTCCACGGCCGCGGTCGAGATTCTACGTCCTGACTGGGACGTTCTGGAATCGAAGGTCAAGGCCGGAATTAACTACATGAAAAGACAACCGGCAAAAAAGACCGGAAAACGAAAAACTGGCGCCTTAAACCGCGGCGTCCAGTTGTAAGGCGGTGAAATATGTTAAGCAACACACAGAAGGAACGCCTGGAACGTTATAAATCCAGGCTGAATATGTACCTGGAAGCGGAAGAAGCTGTTCTTCTTAACCAGGAATACACGATCGGGACGAAAAGCTTAAAACGTGCCGATCTTGGAACTATCCGGGCGGCTATTAAAGACCTGGAAAAACAGATTGATTTATTAGAATCAGGCGGAAAAAACAAGGCTTTCCGATTTGTTCCGCGTGATATTTAGAAAGGCGGTGGCTGAAAAGTGAATATTATCGACAAAGCGATTGAAGCTTTCAATCCGGCGGCCGCCCTGAAACGACAACAGGCACGAATGGGAATGGAACTGATCCGGACGTTTCAAAATTCAGGATATGACGAATCGGGAGCTTCCAGAACAAAAAATTCAATGCGCGGCTGGTCGGCAAGATCAAAAAGTCCACAAGAAGACATTGACAAGAATCTTCCAACGCTACGACAGCGATCAAGAAGCTTGTATATGTCGGCGCCGCTGGCCGCTTCGGCAATCAAGACAAACCGAACGAATGTGGTCGGCGAAGGATTGAAGTTGAAAAGCACGATCGACTATTCCTACCTTGGAATGACGCCGGAAGCGGCGGCAGAATGGCAACGCCAGGCGGAACGCGAATTTGAATTATGGGCGAAATCAAAGTTTTGTGACGCGATACGATCGAATAATTTTTATGAGATCCAGCAAACGGCGTTAATGTCGTGGCTTATGAACGGCGACGCTTGCGTCCTGGTAGAGTACGAACGCCCGACGAAGTTCTTTCCGTATGGGTTGCGCGTCCGTCTGATCGAATCGGATCGAGTTTCGACACCGCACACAACCGGAAACACCGTGAATTTATACGCGAAGGACTTACAGACCGGGAACCGGATCTATAACGGCGTTGAACTTAACGACGCCGGCCAGATAGTGGCATATCATATTTGTTCGACTTATCCAAACAGCAACCTTCACACGGAAAAGAAGTGGACGCGTGTAAAAGCCTTCGGCGACAAGACGGGAATCCCGAACGTGTTAATGATCTACGAAACAGAACGTCCGGAGCAATACCGCGGTGTCCCTTACCTGGCGCCGGTCATTGATTCATTGAAACAATTAACCAGATACAGCGAAGCCGAACAAATGGCGGCTGTTATCAATGGATTCTTCACGGTGTTTATTACATCGGAATCCGGAGCGCAAGACGTAGGGTTCACCGGAGTAGTTCCGGAAGGCGAAGAAGTGACGAACGATAATGTCAGTTACGAACTGGGGCCTGGAATGGTGAACATGTTAAATCCGGGCGAAAAGGTCGAAATCGCTGACGCGAAAAGACCTTCGACGAATTTTGACGCGTTCGTGACCGCGCTTTCGAAGTATATCGGCGCCGCGCTGGAAATACCGGTCGAATTACTGACAAAGAACTTCACGTCAAGTTATTCCGCTTCACGCGCCGCCCTTCTGGAAGCCTGGAAGGCTTTTCGAATGAAAAGGGCGTGGCTTGCCGCTGATTTTTGCCAGCCGATATATGAAATTTTCCTGATCGAAGCGATTTCTTCCGGGAGATTAAAGGCGCCAGGATTCTTCCTGGATCCGATGATTAAAAAAGCATATTCCGGCGCACAATGGAACGGCCCAGCCCAGGGAATGATCGATCCGGTCAAAGAAGTGAACGCGGCAAAAGAAAGAATATCAATCGGAATTTCGACACGCCAGAAGGAAACAATCGAAATGACCGGCGGCGACTTTGAAGCAAATGTCGCCCAGCTTGCACGCGAAAATGACCTGATGAAAGAATACGGCATTTCTGGCGCGGCACCGTCCGCACCGGCTGAAAATAAAACAGAAAAGGAGAATATTGACGATGAAGAAGGCAACAAAGAAGACAAAGTTCCTGAACATGGCGACACCGGCGCCGAAGGTCAATAAATTCTGGAACTTCACAGAACACGGAAACGACGCCGAATTACAACTTTTCGGAACGATTTCTTCGGAAGAAGACTGGTGGAGTGACGATTGTGTCACTTACAGAAATTTTATTAACGATTTGAACGCGCTGGGGCCTAAAGACAATATAAACGTATTGATTCAGTCCCAGGGCGGCGACGTATTCGCGGCAAATGCGATTTACAACGCACTTGTGGCAAACGGCGCAAAGATTACAGCAACAATTATCGGAATTTGTGCTTCCGCCGCCACGATCATTTTACAAGCGGCAGAAACACGCAGAATCGCAAAAAACGGCGTAATTATGGCCCACAATCCAAAAGTAACGGTTTATGGAGCCTATGAAGCGGACGATTTGCGAAAGTTGGCGGAAGCAACCGACAAAGTAAAAGATTCAATCAAGGCCGTTTATCGCGATCGCCTGGGAAAAACAGACGACGAAATCGAAGAAATGATGAACGAAACGGCCTGGTATGTCGGCCAGGAAGCCGTTGACAATGGATTTTGCGACGAAGTGATCGAAGAAAACTTCACGAACGCCGCAGTCACAAACGAAGGAAGATACAGTTTCAAGAACTATGTGGAACCTATTCTTCCCGATGATGTTCGAAAAAAGGTTCAGAATCTTTCTAAAACGCCGCAGAAGGACGACGGGACTTTTTTTAATAAAACCAATCCACAGAAAGGAAATAATGACATGGGACAGAATCAGAACCAGAACACGGCGCCGGTGAAAATCGAGAACGCCGCACAGTTGCGAAGTGCTTATCCCGATATGATAAATCAGATCGTGGACGAAGCTATTCAGAACGAACGCGATCGCTTAAAAGCCATTGACGAGATCGCGAACGGAATTCCTGACGACGTTTTGAAAAAGGCAAAGTATGACGAGCAACTTTCCGCCGCTGATCTTGCACTGGCACAGATGAAAGCAAACAACGCCGCCGGAGCGCAGACAATGACAAATGTTGTTGACGATCTGACAAAATCCGGATCCGGAGAGGTTGGAGCAGTTCCGAACGTTGGAAACGACGCCGGAGCGCAGACACCGGAACAGAAGGAAGCCAAAATTCGCGGATTTGCAAACGCGTTAAAGGGCGACAAGAGAAGAAAGGAGAAATAAATCATGGGATTATATGAAAAAGTCGGCGAATTTACGCCGGATTCACTTTTTGCGTCACCTGACTACCCGGTTTTGAAAGAAGGAATCGGCCTGAAAAAAGGTCAGGGCGTATTGAAACGCGGATCCCTTATCGTGAAGGGATCTGACAAACACGCTTATCTTGCCGGAACAACCGTTTCTTCCGTTACTTTGAAGGTGTTCGGAATCCTTACGGACGACGTAGACACCGGATCAGAGGATAAAAACGAGAACGTACCGGCTACGTGCTACATTACCGGACATTTCAACCGCGGCGCGGTGATTGTTAAGTCCGAAGCAACTATTGACACATACGAAGACGATATGAAGGGCGTCGGAATGTACCTTCGTAACGTCCAGAAATACGAGTAAACAAGGGGGTATTAAATCATGTCTGATTACACAACACGCGAAATGATGGAAGCGTTCGACCAGACGCCGCCCGTCAAAACCTTCTTACAGAAGACTTTCTTCCCGACAGAGGAAACGCATGTTTCCGAAAAGGTTGAATTTGATGTAAGAAAAGGAAAAAGAATCATGGCGCCGCTTGTAAGTCCTAGAATGGGCGGAAAGGTTATCACACGCCAGGGATTCAGAACGAACCAGTTCACTACACCGAAGATCGCACCTGAAAGACCTATGACAATCGACGACATTACACAGCGCGCGATCGGTGAGAATATTTACAGCCAGAGAACGCCAGAGGAAAGAGAAGACGAACTTCTGGCGAAAGACTGGACGGATCTTGAAGAATCAATCGCACGAAGAAAAGAGTGGATGTGCCGTCAGATCCTTTTTGAAGGAAAAATCGACGTTGAGGACGAGGAAGAAGGACTTGATGTTCAGATCGACTTCGGCTTCTCAAATATTATCTATCTGGGAGCCGACGAGAAGTGGTCGCTTGCCAGCGTGGATCCTTTGAAGCCGCTTCGCGAGATCAGAAGAAAGATTATCAAGGCGACCGGAAAGGCACCCGATATTGCGATTTTCGCGTCTGACGCAATCGAGGACTTCGTTAATAACTCTTATGTCATGAAGGCCATGAACGTTCTTAACATGAAGAATGTTGTTATTGAGCCGCGAGTAGTAGATCCGGCGCTTACCTTCTACGGAAGAATTGCAGAACTGGATCTTGACATTTACACATACGACGAATGGTTCTTAAACGACGAAGGCGACGAGGAAGCAATGATCCCGGCCGGAACTGTTCTGATCGGACATTCCGACGGCGAAGGACAGGTTGAGTATGGATCTGTTACCCAGATGGAAGATAAGAAATTCGTCACTTACGAAGGAAAGCTTGTTCCGAAGGAGTACGCAGACGAGAAGAACGAAGTTAAGATGTTACGTCTTACTTCTCGTCCACTTCCTAGACCTTACGACGTTGATTCCTGGGCGATTATCTACGTTGACGGCACAAAAGCAGAGTAGGGGGGCGATTATATGGCATACAGAACAAAAATCGAGGTAAGAACCGGCGGCAAGAAATACCTTCCTGGAACAATCCTTCCGGAAGATATTTCACCGCTTGATCTTGCGTTCCTTAAAAGAAAAAAATTCGTTGAGGTTGTAGACACTGATCCGCTGGCAACGCTTGCGGCGGAAGATTCCGACGAAGATCCGGACAATGACGGATTCACAGACGGGTTCGGCGGTGTAGACAGCCTGAAAAGCGCTGACGAGATCATGAAGCTTCGCTCAAAGGCCGACGTTGCACAATACGCGGCTTCTATCGGGCTTGATCTTGGCGAAGATTACAAAGACAAGGCCCTGGACGATCTGAAAGAAACAGTTATCAATTTTCAGGAAGAAATGGAAGCTGGTTCTGACGACGGATCCAACAAGTAATGAAAAGCTTCAAAGAACAGCTTGAAAAAGATTTTGAAACCACATTCTTCAATACGGACGAATTCGCGGAAATTCACGAATTGCAAGGAAATGAAGTTCCGGTCGTAGTTGATAACGACATAATTATCACGCTTTCACTTGGAAAACATGCGGACGCCGACGGAATATTCACCGACGATAAAATGATTTTCGTACAAAAAAAATACCTGGAATTTGAACCGGTGGCCGGTCAACACTTATCCTTCGACGGAGAGATCTACCCGATCAAAACTGTTAATGAAGATATGGGCGGCTATACGATCATTCTATCAGGTAACGAAGATTGATCGTTTCGGAAATAAAGGTTTCCGGCATTGAAGACGTTGAAAAACGTTTAGGAAACATGAAAAAGAACGCCCCGACGGTTGTTTCCAGGGCAATCAATAGGGCGATTCAGAACGTAAAGAAGAATATGGGAAAAGAAACGTCGGAAAGGTATTTTATCACGTCCGGCGAAGTGAAAAAGACTGTCAATGTCACAAAAGCCACAAAGTCACGGCTTCAAGCCGCGGCAATTTCGCAAGGTGCCGGAATTGCCTTGTCAAAATTCAAGGTAAATCCAAAAACACCGGTTCGATACCGTGGGGCGTCCAGATCGCCGAAGGTATATCGTGCCGGTGTTAAGAAGGCCGGCGGCGTAAAGCCGCTGGACGGAAACCCGAAGTCTTTCGTTGCTGTTATGAAATCCGGACACGTCGGCGTTTTTTCCAGAACGTCCGCGAAAAGTCTTCCGATCAAACAGCTATACGGCCCGTCTGTTCCGCAGATGGTGAAGAATGAAGACATTATGAATAAGATCAACCGCGACGCAAACGAAACGCTTCAAAAGCGAATTGACGCGGAGATCAACAACCTTTTGCGAAGGGGGTAAGACATGCAGACAGATATTTTTTTACAGAAGACACTTGTTGAAGTTGTGAAAGAAGAACTGAAAGGATATGTCACGTTAAACAATGGCGAAATGGTAGAATTCAACGTCTATCCGCAGAATTTACCAGCAAAGCAAGGGAAGAATGACAAAGACCACTTTCCTTACGTGCTGGTGTGTCTGGACGAAGAAACGATCGCTGGGGAAGATTCAAACAATATTTGTTCAATCTATTTTCTGGTTGGAATCCAGGATCAGAACCCGAACCGCCAGGGACATTTTGACGTTGCGAATGTCTTAAATAAATTACAAGACAGATTCCTGAAAGATCGTCTGATAGATCAGCGATACAGAATCCAGTTCCCGATCACAAAGAAGTTCCAGGAAGAAGACACCTGGCCGAAGTTTATCGGCGGAATGTCTACTTTATGGGACGTTAGTAAAATGGAAATGAGGGAAACCGAATATGACTAGAAAAGAAAATAAAAAGGTCATGTATTTAGGGCCTACAATTCGCGGCGTCGTTAAAAACGGCGCTGTTTTTGAAGGTGGAATTCCGAAGAATCTTGAAAAGATCGCCGGAAAGAAACCGATTATTCAGAATTTGATCGTTCCACTTGAAAACATTGTGGACGTTTCAAAGAATATCCGCGTCGAAGGAACAGCGGAAGCGATTGCCTTCGATAAAATCGCAGAGATCAGCGAAGCGGAAGTAAAAGAGTTTACGGAAGGAGAGTAAAAAGCTATGTCTAATTACAAACATGGTATCAGGACAAGCCGCCAGGCTACACAGTTAGCCACGCCGGTAACGTCCGACGGCTGTTTACAGTGTATCATCGGAACGGCACCGGTCAACCTTGCCGCCGATCCTTACGACACAGTGAATAAGCCTTTCGTCGCATACAAGAAGGCGGACGCGATTTCCGCCCTGGGATATAGCGACGATTTCAAGAATTACACATTATGCCAGAGCGTTTACGCGACATTCGACGTCTTCGGAGTTGCCCCGATCGTGCTTATTAACGTTCTGGATCCGAAGAAACATGTATCAGCGGAACTTTCAAAGACATTCGACGTCGTAGGCGGAACAGCAAAGGTCACAGAAACCGGAATCCTTATGGATAAACTTTCCGTATCTGACGAAACCGGCGCAACAAGCTACAAAGCAGACGAAGACTATATCGCTTCTTTCAATTCAGACGGTACAGTTTCAATCGCAATCGTGGCAACCGGAGCCGCAAAGAGCGCGAAGAAAGTAAAAGTGACTTACGTTCAGATCGATCCTTCGAAGGTCACATATCAGGACGTGATCGGAAGCTATGACGTTTCTTCAAAGAAGAAAACTGGAATGGAACTGATCGGAAACGTTTATCCGAAATACGGAATCGTTCCTTCTTTACTTCTGGCGCCTGGCTGGTCACACATTCCGGCGGTAAATCTTGCGCTTAACGCAAAAGCGAACCTGATTTCTTCCCTTTTCACAGCGAAGGTCGTGTCAGATATTGACACAGACACAGAAAAGGCAGAATCAGCGGACGAAGTAAAGGAATTCAAGGATAAGTCCGGATATTCCGACAGAAACACAATTCCGACATGGCCGCTTGTTGGCGTCGGCGATTATGTTTATTACTTTTCCGCCCAACTTGCGGCAAGCTTACAGTATTTAGCCGCAAATAACAGCGGCGTTCCTTCAAGAAGTCCTTCAAATAAGGATCTTAAAATCACCGGAACCTACAACAAGGCCGGCGACGAAATTATCCTGGATATGGACGAAGCGAACGATTATTGTAACGCTTGCGGCGTAGTTACCGCAATCAACATGAACGGCTGGAAAGCCTGGGGAAACAATACCGCGGCTTACCCGTCTTCGACAGATCCGATCGACAGATGGATCAACATTGTAACTATTTTCGATTACATCGAAAACAACTTCAAACTTTCGTTCTTCCAGAACGTGGACGATCTGACAAATTACAGACTGATTGACGAAGTAGTTTCCGGATTCAACATTCAGTTGAACGGCCTTCAGGGATCCGACGATATAGCCGGCGGCGAAATTGTATTCGATCACGAAGAAAATCCGATCGCGAATATCCTGGGCGGACACATTAAGTTCCATACAAGAATCGGCGGCTATGTACCGGCGGAAGACATCGAAAACGTATTTGAATTCGATCCTACCATTACCCAGGCCGCACTTGAAGGGGGTGCTGAATAATGGGATATAAAATTCCTACCGTGTTAAACAACTTTAACACATACGGATCCGGTCATAAGTACGTCGGAGTTTCAAGCGAAGTTTCGCTTCCTAGTTTCGAGTACATGACGGAAACGATCGACGGCGCCGGAATCGGCGGCGAGATCGAAGAAGCTATCGAAGGAAGCTTCGGATCGCTTGAAACAGAAACAACATTTCAGAACATTAGTAGAGAAATGTTTGATTTCATTACACAGACTGGAAATGTCACATATCGCGGATCTATGCAAGTGCTGAACACAGCAACACAGACAAACGATTTTGAAGGCCTGGTCGTAACAACAAAAGGAAAGGTGAAGTCGTTCGAACTTGGAAGCCTGAAAAAGGGCGGCAAGGGAGAACCGAAAGTCGTTCGTGAAATTACTTACTGTAAAATTCAGATCGGCGGAACGACCGTCCTTGAACTTGATAAATATAATCTGATCTGGAAACTTAACGGCGTTGACCGTTTACAGAAAGTAAGATCCCAGATCTAGGAAAGTGAGGAAATAAGCACATGAGCAAAGAAGATAATTACGAAGTAACAGCAAGGGAAGACGTGACCGCAGATATTCCGGTCGCAAACGTACCGGAAGGGGCGGAAAACGCCCTTCTTCCGAAGAAAGAGAGCGAAGACGACGATCTGATCGTGAAGTTCAGAAAACCTTTCGATTTCGAAGGCGAAATTTATGAAAAACTTGACCTTCACGCCCTGGAAGACATTCGCGGCCGTGACCTTACGGCTATTGAAAAAGCTTTCAATAAGACGGGAATTTCCAGCTTTATGCCGGAAACAACAACGACTTACGCGAAGATCGTAGCCACGAAGGTAACTGGTTTACCGGCCGAATTCTTCGAAGATCTTCCGGCTTACGAGATCGAAAAGATCAAAAATGTCGTGACAGGTTTTTTCTACAAAGACGAATAAGACATGATTCCGGCCAGGATATACAGAAAACCAGCGTATATCTTGCGATGGCTACACATACCGGTATTGATTTTTTCGCAGATCTTCCGATTGATGAATTCATCGACGTAGCGAAGGAAGTGAACGATATTGGCAAGCAAAACAAAGTATGAATTAGCGCTTGAGATTGGCGGAAAGATTCAAAGTTCACTTGAAAAAAGTGTCGGCGGAGTTAATAAAAAGCTGGATTCTATCGGGAAAGCCGCAAAGACAGCCGCGAAGATAGCAACAGCCGCCTTCGCGGCCGTTAAGGTCGGCGATTTCGTAAAAGACGCGGTAAGCACATATTCGGATTTCAACCAGGCAATGGCGAACACGTCCGCGATCGCCGGGGCAAATGAAGAACAAATGAAAAAGCTGGAAAACGCCGCGCTGGAAATGGGAAAGAAGACGACAAAGACGGCGACGGAAGCTTCGGAAGCGCTTGGATATATGGCGCTTGCCGGGTGGGACGTCGATACTTCGATCGCTTCCCTGGAACCGGTTCTTCGACTTTCAGAAGCTACACAAATGGATCTGGCGACATGCTCGGATCTTGTCACCGACTCAATGAGTGCGTTAGGCCTGACGGCGGATCAGTTGACGGACTATCTGAACGTTACATGTCAGGCGAATAATAAGTCTAACACCACGGCCCAGGCTTTAATGGAAGCTATGATCGGGTGCGGTGGTGCCGCAAAGTCGGCCGGAATGGACTATAAACAAACGGCCGCCGCGCTGGGAATCTTGGCGAACAATGGTGTCAAGGGCGCCGAAGCTGGAACAGCGTTGAATTCAATGTTAGTCCGTATGACGACGAAGGACGTAGCGCAGAAAGCGTTTAAGGAACTGGGTGTTTCGATATACGATAGTTCCGGTCAAATGCGAAATATGCAAGATATTCTTGTTGAATTAAACGGCGCAATGTCCGGACTTACCCAGGAACAGAAAAACAACTACATGTCGGCTATTGCCGGCACAAACTACTATACACAGTTTGGATATTTACTGGAAGGCGTAAAAGAAGGGGCAGACGGCGCGGCTTCGACGTGGACGTCATTAACAGAAGCCTTCGACAATTCAGACGGCGCGCTTATGAATATGGCGAACCAGATGAACGATACACTTCCGGCGGCTATGGCGATATTTAATTCGGCCGTAGACGACGCAAAGATCCGATTGTGTCAGGTGTTCGCACCTATGGCAAAAGACGCCATAAAAGGCGTTGCCGACGCGCTTCCTTCGATTACTGATAAAGTGGTCGGAGTAGTCCAGAGTTTATATGATAAAGCCGTTCCGGCGGCGGAAGATTTCGCAAAGAAAGCACAAGCGGCCTTCGAAAAGGTGAAGCCGGTTCTGGACGACATACGAACAAAAGCGACTGACGCGTTTACATTTCTGGCAGAAACCGGAAAGACGGCCTTCCAGAATATCAAAACAGCAATCGAAACCAACAAACCGGCGATTGATAAGGTGATCGCGGTCGCGCTTGACCTGAAAGACAAGTTATTCCAGGCATTTAACGCGGCGAAACCGGCAATCACTTTTATAGCGACAACGGCCATTCCGGCGGTTGTAAATGCTATTATGAAAATCATCGGCGCGGCGGCGACGGTTTACCAGAAGTTAAACCAGTGGGGACTTCTGAAACCTATTATTATAGGCATTGCCGGGGCTATTGCGGCCATGAAAATGGTAAAATTCGCAAAAGATACAATCCAGGCAGTAACAGCAACAAAAGCACTTGTAACCGTATTTCTTGCACAGAAAAAGGCCATGCTGGCAAATATAGCCGCAAAAGCGAAAGATCTTGCAGAAACGGCGGCTATCCATGCACTGTATATCAAAGACGCTATTGTCAAGGGAGCCAGCACAGCGGCAACCTGGGCGCAGACGGCGGCAATGACGGCATGGAACGCGATTTGTGCAGTCGGAACGGCTGTCACAACAGCACTAGGCGCGGCTTTTACCTTCCTTACAAGCCCGATCGGCCTTGTTATTATCGCCATTACGGCGGTGATTGCGATTGGCGTTCTGTTATACAAAAACTGGGACACTGTAAAGGAAAAAGCTTCGCAACTTGGCGACTGGATCGTCAATGTATTTAACAATTTCAAGGAAAAATGTTCACAGTATATCCAGGAATTCGCGAATAAATTCCCGGAAGCGTTCGCTTTCATTTCGTCCGTATTTGAAAGTTTCAAGCAGACGGCGACAAATATTTTCGGCGGAATCAAGACATTTTTCCAGGGAATCATTCAGTTTTTTACCGGCGTTTTCACTGGCGACTGGTCGAAAGCGCTTGAAGGATTGAAAAATATCTTTTCTGGCGCATTTAAGGCTCTTTCGTCGCTGGCGCTTGCACCACTTAACGCCCTGAAAGGGGTTGTGACCGGTGCGTTTAATGCGATAGACGTAGCAACGGGCGGAAAACTGACAGCAATAAAAAATAAGGTCAAAGACGCATTTTCAAAGGTGAAGGAAACCGCCGGAAATATCATGTCGGCGGCGAAAGATACGATCAGCGAAAAACTGAACAATATCAAATCAGCCTACGAAGAAAACGGCGGCGGAATCAGGGGCGTAGCCGCGGCCGCTATGGAAGGTGTAAAAGGCTATTACACGGCCGGATATTCTTTCATAAACAATTTGACCGGCGGAAAGCTTGAAGAAGTTCGTTCGAAATTTTCTGAAAAAATGTCGTCGATCGGATCCAATGTTTCAACCGCATTTTCGAACGTGAAATCTACGATCGGAAACGCAATGTCCCAGGCGGCTTCGAACGCAAGCGCACACCTAGAAACCATGAAGTCGGCATATACAAACGCTGGCGGTGGAATCAAGGGCATAATGGCCGGAACAATGGCCGGAGTGCAAAGCATAACTTCAAGCGCCCTATCAACTATTAACACCGTAACCGGCGGCGGACTGGATAGCATGAAAGCCGCATACACAAACGCCGGCGGCGGAATCAAAGGTATTGTTTCCGGAGCAATGGCCGGAATACAGACCACAACTTCGACTGTAATGTCGGCGATCAACACGGCGACCGGTGGAAAACTGGAACAGCTAAAAAATAGCTTTTCCGAAAAACTGGAAGGCGCAAGGTCAGCGGCACTATCGAAGTTTGAATCAATAAAAAGCGGAATTTCCGAAAAACTGGAAGGCGCGAAAAGCACTGTCAGAAGTGGTTTAAGCGCGATCAGCGGCTTTTTCTCAAACGTGAAGCTGTCACTTCCACACATTAAGATTCCGCATTTCAATATTTCCGGCGGACAAGCGCCGTGGGGAATTGCCGGAAAAGGAACAGCGCCGAAGATTTCGGTTGACTGGTACAAGAACGGCGGTATTTTAACCGGCCCGACAATATTCGGAGCGAACGGAAATTCGCTTCTGGGTGGCGGAGAAGCCGGCAAGGAAGCAGTCCTTCCATTGTCTGAATTATGGTCGAACATGAAAACGGTTGTCGCCGGAGTAATGGGAAGCCAACCGAACGCGGCAACAGAAGCCTATAAACAAGCGTCAGAACTTGCAGACGGTAACAGCCAGCCGCAGACACAGACTGATTCCGTAACAAAGGAACTTTATAACAACATAACAACAAACAACACCGTGAACAAATCAAGCGAAAAGAATTCTTCGGATAATTCTTCGAAGATCGTTTATCAGCCGCAGATCATTATTCAGGGCAACGCAAGCAAGGAAGACGTACAATCCGCGCTTGATATGTCCCAGGAGAAATTTAACGCCATGATGGCAGAATATGAACGGCAGAATAGACGTGTTTCTTTCGCGTAAGAAAGGGGGCTTAATGTGTGGACGAAAACAGATATTACACAACCGTTCAAGGTGACATGTGGGATTCTATCGCCTATCAGTTTTACGGCGACACGAAATACATAGGCCTTCTTTTTGAGAATAACCAGGATCTACTTGATATTTTTGTCTTTTCGGCCGGAACAAAGGTATATATTCCGGAACTTCCGGACGAAGAAGACGAAGATATTCCGGAATGGAGATTGTAAGCCATGAAAGCGCGTCAGGCGTCCGTTGTAGTAAAATACAACGATAAAGACATTACAAAAACCATAACGGACTACATAGAGGGTTTTTCTTATGTTGACAACGCCAGCGGATCGGCCGACACGGTGACTTTGAAGCTTAACAACAGAAGCGGAAAGTGGTCGGGAAGCTGGATCCCCGTTCAGGGGGATTCCGTTAAAACAATAATTAAATTAACAAACTGGAACAAAGAAGGCGACAACCGGAAGTTCGATTGTGGATATTTTCTGATCGACGATTTGAGTTTTTCGGGGCCGCCTTCGATTGCTTCAATCGGCGGAATATCAACGCCGATCAATACTGACTTTAATGTCACGAAAAAAAGTAAGACCTGGAAGAAAACATCGGTCAAAGGGATTCTTTCTTCGATTGCTTCTTCCGCAAAGATCGGACTGTATTTTTCCGGCCAGGACTATCCGATCGACGAACTGGAACAGTCAGACAAAGAAGACGTGAATTTTGCGTTCGAACTTTGTAGTTCCCACAACCTGGCTATGAAACTTTATAACAAGAAGATTGTCACATTCGACCAGACAGAATATGAAAAGAAACCGGCCAGCTTTACGTTGAAAAAAGAAAATTGCGAAAACTGGTCGTTTACTTACAGTCTTACACGAATGTATGACGGCGTTTCGATTTCCTATACTGATTCAAAGAAGAATCAGACATTGAAATATAAATTCATGTTAAAGAATGGAAGCCGAATTCTGAAACTGAATGAAACCGCGGAAAGCCTACAAGACGCAGAGATTAAAGCAAAATCGAAGCTACTTGAACATAACAGACAGTGCCAGACGGCAAATTTGAAAGTGAAAGGCGACACGAAATACATATCCAGTAAGTGTATGAAGCTTGAAGGCTTCGGAAAACTTGACGGAAAATATTATATCGACAAGGTATCACACAGTAAGGACGCCGGAAACGGCTATTATTGCACACTGGAAGCCCACCTTTGCATTATCGTTAAAGGCGTAACCGTTGCGACGGTTCTTTCAGGCGATACAGTTAAAAAGGCGGCTTCTTCTTCAACAGCCGGAAAGAAATACACGATTGTTTCCGGCGATACGCTATGGAGAATCAGCACGAAGTTTCTTGGATCTGGTGCAAAGTATATGCAGATATATAACGCAAATTCCGGAACCATAGAATCGGCCGCGAAGTCACACGGAAAATCTTCTTCAAGTAACGGACACTGGATTTATCCAGGAACCACATTAACAATTCCAGGATAGAGGGGGCGAAAACGTATGTCTGATATTATCAGAGTGGGTTATATTTCAAATGTTAATTACGCAGAAGGAACGGCCCAGGTGGTTTACAAAGACCGCGACAACGCGGTTTCGCCTTACCTTCCTTTTGCTTCTAACGAATACGATCCGCCGGAAACGGACACGCTTGTTTACGTCGTACACCTTCCAAACGGTGGCACGCGCGGAATGATCCTTGTTCCACCGTACACGAAAGGAAACCGTCCGCCAGAAGGAAAAAAAGGGATCTGGAGAAAGGATTTCGGCGACGGAAGTTATATCCGGTACGACAAAGAATCGAAACAGCTTGACATTGTGAGCGATTCCGTCCGCATGGAAAGACTTTCGGTTTCCGGGAACCTTTCAGTTTCCGGATCCATAAACGCCGGATCCATAACCACGGGCGGAAACGTCCATATCAAAGGAAATCTGACGGTTGACGGAAGCTATCCGAAGTAAGGCGGTGATTATATATGATCGGCTATTTAGGGGATATTATCTTCGAAACTAGCGATAAAAAGATTTGTAACTTTAAGGGATTGAAACGTTCCATTTCCGCGAATTATTCAGAACATAAGCGCTATAAAAAGAAAAGCCAGCGCGAATTTGAGGGCGCGGAAAACCAGGGCGTTTCGTTTGAAATGAATATCAGAGCCGGACACGGGGTAAAACCTAAAAAAATGATGGATAAAGTGATAAAACATTGCCAGAACGGCGACGTTCTTCCGTTCATGATCGGCGGCCACAGAGTAGGCGGTGGAAAATGGACGATTGACAGCGTGGACGCCACATATAACGAAGTGTGGAACTGCGGCGAACTTGTTTCTGTCAGTTTATCCATAACGGCGACAGAATATTATTAAGGCGGTGCCTATGATTAAAATAGACGGCGTGCAGATTGTGATTAACAGCGTGTACGAAAGAGGGCTTCGCCAGGAACTACTTGACAAGGCGTTCTTTCTGCTATCGTGCATAAAGGGGACAATCCCGATGAACCGGAATATCGGACTTGATCCGGATATTATTTCACAACCTGACACAATAGCAAGAAATTTATACACGGTAAGCGCTATCGAATTGATTGAAGAATTCGAAGATCGCCTTTCCGTAGAAGAAGTCCAGTTTGAATCCGGAGATTCCGGAAATATGATTCCGAAGGTGGTGCTATCATACAATGGCGAATGACATTCAAAAATTATATAGTCTTCCGGATATATCGTTCGTTTCTGACGTTGCACCGGATTTTGACGCAGTTCTTCAAAGGCTTGTTTCTGATTATGAAGCAAGATACGAAGAAGAAACCGGGAAGAAGGTCGTTCTTCGTCCTGGCGATAAAGAATACATCGAATTGACCGTCTACGCGGCGGAGTTTTTCCAGATGTATCAACAGATAGATTTTTCGGCAAAAATGAACCTTCTGAAATACTCAAAAGGCGACTATTTGAAGCACCTGGGAGCGTTCAAGAAAACGTTCGTCCAGGAACCGAAAGCGGCTGTCACAACGGCCAGATTTACGCTTTCAGAAAGCCGGAAGGAAGTCGTATATATTCCGGCCGGAACCAGAATCACAGCCGGCGACGGGATTTATTTCGAAACTGACGACTACGCGGAAGTTACAGCCGGCGAAAGCTACGTCGATATTGATTGTACTTGTCAGACGGCCGGAACGGTCGGAAACGACTACACGCCGGGGCAACTCGAAATTATCGTTGATCCGGTTCCTTACGTGGCGACGGTTTCAAACATTACAAAAACAGACGGCGGAGCCGGAGAAGAAACCGAAGAAAGTTTCCGCGAGAGAATATATCTGGCGCCGTCTTCATATTCAACAGCCGGCCCTTCCGACGCATACGAATACTGGGTAAAACAGTACAATTCGGCGGCGATCGAAGACGTGAAGATCCACGAACCGACAGACGCTATCGTTGACGTTAGAATTCTTCTGAACGGCGGCGGATTGCCTTCAAAAGCATTTTGCGACGGCGTTCTTGCCTTCCTGAAAGAAAACCCGATCATTCCATTAACGGATAACGACAAGGTGGCGGCGCCTGACGTGGTAAAATACGACTTGAAAGCAACTTATTATATCGCCAGAAGCGACATAAACAATCTTGATTCTATCAAGGAAAACGTCGAAGCCGCGAAAGATACATATTTGAACTGGCAGAAGACAAAGATCGGCCGGGATATTAACCCGGACGCATTAACGGAATTCGTCCGCGCCGCTGGTGGAAAACGCGTCGTTATTACTTCCCCGGTGTTTCAGAGAATTCCGGAAACCTCGGTCGCTATTGATAATACGATCGAATTTGTTTATGGCGGTGTAGAAGATGATTAAGCTTGCAGATTACCGGACGGAAGACGCGTTCCCGTCCGGAATGAAAACAGCTAGTCGTTGCGCGGCCGCGTATGCGTTCGACCAGGAGAAAAAAAGGATCCTGGAAGCGAAAAAGCGCGTGTTAATATGGGCCAGCTTGGAAAACGTACCAGACGACAAACTGGACGTCCTGGCGGTAGAAAACAGAGTTTTGTTCTACAATTCAGGGCTGGATCCTTCGATAAAACGCCAGTTGATTCAAAATTCAATTTACTGGTATATGAAGCTAGGCACACGCCAGGCAATGGAAGAAATGATTGATATTGTCTTCCAGAATGATAATTCTTCGGTCGAAGAATGGTACACATACGCCGGCGAAGCCTTCCATTTCCGGATAGCGGTCGGAACAAATGTTTCACAGACTTCGATCACGGAATTTTTAAGATACTTAAACACTGTTAAAAATGCGCGGTCACGTTTTGATTATCTTGTATTTCAGAACGGAACCACGCTTTTTCTATATCCGAAATCTGATTATCAGAGCTTCTTTTATACATTTTGCGGCGAAATGGAATGTGGAACATATCCGAATACCGAAATCGGCGCAGAATTTACAGAAGTACAGATCGACATTGTTCCGAATGGTGATTCCGCCGGATCTGTAATTTACACAGAAACCGGAACAACACCGGATATTTCGGTCGGTGCCGCATTATCTGAAAACCAGATTGACATTCAGACCGCTTCCAACGAAACAACAATCGTCTATCCAACGGACAGCGAAGCGGAATCGGGAACCGCGCCGGATATTTCAATCGGCGCACAACTTACAGAAGTTCAAATTGACGTTCAAGGCGATTCTGACGGATCTACAATCGTTTATCCGGCAGACAGCGAAGCGGAATCCGGAGATTATCCGGAAACTTCTATCAGCTTCGCACAAGGGGAAAGCGGCGTTTCCTTATCACCGGAAGGCGAAAATTTTAACTTATATTATAACACTGACGCGGCGAAAGAAGCCGCCGAAGAATGAAAGGAGTTCGAAGCATGGCAGAAGGAAGTTATATCCCATTAACGAACGAAGCCCTGGAAGACTTCAAAGAATACCTGAAAAATTCCGTGGCTTATGCAGAATATCGTTCCGGATCCACCTGGTACAAAATCCCGATCTATAAGGTTGAAACGTTACCGGACGGCCGCGCGGCTATTTTTGTTATGTTCGACCATACCGCCCCGAATCAGATTACCGGAATTCGATTCTATCATAGAAACGGATTCATTTTCGCCGGCGGAAACGAGAATCTTAACAAAGAGGATTTCGAAGAAGGCGTCCTTTATCGTTATACGATTAAACTTGTCCAGTCTTCGGGCAAATAGGAAGGAGTGAAGGAACATGTATATACCGGTATTCTGGCAAGATCGAATTGTTGAACACCCTAGAAGGGTTCGTGTAACAGATCTTGGAAATGGAATCAAAGAGTGGGCGCCGGATCCTGGCGAAATCAGCCAGAAAGGAACCCAGCAGTCTTCGACTAATTTCGGAAATATGGATTTCGGAAACGTGGAAAACGCACTTCTGGGCGCTTATCTGGCTATGAATGTTCGCCTGGCGCACAACTACATTGACGACTTGCGCGGCCAGATTATCACGTCCACTTTGAAGAATACGCTTAAATTTCCGGCGACAAATGCAGAAGTGACAATTCCGCTTCCGCAGATGGTGAATAACACCGAATATCAGGTCGAAGCGGAAATCGTAGAAGCGGACGGCCCGGTCGAACACGTCGAAGTGTACGGAAAGGCCCTGAACGCTTTCAAGGCTTCCTATCTTGGAAGCGCAAAAAATGTAACTATTAAATTTCATGTGAAAGGCGGATTGTACTAATGGCAAATGTGATTATTAAATCAGACGAAAGAAGACACCAGGAAGCGGCTATTCTTAGCCAGTTCGGCGGCGGTTGCGAAAGAAATTCCGATCGTGAAAACCGTGAGTACGCCGAAGAAATCAACGCGCGCATGAACGAAGTAAAAAGAGAGGTAGGTATTCGATGATTAAAATTGTTGAAGCTAACGAAGGACAGAAGATTTCCCATTCTGTCAATAAAAACTGGCTTAACATCGGCGATCAGATCATGTTGAATCTGAAAAGCCGTGAAGCAGACTACGACGTCCATATCGACATTACTTCGGACGAATTCGGGGCGCTGGGAACCGGATCGGGGCTTTACTATGTGGCCCAGGTGGATATTCCGGCCAGACAGTACACAGAAACCGAAGTTGAGAATCCGGACTACAACGAAGAAGAACCTTCTTCTTCAAAAACTACTATCAAACGCGAAGCTGTTCCGTTCTCTATTGACAACGTGACATTAACACTTTTCGCGCTGAAAGAAGGTGTAATTTATGAATAGTTATCAGTTTGACAGCTTAAAATTCGCGACGGAAGGCCTTACTGGTTACGGTTCTACTGTTATCATGGATAACGCGAACCTTCCGTCCTTTATGAAGCCTATTAACCAGATCACAAACGCCCAGCTTTTCGCCGGCGGAAGTTCAAAAGTCGCCGAAGCGTTCAATGTTGACGGCGTGTTATACAAGCGATTCTTCATTTCGAATTTCTTAAACACAATCGTAAACGGACGTGCTTATTCATGGCCTGGCGTAGATCCGCGCGCTTCAATCAACTTTGACGATTCTGTCAAGGCTTGTAATGCGAAGGGAACCGGATTCCACCTGATGAGTATTCCGGAACGCGCGGTCATTAACCACTTGATCTATAAATCCGGATTTGTTCCGCGTGGAAATACACAGTATGGCAAGAATCACGCCTATACATACGAAACCGGCGAAACAACCGCAACAGAAAGCGACGGTTCCGGCGGCACAAGAACAACCAGAACAGCGACCGGATCAGGCCCGGCGACATGGTTCCATGACGGAACACGCCAGGGAATCGCGGACTGGGTTGGAAATTGCTGGAAATGGTGTTCTGGTATGCGTGTTAAGAACGGCGAAATTCAGATCTTCGCCGGCAACCTTGCCGCGAAACAGGTATCACACGCCGACGCGTCCACATTCTGGAAGGCTATCAAGCCGGACGGATCACTTGTTGAACCTGGAACAGCCGGAACTTTGAAATATACAAAGGATTTCAAGATTGCAACAGATACTGGCGCCGCTGGATCAACTTATTCACCAAACTTCGGAAATATTGCGGCCGGAACGGGCGTCACAACTATTCCGGAGATCTTAAAGGAATTATTCCTTGCACCGGTTACGGGCGTAACCCACACCGGCGGATTCTGGATCAACAACGAAGGTGAGCGCTTGCCGATCGTGGGTGGCAGTTACCACAACACTTCGGACGCTGGCCCTTCCGCGTTGTGCTTGGGCAACGTACGTTCGGGCGTCTGGACGAACCTCGGCTTTTTCTCCGCTTATATGGAATTGTGATCTGTAATCTGACAGACCGTGTTCTGTTTGGGGCTACGATAGTAGCCCCTTTATTTTAGACAGAAAGGAAATTCCGGGAGTGGGACAACAAAGATTTTATCATAAGGCGAACGTGGATCCAGAAACAAACGAAGGGAAGGATCAACGAAGCGGCCTTATCATTTTGCAGAAAACGAAAGATCTTATGAAATATCTTTATACTACGTGGACGAAATATCCACGTAGCGAAAAACTGGGCTTCGTAACAGATTACAAGAAATGTCTATTCGGATTTTTAGAATACATTATCGCGGCACAAAAGAAGTATTTCAAGAAAACGACACTTCAAGACGCGGATATTCAACTTGAAGAATTAAGGCTATTCAACGATCTTTCTTATGACTTACGGTTCATCGACGAAAAGCGTTACAAACTGATTTCGGAAAAGTTATGTGAAATAGGCCGGCTTCTCGGCGGCTGGATCAATTCACAAAAAGAATCAGCTAAAAGCGGAAAGTAATTTCCGCGGTGGGGATAGGTCAAATAACGCTTGCCGATCGTGGGTGGCAGTTACAACAACACTTCGAACGCTGGCCCTTCCGCGTTGAACTTGAACAACGAACGTTCGAACGTCAGGACGAACCACGGCTTTTTCTCCGCTTACCCTTTTAGCCAGAAGGGAGCGTTCAAGGACGCTTCACAGTGCAAGAAAGGGAAAGGGATCTATCTCCGTTCCGGGTGCTATATCCGGAAATATTAACGTTGCTATCAAGTTAGTTAGTACCGGTACGAAGACCGGGAAGGGTTTCACGGGTAGCGCCGCGCCTACGGCCGAAAACCTGGGCGCATATTCCAAAGAAAGGAATTTTGTCAATGAAGACCTTTGATGTAAAGCATAGCGATATTGTCAATTTTGAAAATATTCTTGAAGCTGACAAAAACGCTTCGCAATGTAAACACTACCGCGACGAAAATTTGAAGTTTTCGGCACATAGGGAAGAAGGGATCATTGATTTACTTAATCGACTTACTTATTATCCGGTTTTTGACGAAGAAGGGAACCAGATTCCCGGAAAAACAGAATCTTCATACAAAGTCGGACGATACCGGAAGAAACAGATTTACGAACCGAAGCCGCGAATTATTATGGCGCTGGAATATCCGGATCGCGTTGTTCAATGGGCCTATTACCAGATCTTAAACCCATTATTCGATAAGCAGTTTATAACGCACAGTTACGGTTGTAGACAAGGGAAAGGCACAACAAAAGCGCGCGATCAGCTTCAACGCTGGCTTCGAAAAGTGAATCGAAGTGGAAAAACCTGGTACGTGTTAAAGCTTGACATTTCAAAATATTTCTATCGCGTGGATCACGCGGTTTTGATGGATATATTATCACGAAAAATCAAGGACGAAGAAATTCTTCGCGACCTTTACAAACTGATAAATTGTGAAAATACGGCGTTCGGCCTTCCGGCTGGCGTGCAACCGGAACTTTGCAACGAAGAAGACTGGCTTTTTGATCGCGGTATGCCAATCGGAAACCTTACAAGCCAGATGTTCGCGAATATCTATCTAAACGAATTAGATCAATACTGTAAACACGAACTTGGAATCCATCTGTTTATTCGATACGTGGACGACATTATTATCTTGTGGCCGGATAAAGAGGAATTGAAGGGAATCCTGGATAATATAAAAAACTTCCTGGAAGAACGCCTTCACCTGGAACTAAATAATAAAACCAGTATTCGCCCGGCGTGGCTTCCGGTCACGTTCGTAGGGGCGCAGATTTCACCGAAATTTATCCGAATGAGGAAAAGCACGCGAAAGCGTATGTTCCGCCGGATAAAGTTCATTAAAAAGCTTTTCGAAGCTTGCGAAATAGGTTTTCAAAAACTTAATAACACAATGCAAAGCTATTTCGGCCTGATCCAGCATTTCACGGCCGGAAATCTTTTAAGAAAAATCATTGACGAATTTTCTTTTCGTATTCGCAACAATTCATAGTCGGGAATTATCCCGGCTATTTTTAATTGTCTATTTTCAGGGAAAGGGGGTTCGCCGATGGAAGCAGAATTTGAAAGAGAAGTTCTCGATCGCCTTATCAAGATCGAAGAAAAGCTTGACGGCTACAACAACGCAAAGGTGAAAACATACGAGAACGAGAAAGCGATTCTTCGGATCCAGAACGATCTTGAAGATGTAACAACAAAGGTTGACAGCCTGGAAGAATCGAACAAATGGCTTTTCCGAACAGTCGTCGCGGCAATCATCACAGCGGCGGTCGGGATTTTATTCACGTTAATTCGATCAGGCGTCGGAATGTAAGAAAGGAGCAAAGAAGACTATGTTTAAGAATTCAGTTTTGAAAGCGTCAGTAAACACAAAGGAATGGGCAAAGAAAGCGGCTATTCGCGCCGTTAAAACAATGGCACAGACAGCCGTTGCGGTGATCGGCACAAGCACCGTTGTAGCCGCCGTAGACTGGAAGATCGTCGTATCTTCCGCCGTAGTTTCTGGCGTTGTAAGCATTTTAACAAGTGTTGCCGGTATTCCGGAAGTAGAAAGTGAGGAATAATATCATGGAAGTAAAAATGATTGACGTATCAGTTCATAATGGCGTTATTGACTGGGACAAGGTAAAGGCGTCTGGAATCGGCGGCGTGCTTATGCGTTGCGGCTATGGTTCCGACATTGAAAGCCAGGACGACAAAATGTTCAAGAGAAACGCCGACGAGTGTTCCAGACTGGGGATTCCGTTCGGCGTTTATCTGTATTCTTACGCAAAAAATACAGATATGGCAAAATCAGAAGCAGATCACGCGCTTCGTCTGGTGAAAGGCTACAAGCTTAGTTATCCGCTTTATATCGACGTTGAGGAAGCCAGCCAGTCCGGAATTGCGAAGGACGTTGTAAAAGTCTTTTGTGAAGCCGTAAAGGCCGCTGGTTACATGCCTGGCGTGTATGCTAACGAAAACTGGTGGAATAACTACCTGGGGGGCGTTGATTCATACACAAAATGGGTTGCAAAGTACGGAGTAAACAATGGACAGCCTGGGAACAAGCCGAACGTTTCAAACTTCGATATTTGGCAGTACACCAGCAAGGGATCATGTGACGGAATCGATTCTTCCGGACTTGACATGAATATTTGTTACAGAGATTTTCCGGCAGAGTTAGGCGGATCCAAACCAGCACCAGCGCCGGCGGAGAAATCCAACGAGGAAATCGCGAACGAAGTTCTGGCCGGAACCTGGGGAAACGGTGACGACAGAAAGAACAGACTTTCCGCCGCCGGCTATGATTACGACGCGATCCAGGCGATTGTCAATCAGAAAGCCGCACCGGCGAAGAAGTCCAATGAGGAAATCGCAAAGGAAGTTCTGGCCGGAGTCTGGGGAAACGGTGACGACAGAAAGAACAGACTTTCCGCCGCCGGCTATGATTACGACGCGATCCAGGCGATTGTCAATCAGAAAGCCGCACCGGCGAAGAAGTCCAATGAGGAAATCGCAAAGGAAGTTCTGGCCGGAGTCTGGGGAAACGGTGACGACAGAAAGAACAGACTTTCCGCCGCCGGCTATGATTACAACGCGATCCAGGCGATTGTTAATCAGAAAGCCGCACCGGCACCAGCGAAGAAATCTAACGAGGAAATCGCGAAGGAAGTTCTGGCCGGAAAATGGGGAAATAACCCACAGAGAAAGGCAAAGCTTGAAGCCGCCGGTTACAATTACGCAACCATTCAGGCGCTTGTAAACAAAATGTGTTGATTGTAAATGATATAATTTACAAAATACACTTTACAGTTTAGAAAATGTGTGATACAATGGCGCAGAGGGAAGGGGTTTAAGGGGGAACAAAATTCTTTCAAAAATCCACCTGGATAATCGGCTATAAAATAGCCGCCAGGCTTCCAGATTTGCCCGAATTTCGTCTTAAATAATTTTAGGCGAAGAAATACCCACGCAAGCATTAAACCGATTTACGGGGCTTGTGTGGGTTCTTTTTTATTTCTGACATATTCTGATTTGTTCTGATAAACTCTGATTATCTCTAATTTACTCTGATTTTTGATTCACGTTGTTTTTATACAGTCCTTTTTCTTCCAGATAAGAAATAAAATCTTCTTCCGGAATTCCGATCGCATGTGAAAAAGTTTCCACATATCTATTAAATTCATTGTGCCAGTGTTCAAAACCTTTCTGATCGTGAGATAAGAAGGCTTCACTTGCCTTGTTCCAGGCGCCTATTGTTTTATTTACAGCCGCTTCAAGGGCTTCTTTCCATTCTTCCATTGTCTTTCCTTTCTGGCGGCCGGAGCCGCCGCAAATGTCAAAGCGTTGAATCGAACTTCATAACTGTTTCTATGATCTTGATCCGGTATTTCAAGTTAGAAGCCGAAGTTGTTAAGATTTCGCGTTCGCGTTTACAAGGCACAAGTGAAATCGCATAATTCACAAGTTTTTCTTCCGCCGCCTGGAATTCTTCCTTTGCCTTGCATAATTCCACCCACAGTCCGCAGTCTTCAACGAGTGCGCCGAAGTCGTCGATTGCTTGATCCGCGATCGAATCATCGTCGATCGCCCAGGTGTGAGAAGGAACCGTTCCGTCTTCATTTACAACGCCCAGGCTTTTCACAAAAGCGGCTTCCAGTTCCTTTTCCCTGGCTTCCAGCGCTTCCAGGGCCTTCTTTGTTTCGATATACTCTTTTTGTTCTCTGTTATATTTTCTTCTCATATATTTAACCTTTCCGCCAGCGGCACCAGGCCGCCGGCTTAAAAATATTATGCTGTTAATGCCGAGGCCATTGAATACTGGCCCAGTGGATAAACGGTTTCGGCGTTTTTGTATTCAGAAGCCGCCTTGATGATCCGGTACTTCTGAACCTTTTCACCGTCCGAAATGGTGATTGTCTTCGCCGTTCTGGCTGTTACGGTGTAAGTCCACACACAGTCATGATCGCAGATACTACGCATTGAATAAGTTTTTCCGATTTCAAATTTCTTCATTTTTATTTACCGCCTTTCCTTAACTTCTGATTACATTATACACTTTATAGTGTAATATGTCAAGCAAAAATGTAAAGAAAAATAATAAAAATGTAAAATTATTATTTCTATATTACATTATAAAGTGTATAAAAGGCGGCGCACTGGCCGCCCTTCATTTACTGGATTGAATCGCTGACTTCCATTCGATGATCGCGAAGCTTTATCTGTTTAATTGTTTCCGGGTGATCTTCACCGAAATTATATTTCATGTGTTCGATCATCGGATCCAGACGTTCGGCTTCTTCCTTGAAGTATTCCTTGATATACCGGCGATCAATGTCTGTTCTGACTTCGATTGTCGCATGTTCTTTATTCCAGGCATTGGCTTCAATGGATTTCATTCGATCACTTACGAATGACATAATCGGCCAGAAACAAATATTTTTCTTTGCGGTGCTTAACTGACCGTTTCTTTTTAATTTAAGAAGACAATAATCACTTCCGAGCCAGCCGAGTTCTTCCGGCGACTTTTCAATGAAGTAAAGTCCGTTATCTGTTTTGAAGTATGCGTTTTTGATTTCTACCACACAACCAGTTACCATTTCTTTTCCGTTCTTATCTAACATTTTTAATTCCTCGCTTTCCTTAACTTCTGATTACATTATACACTTTATAGTGTAATATGTCAATATAAAATGTAAAGAAAACAATTAAAAAATAAAATATTTATTTCAACTTGACATTATAAAGTGTAAAATGTAAAATACATATATCAATTTAAGAAAGAAGGTGTTTTCGTGGGAATGACAACAGCCGAAAAGATCCGCCTGATTGTTGGACGTCGCGGCGTAACAATGGGAGAAGTCGCAGAAGGGACGGGGCAGACGCGCCAGAACTTTTCGAACAAATTAAAACGTGACGATTTCAAGGAATCGGAATTGTCACAGATCGCGGAATTCCTTAATTGCGAATTTAAGATCATTTTCGTGGATAAGGAATCCGGCGAAGAATTCTAAAATCAAATTGAAAGGGAAATAACATGAATTTAATAGATTTACGATATATAGACAATCTGAAAGACTTAGATCTTGACACGGTAGACATAAGTAAGCCAGCGCCGGAATTTGAGCCGAACAGACAGTTCTATTTTATGGCGAAAGCCCGTTCCTGGGTAAAGAAAAAATCCGAAGAACTGGGACGTCCCATGACCTTTTTTACTCAAACTTTCGGGTGCCAGATGAATGCAAGAGACTCAGAGAAGCTTCTTGGAATACTCAAGGATATAGGCTATGTTGAGTCAGATGATGAGGAAAGCGCAGACTTTGTTATATACAACACATGCACAGTAAGAGAGAATGCCAACTTAAGAGTATATGGAAGACTTGGACAGTTAAAGAAGGTTAAAAGAAACAACCACGAAATGATTATAGCAATGTGCGGCTGTATGATGCAGGAGCCAGAGGTTGTAGAAAAGATAAAGAGTTCATATAAGTTTGTTGATGTTGTATTTGGAACATTTAACATATTCAAGCTTGCAGAACTTTTATATAACAGATTTACATCTGACGAACAGATTATTGACATATGGGATTCAACCAAAGAGGTTGTTGAGGAACTTCCTACTTCAAGAAAGTATCCTTTTAAGTCAGGTGTCAATATTATGTTTGGCTGCAATAACTTCTGTACTTACTGTATAGTTCCATATGTAAGAGGAAGAGAAAAGTCAAGGGAGCCAAAGGAAATAGTAAGAGAGATAGAAAGACTTGTAGCTGACGGTGTTAAGGAAGTTATGCTGCTTGGACAGAATGTTAATTCTTATGGAAAGACACTTGAGGATAATGTTACATTTGCAGAGCTGTTAAGTGAAATAGCAAAGGTAGACGGACTTGAGAGAATAAGATTTATGACACCACATCCTAAGGACCTTTCAGATGAACTTATAGAGGTTATAAGGGATAATCCTAAGGTGTGCAACCATATACATCTTCCACTCCAGTCAGGAAGCAGCAGGCTTCTTAAGATTATGAACAGACAGTATACTAAGGAGCATTATCTTGAACTTGTTGATAAGATAAGAAAAACTATTCCTGATATATCTATTACAACTGATATTATCGTTGGTTTCCCTGGCGAGACAGAGGAAGACTTTGAAGATACTCTTGATGTTGTAAGAAAGGCAAAGTATGACAGTGCCTATACATTTATCTATTCTAAGAGAACTGGTACACCTGCTGCCAAAATGGATGGACAGGTGCCTGAGGATGTTGTAAAGGAAAGATTTAACAGGCTTTTACAGACTGTTTCAGAGACAAGCCATGAACATATTAAAAGATACGAAGGCTGTAATATGGACGTACTTGTTGAAGATATTGACGACCACGACAGTGATTTCCTGACAGGAAGAATGACTAACAATATTCTTGTTCACTTTAAGGGTGATAAAGAGCTTATTGGAACAGTTGTCAATGTCCATATGGATGAGTGCAAGGGCTTCTACTATATGGGAACTATGAATAACTAGAATAATTATAAATGTATATTAAATTGACTGGAGGATGAAAATGGCAGAGTATTCACCAATGATGCAGCATTATCTTGCTACTAAGAATGAGTATAAGGACTGCATATTGTTTTATCGACTTGGTGATTTCTATGAAATGTTTTTTGAAGATGCACTTATTGTATCTAAGGAACTTGAGCTTACATTAACAGGCAAAGATTGTGGACAGGAGGAACGTGCGCCTATGTGCGGCGTTCCTTTTCATGCTGCTGAAACTTATATAAACAGGCTTGTGGCAGCAGGACATAAGGTAGCTATATGTGAGCAGATGGAAGACCCAAAGCAGGCAAAGGGAATAGTTAAAAGAGAAGTTATAAAGGTTGTAACACCGGGAACGAATATCAATACACTTGGACTTGATGAAACAAAGAATAACTATATGATGAGTATAGTGTATCTTGGTGATAATCTTGGTGTATCCATAGCCGACTACTCAACAGGAGATTTCTTTGTAACAGAGCTTGCCGGAGGAAGTGAGCTTATCGATGAGCTTAATAAGTTTGCTCCGTCCGAGATTATAACGAATGAATATTTTGCTATGAGCGGCATTAATCTTGAAGCTGTCAATGCAAAGCTTGGCATAACGATGTCGACACTTGATAACTGGTACTTCAATGAGGAAACATGCAGAAACAGGCTTCTTGAACATTTTCATCTTGAAATGCTTGACGGTCTTGGTGTTAAGGATTACACGGTCGGTATTATTGCAGCAGGTGCGCTTCTTACATATCTTTATGAAACACAGAAAAGCACTATGCCGCATATTACTACACTTATGCCTTATTCATCCGGCAAGTATATGCTTATTGACAGTTCCTCAAGAAGAAACCTTGAACTTGTTGAAACTATGCGTGAGAAGCAGAAGAAGGGCTCACTACTGTGGGTGCTTGATAAGACAAAAACCGCTATGGGAGCGCGTATGCTGCGCTCGTATATAGAACAGCCGCTTATCAACAAAGATGAGATAATAAGACGACAGGATGCAATAGAAGAGCTTAATGACTGTATGATAGACAGGGAAGAGTTAAGGGAATATCTTAATCCCGTGTATGATATGGAACGTATTATGACTAAGATAAGCTGTAAGACTGCCAATCCAAGGGACTTAATAGCGTTCAGGAACACACTTGAGATGATACCTCACATTAAGCGTATTATAGGTAATTTTAAAGCGCCTATGTTTACAGACTGTTTTAATAAGATGGATGACCTGTCTGACCTTTACCAGCTTGTTCTTTCCGCAATCGTTGATGAGCCGCCTATATCAGTGCGTGACGGCGGCATAATAAAAGAAGGCTATTCAGATGAAGCGGATGAGTTAAGAAATGCTAAGATTAAAGGAAAAGAATGGCTTTCTGAGCTTGAAATGCGTGAAAAGGAAAGAACAGGCATAAAGAACCTTAAGGTTAAGTTTAATAAGGTGTTTGGATATTATCTTGAGGTAACGAACTCATTTAAGGATAAAGTTCCACCAGAATGGGTAAGAAAGCAGACACTTACCAATGCGGAGCGTTACACAACAGATGAGTTAAAGCACCTTGAGGACGTTATACTTGGTGCGGAAGATAAGCTTTATTCACTCGAATATGACCTTTTCAGCGAAGTAAGGGAAAAGATTGCAGCAGAGGTTGTAAGAATACAGAATACAGCAAAGTCTGTCGCTATGGTGGATGCGCTTGTTTCGCTTTCAGTTGTTGCGACACAGAATAACTATGTAAAACCAAAGATTAATGATAAGGGCATAATAGACATTAAGAACGGCAGACATCCTGTTGTTGAAAAGATGATAACTAATGATATGTTTATAGCCAATGATACATATCTTGATAATTCAGCCAGCAGGGTAACTATAATAACAGGTCCTAATATGGCAGGTAAGTCTACATATATGCGACAGACTGCGCTTATAGTGCTTATGGCACAGACAGGAAGCTTTGTTCCGGCAGAGTCTGCCAATATATGTATAGTCGACAGGATATTTACAAGAGTCGGTGCTTCCGATGACCTTGCTTCAGGACAGTCGACATTTATGGTTGAGATGACAGAGGTTGCCAATATCCTAAGAAATGCAACTGCAAAGAGTCTTATCATACTTGATGAGATAGGACGTGGTACAAGTACATTTGACGGACTGAGTATAGCGTGGGCGGTTGTTGAGTATATTGCAAATACTAAGATATTAGGGGCAAAGACATTATTTGCAACGCATTACCATGAACTTACAGAACTTGAGGGAACGCTTGATGGAGTGAATAATTACTGTATAGCTGTCAAGGAATGTGGTGATGATATAGTATTTCTGCGTAAGATTATAAAGGGTGGCGCTGATAAGAGTTATGGAATACAGGTAGCAAAGCTTGCAGGAGTTCCGGAAACTGTTCTTAGCAGGGCCAAAGAACTTGTTGCAGAGTTAAGTGATGCTGATATATCACAGAAGGCAAAGGATATTGCCCAGTACTCAAAGAAGCTTGAAAAGATGAATAACCAGTATAAAAAGATTAATGACCTTGAGGATAAGCAGATGTCACTTTTTGATACTGTTAAGGATGATGACATAATATCTGATATTAAAGAGCTTGATATAAGCAATATGACACCTATAGATGCGCTTAATACACTTTATAAGCTGCAGGGAAAGGTTAAGAACCGCTGGTAGAAAGGAGAAAGACATTGGGAATTCAACTGCTTGACCAGAATACTATCAATAAGATTGCAGCGGGGGAGGTCATTGAAAGACCATCCTCTGTTGTTAAGGAGTTAGTGGAAAATGCTATTGATGCCGGAGCTATGGCAATTACTGTTGAGATAAAGGAAGGCGGAATTTCATTTATAAGGGTTACAGATAATGGCTCTGGAATTAATAAAAATGAGATAGATATCGCTTTTAAAAGACACGCAACAAGTAAGATTAAATCGATAGAGGACCTTATAACCGTTTCTTCTCTGGGCTTCAGAGGTGAGGCACTTGCCAGCATATCAGCAGTTTCACAGGTGGAGCTTATAACAAAGACTAAGGACAGCATTACAGGTACAAGGTACATATCAGAGGGCGGACAGAAAATGTCCATCGAAGATATAGGCGCACCTGACGGAACAACATTTATTGTGCGCAATCTGTTCTTTAATACACCTGTAAGAAGAAAGTTCCTAAAGTCGGCGGCAACGGAGGCAGGCTATATTAATTCGCTTATGCAGTATCTTGCACTGTCGCATCCTGATATATCTTTCAGGTTTATTAATAATAACCAGAACAAGCTTCACACATCGGGTAATATGAAGCTTAAGGACATTATATACAATGTCTATGGCAGGGATATCACGGCTAATCTTTATGAGGTGAACAGCTCTGCCAATAATATAAAGATTGAGGGTTATATCGGAAAGCCTTTCGTAAACCGTGGAAACAGGACGTATGAGAATTATTATATTAATGGCAGATATATTAAGAGTGGTATTATAAACAGGGCTATTGAGGCAGGTTATAAAGGTTTTATAATGCCGCACAATTATCCGTTTACTGTTCTCCATTTTACTATTAATCCGGAGATTATAGATGTTAATGTGCATCCTACAAAGATGGAGTTAAGATTTTCTGATAATGAGTATGTATACAATTTTGTGTATGATACCATACTGTCTACGCTTAAGGGCAAGGAGCTTGTTGCAAAGGTTGAGGCTGACGGACAGGTTATGCAGCATATACGAAAAGATATGTTAGATGAAGGTGAGAATGATAAGAAGCCAGAAAATAATATAAATAATATATCTGTGGGCAGGAATGCTGAAAAAACAGGGTATAGTACAGAGATAAAATCAGCAGAACAACTGGAAAATGCTGCGGCTAACCGTGTCATAGATGAAAATATTCCAAACGTGAATAATGGCGGGCAGCAGAATATTGAGAGTGCTGTACAGAGTGATACGGTTAAGGATATAGAAAATGTCAAAAATGACTCTTCTGTACAGACGACTGTTAATAAAATAGTCGATGCAGGTATGTCAGAGGGGCAACCAGCAGGTAGTGATAACGATAAAGTTGTACGAAATATAGATAATGTCATAGGAAATAAGGCAGAAATATGCCCATCATCATCGTCTGTAACGCTGGTGCCTGAAAGTACTTATAAAGAACAGCAGGAAAATCGCAATGAAGTACAAACTACATTAACTCCAGCTACAAAGACAAGATTACCAGAACCTTTTGAAGTAAAACGCTCAGAAGCTATGGTAAAGGATGATGAAAAGAAGTATCAGGCAGAGGTCAAGGCAAAGCCGGAACAGATGTCGATGTTTAAGGATAAGCTGCTTGATGAGGATAATAAGAATAACTACAGGATAATAGGCCAGCTTTTTGATACATACTGGCTTATTGAATTTGAAGACAGATTTTATATGATGGACCAGCACGCAGCACACGAAAAAGTGCTGTATGAGCGTATGATGAAGAAGATAAAGGAACATCATATTGATACACAGATGATTATGCCGCCTATTATTCTTACTCTTAATATGAATGAGGAGGAAGTTCTTAAGCGCAATATGCCGGTATTTACGAAGATGGGATATGAGATAGAGGAATTCGGCGGTAATGAATATAAGGTGACAGGTATTCCGGCAGGTTTTCCAAAGCTTGACTACAGGCAGATGCTTATGGACCTTATAGATGGTCTTATGCGCGAAGGCAGAATGTCTGATATGGATATACTTACGGAAAAGGTTGCCTCAATGTCGTGCAAAGCTGCAATAAAGGGTAATAACAAAATATCCTATGAGGAAGCTAAGGAACTTATGAATGAGCTTATGAAAGCGGATAATCCATATAACTGTCCTCATGGAAGACCAACACTCATAGTTATGAGTAAGTATGATATAGAGAAAAAGTTTAAGCGTATAGTGTAAAATTATACGCAGAAGACGTGCACAGAAAAGAGGATTAATATGGAAAAACAACCTTTAGTTATACTGACAGGTCCGACTGCGGTTGGAAAAACGTCTTTATCAATTAGTCTTGCAAAGGCGATAGGTGCTGAGATTATCAGCGCAGACTCTATGCAGGTATATAAGGGTATGGACATAGGAACTGCCAAGATAAGGCAGGAGGAAATGCAGGGCGTTAAGCATTATCTTATAGATATTATGTCACCAGATGAGGAATTTGACATAACTGTGTTTAAAAAGATGGCGTGTGAGGCGATAGATAAGATAAGAGCCAATGGACATATACCTCTTATCGTAGGCGGTACGGGCTTTTATATACAGGCAGTTCTTTATGATATCGAATTTGATAATGCAGATAAAGATACATCATACAGGGATGAGCTTTACAGGCTTGCAGAACAGAATGGGCCTATGTATCTTCACAATATGCTGAGGGAGATTGATGAAAAGTCGGCAGATACTATTCATTACAACAATGTCAAAAGAGTTGCAAGAGCGATAGAGTATTATAAACAGACAGGTATGAAGATATCAGAGCATAATGAGGAGCAGAGAAAAAAAGACTCACCTTATAATTATGTTTATTTTGTGCTGAATGATGACAGAAAGCTTTTATATGACAGAATTAATAAAAGAGTTGATGCAATGTTTGATGAGGGTCTTATAGAGGAAGTCAATAAACTTAAGGAAAGAGGCATCGGCAGAGATGCAACATCTATGCAGGCTATAGGTTATAAGGAAGTCCTTGATTATCTTGACGGATTATGTACTCTTGATGAGCTTAAGGAAAATATAAAGAATAACACGAGACATTTTTCAAAAAGACAGATAACGTGGTTTAAAAGAGAAAAGGACATAGAGTGGATTAATCTTGAAGAATTCGGACATAACAGGGAAAATGTGCTTGAATATATGTTAAATATCTTAGAAGATAAGAATATAGTTGCATAATATCAGGATTAAGTATAAAGTATGTGATGATGTAAAATTAAGCTGTCAACACATTTGTATAAGTAAGATGACGGGCAGCAGACAAATAACTAAAGTTAATAGAAGAGGAAGAATATGAAAGATATGTATTGTGGTCAGCTTGGAATAAGCGAGGAAGTGTATAACTATGGCCAGCAGGTGCTGGAAGGACTTAAAGAAAGATTTGATAAAATTGATGAAGTTGCAGAATATAACCAGCTTAAGGTGCTTAGTGCCATGCAGAAGAATAAAGTTGCAGAAATGCATCTTTCTGGAACAAGCGGATATGGATATAATGACGAGGGAAGAGATACTCTTGAGAGAATATATGCTGATATATTCAAGACTGAGGATGCGCTTGTAAGACCACAGATTATATGTGGAACACACGCCCTTAATGTGGCTATATCATCTAACCTTCGTCCGGGTGATGAACTTTTATCACCAGTTGGTAAGCCATATGATACTATGGATGAGATTATCGGTATAAGACCGTCTAAGGGAAGTCTTGCTGAGTATAATATAAGTTACAGACAGGTAGACCTTCTTGCTGATGGCAGTTTTGACTATGATGGAATAAGAAAAGCCATTAATGAAAAGACAAAGCTTGTAACTATACAGCGTTCAAAGGGATATGCCACACGTCCTACACTTTCTGTAGAAAGAATAGGTGAGCTTATTAAGTTTATAAAGGACATTAAGCCCGATGTCATATGTATGGTGGATAACTGCTATGGTGAATTTGTTGAAAAGATAGAGCCATCTGAGGTCGGGGCTGATATGGTTGTAGGTTCTCTTATTAAAAATCCAGGTGGCGGTCTTGCGCCTTGTGGTGGTTATATAGCCGGACGTAAGGACTGCATAGAGCAGGCTGCTTACAGGCTTTCTTCACCGGGACTTGGAAAGGAAGTCGGTGCCACTATTAATGTCAATAAGGACTTTTATCAGGGACTTTTCCTTGCGCCTACAGTTGTTGCAGGTGCGCTTAAGGGTGCCATATTTGCAGCAAATGTGTATGAAAATGCTGGCTTTAAGTGTATTCCGGATGCAACTGAGGAAAGATATGACATTATACAGGCAGTTGAGCTTGGAACTAAGGAAGGTCTTGTTGCATTTTGTAAGGGGATTCAGGCAGCAGCGCCAGTTGACAGCTTTGTCACTCCTGAACCTTGGGCTATGCCGGGATATGACTCAGATGTAATTATGGCAGCAGGTGCATTTGTACAGGGTTCTTCTATAGAGCTTAGTGCAGATGGTCCGGTAAAAGAGCCATATGCTGTGTACTTCCAGGGTGGACTTACATGGTATCATGCAAAGTTTGGTATTATGATGAGTATGCAGAAAATGTATGAAAAAGGACTTCTTAAGATTAATTAATTGTGATATACTATTTTAGGCTGTTTTGGAATATTTTATTGTAATGAGAGGTTGTATTCCAATAAAAATACTGATAAAATAGCCGTGTACATATCAATGATATGTAATGTATACACGAATGGAACGGCAGGTATTATTGGCGTTGTACCTGACATTCCGTTTTATAAGATTAATACGTCTTATCGTATGATTTATGAGTGATAATTTAATATGTGAAAAAGATGAGATTAAGGATTTAATGCCCTACGAGAAGTGCATGGCATTAGGTGCTAACAGCCTGACTGACACGGAGCTTGTTGCAGCCATAATAAAGACCGGAACTTCTGGTAAGTCTGCAAAGGAGCTTGCCACAGATATACTGGACAGTGCAGGGCGCAGGGGACTTACGGGTCTTATTGATATGTCTTTAGAGCAGCTTATGGATATAAAAGGCATAGGTATGGCTAAGGCAGCACAGCTTAAGTGCATATGTGAGCTGTCAAGGCGCATTGCTAAAAAGCAGGCTTCTGACAGGCTGGATTTTTCTTCTCCATCTGCCATAGCAGAGTATTATATGGAGGATATGCGCCATCTGTCAAAGGAAAGACTTGTGCTTATTATGCTTGACAGCAGGCTTCGTCTTATAAAGGACGTTGTGTTGTCAGTTGGAACTATCAACAGTTCGCCCATATCACCGTCAGAGGTTTTTTATGAGGCGTGCAGGAACAGGGCTGTAAGTATAGTGCTGCTTCACAATCATCCGAGTGGTGACTCTAATCCTAGCAGACAAGATATAGAAGTAACCATTCAGGTGCTTAAAGCAGGCAGGATTCTTGGAATACATCTTATAGATCATATAATTATTGGAGATAATAATTACACAAGTTTAAATGAATATGGCTGCTTTGAATAATAGCAAGGCAGTATGGATATTCAGATACAGGAAAGGAAAAAGGTATGTCTAACGTATATGGTATTGATATTGGAACAAGTAACTTCAAAATGTGCTGCAAGGAAAAGGATGCTATCCTTAATGAAAAGAATATAATAGCGATTGCTAACAAAAAGGAACTTCTTGCATTTGGTGATGAAGCATATGAAATGTATGAAAAAGCACCAGAGAATATAGAAGTATCATTCCCTGTAAAGTTTGGAGTTATAGCTGATATAGAGAATATGCAGACTTTATTATTAAATTTCTTTAACAAGGTTAATGATGAAAAGAAGAATACAGGTAACAATGATTTCTATATCGCTGTTCCTACAGATGTTACAGAAGTTGAAAAGAGAGCCTTCTATGAGCTCGTAGCTGATTCAAAGGTAAAGGCAAAGAATATCTATATAGTTGATAAGCCAGTTGCCGATGCTATCGGTGCAGGTATTGATGTTACCAAGTCAAGAGGTGTCATGATGGTTAATATCGGTGCTGAAACTACTGAAATATCAGTACTTTCTCTTGGCGGTATCGTTATAAGCAAGTCTATAAAGATAGGTGGTAACAAGTTAGATGACTGTATCATCAATAACGTAAGAAAAGTATACAATCTTGTTATCGGAAGCAAGACAGCAGAAGGTCTTAAAAAGGAACTTGGAAGTGCTGTAAAGGTTGATGAAACATTTGCACCGGGATTCGGACGTAATGTATTATCAGGACTTCCAGTAAGCGTTGAGATATCTTCTGACGTTATATATAATGCCATAGTTGATGCACTTCATTCTATTATGGATGCTATAAAGGTTATATTAGAGAGAACTCCACCAGAACTTGCAGCAGATATTATAAAAGATGGCGTTTATGTATCAGGGGGTACTTCACAGATTAATAATCTTGAGAAGTTTATAAAGCAGGAGACTAACCTTAACGTCAATATCGTTGACCAGCCTTCTGAAAGTGTTGTAAGAGGTCTTATCGGAGTAGTGACTAATCCACAGTTTGCTAAGATTGCGTATACTCCACAGGATAGAAACTATGATTAATTATTATTAAGGAAGAGTGAAATGAAAAAGAAAGTATCTTCATATGTGACATCCAGGTACATTTTGATTGCACTGACTGCTATATGCCTGATATTCATATCGACAAGCTTTTTTACTGATAAGCTTGTTGCACCTCTAAGGGATGCAGTTTCTATGGTAGTTGTTCCTTTACAGAAAGGAATGAATAATCTGGGACTTTGGACTTATGATAAGTACACTACTCTTCAGGAAATATCAGTTGTTCTTGATGAGAATAAGGAACTAAAGAGTAAGGTGGATGACCTTACAGAGGAAAACAATCAGTTAAGACAGGATACTTATGAACTTTCAAGATTAAGGGAACTTTATGAACTTGATGAAAAATATCCGGGATATACTAAGGTTGGAGCAAGAATAATAGAAGTTACAACAGATAACTGGTCAAAGGCATTCAAGGTTGACAAGGGCAGTGATGACGGCATAAAGAAAGATATGAATGTTATTGCCGGCGGCGGACTTGTAGGAATAGTCGCTGATGTAGGAAAGAATTATTCGATTATCAAAACAGTAGTAGAAGACAATAATTCTGTAAGTGGAATGTTGATAGATACTAACGATACGTGTATAGTTGAAGGTGATATAGAACTTTCTGACAGCGGACTTATAAAGCTTACACATTTTAAGAGTGATATAACTGTAAGAGATGGAGATAAGATTGTTACATCCAATATCAGTGATAAGTATCTTCAGGGAATACTTATAGGTTATGCAAAAGATGTAGAACCGGACTCTAATAATCTTACACAGTCAGGATACCTTGTACCAGCGGTAGATTTTAATAATCTTCAGGAAGTACTTATTATAACTGAAATGAAGAATCAATAATTAAAGGCAGGAGAACCATGAAAAGAAAAGTAACAGAGTTGGTTATAATTTTACTGGTTTACCTTATACAGGGAACTTTTGGCAGAGCTATTGCCATAGGTGGAATAGTTCCTAATCTTTTGATAATACTGCCAGTGCTGTTTGGTTTCTTTAAGGGAAGAAATGAGGGAATGTTTGTCGGATTTTTTGCAGGCATTATGTATGACTTGTTCTTTTCGGGATTATTTGGTTTTTCGGCATTGGTTTTTGTGTACGTAGGATATTATTCAGGAATATTTTATAAAGAATATGAAAAGGTTGAGGTCCTTATTCCATTAGCTATGATTATGCTTTCAGATTTTATCTATGAATTCTTATCATACATAGGTAATTTCCTTTTGCATAACAGACTTAATGCAGATTATTTCATAATGAAGTTTATTATACCGGAGATGGTATATACTCTTGTAGTAGCACTTGTGTTTTACTATCCTCTTATGAAACTGGATGCATTACTTGATGTTAAGTGGAAGAAAAGGAATAAAGGTAATTTAGATGAAGGAAATATTTGATTATATTCTAAGTCTCTTCAAGTCCAGAATTTTTCCGTTGATAATGGTGTTTATTGTACTTATCGGCGTACTTGTTAACAGATTATTTTCACTTCAGATTATTAATGGAGAGTCTTACGTTAAAGATTTATCAAGCTCAATACAAAAAGATATGAGTGTTGCAGCAACAAGAGGAAGAATATTTGATAAGAATGGCGTACTGCTTGCTTATAATGACCTTGCATATGCAGTCAGAATAAGTGATAGCGGAAAGTATGAAGATAACGATACAAAGAACAGACTGTTAAACTCTTCAATAGATAAGACACTTACTATTATTGAAGAAAAGGGAGACAGCTATTCTAACGATTTTCCTATTATTTATACAGATGGAATGTATGAATACAACATTAAAGATAATGAACTGTTAAGATTTTTAAGGGATATATACGGCAGACGTTCAATAAGTGAACTTACAGATGAAGAAAGAAATGTATCAGCAGGTGAGCTTTTTAAGCAGTTATGCGACAGATATGGTGTTGCTGTTGCAGGAGATACCTATATCAATGATGGTGGTGCCATGGCATCAACCATAAAGCTGTTAAAACAACAGGGATTAGAACCTGAGATTAATGGTTTCAGTATTGAACATGCACTTATGATAGTGAACTTAAGAAGATATATGTCTGCTAACTCTTATAACAGATACATATCATTTACTATTGCCAATGAAGTATCTGATGAAACTGTGGCGGCAATACTTGAGAATTCAGATGAGCTTACAGGTGTTACAGTAGATGAACAGTATATAAGAAGATATGTTGACAGTATATATTGCTCACAGATACTTGGATATACAGGAACGGTATCAACAAGTGAGCTTGAAACATTAGATGATTCTTATGACAGCAATGATGTTGTAGGTAAGGGTGGTATAGAAAAGAGCATGGAGTCAGAGCTTGCGGGAACTAAGGGTTCTAAGACAGTATATGTTGATACGGTTGGGCGTATAACAGAAGTACTTGATGAAACAGATTCGACAGCAGGTAATGATGTTTATCTCACTATCGACATTGAATTACAGAAAAAGCTTTATAATCTGCTTGAAGATAAAATAATTCAAATTCTGCTCAAATATATGACAAATAGTGACACTAAATATACTTATAATTCTAATGGAAGCGTTAATACAGTTTATATACTAGCCAAAGAAGTGTATTTTGCACTTATTGATAATAACATTGTGTCGATAAGCCATATTGCGACACAGAGTACTGATACAGAGCGACAGATGTACTCAGCGTTTTTATCAAAGCAGGACAGCACTATGAGCTGGCTTAGAAGTGAGCTGGCTGACGGTGATACTCCTTATGGAAGATTAAGCGAAGAGCAGCAGCTGTATATATGGTATGTGTATACAAGCCTTAAGGACAGAGGTGTAATTAATACAGCCAATGTCGATACAGATGACAGCGTTTATAAAGACTGGACAGAAGGCAGTGGAACAAGTCTTAAGGAACTTCTTACACATGGTATATCAAAGAACTGGATTAACCTTAATATATTCTCATCAGAGCAGTATACGAGCTTACAGGAATCTTATGATGCTCTTATAGATTATATAGACAGTTACTTAAGAGAGGACACATCTTTTTACAAAAAGATGTATAAGTATATGATTAACGATGGAAGTATATCAGGCAGACAGGTGTGTATGCTGCTTTATGAACAGGGTGTACTTGATATGAATGCAGAAGACTCAAGATACGCAGCTTTAAGTTCAGGAAGTCTTGGCGCATATGAGTTTATGGTATATGCCATAACCAATAAGGTAATAACTCCAGGACAGCTTGCACTTCAGCCTTGTTCAGCTTCAGCAGTTATCACTAATCCAAAAAATGGTGATATAGTAGCTATGGTATCATATCCAAGTTATGATAATAATAGGCTGTCAGGAACAGTTGATGCCAAGTACTTTAACAGTCTTATCAATGACAAGGCTGCGCCTATGATTAACAGGGCAACACAGTCATTTACGGCACCTGGTTCAACATACAAGCCATGTACTACAATAGCAGGTCTTGATACGGGTACAATATCATCGGGAACTACATTCTATTGTTCAGGTTCTTTCGATAAGGTAACACCAGCCCCTAGATGCTGGAGATTATCAGGACATGGCGGTGAGGTTGCGGCAACAGCAATAAGGGATTCCTGCAACGTATATTTTTACAATGTAGGTTATAACCTTGCGTGCAGAAAAGATGGAACTTATAACAGTACCTATGGTACAAGTACACTTCAGAAGTATTCTGATTTGTTAGGCATGTCAACTAAAGCAGGTGTTGAGATTGAGGAGAATTCACCACAGGCATCCAACACTAATGCAATAGCATCTGCGATTGGACAGGGTAATCATAAGTACAGTACATTAAACCTTGCAAGATACGTTACAACTATTGCTACATCTGGAAAGTGCTATAATCTTACACTTATTGATAAGATAACAGATTCAGATGGCAATGTTATAAGAGAAAATGAAGCTGAGGTAGACCATCAGGTTGAACTTAGCAGCAGTATATGGGATACAGTCCATGAGGGCATGATGCTTGCTGGTAATTCATACAGAGGAATATCAAAGCTTAATATGAAGATTGCAGCAAAGTCAGGTACTGCCCAGGAAAATACTAAAGAACCCGACCATTCTCTGCTGGTTACATATTCACCATATGATGACCCGGAGATATGTGTATCAACATGTATACAGCATGGATATTCATCAGACACATCTATAGATTTGACAGCAGATATATATAAGATATACTATGGTTTAGAATAATTTGATAAATAAGAGGTGAAATAGTTGGATAATTCAGTAGTAATTAAAGGAAATAAGAATGGTATTGCAGTAAGATTAGATGATACTATAAGCTTTGATGAACTTAAAAGTATGATAAGGGATAAGTTTACGGCATCAGCTAAGTTCTTTAACAATGCTAATCTTGCATTATCACTTGAAGGACGAGAATTATCAGATACGCAGGAAAAAGAGATTATCGATATAATATCAGAAGTAACTGATATTAATATTGTGTGCCTTATTGACCATGATGAGAAAAGAAATCTGATATACGAAAGAGCAGTTGCCAATGTACTTGAAAAAAGACAGGGTGTAACAGGACGAAAGGGGAAAGGAATAGACGATACAACACAGCCTTTATGCCAGTTTTATAAAGGAACGTTACGTTCAGGGCAGGTGCTTGAAACTGAAAGCAGTGTTGTCATTCTTGGTGATGTCAATCCGGGTGGAAAAGTTGTTGCATGCGGTAATGTAATTGTGCTTGGAAGTCTTAAAGGTAACATATTCGCAGGTGCAAGCGGCAATGAAAATGCATTTGTTGTTGCACTTGATATGGACCCTATGCAGATAAAGATAGCAGATATTATTGCAAGAAGCTCAGACAGCAGTCCTGTAAGGAAGAAGTTAAAGCTTAAGGCAAAGCAGCCAGTGCAGCCTAAGATTGCATATGTTTATGAGGGCAATATATATGTTGAGGACTTTGCGCAGAATGTATTAGAAGATATTCACCTTTAATCAGGTTAAATTTGCATTAATTTCAAAAAACTCTTGATTTAATGCGTGAAATTAAGCATAATTAATTTATTGTGTATTTATTTACTTAGTATATTGATTTTGGAGGAAGTAAAATGAGTGAAGTTATTGTTGTTACGTCAGGAAAAGGCGGTGTCGGTAAGACTACAACTACTGCTAACATAGGTACAGGTCTTGCCAAGCTTGGTAAGAAGGTTGTTATGATTGATACAGATACAGGTCTTAGAAATCTTGATGTTGTACTTGGACTTGAGAATAGAATTGTATACAATCTTGTAGATGTAGTTGAAGGAAACTGCCGATTAAAGCAGGCTATGATTACAGATAAGAGATGTCCTTCTTTATATCTTTTACCAACAGCCCAGACAAGAGATAAGTCAGCTGTATCACCAGAGCAGATGATAAAGGTTGTTGATGAGATTAAGGCAGACCCGGAAGGGTTTGATTACATACTTCTTGACTGTCCTGCCGGTATCGAACAGGGTTTCCAGAATGCTATCGTAGCAGCCGACAGAGCTTTAGTAGTAACAACACCAGAGGTTTCTGCTATCCGTGATGCGGACAGAATTGTAGGACTTCTTGATGCCAATGGACTTAAGGACCACGAAGACTTAATCGTAAACAGAATAAGAATGGATATGGTCAACAGAGGTGAAATGATGTCCATTGCTGACGTTAATGACATACTTCAGCTCAATGTCATAGGTGCAGTTCCAGATGATGAGAATATCGTTGTTGCAACTAATAAGGGTCAGCCATTAGTTGGTGACAGCAGTATGGCTGGACAGGCATATATGAATATATGTAAGAGAATTCTTGGTGAAGACGTACCATTCCTTGACCTTAATGGTAAAGGTGGATTTTTCCAGAAGTTATCAGCTCTTTTTAAGGGTGACAAGAAAAACTAAAAGTTATTATATAGGCCATATGGCAGAATGGAAGAAAATATGAGTTTACTTGAATTATTTAAGAAAAAGGGCTCTGGGGATGTCGCTAAGGACAGACTTAAGTTATTACTTGTTTCCGATAGGGCGAACTGTTCACCAGAGGTTATGGAAATGATAAAGAATGACATTATCAAAGTCATTTCAAAGTACATGGTTATAGATGCAGAAGAACTTGATATACAGATTACTTCTACAGAAGGAGAGAATGGTTCAGTACCTGCTATATATGCCAATATCCCTATTAAGGATATGAGAAACGGTGAAAAATAATCACATAACGTAACCGGAAACGGTAATTGATGGTGGAGATTATATGTTTAAGAAATATAAAATGAGGTCATATAATTACAGGCTTGTTGTTATTATAGCAGTAACCTGTGCTTATGCTCTGGCAGTTGTAAACAGCGCTAATTCTGAATATACAGTAAAACAGGGCATAGGAATGACCGCTGCATTTTTAATGATGATATTTATATCATTTGTTGATTACAAGTTTGTAACAAGGTATTACTGGTTGTGGTATATACTTGGTAATATACTGCTTATATTGGTACTTGTAGCTGGTAAGTCCAGCCATGGTGCTAAAAGATGGCTTGGTATCGGCTCATTCCAGATACAGCCATCAGAGTTTATGAAACTTATTGCTGCAATATTTTTAGCTAAAGTTATAGCTATGTATAAGGACAGGCTTAATACATGGAAGTTTCTTGTGATACTTGCGTTAGTGCTTATGGTTCCTATACTGCTTATAATAAAGGAACCTGACCTTTCAACTACAGTTATGGTTGTTCTTATTATACTTACAGTTATATTCTGTGCAGGATTAAGTTATAAGATAATAGGTGGAGCATTGCTTATTGTTATTCCACTTGTTGCAGCTTTTCTTGTGTATATTATAGCTACACCTGATCCTATATTTATGGAACAGTACCAGCGAAACAGAATTGTGGACTTTATATATGGAAGTGATGAGGCTGATAGCAGCGCAAGTGCTGGTGTGTACCAGCAGAACTATGCTGTACAGGCTATAGGTTCCGGACAGCTTTCCGGAAAAGGTCTTAATAACGATGACCCGTCATCACTTAAGAATGCAGGATATATCGCAGAAGCACAGAACGACTTTATATTTGCCGTTATAGGTGAAGAATTAGGGTTTGTTGGCTGTATTATTACAATTTTACTGTTGTTTACAATCGTAATTGAGTGTATAATTACTGCTGTAAGGGCGAAAGACTTAGAAGGGCGGCTGTTGTGCTGCGGCGTTGCAGCCTATATTGCATTCCAGACATTTATTAATATAGGCGTTGTTACCAAGCTTTTACCTAATACAGGTCTTCCTTTACCATTCTTTAGTTGTGGTATTACATCACTTGTGAATCTCTTTGCAGCAATGGGAATTGTACTTAATGTTAATCTGCAAAGAAATGTTGACAGGGATGATGATATATTTGCCAAGGATTTCCGAGGCTAAAGTATGCTACCAAAGATGATTACGGCAATAATCCGTAAATATCAAAAATATGATATAAAATAGCATAAGATAGGGGGTTCTTATGAACATTGGTCTAATCGCACATAATTCAAAAAAGAAGCTTATGCAGAACTTCTGCATAGCATATAAGGGAATTTTAAACAAGAATCAGTTATTTGCCACTGGTACTACAGGCAGACTTGTCGAGGAGGTTACTAATCTTTCCATCCATAAGTTTCTTGCAGGACATCTTGGTGGAGACCAGCAGTTATGCGCACAGATAGAACATAACCAGCTGGATCTTGTTATCTTTTTAAGAGATGTGGAAACACCTAATCTTCACGAACCTGATTCAAACAATATATGTATGTTATGTGATATGTATAACATACCTCTTGCAACGAATCTTGCAACAGCCGAGCTTCTGATAAAATCATTGGAGCGTGGCGATATGGAATGGAGAGAAATATATCAATAACTATTATGTAGGCTGTCGCATTAAGCAACTGTAAGTGATTAGTGTGACAGCTTATTGTATATGGGAGGAACAGTTGATTAATGTCTAGTAGTAAAGTAGTCAGATATAAAAGAAGACCAAGGGCAGTTGCACTTATATTTGCACTTGTACTGGTATATATAATATGCTTCGTTGTTCTTTATGTGACAAAGTCAAAGGTTCAGACATATGAGGTTAATACGGGTTCTCTTACGAACAATGCTGTATACACGGCGATTGCGTTAAGAAGTGAAAATGTATATTATTCTCCATATTCTGGTGATGTAAACTACTACCAGAGAGAAGATACACGAGTTAAAAAAGGAGATACAATATATTCAGTGGATGAAACCGGAAGGGTTTCTGAGATACTTGCAAGCTATAACAAGGTCGGTGAGAATTCTCTTTCCAAGCAAAATCTTGCTGATATAAAGTCGACCCTTAATAATTATAAGACCGATTATGATGGAAGTGATTTCTCATATGTATATGACCTTAAGTCAGACCTCAATGCGACAGTATTGCAGTCTATTAATGAAAATATTATGAATAATATTGATTCAATCGTAGAGAGCACAGGAAGTCAGAATCTTTTCAGGACTGTTGAAGCAGAAACTAATGGCATAGTTGTGTATGCTATTGATGGATATGAGGGCAAAGAGCCGGAAACTATAACAGCATCTGATTTTAACAAGGATAATTATAATAAGAATAATCTTAAGGCAGAATCAATAATAGTAGCTGACAACCCGGCTTATAAGATGGTTACAAGTGAGAATTGGTATCTTATGATAAAGCTTAGTCAGGACGACATAAGCAAGTATGGATTACAGGGTAAAAAGTCCATAGATATAAAGGTTAAAAAGGATAATATGACATTTACCTGTGGTTTTTCTATTATTGAAAAGTCTGATGGATACTACGGAAAACTGTCAGTTGACAGTTATATGATAAGATATGCATCTGAGAGATTTCTTGATATAGAGCTTGTGACAACAGGTAAGAGTGGTATGAAAATACCGGTTTCGGCTGTTACAGAGAATGAGTTCTATGTGATACCGAAGTCTTATATGACAAAGGGCGGCAACAGCAGTAACTATGGCTTTATAACTGAAAAATATGATGAGAATGGCAATCTTACACCTTCATTTACAGAGGCAGACATATATAAGACAACGGATGACTCAGTGTATGTAAGTAAGGATAGCTTTGATGCGGGTTCGGTGGTTGTTATGCCAGACTCTTCATCTAGATTTGTTATAGGACCTGTTGAAAAGCTACGGGGTGTATACTGTGTCAACACAGGTTATACGGTATTCTGTCCGGTTGAGATTATAGACCAGAATAATGAATATTACATTGTAAAACAAAAAGTTGCTCACGGAATAACAGTATATGACAGAATTATATTAGATGCAGACAAATATGAGCCTAATGAAATGATATACTAAGGAGGTATGATATTAAGATGCTTAAGGATAATCTTTCTTTTGTTCAGGAAAATATAGCTAAAGCGTGTGAAAGAAGCGGGCGCGATGTATCAGAGGTATGCCTTATAGCTGTAAGCAAGACTAAGCCGAAGGATATGCTTATGGAAATATACAACTGCAATATACGCCAGTTCGGAGAGAATTACGTTCAGGAAATGGTTGACAAGGTCGACACACTTCCAGATGATATCGTATGGCATATGATAGGACATTTGCAGAGGAATAAGGTAAAGTATGTTGTTGGAAGAGCAGCGATGATACATTCGGTTGAGTCTGTACGACTCGCAAAGGCCATAAGCGAGGAGGCAGTTAAGAAGAACCTTGTAGTGGATATTCTTGTCGAGGTAAATGTGGCTGGTGAGGAGAATAAGTTTGGTCTTAAACCAGAAGAAGTAGAAGACTTTGTCAAAGAAATAAGCACATTTGAAGGTATTCGTGTGAGAGGTCTTATGACAAGTGCACCATATGTTGCCAATCCTGAAGATAATCGTGTATATTTCAGACAATTAAAGCAATTATGTGTTGACATTAATGCTAAAAACATTGATAATATCAATATGGATGTACTTTCTATGGGTATGACTAATGATTATATAGTTGCTATTGAAGAAGGAGCAACACACATAAGAGTTGGTACAGCTATATTTGGTGCCAGAGATTATTCTAACAGATAATAGTATATCCTGTTTAATATACCGCTGGTGTAAAGGTTAGTTATAGTGATTATGTTATATATAACAGTTAATCAGAGTAATAATTTATATAGGGAGAGAGAGTATGAGTTTTGTTGATGGTTTCCTTAATCTTTTTAAGGTTCAGGATGATGATTATGATGATGATTACGATTATGATGAAGATTTTGACGATGATGATGAAAAACCTTCATCAAGAAAAAAGCTTTTTTCTGGTTCTAAGAAGTCAGAAGATGATGAAGATGCTTCAACATCATATACTATGAATGATAAGCCAAAGTTTGCAGCAAGAGGAAAGGTTGTTCCTATAAAGCAGACAGCAAGAGGTCTTGAAGTTGTTGTTATCAGACCAGAGTCTATGGAAGATGCAAGCGAGATAACAGACACATTACTTACAGGAAAAGCTGTAGTTCTTAATCTTGAGGGTATTCATGTAGATATAGCCCAGAGGATTATAGATTATTCTGCAGGTTCATGTTATGCTATCAGAGGTAACTTACAGAAGATTACCAACTACATATTCCTTGTGACACCTCCTAATGTAGATATTTCAGGAGATATTCCTGAGATTGTTGCAGGTGGCATTGATTTAACTTCATTTAAAAATAATGAAACAAAGTTTTAATTATAATATTGCTGCCACTCCTGGTTATTACCAAGGGTGGCAGTTTGTTTAAGAATAAATAGTCAGGAGAAAACGTATATGTCAAAATGTATTAATGTCAAGTATGATGGAAAGCCTTTATATGATATAGTTATCGAACAGAGCTTTGATAAGCTTTCAGAAGAATTTAACAAGCTCGGTGTTACAGGAAGAAAGCTGTGTATAGTATCAGACAGCAATGTGGCAGAGCTTTATGCCAAGCAGGTAAGCGCAGAACTTGAAAAGACAGGTAACAAAGTATTTACCTATGTGTTTGAGGCAGGAGAAGAGAATAAAAATCTTAACACTGTAGAGGATGTATATGAATTCCTTATACAAAATCATTTTGACAGAAAGGATATGCTTGTTGCACTTGGCGGCGGCGTAGTCGGCGACCTTACAGGCTTTACAGCAGCCACATATCTTCGTGGAATTGACTTTATACAGGTTCCTACATCGCTTCTTGCACAGGTTGACTCAAGTATAGGTGGCAAGACAGGAGTAGATTTCAGGGCATATAAGAATATGGTTGGAGCATTTCACCAGCCAAGACTTGTATATATGAATATATCCGTATTAAAGAGTCTTAGCAGAAGGTTATTCAACTCAGGCTTTGGCGAGATAATAAAGCACGGTCTTATAAAGGACATTGAATATTATAAATGGTTAGGAAGTAATGCAGACAAGATTAAGGCACTTGACAGCGATGCCTTAGAGCATATGATATATGTAAGCTGCAATATCAAGCGTGAGGTTGTAGAAAAAGACCCTAAGGAAAAGGGTGACAGGGCACTTCTTAACTTTGGACATACATTAGGCCATGCGGTTGAAAAGCTTATGAACTTCACACTTTATCACGGAGAATGTGTTACATTAGGAATGATAGCAGCGTTAAGAATATGTGTAAACAGAGGATATATATATGAAGATGAATATACCGCTGCGCTTGATATGTTTAAGCTGTATGAGTTCCCTGTAAGTGTAAGTGGAATTAGCGCAGATGATGTTGTAAATGTATCAAAGAGCGATAAGAAGATGGATGCCGGAAAGATTAAGTTCATTCTTTTAAAGAACATTGGTAATGCTTACATAGATTATGAAGTGTCTGATGAAGAGATGAAGGAAGCATTAAAGGATATATTAAGATAAGCTACAAATATATTATAAAGGAATTGGTTAGATGAATAACACGGATAGTAAAGCTAATAGCAGACGTATAATAAGCCTTATAACCTATATTGTCATAACGGCTGTGCTCACGCAGCTTGACCAGATAACAAAGTATGTTGCTGAGAATAATCTGTATATGAAAAATGATATTGATATCATTAAAAATGTACTTACACTCACATATCTTCGCAATAATGGTAGTGCATTTGGTATGTTCAGCGGAAAGATTAATGCATTTCTTGTACTGACAGTTATAATCGTGGTTGTCATAACATATATCGTTATAAGAATGCCTGTAACTAAAAGATATTTACCTATGTATATAGTATGTACTATGCTTGTTTCTGGTGCAATCGGTAACTTTATCGATAGGGTAAGATTGGGCTATGTAAGGGATTTTATATATTTCAAGCTTATTAACTTCCCTGTATTTAATGTGGCAGACTGTTATGTTACTATATCAGTTGCAATATTTATAGTTCTTATACTATTTGTATACAAAGAAAATGAATTTGATTTCTTATCATTTAAGAAAAAGGCTGATAAAGATAATGGTTAATTATGTAATAGAGGCAGACAGGTAATATATGCAGAATAATGATGTTAAAAGTCAATGCTTTGTTGTTGACGTAGATGATAATAATATAAGAATAGACAAGTATCTTTCAGATGAGATGCAGGATGTGTCACGCTCAAGGATACAGAAGCTTATAGAAAGTGGTCTTGTCACTGTAAATGGCAGAAGTATTAAGGCTAACTATAAGGTGGCTGCGGAGGATATGATTAATGTAACTCTTCCAGAGCTTGAAGTGCCACAGATAGAACCGGAAGATATACCTTTGGATATAGTATATGAAGACAGCGACATAATAGTGGTGAATAAGCCTAAAGGAATGGTTGTTCATCCAGCAGCGGGGCATTACAGCGGTACACTTGTAAATGCTCTTATGTATCACTGCCGTGATAATCTTTCAGGGATTAATGGTGTATTAAGACCGGGAATAGTTCATAGAATAGATATGAATACAACCGGAGTATTAGTTGCCTGCAAGAATGATTATGCCCATAACTTTATAGCAGAGCAGTTGAGCGTACACTCAATAACAAGAAAGTATTATGCTATTGTCCTTAATGGCTTTAATACAGAAGATGGAGTTGTTGATGCACCGATAGGCAGAAACCCTTCTGACAGGAAAAAGATGGCTATTGATAAGAAAAATGGCAAAAGGGCAGTAACCCACTATAAGGTGTTAGAGCAGTTTGGAAGGTATAGCTATATAGAATGCCAGTTAGAAACCGGACGTACCCACCAGATAAGAGTGCATATGTCAAGCATAGGACATCCGTTGTTAGGTGATGATGTATATGGAAGCGGAAAGTCGCCGTTTAATCTTACAGGACAGACTTTACACGCGGGAGTGTTAGGTTTTATTCATCCTTCAACGAAAGAATATGTGGAATACAGCGCACCGCTTCCGGAATATTTTCAGAAGGTGCTTGATAAGCTGCGTGGTAATTGTTGAATTAAGCTGCGCAGATGGACAGATTATATGCTAAAGGTGTGAAATGGTTTATGCGTAGAAAAGAATTTATAGATATAATACTTAACGGAATATCTGATACATTTGATATATATCATAATTACTGGTTTAATGACAGAAAGTTTGTTATATATGCTTATAATTACAAGAACAGAGATAAGTTTGGCACAACAGAATCGGCAAAGCTGTGGGATGTAAAGTGCTATGAACACTTGTTTTTCATTAATTGTGATAATCTTGGCATAGATGAGCTTGATAAACTTTTAAAGTTCACAGTTGAGGATATTGAGCCACATTTTGTAAGAAATGATAATAAGCTTCCTTGTAAAAATCATATGTATTCTTATATATCATTTATAATTATAACAAGAAATATGCCGTCAGAAGAAGTTATTAAAAAGATTAAGGGTACCAATATTGTAAAGCATTATATGCTTGGGGCGCGCGGTTACAGTACTGTAAGACTTGTATGTGTCACTCCAAGCAGCTACAGTGTCATATCGAATAAGTATGGAAAGAATATTTCTGAATATCTTAATGATATGATGCTACATAATTTTTACGGCTAGAATAAGCTGTTATGGTGGCTATTATGATGTAAATGGCAGATATTAATTATTATTATGTCAGTTGTATATATTATGATGTGAGTGTCAAAAGTAAATTTTGTCATTCACTGATGTATCAGGATTGCTGCATTGCTATGCAATTCACGAAAGGTCTTTTTCTGCAAGCAGAAACGACTTTTTATACTTTTGACACTTACATCATATTGATAATATTTGTATAAAAATAAATAATATAAGTGGGTGATATTATGGAGTTCGAAATCAAAAAAACGGAATATGTAAACAGAACTTATCGTATTCCCAAAGAATTAGCTGACAGATTATCACTGATTGCACAGCAGGAGGATATATCTGTAAATGAACTTGTTGTACAGTCATGTGAATTTGCACTTGATAATCTTAAAAAAAAGGAGAGCTAGTAGCTTACCGCTACCAGTTCTCCTTTTACTAATGTGTATATGTTATTATAGGATTGTTATCAGCCTACTATCCATGCACCCCATTCGTCATATTCAAGCGTTCCATCATATGTGATATGATTGACACTCTCAAATGCACCCTCCTGCACTTCTGTAATCTCTTCCGGTACCCATACGTCCATAAGACTTACACATCCTGCAAATGCTCTTGCACCTATATGCCTGATACCTGAAGTCATCTTAACATCAACAAGATTATAACAATCTTCAAAAGCGCACTCAGATATATAAGATATGCTATATGGAATAGTTATACTCTTTAAACCACTTCTTCCATAAAATGCATATACACCTATTCCCATTATCCCTGCCGGAATAACAGTTCTCTGACAGCCTATGATTAGTTCATTAGTCTGGCTGTCTATCACAGCATTACAATTATCCCTGCTATCATAATATGGATTATCCTCATCCACAACTATAGTCGTAAGATTATCAAGAACCGCTAACATATCAGGCTCAATCTTCCTTACATCCTTTGATATGTACAATTCCCTGACATTGTGAATATCTTCACCATACTGTCTTATCCAATCCTTATTGATAGTTCCATTAATAACCATAACCTCTGCATTTGTTGCTCTCATAGCCTTCACTCCTGATTAAATGTCTGCGTCAATTAATCATCCGGCTATTCTGCCTGTTACAGACAACTACTCCAGATGATTAAATAGTTACACGCTAATCGGCTATATTAGCAATCTCTGGTTGATAGTTTCTTAATATATTATGATGTCCTGTTATGCGATATTGAGGGATGCCATAACCATACTAAGTACAATTATGGCAATTACCTGCTTAACCTCAATATCATATTAATCATACGATTTAATATTATGATATGAGGGTCACTAAGGTATACATCGAATTGCATGCAAGCATGCATCGATGATACCTTTTGACCCTTTAATCATATTATAACGTGACATTATAAACTTTATTTATTACTTAAAGTACTTAACACCTGACTCAAATATCTTAATATCCTGTTCGCCATAGATGTTGATAGCTACTGAGTCACCACGTCTTTCAGAATGTGCCATCTTACCTAAGCATCTTCCGTCCGGACTTGTGATACCTTCAACAGCCATATATGAGCCATTGACATTCCATTCTTCATCCATAGAAATGTTGCCTTCTGGGTCACAGTACTGTGTAGCCACCTGACCGTTTGCAAAGAGCTTATCAAGCCATTCCTTAGGTGCTACGAAACGTCCTTCACCGTGTGAAGCTGGGTTGCAGTATACCTTTCCAAGTTCTGCACCTGCAAGCCATGGGCTCTTATTAGTAACAACCTTTGTATATACCATCTTAGATATATGACGGTTGATTGTATTAAATGTTAATGTAGGAGAATTAACATCCTGTCCTGTTATCTTACCGTTAGGTACTAAGCCAAGCTTGATAAGAGCCTGGAAACCATTACAGATACCAAGTGCAAGACCATCTCTTTCATTGAGGAGCTTCTCAACTGCCTCCTTCATCTTAGCATTACGGAATGCTGTTGCGAAGAACTTGGCAGAACCATCTGGTTCATCACCTGCTGAAAATCCGCCCGGGAACATAATAATCTGTGACTGGTTAATAGCCTTTTCAAACTCATCAACAGACTCTCTTATGCTTTCTGCATCAAGGTTCTTGAATACCTTGATAATAGTATCAGCGCCGGCTCTCTCAAATGCCTTTGCACTGTCATACTCACAGTTAGTACCCGGAAATACTGGTATAAATACAGTTGGCTTTGCAACCTTATTCCTGCATACATATACATTGCCTGCTGAATATACAGGTGTTTCAATCTTGTCTGTTTCCTTAGTTACCTTTGTTGGGAATACATCTTCAAGAGTATCCTTCCATACACTTAAGGCTTCCTCAATATTGATTGAAACATCTTCATATGTAAACTTAGCTTCTTCGGTTACTGTACCAACCTTAGTATAAGCTGCCTTAATCTCTGCAAGCTTAGAGCTGTCTACTTCTGCTACTATGCAGCCATATGCTGGTGCAAATAATTCTTCCTTTGATACTGAAGACTCAACAGCCACACCAAGCTTATTACCAAATGCCATCTTGCTTATCGCTGGAACTAAACCATTAGCATCAAGCACATATGCAGATACGATTGCCTTGCTCCTGATAGCTTCGTGGATAGCTGAGTATAATTCCTTAATCTGTGAGAATACAGGAAGGTCATACTTATCTTTTTCAATGTCAAATCTTACAAGGACATTGCCAGCCTTCTTTAATTCAGGTGTGATAATATCCTGTTCCTTAGCTACATCTATTGCAAATGAGCATAATGTAGGTGGTACATCTATATGTTCAAATGTTCCTGACATAGAGTCCTTACCACCGATAGATGGAAGTCCGAAGCCAAGCTGTGCCTCGTAAGCACCAAGAAGTGCTGCAAAAGGCTGGCTCCATCTTGATGGGTCCTCTGTCATTCTTCTAAAGTATTCCTGATATGTAAATCTAATCCTGCTGTAGTCACCACCAGCAGCAACAATCTTTGCAACTGAGTCTGTAACTGCATACATAGCTCCGTGGTATGGACTCCACTTAGAAAGATATGGGTCAAAACCATAAGCCATCATAGTTACTGTATCGCACTTGCCCTTAAGCACTGGAAGCTTTGCAACCATAGCCTGAGTTTCTGTGAGCTGGTACTTACCGCCATAAGGCATAAGCACTGAACCTGCACCGATAGAACCATCAAATCTTTCAACAAGTCCCTTCTGTGAGCACTCATTAAGGTCTGCAAGTGTCTTAAGCCACTTACCCTTAACATCTTCAACTTCCTTTGCCTTAAGATAATTCTCATTCTCATCTGGAATATCCACAAGTACAGATGTCTCCTGATGTGCGCCGTTAGTATCAAGAAATGCTCTTGAAATATTAACGATATCCTTACCTCTCCAGTTAAGTACAAGTCTAGGCTCCTCTGTAACAACAGCAACCTCAACAGCTTCAAGGTTCTCCTCTGCTGCATATGCAAGGAATTCCTTAACATCTGCTGGGGCAACTACAACTGCCATTCTTTCCTGTGACTCTGATATAGCAAGCTCTGTTCCGTCAAGACCTTCATACTTCTTAGGAACCTTGTCAAGGTCAACTGTAAGACCTGCTGCAAGCTCACCGATGGCTACTGAAACACCACCTGCACCAAAGTCGTTACATTTCTTAATAAGCTTAGTTACCTCTGGTCTTCTGAAAAGTCGCTGCATCTTACGCTCTGTAGGTGCATTACCTTTCTGAACTTCAGCTCCACAAGTCTCTATCGACTCTTCTGTGTGAACCTTAGATGAACCTGTAGCACCGCCACATCCATCACGTCCTGTTCTACCGCCAAGAAGAATAATAATATCTCCCGGGTCAGAATTCTCTCTCTTAACAGCACTTCTTGGTGCTGCCGCTATAACTGCACCTATCTCCATACGCTTTGCAACGTAATCTGGGTGATATATTTCCTTAACATAGCCTGTAGCAAGACCTATCTGGTTACCATATGAGCTGTAACCGTGTGCTGCCTCTGTAACTATCTTTCTCTGAGGAAGCTTTCCGTGAAGTGTATCTGCTACTGGAACTGTAGGGTCTGCTGCACCTGTGATACGCATAGCCTGATATACATATGTACGTCCTGAAAGTGGGTCTCTTATAGCTCCACCAAGACATGTAGCAGCGCCACCGAAAGGCTCTATCTCTGTTGGGTGGTTGTGTGTTTCATTCTTGAAGTTAACAAGCCACTCCTCTGTCTTTCCATCAATCTCAACTGGGACAACTATCGAGCAGGCATTAATCTCATCCGACTCCTCCTGGTCAGCAAGCTTTCCCTCTGCCTTTAACTTCTTCATACCCATAAGGGCTAAGTCCATAAGGCATACGAACTTATCTTTTCTGTCTTTATATATAACAGCCCTGTCAGAAAGATACTTATTGTAAGTTTCCTCCATAGGAGCTCTGTAATAACCATCCTTAAAAGTAACATCTTTTAATTCTGTTGCAAATGTTGTGTGACGGCAGTGGTCAGACCAGTATGTATCAAGTACTCTGATTTCTGTCATCGATGGATTTCTCTTTTCTTCATTCTTAAAGTAATCCTGAATGAACTTAAAATCCTTAAATGTCATGGCAAGTCCAAGTGAGTCGTATAAAGCCTTAAGCTTATCCTCCTCCATATCCTTGAACCCGTCAAATATAATAACATCCGCTGGCGTATCGAACTTAGTAACAAGAGTCTCTGGGATATTCTCATCAGCCACTCTTGAGTCAACCGGATTAATACAATGGTTCTTAATCTTATCCTTATCATCATCAGTAAGCTTACCTGAGATAATATAAGTAGTTGCTGTCTTAATTACCGGAGTTTCATTCTCGTTGAGAAACTTAACACACTGTTCTGCTGAATCAGCTCTCTGGTCAAACTGTCCGGGAAGATATTCAACAGAGAATACATAGTCATCCTCAGATGCTGTAAATTCATTTTCATAAACATCATCTACAGGTGGTTCTGAGAAAACTGTAGTAAGTGCCTTCTTGTATGTATCATCTGAAAGATTTTCGATGTCATATCTTATAAGCACCCTTACATCTGTGATATCCTTTATTCCAAGATATCCTGTGATTTCATCGTGAAGTTCCTTGGCATTAACTGCGAAAGGCTTCTTCTTTTCAACAAAAACTCTTCTTACGCCACTCATCTTAATTAATTCCTTTCTTAATCAACTGTAACCGTACAGATACATTTATTCTTTCTTAATGCAATTACTGCTACCGCTAAGTGATGTCAGAATAGTCTGAAATATCACATAACAGAATACCATAATCGCAATTATTGAAAGAATGTTTATTATTGTACCACATTAGCGGTAAATAAACAAGATTGATTTACTCGTGCATACGTCTGATAATCTTGTATACAACCTCATTACTCATAACCATAGGCGCAGTATGTGCAAAGAACACTACTCCGTCTGTCGGAGATATTATCTCGCTCTTTACAAAACCTTCACACGGGTCTATGACCTGTCCGATAACCTCGTTGTGGACTACCGGATCACCCGGCTCCTTTAACCTTTTATAGAAGCCTGCATCATAAGTCTTGACTGCTGATAAGTCGTATTCATTGATAACGCTGGCTATATAACCACTGTGATTATTGTACTTTACGATACCCATTCTTGTAAGAAATCTTAACACTGAAGACACAGCCTGTCTTGCCGACTTGTCATCGACCATATCTGTGCTGTTAGTGTATATTGAAAATGCATTCGTTCCATTCATCTGCCAGTTATAGTTAAGTGTAGCTGTGTCCATAGGCTTTGGCTTTCTTATAACTACATACTGTAATCCAAAAAGATTAGCAAGACTGGCACTCTGATAGCCCGTTTCCATCATACGCACATGAGGAATAAAGTCACCCGGCATATAAAAGCTTGCAAACTGTATACCATAATTGTAACCCCTGCAGCTTTCAAATATAGCTGCCGCTATCTGCTTGGTTGTATCTCCTGCCATATCTCCTGGAAACATTCTGTTAATATCAAGATTATCTATCGGCCAGAACCTCTTTTCCACATTCATTGAGAACCTGTTAGCTGACGGTATTACAAGGATTTCATGATTGTGTGATATAGCGCCGTGTGCCTCAAGTTCTTTAAGCACCTTTATAAGCTGTGAGCATATATATAGCTGCTGCATTTCATTGCCGCGCATAGCACCGACTATACACGCCGACTTCTCACCATTTCCAAATCTGTAGCCTTCTATCTCGAAGTTTTCCCTGTATATGCCTTTTAAACTGTATAATACTTCTTTTCTCATTACTTTCTGCCTCCATGCACTCTGGCAAGGAGTGCTCCCTTGTATACAACTGGATTTTCCCTGAGTGTGAATACAATTCCATCCATAGGCGACTCTATATGCTGTAGAATTCTTCCTTCTATCGGCTCTATTATATCTCCTATATTATCCCCCATATGTATAATACCGCAGGAATTAATAGCCGGAACAAATATACCGCTTTCCTTTGCAGTAAGGAAGTTGACCTCGCCCTCTGTAGATATAATCGGCTCTCTTACCTTTACCGGTTCATCCTCCCATATTCCAAGCTGTATCATAAGATTAAATATTCCATCAAGAAGCTGAAGACTGTATTCTTTATTAATTCTGTTTCCAACGCCCATCTCTGCGACAAGTGTTGGCACTCCCAGGTGATTAAGACTATATGCAAGTGTCGCATCTAACACTGTTATAGATGAAAATATCCATACAAAATCAGCATTAAGCATCTTTGCATATGGAAGAAGCTTATCAACATCATCATCATTCAGCCTTACCTGTGGCATCTCTCTTACGAAAATGTTGCTTGAATGTATATCAAGACAGAAATCACTGCCTATAATGTCGCTTACTATGCCGGCAGCAACACTCTCTGCCACAGCACCGTTATTATCTCCCGGGAATACCCTGTTCATATCAAGCTCAAACATTGGAATTCCCCTTGAACCTATATCTATTCCAAGGGGATTAATATCTGGATATATATCAATTATTCCTTTAAGCCTGTGAGGAGTCTTATTAATTCTTTTTATAATCTCATAGCATATATACTGCCCGTCAAGCTCGTCACCATGAGTTCCTGTAACTATAGATATTCTCGGTACACTGCCGCCTGTATAATCCTGTGGTGTAAGCCTGTTCTTTCTTACAACCATGCGCTCGTGTACCGGAAGGTCTATTGATGCTACCTCTTTAATCATATATTACCTCTTAAACTTATCTTTATTGTGTCATTCTGCTGGCGCACTATCTCTATTCATAGTTCCTGATATTTATTCCTGATGTTGTCTTAACAAGTACAACATGTGTAAATGCAGCACTTGGCACATATGTCTTATCACCCATAAACACTCTGCTGCCGGGATATATATTCTTATCAACCTTGACAACCGCCTTCTCTGACTCTTTTATAAGAGAGTACAGATATCTGCTTCGTTCTTCATACTTTGCCTTCTCAGCCTTCTTTACAATCTTTGTCTGGAATACCTTTCTGTAAAGGGTCTCATCAAACTTATCCGAACCAGACTTCTTTAATATGTCAAACTTATACATAGCCTGGTCGTAACGCTCTATTTCTGAGTCAATATCCTTAATCTTCATAATAATCTGGGCATATTCTGAGCTTAAGCTCTTTGTGGCACCTACTCTTATAACTGTCTTTGCAAATGCATCACTGCCGCAGCCCTTGACTGTAATGCCTCTTATTCCTGTTATATCTCCGCCGATAACAGAGCCGAGCTTACCTTCAAGATATATGTTGCCATATGCCATAGCATTAGTATTAAGCATATAGTCACACTTAATATCGCCGTGGCTTATAATCTTTGCATTCTCAAAAAATCTTGCTGATACATTGCCTTCTGCTTCAATAAGTCCGTTCTCTCTTGCATTAACGCCATCCTTGATGATTATATCCTTGCCTGCCTTAAGTATGGCATCCTCAACATAACCGCCTATAAATATATTGCCCATGGCATGGACTGTAACACCGCTATGTACACCGCCGCTGATAGTTACATCACCATTAAAGTCAATACTTCCTGTTCCAATATCAAGGTCGCCGGAAACACTGTATACATTACTTACATTAAGGTCGTAGTTACGGTACTCTACCTTACCATCAAGCTGTGCATAATAAGTCTTTCCATCATCTGATACTGTAAAACCACGTCCTCTTAATCTTGGGCTTGGTCTTCCCGGCTTTGGCACAAGCAGCTTTCCACATACATCATATCCGAACTCACCCTTTGTCGGTTCTACATATTCTGCAAGCTTGTCATCCTGACTTACCTTCTCAAAAAGCTTTACATTAAAGTAATCAACTGAGCCATCTTCCCTTAAGGTTGGCTTGTTATCTCTCTCATAGTTCTCATCGAAGTAGAAAATGTAGTGTCCATCAGTACCATTGACCGCCTCTTTTCCTTGTGCTACAACTACTTCCTGTCCGTATATCTTCTTAACGATAACATCCCTTATCTTCGCTTCATCTATACCAGTCCGCACTCCTGCTGCTGACAGCTTATCTATTACCTCCTCATATGTGTATGCTCCATCCTGTCCTATCTCATCAAGGACAATGCTAGCTCTCATATGATTTTCAGCAACACTGACAACTACATTCTTGGTATTCAATTCCGTCTGTTTTTCATATACATTACTCACTTCTGAATCCTCCAATCATTTATAGTTACCTGTTTCCTACTCATAATGAATAACTAATTATCCTTGTATATCAGTAGTTCCGATGGGTCTATACCCTTTTCAAGCCTGATTCTTATCTGTTCCATCTGTCTGAACGTATACCTTGGGTCTGCATACACACTGACATCAACGCCGCTCTGTAGTCCAAGAAGTATCTCCTGACTCTGCAGTTCATTGAGCTGCTGTGTCTCAGGTGTTCCCTTATGTTCTGCATTAAGCCTTGCTTCCTTCATCCTTACCGCATCTATAAATGGGTCTGCGTAAGGTGTGACATCTATGCCTTCTTCAAGTCCAAGTCTTATCTGTTCCATCTGCCCCGATGAAAAACCTATCATATTATACTTTGTTATATCTATACCGGCTTCAAGTCCAAGCCTTAACTGCTTCATCTGCTCCGCTGTATATTCGTGCAGCATATACTTTGATATATCAACACACTTTATAATACCTAATCTGATTTCGTTCAACTGGCTCGCATTATAGTTGTCTTTAACAAAAAATGAGATATCTATATCATCCTTCTTAGACAGCCTTATCTGTCTTAACACCTCTCCCGGATAGCCAAGACCTGCATATCTGCTTAAGTCGAACTTGTACTTAAGTGCCATCCTTATCTCTCTCATAACAGCGTAATCATACTTTGGATTGCATATAAGCGAAAGGTCTATGTCTTCCTTTATGCCCTCCTTTATCTGCTCCATCTGCATATAATCATACTCTGCATCTGCAAAAGGTGTGACATCTATGCCTTCCTCCAGAGCATTTCTTATAACCTTCATCTGTCTTTCATTAAATTCTTCTGACGCATACTTTGATACGTCTATACCGCTCTTAATGCCAATAGTAATCTCTAATGCCTGTAAATCATTAAATCCTGCCTTTTTCCACTCTTCAACTCCAGCATTAGAATTAATTAATTCCTTTATAATGCTCTCTTCCATATTGTTTTCTCCAAACATAAATAATCTCATAATTAGCAATTCACGTTTATATTTATATTAAAATAATATCATATATCTGACAATTTAGCAATGTGTTCTGTGCTTCTGACACTTAAAATCTGCTTTTTAATTATCAATAACAGCTATTATACGACTATTGTTATCCTTCTTTATCCCAGAATTCTTTTATGCAGCCGTCCACTCCTGCTATGTCACACGGATATATAACATCCCATTCCCTTGGGTACTGCTGCTCATACTCCTTCGTTAAGAACCTGTCATCTAAAAGAAGAATAATCCCCTTGTCGCTGTCAGTTCTTATAACTCTTCCTGCCGCCTGCAGCACCTTATTCATTCCGGGATACACATAGGCATACTGATATCCGTTTCTGCCCCGTGAATCAAAGTAATCCCTTAATATATTTCTCTGCCTGCATATCATGGGTATTCCTGTTCCAACAATAGCAGCGCCAATAAGAGCCTCTCCTCTTAAGTCTATGCCTTCTGAAAATATACCTCCAAGCACGCAGAAACCGACTATATTAGTACTGTCCTTTTCCATAAAAAGCGACAGAAACTTCTCCTTGTCAGCCTCCTTCATATTAGGTGGCTGCTTTATTATATTGTATACACTGCCGCCGGATAAAGAAAATATATCCAAAACCATGTCAGATGCCATATCATTGTCAGCCAGCTCTATAATATTACTCTGGTACTTTTCTGTATACACATCATAGACAGCCTGCATATAGCTGTATGACGGAAAGAACACCATATATCTGCCATCCCGTGATGTCACAAGCTTTCGTATATAATCTGCCACCTTCGTATATTCATTTACATTTCTTCTTGTATACCTGCTGCTTACATCCCTGCCTACAATCACTCTTTTATTAGAAGTATCAAAAGGTGAGTGTGCATATACAGCATAATCTTCTGTGTTTCCCGATATCATTTCCTTAAAGTAATTAACCGGCAGAAATGTAGCCGAAAACATAACAGCAGCCTTTCCCTGACTTAGTCTTAGTGATATATTGCCTGATGGGTCGACACAGTAAAGATGCAAAAGCAGATTACCATCATCCGCTAACTCTGCATATGTCACATACTTATCATCCGCACAGTCATACATATTAAGAAAATGTCTTACCGAAAAGAAAAACTCTATTATCTCGTCACTTACTGGATTATTCTTATATTTGTCAAAGAACTTCTGCATATACGAAAAGCACTTTGACAGTGTATCCGGAAATGTCCCGCAGTCATCAACTATTATATATTCTTTGTCGCACTGCCGTTTTAGTGACAATAGATACTTATTACACTTTTCAAGTGATGAGGCAAGCCTTTTATCCATATCCTTCACAGCATTTTTACACTTTAAGAAGTCCTCTTTTACAAGAACTGCACTGTACATCTGCCTTGCCCTGTCAACAAGATTATGTGCTTCATCGACAAGAAATATATAATTGCCCTTTGTACCATCTGCAAAGTATCTTTTAAGCGATGCATCCGGGTCAAACAGATAATTATAATCGCATATTATGCCATCGCACCAGTATGACACATCAAGTGACATTTCAAAAGGGCATACCTTATGCTTGACAGAATACTCAAGTATCTTTTCCCTGTCTATTACATTCTCATGCGTTATGATGTCATACACAGCATCATTTATCCTGTCAAAATGACCCTTAGCATATTCACAGAACTCAGGATTGCAGTTTCTTTCATCCATATGGCATATCTTATCCTTGGCAGTAAGGGTGACTGTCGTAAAATGCAGTCCCTTACCCCTTAGTATGCTGTAAGCCTCCTCTGCAACTGTCCTTGTTATCGTCTTGGAGGTAAGATAAAATATCTTGTCTGCTAGTCCTCTTCCACACGCCTGTACCGAAGGATACACCGTGGAAATAGTCTTTCCAACTCCTGTAGGCGCCTGTATATACAGCGTTCTTTCCTGCTCTATCGACTTGTATACACTCGCCACAAGCTTTTTCTGCCCTTCCCTGTACTCAAACGGAAAGCTTAACTTATGTATTGAGTCTTTTCTTAACTGTCTTTCGTCAAATACATAATCCATCCACCTTTTAAAGTCATTTACAAGCTTTAAAAACCACGCACTAATCCGGTCTTTATCGTAGTTTTCTGTAAATCTTACTATTTTTTCAGTCTCAGTATTACAGTAGGTCATCTGTATATTAATGCTGTCAAGATTATGCTTACTAAGATATATATAACCATATACTAAAGCCTGCGCCTTATGCACATACACCGGCTCTTTAAGCTTTGTGACATCTGACTGCATAGTCTTTATCTCATCTATGGTAACATCACCCTGAGGTGTCTTATTGCCATCCTCATCCTCACTGATATCAGCGATTATACCGTCTGCCCTGCCTTCTATCTTAAGTGTATAATCATAACCATTAACCGAGGTAAGTGGAACTGCATGCCTTAAAAGCACCTCTGCGTGATATGATGAACCCATGGAATGTTGTATCTTTCTGTGTATTCTTGCCCCCTCCTGCATAACCTTAACATCGGGAACTGACACATCCCTGTTATCTATATCACCTGAGGTACACATAAACTCAACAAGGTTTCTTACAGATATTCTGAACACATCATCAACAGCTATATACATATGCGTTACCTTTCTTTCCGACACGCTTAACAACGCCAAGATGATTGAGTATATTAAGTCCCAGCCTTGCTGTATCTTCACGTACTCCTGCCGCCTTTGCAAAGTCTTTTACAATGAACTCATCCTCTAACTCTATCGGCACGAACTGCATATAATCCTCTGGTCTGTCAAGCTCTACTATACGCCTCACTCCAAGAGGCACCCTGTCGTATCTGGTTGCACCTCTTTTTTTCGTATAATTCCAGCCGTTTAACAGCTTATATTCTTCTATATCCATAAGCACCAGATGTACCGACAGATTAGGATGGTCAAGAAAGCTCTTTATCTTGTACAGCTCAAAAAATGCATCATATTCCGTATAATGCCTTGGAGACTTTCTTTTTGCACCCACTTCCCCGCTCTCCGGATCTATCCAGCTCAACCACTTATTATATGCACATGGATATACGACCGTGACATGATATTCTTCAAGAAATACCGTAAGCTTATCACGCAGCTTATTAAGCTGTCTTGTCTGTATCTCTATTATTCCGCTGTCATTAAATATATCAGCATAGTAGCCATCTATAGCCACCTCGTGCTTATCTTCATCCGGCTCGTAATAATTCTTAAGAACAGCATGCAGTGTCTTTTCCGACAATGTGCCTATTCCCTTGTCATTATGTGCCTTTCCTATTATGCGCTCCCTTGCCTCATTAAATGCATTATAATCTATATATCCGTCTATACTTATGCCTGTATCCGCGCCCTTTTTAACCTGCTTATTGCTGCTTACACTTTTCTTCATATCACTACCATACGCTTATACTCATACTATTACATACCATTTCAGTATGCCAAACATACGTTTCATATTGTTAATAGTATACACTATGACAGTAAGAAAGACAACTTAATTGATGTTTTATTGGAATTCAGGTGACAGACTTAACCCTCATTCTCAAACATACATTACAACTCCAACAACAAACATTTCTCCACTAGAATTTTCAACAATAAAATCTTTAATTTTATTCATTTTTCCTGTTTTCTTAGATATAATTAATATTTATTCAAAATAATATAAATATACATCTTCCAGATTAATATTA
>ENA-OVGQ01000018-OVGQ01000018.1-human-gut-metagenome-genome-assembly--contig:-NODE-18-length-225340-cov-53.806436_pt1 | contig 225340 bp, 194 predicted proteins | sample MGYA00237774_ERZ505427 | MGnify/ENA primary metagenome ERZ505427 (study PRJEB26158, sample SAMN06016404) | human gut metagenome | biome: human gut; feature: ankylosing spondylitis patient; material... | reverse complement strand
TTATTTTGCTAAATACGATGACATCCACGCAGATTGTACTGGTGTTGATAAAGGAGAAATAATTTTATGCGTCCAAAATTTAAAATGTAATGAATCCAATAGTAAGATCAGGCGATAATATTAGATTAGGATTTGAGAGAGAGGTATTTGAAATTGAAGATAAGGATGGAGTTATTCTCCGATTTATAATGATGTTAAATGGAGAAAATACTCTAGAAGATCTGATATCAAAATGTGATCTTTCAACAAGAGAGATAATGGATGGGCTTGAAGCGCTTGATAGTATTGGAGTTATTGAGGATTTTGATGCCAGTGTAGAAGGACTAACATTATCTGAATTAGACAGATACAGAGCTAATTTAACTTTTTTTTCTAACTTCAGTGATTTAAAACAAGGGAAATATAGTTACCAATCTAAGTTGAAACAATCAAAAGTAGTAGTTTTAGGATTAGGGGGTGCAAGTCTCACCGCTGCTTCATTAGTCGGTTTAGGTGTTGGCCAAGTAATAGGGGTAGATTATGATACAGTAGAACTAAGTAATTTAAACCGGCAATTTCTTTACACAGAGGACAGTGTAGGAAGTTTCAAATCCCTTGAAACAGAGAAGAGACTTAAACAAATAAATAAAGATATTATAGTAAATGTTCACAACTTAAAGGTAACCTCTCCAGATGATATATTAGATATTATTAGCGGGAGTGATTTGGTTATAAACGGAATAGATTCACCGGGGATTGTTGCAAGTAGGTGGGTAAATGCAGCATGTGTTTATCATAAAGTACCGATTGTTCAAGGCGGAATAAGTAATACAAAAATTATTTGGGAAACTATATTACCCGATTGTGGGTGCTACGATTGTTTTTTAATAAGAAGTTTGAGGGTAGACAAGCACTTTGAACATCAATTGAGGGCTCTGTACGAAACTAGATATGAAGAAACTAACTCTGCAGTAGCACCTCATGTTGCATTACTATCGGGTTTTTTGTCGGCTGAGGTATTAAAATTGCTAACAAATTATACAAAAAAGTATGCTTCCGTCGACAACTCATGTGTACGATACAGCTATAATGGATATCCTAAAATCCGAAAGTTGGTCAAAACTTGATGAATGTCCAACCTGTGGTATTGATGGAAAATGTACGGATCCGATTAGTCTTGAAAGATTGATTGATATTGCAAACAGTGAGGTACATATATGATTTCTGTCAATTTAACATCGAAGGTCTCTGCTAATCACTTGACGGTACAAAAAGACGGAGAGGAGTATACAATTGGTGACCCTGAACAAAGTATTTATATTCGAATTCCCATCGAAGGTGTTCTAACTATAGAACTAATGGATGGGATAAATACACTGGATGAAATATCGGATTTATTAAAAAAGAATCACGATGTTGAGGTAGATATTATTGATTTTGTGGAAACTTTATTAGAGTTAAACCTGATTCATAAATTTAATGATGAAGTCTTGGTTGCTCTTAAGGCAAGTAACAATGAAGGCGGAATTAGAGAAAAGGTTGGTAGATTCTTCTTTAACAAATTTGCAGTTCTCATTTATTTAACTTCTTTTATTGCATCTGTAATTATTTTTACGTACAACCCTGAAATTCTTCCGTCTTATCAAGATTATTTTATTTTTAATGAGTCAGTTGGTTTGAGTTTGCTTATTCTATTTTTAATATCATGGAGTTTAACGATTTTGCATGAATCTGCCCATTATTTTGCAGCAGTATCAATCGGGGTACCAGTCAATTTTAAAATAAGTATAAGATGGTTTTGGATGGTTATTGAAGCCAACATGAACTCTTTGTGGTCGATTGAAAGGAAAAAAAGATATTTACCATTTCTAGCGGGTATGGCATGGGACTCAGTGATTCTTTTGCTTGCACTCGTGTTCCAGTACATCTATCAACAGGATTTAATAATTGTAGGATACATGAGACTGATAGTCCTCATACAAATATATAAGTTTTTATGGCATCTTCTCATTTTCTTCAGAACTGATCTTTATTATGTTTTAATCACTATTACAAATTCTTCGAATCTGTTGGGACAAGCAGTTCTTTATTTGAAAAAAATCTATAGTAAAAGTGCTCGTATAGAATGGAGTAAATTAAAACAGAATGAACAAGCTATCTCAAGAGTATTTTCATTTATTTATTTAGTAGGGATATTTTCGGCAATATTGCTCTTTTCATTCTTTTCTATTCCAGGTTTTTTGATAGCGGTATCTAAAGCTATTACTAATCTAGCAAATAATTCTTGGCAGTCCTTATATTTTTGGGATGGGACAATTGTGATAGTTTTGGCTTTCTTCAATCTGGCTCTATGGATTGTAGGTGCTTACAACCGTTCTAAAGAGTTAAAAAGAGCAACTTGAACTAAAAATACATGAAAGCAGGTGTAAACATTAATACTCATGTCTTAATCTACGACGGGTTTGTAAATTTTGAAATAATGCTAGCAACTTATTTAATGAAAACTCAGGGGGAAATTATAACTGTGGGTTTGAATTCCGAAATGGTCAATTCTTATGAGGGCTTTATTGTTAAACCCCATAAAGATATAAAAGAAATTGATTGTGACGAAGTAGAAATACTGCTTATTCCAGGAGGAGATATTGGCGCAATAGAAGGGAATCATCAGCTAACATCACTTATCAAGAGACTAGACATTAACGGGAAATATATTGGTGCCATTTGCTCAGGAGTTGAACTTGTTAAACAAGCAGGGGTTTTAGAAGGAAAGGGATTTACTGGAAATGGAATAAACAATGACGAAACGTATACAGTTAGTCAGAACATAATAACTGCAAAAGCTAACGGATATGTAGATTTTGCGATCGAGCTAGGCAAAATGTTAAATATTTATTCCGACGAAGATGATTATAATGAAACAATCAGATTTTTTAAATATTTTGAGAATAATTAGTTATATGAAATGAGTTCAATCATTGTTATCTATGTAATGACCACCCTGAACTCTCAACTCAGTTATTAATGGAGTTTCACCATGTACATTTAATTGCAGTGGGTCTGCACGATAGTCGAGGAGAACACTTACTTCTTCGTTTTTATCAAGTTGCCAACAAAGGTATAGCAGACTTATCCCTTCAAATTCGCACAAATTTTGGATTCAGACTGTTGTTTAACATCAATAAAAGTGTCTGTACATCTCCAAGAGCCACGCATTCAAAGATGAATGGTGGCTCTTGGAGAATTTCGTTTCGATAGATACTAATGAGCATAGCGCATTTTAGAGTGTCATTGTTTTGGCAGGCTTCTAGAAAACTTTGTTGTATTGAAAACTGAATCAGTCCTTTTATTTCCATTGAAAATCGGAGATATCGGTGTCAATTATTTAACTGTGCTAAGAGAAATATTGTACTTTCTGATCAAGCCCTATATCCTTTTGGTCTTGTTAATTCATTACGAATGTTGATCTCTTGTTGACTTTTAAGAACCAATACACCGCCCCAGGCATCAGCCTGCATGGCGGTGTATTTGTCCTTTGAGATCCTGTAGACTTGTACTCCGAACCTACTCTTCCCCGGTAGCGACCGGATTCCCCTCATAACTAATCCAGTCGCTCCAACTTCCGGAATACAATTTCACATTCGAGAATCCCGCTTCTTCCAGCGCAATCACGTTAGGGCAGGCCGAGACGCCAGAGCCGCAATACACGATAATCGCACCATCCTTGTCCAGCTTACTGAAACGCTCTTCTAACACCCCAGTATCTGTCCAACGTCCATCCCAATCCAACACATCTTTCCAAAAATAATTCACCGCACCCGGAATATGTCCGGCCTTGGCATCAATCGGTTCCTCCAGACCCGCATAGCGGCGAGCATCACGGGAGTCAATTAGCGCGGCACTACCATTTGTAGAGGCTTGTTGCACATCCTCAACACTTGCCAGCATAGCTGGCTGCACATTCACCTCAAAGGAAGCCGGGATCTGAACGGGCACATCCGTGGTAACCGGGAATTTGGCGTTTTTCCAAGCGGAGAAACCTTCGTCCATGATATACACCTGTTCATGACCGATATAGCGCAGCAGCCACCAAAGACGAGATGAATTCATCCCACCTTGGTCATCATAAGCAACAATACGACTATTGGAGCCGATCCCAGCTTTGGAGAGACGACTTGCGAGAACAGCCGGATCAGGAAGCGGGTGACGTCCTCCGTGCGCAGACACAGGAGAAGACAGATCTTTTTCCAAATCGAGATAGACAGCTCCTGGAATATGTCCAGCTTCATAGGCTTGTCTTCCAGCCTCTGGCTGACCGAGCAAGAATCGGCAATCTGCAATAACTACATCCGGTTCATACATTCTGGCGAGCAGCCAGCGCATGGATACAATATTTTTCATCAAAATACACCGCCTTATGAGAGTGGTAGAGTCGTTTATAACTGAGCATTACGAATGAATACGTTATACCGTGGTAGGTTCAACAGGCCCTTTGCCAGCGATAGGAGCATCGGTGGGAATGGGTTGAGGTTTGGTTTTGCCATATCGAATGAAGATCCATACCCCGAATATAATGACCACCCCGGCAGACATTTGTAAAGCACTGAGGGATTCGCCGAGCAGCATCCAGGCTAGTAATGAAGAGAATACGGGTTCCCCAAGTACGCCCATGGATACCGTCGTGGCATTCATATATTGAAGCAGCCAGTTGAAGAGATAATGTCCAAAGATCGTTGGCACAATGGCGAGCAGCAGGAAAATTCCCCATTCTGACGCAGCGTAACCTCCAAACGGGTGGCCCATGATCAGATTATATACCGCCAGCGTGCAAGCAGCTACGAAGAACACCCAGAAGTTATACGAAAATGCACTAAGTCCCGCTCGCAAAAATTGACCCAGCAGCATATGAACGGCGACTGCGATTGTGCCAAGCAAAGACAGGACATCACCTTGCAGGGCAGTACCTGCCAACTGGAAATCTCCTGCGCCAATGACGATTGATCCAAGCAGGGCGATGCCCATGCCGATGATCATCATGCGGTTAATTTTGGCTTTGAACAGCCATACCGAACCGGCAAGAATCAGTATAGGCTCCAGCGCGAGAATAACTGTGGAACTGGCAACACTGGTGAGCCGTAGCGAACCCATCCAGAGCAGAAAATGAAGGGCCAGCATCACACCGGATGCAAGCAGTAAGCCCCACTGCCGTAAACTCAGCCGCATCATCTCATGTCTGTATTTCCAGACAAAAGGCAACATTAGCAGATTGGTCAGAAATAGACGGTACATGGCAATGACCGCAACATCTGCGGTAGACCAGCGTACAAAGATCGAAGAGAAAGAAATGGCGATAATGCCGACAAAGAATAACAGATAGATGGATCTGCCGGCACGGTTCAAGCTTGTCATGGGTGTAGCTCCTTCTTGAAGTCTGATAGCGTAAATCACTTCATTATACAGGAGAAGACAACCGCAGGAAAGATAAAGAGAAAGAAGAGATAAGTAGATTGTAACCGGGCTTGTAACTATTCTGTCATTCTCCCGATCCATTTTTCTATTAATCTTCTATATAGAGACATGAAACGAGATAATATACCAATAATCGGGAAAAAATGAAAGTAAGGAAGTGGCATGACAGTGAGAGTTCAACAAGAGAGAGCGGGAGAGCGTGGCAGTATTCCGCCTAGCACAAGTCGCACGAAAACACATAAACGAAGAAAAATCCGGTATGGAAGGGTAATCATAGCTCTAATGCTCTTGGTACTGTTCGTTACCGGTATTACATATGTATTCTTTGGCATGACGCATTGGATCAAAAGCGTTGTGGCGCCGCCTCCGATCACTGTAATCGAACAGCCGGCCAAGCTCGGCATGATACAAGTTACTCCTGATGCGAAGGAGGAGCCGGTACGGTTTCAGGGCCAGGTTCGCAAATTGGCATACATAACGTTTGATGATGGACCAACTGAATATACGGAACAACTGCTGGATATATTGAAGCAGCATGAGGCAAAGGCTACCTTTTTTATGATCGGACGTCAGTTGAATCAGCATCCGGAAGCAGTGAAACGACTGTTGAAAGAAGGCAGTTATCCTGGACTTCACAGCATGACGCATAACTATAAAAAGCTGTATAAGAGCGGCAACTCGGCAAACTTTGTGAAAGAGTTCAAGAAAGAGCAGAAGATGGTGCAGGACCTGATTGGTTTTACGCCTCATCTGATTCGTGCACCTTATGGCAGTAGTCCACAGATCGGTGAAAAGTTCAGAGGTGACATTGCGGCGGCCGGATTCAAAATGTGGGACTGGACGACAGATTCACTCGATTGGAATCTTCCCGGTCAGCCGGACAAGATTGTGGCCCGGGTGAGCAAAAGTGTACATCGGGATAAGGAAGTGATTCTGATGCATGAGCGGGAGCAGACGGTGCAGGCTTTACCACGCATTCTGAAGTTACTCGAAGATCGGGGTTACGAGTTCGAAGTATACGATCCGGATGCACACTGGGTAGCCAATTTTAGCGGAGATACCCGCTTGTAATATAACAACAAGATGATGAAAGAGAGGAAGGACTTGGGTGCTAACGAGTAAAAAAGTGGCGCTTGCGGCAGTTAGTGTATTGCTAATTCTGCTGGCGAGTGGTTGTGGAGATCCGCAGGAGCCTGCGGCAAATCAGATAAACCAATTGGTGCTCAGTGGTCAGGAGATCGATCAGAGTTTGAAGATGCTGACCAGTCATGAGCAGGAAGATATGAAGTTATACAAGTCTATTTTAGACAAAGGCAAGAACAAAAACAGTGATCTCGAAGCACTGCTGGATCAGGCAGCAGATCATATCCATGAACGAAGAACATTGATGAAACAGGCGGAAGAGGCCATGAAACAGACCAACGAGAAGACGGTGGCCTTGCGCAGTTCCCTTAAGGAACTATCATTTGAAAAAGAAGAAACGTTGGCACAGGCAGAAAAGGTGCTGGATCAATACGAAGCTAGAGCACGTGCATTGGAAAATTTTGTTGCTTCGTATCAGTTGAGTCTGAGTGCCGATGAGCAGTTGTATGATCTGATGAGAGAAAGTACAGAACCTAATCTGGTTAAGATTAAGCGAGCTATTCGGGTACGGAATAGCGAATATGCGAAGCTTGCTGAATTCCGAAAGCAATTTAACCTCCAGACCAAAGCGTTTAACGGAGCCAATGCCAAACTGGTACAGATGGATCAGGCCAGCTGAGTAGAGGATCTGAGCAACGATTCAGATATTTTGCATGATTGAGCTGCCTGTCTCCCGTGTAAGTACTAGTATACAGCCAAGCCAATGGATGAGAAGCAACATGGACAAGCATCATTGTGTATAAGCTAACGGAGGTGTTCATATGCGAAAAGGAAATACAATGAAAGTCAGTGCATCACTCCTGGTTTTACTTATGGGATTCTCGCTTGTGGCTTGTGGGAACAGTAATCCTGCTGCACAGCCAACAGTGAATAATACGGAAGAACAGTCACCAGCACCAGAGCAACAACCAAATGAAAGTGCTGCAATTGAAGCAGAAGGTATTCTGACTGGATGGGCTGATCCGCATACCGTGGAGATTCGAGTGAATGAGAAGCCGATGTCATTCCAGGTGAGCGAAGATCTGCAGAAGTCTCTGGATGATATCGATGACGAAGATTCCGTTCGTTTCAAATATGTAGAGAAAACGATTGATGCAACAACGAAACAGTTGGTACTTACAGAGATTGCAAAGATTGAATCGAGTGATGACAATAACGGTTCCAATGCAGGCGGTACAGTAACGTCCGATCGTCCGAAGACATCAGAGCTGGAAGTGACGGTAGAAGGAATGACCGAGAAACGTCCAGTGACATTGGCACAAGCGAAAGGTTATTCACTTTATGTGTTTGAACCGATGGCTTTTGACGCCGAAGACCATGAATTAACAATGAAGATTGATCCGGATTATGAGGTAGAGATTGAGAAGCTGCCGGCGAATTACAATCTGGATGCGCTGAAGATGGATGCCAAGGAAGAGTTGTCCGAGACCGGAGAAGTGAAGCAGTTAACGGCTGAACAACTCAGCAACGGCCCGATGAAGGATGCAAGATTATACATGATGTCCCAGAATGATAAGAAAACAGAGTACTTTATTGTCAAAGAACTGGACGGCAATGGTTTCATTTTCCATATCCAAGCACCTATTGGTGAACCTTCGGAAGGTTTCCTGCCCATGGCATATGCATCCCTCAATTCCATTATGAATGAGTAGAAAAGGGATGAGCCTCAAGGCTGAGCCAAACGATGTAGTAAATTAAAAAGATTCCCTAAACAGCGTGTTTCCTTGAGAGAGGAGATGCGCTGTTTTATTAACGTTACTACAATATAGATAGGATGTACCGTGCCGTGCCACGCCGTACATAGACAAATAGCCGGAAGGAGCGATGCAGCTGCATAGGTTCCTCCCGGCTTCTTGGCCGTGCTTCTATTCAGTTTGCAGGATCGAACCCATGCCCTGATCCGTTAATCAGGTTAGTATAGTCGATTCCTTGCGCCCTCTGAGTTCTTGATAACGGGCGATTACATTCTGATGAACGGGATGTTCGTCGGGAATTCCCATGCGTTCACGGATGAAGGCGGAGACGCCATCTTCGCGAATCATGTGTTGTAGCTTCATGGCTTCCTCGTCGCGTTTGTCATTAAACAGCATTGCGGCCGCCATAGCAGAAGTTAAATGAGGAATTTCAATTCCGAATTCACTGGCCTGCATCGCTGGGCGAACAAGCCGATCATGAGGCGAAAGCTTGCGAAGGGGGGAACGTCCGACCCGGGTGACCTGATCCGTCAGGTTGGGATTGGCGAAGCGTTCCAGTATGGTATCGATATATTTGTTATGCTTCTGAGCGTTGAATCCGTGCTTCTGGATAAGCATCTGACCGGTCTCTTCCATAACATGACGCACTTTGGCCCGCAGGGTGGAATTACTCATCACCTGTCGGATCGTCTTGAATCCTTCGAGATAGCCGAAGTATGCGGCGACACAATGGCCTGTATTGACCGTAAACATTTTACGCTCGATATAAGGTTCAAGCGAATCCACATAGTGGACGCCATCTATTTTCTTAAATCCATCCAGAAGTGCTGGACGATGAACGACCCATTCGTAAAAAGGTTCAACAGTGACCTGCAGCGGGTCTTTGTGGTTTTGAGCCGGAACAATCCGGTCCACAGCTGCATTGGGGAAAGAAACATAACGTTCGGCTTTTTTGCGAGTTTGTTCATCCAGGAATGGATAAATGCGTTTCTTCAGCCTGGTGCTACCACCGATGGCATTTTCGCAAGCGATAATATGCAGCGGAGCCTGATTATTGTTTTTCATGCGAAGTTGAATGCCTTTGGCGATCGGCTCAGCGATATCTCCGAGTGCAGATACACCCACGGCGGTTGTGATCAGATCGGCTGAAGCGATCTCTTCCGCAACACGATTCTGTTCATTCACATTGATGGCAGTCACATTGTTGACAATCGTTGTATCCTGATCCCTATTTGCCAAGGTAATCGGATATTCCTGTCTCTGTTGAAGCATAGAGATTTTCTTCGGGTTACGTGCGACAAAGCAGACTTCGTAGTCGGAAGCGGACAACATATGACCGATAAAACCGCGGCCTATATTGCCCGCACCAAAATGTACAGCTTTCATGTGTGAACTCCCCCTTTAAGGATTAAATCGCGAAATTCGTGCAGACCTTAGACGGTAGTGACGAGTGGCTTCGAAATCAAATCGTTAAATGCAAGGTCGGTCAAGCAAGACAGCCGTTGGTGAGGCATATCGAATTCCAGTGTTCCTGTGATGGTATTCGAGATGACTACGCAGTGCATACCAGCCGCAGCAGCTGCACGCGTGCCGTTAGGTGAATCCTCAATCGCTACGGCTTCGTCTGCAGTTACTCCAAGGGCTTCAAGCGCTTGATTGTAAAGTTCCGGGTCAGGCTTCACATTTGCAACATCATCTGCGGTACGGATGACTTCAAAATAATCTTTCAGTTTCAGTTGTTCCAGATGCTGTTCAACCCACTCCCGTTTGGAGCTGGATGCTACAGCCAGTTTTAGTCCGGCTTTGCGTGCTTCATCAAGGTAATTCTGAATACCAGGACGCACCTTTTCTTTGTTCATCAATGCAGCGTGCTGCAACTGAACGGATTCCCTGAACGCTTCCCGATCGATCGGAAGATTCAAATCTGTGATGAGGTACTCATACGGATTAAATGTTTTCAGACTGGTACCGATGCATTGTGAATACATCTCCAGGGTTAAATCTACGCCGTGTTCCTTGTAAGCATCACGAAAAGCAATATACCATGCTGTCTCTGTATCAATAATCGTTCCGTCGAAATCAAACACCAGTGCCTTAATCATAAATTTGTTCCTCCTGTTTCAGAATTAGTTTGGGGATAAAACGAAAAATGAAATTTTTCTGCAAATTCATTCCCTGTATTCATTAAACTGCGGGATATTAGTTGACGCAACAAACCGAAAATGAATATTAATTTGGGAAAAAATATGCGTTTGAAGCTAATAAAACCGTAACATAGGACAAACCGAAGGGTCAAGCGCGTCATGATTGTTTACATTGAAAATTTTCACATGTATGATTTGTTTTCAGAAAATGATGAACGTTGCAAACCGTTAACCCTTTTGCATGTAAGCGGTGTACTGAATAAACTGTTTTTACAGCTCAAAAAAATAAAACTTTTTTTATGAAAATTGGATAGTCTGGCCGTTCAACAGCTTTCGACACTTTTATAATAGAAGAAATGGAGCTGAATTTATTGGATTTTATTAGCTTTACGCCAGATCAGGCCCTGTGGGAGAATGGAAGAAAGATTCTGAAAGTATATGGAGTAAGGGAGGAAGACAAGCATGTTGCAAAAGGACCGTTTCAATGGCTGCTTCATCGGGCTTGCAGCGGGTGATGCGTTGGGAACTACCGTGGAATTCAGCAGCCCGGGCACATTTGAACCCGTAACGGATATCGTGGGTGGAGGTGTATTTGGGCTGGAGGCAGGGCAGTGGACAGATGATACATCCATGGCTCTGTGTCTGGCAGAAAGTTTGGTACGTAAAGCAGACTTTGATCCTGCGGATCAGATGCGCAGATACACCAATTGGTACAAGGTCGGGTATATGAGCAGCACAGGCGATTGCTTTGATATCGGCGGGGCCACGCGAAGTGCCTTGGAGAGGTTTGAGATAACTGGAGAAGCCTACAGCGGATCAACTGACCCGATGACGGCGGGCAATGGCTCTATCATGAGGCTTGCACCTGTCGCGATGGCTTATGCTAATCAACCAAACGCGGCGGTTCGTTATGCCGGGCTGAGCTCCCGGACAACACATGCTGCAACGGAAAGTGTGGAAGCATGTGAAGTGCTGGCAGCCATAATTGTTGCCGGTCTGCGCGGAGCGAACAAGAGCGTCATGCTGATGCCGGAGACATGCAGACAGTGGAGGGAAGAACCTACTTTTTCGCCTGCAATTGAAGAGGTTGTGATGGGTTCTTATCAGAGCAAAGAACCTCCCGAAATTAAGGGCAGCGGCTATGTGGTTCGTTCACTTGAAGCAGCACTATGGGCGTTTCATAAGTCATCAAGCTTTGAAGAAGGCGCGTTGTTAGCTGTTAATCTGGGTGATGATGCGGACACTACAGGTGCGGTGTATGGGCAGATCGCAGGTGCTTATTATGGATTGAGTGGTATTCCGGCACACTGGCGGGACAAGCTGGCTATGCGTGAAACGTTTGAACAACTAACAGATGCCTTGTGGTTGAAGGCGACAGAAAATCGTTGATTAAGAGACAGGAGAAGAGAACATCTATGAGCACGACTGGACACACAGTACAACCAGAGGTTTCACCGTCAGGTAAACGAGGGGCGTTTCCATTATCCCTGTTATGCCTGACGATAGGGGCTTTTGCGATTGGTATGACTGAATTTATTATTATGGGCCTGCTACCCAATGTGGCAACAGACCTGAATGTGAGTATTCCGCAGGCTGGACAACTCATTACGGGATATGCGCTTGGTGTAGCGGTAGGTGCGCCGATATTGACCGTATTTACACACAAGATTCCGCAGAAAAAACTGCTGGTACTGCTGATGTGCATTTTCATTATCGGAAACGCATTGTCCGTTATTGCTCCCACCTATGGGTTGTTAATCTCAGCACGGATCTTAACGGCATTTGCTCATGGTACGTTCCTTGGTGTAGGTTCAATTATGGCGACGCGGCTTGTTGCGCCCGAGAGAAGGGCAGGAGCGGTATCGGTTGTTCTCGCGGGGCTAACGATTGCCAACATTATTGGCGTTCCGTTTGGTACGTTTATCGGGCAACAGCTTGGATGGCGGTCATCTTTCGGGGCGATTACGATCTTGGGCATCATTTCGTTGATTGGTATCATTCGTTTCATTCCCGTCCTCCCGCAAGGAGCACCAGCGAACCTCGGACAGCAATTTCGAAATCTGGTTCGTCCACAAGTGTTGCTGGTTCTGCTTATTGGGGCGTTGGGGTGCGGAAGTTTGTTTACAGTCTTCACCTATATTACGCCGATGCTTGTGGATATTAGCGGCTTTGCGGAGCAAAGTGTGACCTGGATTCTGGTGTTGTTTGGCTTCGGTGTAACCTTGGGCAATTTGGTTGGCGGCCGTCTGGCAGACTGGAAGCTGATGCCTTCGTTAATCGTCAACTTTGGTATCCTTGCTGTTCTTCTGGCAGTGCTCACGCTGACGCTGGAGAATCCGTATCTGGCAGTGCTCACGATATTTTTCTGGGGGGTTGCCGCTTTTGGTATTATGCCGGGACTTCAGATTCGGATTATGAATATGACTCGTGAAGCACCGCTACTTGCGACAACCTCAAGTCATTCGGCATTTAACCTGGGAAATGCCGCTGGTGCCTATATGGGTGGGTATGCAATTACACATACGGGACTTATCTCAGTGCCTTTGTATGCCGCAGTTATTGCCGGATTAGGTTTGCTAGGACTGCTCTTCAGTCTGTTCATGGAGCGTAAACATCATGGGCCAGAGGTTGCCCAGGTTGCAGAGGCAGCGTCGGCAAGCTGAATATGGAATCGTTTCGCCTCAATTCTTCCGTTGAACACGGAGAGTTGAGGCTTTTTTATATCATGATGAGATCCAGAGTAGGGGAGCGAATAGACGGTCTGGCGGGGTGGAGAAGTATACTTTTTAAACTATAAGATATAGTTATTTAAGTTTTTTGATGATGTACAGGCCTTGTGAGGTGATATAATAAAGATGTAATTGGAATTGATTGTAAATTATGGATCGCAGATGTTTACTTCCTTATTGGGAAAGGTGAAGGATAGCGGTCCGTATTCATGCGTGGAAAGGAGGAACTTCGTTTTTAAATGTAAGGGCTTTCAATTGGGGTTTGTGTATCTGAAAGACCTGTTATGAGGTTCGTACACGGTTTAAAATCATATTCCAAAGGAGATTGATATTAATGAAAAAACGTCTGTCCAAAATTCTGAGTCTCTCCATCACAGCAGCACTTCTTGTACCAACGATCGCGTCTGCAACCGATATGCAGGAAACTGCAGCTCCAACCCCCATCCAGGCGGTTGTAGATCAGGGAGCGACCGGCACCATGGATAATACCGGGCAAAATGCGCTGGCTAACACTCCGGTGGTGCCGGCACCACCGGGTTATGATGGCTATCGAAACAATATTCCGCACGGAAATACCAATCTGATATCCTATTACTCCACAACGGTAGGCAATACACGGAAAGCCACCGTGTATACACCGCCAGGATATTCTCCGAATAAAAAGTATAACGTCTTGTATCTCCTGCACGGCATCGGCGGGGATGAGCATGAGTGGGTTAATGCAATGAAACCCAAGAACATTTTGGACAACCTGTATTCGGAAGGCAAGCTGTCCCAGATGATCGTTGTCATGCCGAATGGCCGTGCCATGAAGGACGACCGTCCAGTCGGTGACATTTTTGCTCCGGACAAAGTGGCTGCGTTTGAACGGTTTGAGCAAGACCTGCTCAAGGATCTGATTCCTCATATCGAGGCCAATTATCCGGTATACAAAGACAAGAATAGCCGTGCGTTGGCCGGTCTGTCCATGGGTGGTGGGCAGTCGCTTAACTTCGGATTGAAAAATCTGAATACCTTCGCTTGGGTAGGGGCCTTCTCGGCTGCACCGAATACGCAATCTGTATCACAGCTGGTTTCCAACCCGGGACAAGTAGCCAGCCAACTCAAATTGTTGTGGATCTCCTGTGGATCAAGTGACGGTCTGTTATGGGTCAGCCAGAACTTCAAAAACGGCTTGAGCAGCATGAATATTCCGCATACCTTTTATCTGGATGTAGGTGGACACGAACCATCTGTCTGGAACAGCGGCCTGTATCAGTTCTCACAACGAATCTTCAAATAATTTAATTTGAATTAGCTTCTTGAAGCAATCGACAGGAGAAACAGGAATTCATATCGATATGTAGCCTCAGTTCTGTTCTGCACAGGGCTGGGGCTTTATGTTGGTTAGTGTGCGAATATGACATGATGAATGAGAGAGAATATGTTAGCATGAAGGAAGCAGATCCACATGGAGCGGGTAGTTAATTACATAGGTAGATACATGAAGGAGAGAAATAGGATGTTCTATTACAAAGGTGCATTCCGGGAAACGGACAATGTGATTTATTTCAAAAGCGATGTTTCATTAGCCCAGAATGATGTTGTCCTATTTGGTGAAAAGAAGTATTTTATCGAAAGTGTGGAAAAAGAATTTCTCCTGCTTCAGCGGGTGGGCTCCATAGTTTCTGTGAGTCTGTGAAATCTTCGCAAGATCATCCCCTTTTTCAAGTGTACGTGCACTTCTGGGCCACTGCCTACATACAATAGATCGACCCTGTTCCCACATGTGCTCAGGCCAGATCGTTGTAAAACTGCAGGAGGTGTCATCTGTGCCCGGATTGTTTACCGCAATTGCTCTATTCATTAAAGAGTTAACGTTACTCGTCTCGTATGTCAAAAATAATGCGTTCCCCCAGCCACTGGCTGAGGGTGATGAAGCCAAACATTTACGCCTTATGGCTGAAGGCAATGCTCACTCTCGCAATCTGCTCATTGAACACAATCTGCGCCTCGTCGCGCATATCGTCAAGAAGTTCGACAATACGGGTGAAGATCAGGAAGACCTGATTTCCATCGGAACGATTGGTTTGATCAAAGCGATCGAAAGTTTTCAACAAGGCAAAGGCACAAAGCTTGCCACATTTGCGGCGAGATGTATTGAAAACGAGATACTTATGCATCTGCGTTCCCTGAAGAAAACACGCAAAGATGTATCCCTGCACGACCCCATTGGTACGGACAAAGAAGGCAATGAAATTACATTAATCGATATCCTTGGCACAGAAGCTGATGATGTTGTAGATCGAGTACAGCTCAAGATTGAAAAAAGCAAAATTTATCGCAATCTAGATATCCTTGATGACCGGGAGAAGGAAGTTGTAATTGGTCGATTTGGCCTGGAAGCAGGCGGGGAGGAACGAACTCAACGCGAAATTGCGAAGGAACTGGGCATCTCACGTTCTTATGTATCAAGGATTGAGAAGCGAGCGTTAATGAAGCTGTACCACGAGTTTTATAAGCAAAAGTAGTTGTTGGATAGACCAGAGGGCGCCTTTATCGGGAGCCCTTTTTACTGTGAAGATACTTAAATTGGATCTAAATAGTATTAATTATTTGGGGTTATGACCTAAATAAAGGAATTTCCATTCCCGTTGAAGAATATCTTGTACACAGACCAATTTAATATATAAGGAGTACATCATAATGAAGCAACTGTTTCAAAAGATTCCACTGTGGTATTTGTTAATCTGTATCATTGGGATGATTATGATCGTTTATAACATGTTCCAATCGTATTCAAGTATTCTTAACTATATTGCGCTATCGATGATTAGTGTTGCTAATGCTATTCGAATTTGGAAAAACGAACGTTCATTAGCGATTACTTTTTTAGTTGTTGCCGCTCTATGCTTGGCTTTTATTTTAAAATACTTCTATAGATATGTATAATCAGCATAACGTGGCATGAGAATAACAAAGGAATGTACATAGGCTGATGATAGTATGGATCGGATGCAACTTTAAGATTAATAAAAGCCAAGGGCATGAAATAGGAGCATATGAAGTGGTCACCTCTTACAAAGGTGGCCTCTTTGCTGTGCAAAAAAATATATAAAAGAGGATATGTATTCTGGGCAGATTATTTTATATGATGAGTAATAATATTTTGCATCGCAGAGAGCATTTGCAGAAAGAGAGTGGTGGTTGATCATGTAGCAAGAAACGTTAACAAGGGGATTAAAGAACCGACATGTGCAGTTGTTGGCGATCGGAGGTGCGATCGGTACAGGTCTGTTTCTTGGAGCAGGCAAAACGATCCAACTGACAGGGCCGTCCATCTTGCTGGCCTACATCATTACGGGGGTTGTATTATTCCTGATCATGCGTGCATTGGGGAGCTGCTGTTAAGCAACTTGCAGTATCATTCCTTTGTCGATGCTTCTAAGTGTTACATCTTTGCCTCCAGTGTCCATTCACGTTTCAACGGTTGACCTGAATTGGTTCTGTATTATCCTTCTACGTCTGCTTCATGATACGAGGCACGCCAACGTTTTCCACAAGAACGGTTACGCTCTGAACTAATTTATTTGACATCTAAACGCTTTTGGGAATTTCATTTGGATCCTAAATATTCCATTTTATTTAAAAGCATCGGTGTATGTTACCGGCTAAGCATTGAAGCCTAACATAATCATATTAACCCTAATATTACCATATAGAACTAGTGTATATCTGGTGTTAGAATGAGGATTATATTTATTTTTAATTTTGTTAAAATGTTGGTTCTAATCAAATAAATGGGAATACCCCTTTAAAGGAGTGAATTCGTGAATAAAAAAGAGCTTCCTATACAATATCCATTAGTATCTAATTACCCACAGCATGCCTATTATTTTTCGATAATATCAAATAATGAGAATTGTTTTCCGTGGATTTATAGTAATTATTTAAATATGTGTTTGATGCAATCTGGGGAAGATTGTTTTTTAGACTATTATGCACAATCCCCTGAACATCATTTTCACCCTTGCTTTACACATACTCAACGGATGTTAAGATCGACGGTATTGAAATTCATGCCAAATATAGTTGAATTCTTAAAAGAACAAATCCAACAAGACAATTACATATGGCTTCATGTAAATGAATATTACATTCCAGGTTCGCCAGCGTATCAAAAGTTCTCATTTCCACATGCCATATTTATATATGGATTTGATGATCATGAGAGACGATTTAATATTTCTGGTTTTTTAGAAAACAGAAAGTATACAACTGCCTTCGTTTCGTATTCAGATCTAGATAAGTCATTTCATGATTTTGGAAAAAAACATATTGATAATGATGTTACTCAACATGTTAACTATATGCACTTGCTAAAATTACATCCGAAACATCATCAAGGATTGCCATATCTATTTGATATGAAATTTGTTGCAGAACAAATCAAAGATTATTATGAATCAAAAAATCTATCCTTAAATTATCAATCTTTTTATAGTCATAAATCATATTCAGAGTGGACTTACGGAATAGACATTTTACCTAAGTTAACAGAATATTATTCTTCACACTTGGAGCACAGCGCTCAGTTCGATGTGAGACCACTGTACACGCTATATGATTATAAAAAACTCATGGTATCAAGAATTAAATATATAGAAGAAAACAAACTTTATGATCTTAACCCTGTGTTCTTGGAGGGATTCATTAAGATTAGGGATAAAAGTAAGAATATACTCAATCTATATATAAAATATGCATTAACACAAGATAAGCAAGTCCCTCCTAAATTGATAAGTCTCTTTAATGAATTGTATCTTAATGAACAATTGCTTCTAGAACAATTGCTTAATGATTTCTCTAAGAACTCTCTATTGTGAAATTACTTGACCTTTATAAGCTATTCAAATGATTAGCGTGTTTTTGTATCAGCGATATGTTGAAGATATCTCTGTATGGTCCGAATGTTTAACGTCCAATCTTTAATTGGTCATAGCTCTGTTAAGTAGCGAATAAAAAAGTGTTCTATTAAACGGCGACTTTTTCCCGGAATTTAATCGGGGAAAGTCGCTGAGTTTGTCTTGAAAACGTTCCTCGTTATAAAACGAAATATAATTCATAATTTGGATCCTTGCTTGCTCCATATGTTGAGGTTTTTCCGATTAGTACTCCTCGGTTTTTAAATGGTAAAAGAACGATTCAATAAAAGTGTTGTAGAATCAATTTTCACGCCGCATCCTTCACATGTTTCAAGTCATTCTGTTCGGAAAGTGTTCCGAAGACACAATCTCATTGTTATCATGATACGGACGAAGTCGGGGAATCCTTAGAAGCTTGCTTCCATATCCGCTCGCGCACTGTTCGCTTCTCTCTACAGGCAGTGTTCTTAGCTCGCTTAATCTACAGTGAGATTTCAGTAATTCTACACAGTCATACTACGCGGCCCACGTGCATATTTCTCGTATGAACCGGCACCGGGCTTATAAATCCGGCTTCCCTCCCCGTGCTAGTTCGGATTGAGCTTTTTTTAGATATTCTACCTGTCCTTTTAGATAGGCATTTTCTTCTTCGGCACTGCTAAAATTTTTCTTTGTCCAAGCGTCCCGGGTAACCCTTAAAACACACACTCCGTTTTAGCTTTTGCGTCCCCATGAGATATCTGGCTGGCATTTTTAAACTTCCCTATGATCCGGCTTTATGCCTAACCTTCCTCACTCGCAGAAGAACAGCCTCTTTCTTCGTTTCTTCAATGTATCGATTAGAAGCCTATCTTTTCTTTGCAAGCATAGCAAATATATCCTCCATTTTTCAGTATTTAGATCATTCCAACATGCTTTTTTCATTCCCTACCTTGAGGCGGTGAGACCAACACCGTTCAATTTCACAAATCTTTTGTTTATCGTAGGGCACTGCTGCAATGGGAGGCGATGTGTACTGAGCTGGTCCGCCGCAGTGTGGTTGCAAGCCAGATCAAGGTCGCGCCCGAAAAGGCAGGGTCATGACTGGCATTGGGATTATGATCGTTGGAACTGTACTTGTGATTCGGGCTCTTATTTTGTCGGACGGCGGGATTATACTCATCCTTCTCTCACAAATAACTTAAGATTATAAAAGCCAAGAGCATGAAATACGGGTGTATCAAGTGGTCGCCTCTTACAAAGGTGGCCTCTTTGCTGTGCAAAAAAATATATAAAAGAGGGATATGTATTCTGGGCAGATTATTATATGATGAGTAATAATATTTTGCATCGTAGAGAGCATGTACAGAAAGAGAGTGGTGGTTGATCATGCAGCAAGAAACGTTAACAAGGGGATTAAAGAACAGGCATGTGCAGTTGATGGCGATCGGAGGTGCGATCGGTACAGGTCTGTTTCTCGGAGCAGGCAAAACGATTCAGCTAACTGGGCCATCTATCTTGCTGGCCTATATTATTACGGGTGTTGTATTGTTCCTGATCATGCGTGCATTGGGGGAGCTGCTGTTAAGCAACTTGCAGTATCATTCTTTTGTCGATTTTGTGCGTGATTACCTGGGAAATATGGCGGCATTTATTACAGGCTGGACCTATTGGTTCTGCTGGATCTCCATTGCCATGGCTGATATTACGGCAGTTGGATTGTATACACAGTTTTGGTTTCCAAATGTACCTCAATGGATGCCAGGGTTAATTGCGCTGGTCATTTTACTAATCATGAACTTGGCAACGGTCAAGTTGTTTGGGGAGATGGAATTCTGGTTCGCCCTGATTAAAGTCGTGGCTATTCTGGCACTCATTATTGTTGGTTTATATATGATCTTCAAAGGTTTTACGACGGATCAGGGTCCAGCAAGCTTCACCAATCTGTGGAGTCATGGGGGATGGTTTCCGAATGGACTGCATGGGTTCATCATATCGTTCCAGATGGTGGTGTTCGCCTTTGTAGGCATGGAACTGGTGGGACTCACAGCGGGGGAAACGGAGAACCCGGAGAAGGTTATTCCGAGAGCCATTAACCAGATTCCGATCCGGGTACTGCTCTTCTATGTTGGCGCACTGCTGATTATTATGAGTATTTATCCGTGGAACGCCATTGTGCCTACTGAAAGTCCGTTTGTACAAGTGTTTGCCGCTGTGGGTATTGCAGCCGCAGCCGGCATTGTGAACTTCGTGGTACTGACGTCCGCAGCGTCAGCGTGTAACAGTGCCATATTCAGTACAAGCCGTATGGTGTTCTCCATGGCAAAGGATCACAACGCACCCGAGTCATTTGCACGACTGAATAACAGGAAGGTTCCTTCCAACGCGCTGTTTTTCTCCACAATTGTTATTTTGATCGCGATTGTGCTGAACTATATCATGCCAGAAGGTGTATTTACGCTGATCACGAGCGTGTCGACCGTGTGTTTTATCTTTGTATGGGGCATCATGGTAATCTGTCATCTCAGATACCGCCGTACTCAGCCGGAACTGGCGAGTCGCAGCCGCTTCAAACTGCCACTATATCCGTTTTCGAACTACTTGATCCTGGCGTTTCTGGCATTTGTGTTGGTGGTATTGGCATTGGCCGAAGATACGCGTGTGGCACTGTTTGTCACGCCAGTGTGGTTTATTCTTGTTGCGGGGATCTACCTTTTTAAAAAGAAAAATTTGAGTAATAACAGACAGTAGCCTTACCATCGTTGCCAAATAGCCGCCCAATGATATTGGGCGGTTATTCGTATTTATATTCGTGTAGCCTCTTTGCCTTCACGAATGCCTGCGTAGATTGCACCACAGATATCGGTGGTATACTGGCCCGACATCCCTTCAAGTGCCGTGTTGGTGAATGCTACAACACTGAGTTCTTCTTTTGGATCAACAAACCAGGAATGACCGTAAGTTCCACCCATCCGCCACGTACCCGGGGATTCCGGTGTACCGGCTGCGACAGGATCTTTAAGTACGGTAAAACCAAGGCCAAACCCTCTGCCTGGCCAGTATGGCATCACGAGATCCCCGATTTGATTGGTGGACATCTCAGCCGCAACGGCTTCTGTAAGAAGAGGCTATCCTCCTTGTCGCAATGCTTCAAGTAAAGTAAGAAAATCTCCGGTACTTCCAACCATACCCGCTCCGCCCGACAAGTAAGCAGAAGTACGATTCGCACGATTGGGTGACAGTCGGAAGCCAGCAGTACCCTCAATAAAAGGAATCAGCTCCAACTCCTGATGAAGAAGACGCGGTTCTTCAGAACCATTAGCATATGCGGCTGTTAATCGTTCCGAATCCACCGCAACAAAGTCAGTGTCGGTCATGTGGAGTGGATGAGTAACCAGCGTTTGGACAGCTTCTCGTAGTGACATCCCAGTTACCTTTTCGATAACGGCACCAAGTACATCTGTCGCAATGGAATATCTCCACATGTTGCCTGGCTCATACAGAAGAGGAGCAGAAGCCAGCCTCTGCAGATTCTCCTCCAGACTAATTTCAGACCAATCCATTCCATCCGATACTCCTGCGAGCTCATAGGTTCCCTGATCTTCTTGGAAGAAACGGTATGTCAAGCCTGCGGTGTGTGTCATCAACTGATGTACTGATATTAAAGCGTCCTGACCATTAGCAAGTTTGGGCCGGAATGCAGGAAGCCAGCGTGTCACCGGATCATGCACACTCAGCTTTCCTTGTGAGATTAATGCCAGAGCTGCTGTCGAGACAATAGGTTTGGTTACGGAAGCAAGTCGAAACAGAGCGTTTTCCGACATGCTGCGCTTTTGCTCCCTGTCCGCGAAACCAGCAGCCCGGCTGTATATCAGTTCCCCTCTTAAAGCAACTTGTACAACTGTTCCTACGATTCTTTTTTCGCTTAGAGCGCGGTCAATGGCTTCATCCACATAATTATGCAATGTCGTCATGTCTTTTTTACTCATACATATCTTCCTCTCACCAACTGATGTATTTGATTTCTCGTGATAACTGTGTTTATTATATAAATGATTGATCTTGTATTACATGGTTTGTTAAAGGCATTATAATGAATTGGCGAATATACTTAAGGTAATTTCTGAATATATCTTATGTATTTAAAGGAGTGGATCACATGGACGAAATAGATCAGCATATTCTGTATCACTTGGAGAATCAGGCGAGATTATCCATGACCGAACTCGGCAAACTGGTGGGATTATCTCAGCCCGCTGTTACTGAACGAGTCAAACGAATGGAAGAAAAGGGAATCATCGAGGAATATCGAACCGTAATCTCCCCATCCAAATTGGGCAAGCAGAGCACAGCCTATGTTCTTTTTCGTACGCGGGATTGTTATCCTTTCCTGGATTTCTGTCGTGCGTCACCTGAAGTTGTGGAATGTTATCGGATAAGCGGAGAGTACAATTACTTGCTGAAAATTCTCACAGATACCATTCAGGGTCTCGAGGAGTTTCAGAACAAGTGTGATCCGTACGGTACTTACATGACTTTAATCACCATGTCTTCTCCAATTGCACATAAGAATCTAGTGGAAGGACCAAATCTGTTGGCACAGGCAGAATAAGATTCTGGTCTTTAAAATGAAAAACAGAAGAGGAGTCCACATCAAGTGAACTCCTCTTTCCTCCTGCATGTAACTCATGCAAAATGCCTTCCTGTTAATTTGCTCTGGTAAATCCATATTTATAAGCACGCATAGCTACAAGCAACGCAGGAATGAGCAAGATAAACAGCGCCCCAGAAAGGTATCCTGCTCCAAATAGCTCAAGAAGGATGCCCCCGATGATGCCTCCTCCGCCAATCGCCAGATTCCATGCTGTAACCAGCATCGATTGGGCGACATCTGTACTTTTGCCTCCGGCTTGAGCAATGGCAGTTTGTAGTAGCGTGGCAGCCCCACCAAACGTAATTCCCCAGATCATGATGCCAAGGATAATAATCATAGGTTGATGAGTACCGATTCCCATCACGACAGACGCGAGAGCGAATGTTGCCAAGCTAATGATTACTAATCTCCTCAAAAATCGGTCAATGAGCATTCCGGTTAACCAAATTCCAACAATGGAAGTAATACCGAAAATGAGCAAAATCAAGTCTACTCTGTTAGCAAATACGGTCTGGGCTAGGTAGGGAGAAATATAGGTGTAAAGGATATTATGGGCAAGCATCCAGGCCAGAACAACAAACAGAATAGGCCTAACTCCCGGAATTAAAAACACCTTATGCAGCGGAAGACGTTCACCAGCTGGCTCTCCGGCAAAATCCGGCATTTTCCAGAGAACCCATACGATTAAAGCTACGGTTAGAAGAGATACCATCCCGAAGATGAGGCGCCAGCCGACATAAGAACTGAGAAAACTACCGATTGGGACACCCAGGGCTAATGCTACCGGAGTACCGACCATAGCCACAGCCATGGCTTTACCTTTTAACGAATCCGGAACCATCCGACGAGCATAACCTGCTGTCATTCCCCATAACACACCCGCAGAGACTCCCGCCATGAAACGAGCAGCAAGTGTAAGGATATAATCTGACGATAAGGCGGTAACGGTGTTAAAGACAAGAAAACCACTAATGCATACTAACAGTAGAGGTCGGCGTCTCCATCCGCGTGTAGCAGCAGTCAATGGAATGGCAGCAACAAGTGATCCAATGGCATAAAGAGTCACCAACTGTCCTGTGAGGGCTTCTGTGATCCCCAAGTCTTTTGCGATTTGCGGTAGCAGTCCCGCAGGCAGGCTTTCAGTGAGGATGCAAATAAATCCCGCCATGGCTAATGCAAGAAGCCCAGCCCACGGAAGGCGTTTTGAAGATATGGAAGGAATCTCCCCTTGGTTTGGGAGGGATATGTGAGCGGTCATGAATAAAACCTCATTTCTTATATTTTAATCCTATTCAGAACTATGCATATAAGCTTATCTAAAAAAATCAAACTTTTGCATACAGGATTAAAGGTGAGAAGGAGGTTTTAACATGATTTTTAATTTAATTTGTGAGTTTATCCGTTAATTTAGTATGTTCTAAAGTGAACTGAAAAAAAGAGCAGGGAGAATGTCTTCTCCTGCTCATTGGCTCAAGTCATTACTTGATTGGATTAGCTTTCATTTCCTGTCCCATTTTCTCAATGCCATCCAGAATTTGATATCCATAACCCCAGAACTGGCTGAAATCTGTGATATAGATCTGTTTGTTTTTGATTGCGTTCATACTTTGCAGGGCAGGGTTGGCATACAGATTTTGAATCAGTTTATCGATATCCGGTGAACCGGCATACGCGGACAAGAGCAGGTAGTCCGGGTTCGCTGTGATCAGTTGCTCTACACTAACTTCACCTTGCACACCATCAAACGTATTTTTCAGCTTCAACAGGCCAAGTGCATCAAGCTGATACGTATCGTTCTGCATGCTGCTTACCGTAATGGTGTCTTCCGTAGCGGGTACGATATAGGCAAAAGTATGTTTAGGCTGATCGGCTACACTTGCCTTAATGGCTGCAACACGAGTCTTCAGATTTTCCGTGAATGTTGTGGCATTTTCTTGAACATCGAAGATCTTCCCAAGTTGTGCAATATCACTATACAGGCTATCGAGTGAACCTTTGTGGTTGGTTGTTTGCAGGAACGTGTGGATATTCATGTCATTCAATCCATCGACGGTACCCACGCCCCAGTCTGCATCAGCGAATAGGTCGCCCCGTCCGAGTACCAGATCCGGGCTTGCGCCTACAACCAGCTCTTTACCGACATAATCCTTGGACAATACCGGAATTTTGGCGAAATCATCAGCCACATCGGGTGTAACGGAACCATAAAGAGCAGCAACACCGACCATTTTATCGGTCAGACCCAATTTGATGAGCATCTCAGCCGCAGATTGGGTATTCGCAACAACACGTTCAGGTGCTTTATCGAATACTTGCACTTTGGGTTTCCACTCGCCGCCCTCACCCGAGATCGTGAAATTCTCAATGGTGAGCGGGTACGTCGTTTTATTTGTATTCTCAGCAGGAGCTGAAGTTTCTGTCGTGTTAGTTGTTGAAGTTGTTTCTTCGGCAGGGGAAGAAGTTGAAGTATTCGAACAGGCTGCAAGCAGCAGTAACAGGAGACTTAGAGCAGCGAAGCCAATAGTTCTGGATGTGAATTTCATTAAATAATGAACCCCTTTTCTATGTGTTTTAAATTGACAAAGATAATCATTCTCAATTATAATCCGAGAAAACACATTGTAAATAGCTAAATTTAATTTGTTCTACATTTTACGCGAATTGATGGGGGAAGAGATGGCACAGACGGTTCAGGTTCAGACACAGCGTATGGGGAAAAGAGAGTCTCTGATTCATAGTAAATCCGGGTTTGCTTTACTGATTGCAGCTTTAATCATGATTACGCTTATATCCGTAGGTATTGCAGTTTCCATTGGACAGGTACAAATTCCGCTGGCGGAGTCATATCGTATTCTTTTATACAAATTAACGGGATTTCAGTGGGGGACAACACCCATTGAGGCAGGTTCCTTTACCGATATTATCTGGCAGATTCGTTTCCCGCGTGTGCTGATGGCGATGTTTATCGGTGCAGGCTTGGCCTTGTGCGGTGCTGTTATGCAGGCTGCTGTCCAGAATCCGCTGGCTGATCCTTACATACTAGGTATATCCTCAGGAGCTTCACTTGGAGCAACCTTTGCAATTCTTATTGGATTCGGTGCGATTGGGTGGCTAGGTCAGACGGGGGTGGCTTTCTGGGCCTTTGCCGGTGCGATGGGTGCGTCATTACTAGTCCTGACTTTGGCAGGGATTCGGGGGAAAATGACGTCGGTCAAGCTGGTGCTTGCGGGAATGGTGATTAACGCGTTATGCAGCGCTTTTTCGAACTTTATTATTTATTTTGCCAACAATGCTGAAGGCATCAAAACGGTGACATTCTGGACCATGGGTAGCCTGGCGGCTTCCGGATGGAATAAGCTTCCACTCGTAGGTATCGTCGTGCTGGTGGCGATTCTATTTTTCCTTTTACAGTCCAGAGTTCTTAATACGATGTTGTTGGGGGATGAAGCAGCTGTTACGCTGGGCATTAATCTGAGTGTGTATCGCAGACTGTACATGCTGTTAACCGCTTTGGTGACAGGTGTTATGGTGGCGAGCTGTGGCATGATTGGTTTTGTCGGCCTCATTATTCCGCATATCGTCAGAGGTCTGGTGGGTTCCGACCATCGTAAAGTGATGCCTGTATCCGTGCTGTTTGGAGCCATTTTCCTCATCTGGACGGATGTTATTGCACGATCCCTCATATCCAGCGTGGAGTTGCCAATCGGGATTATTACGGCCATGATTGGTGCACCGATGTTTATGTATATGCTGGTCAAAAAAGGCTACGGTTTTGGAGGAAATTAAAGATGAAGCTGAACGTAGAAAATGTATCCATCTCTGTGCTGAACACGGACATCATCAAGGATATTTCATTACAGGTGAACGGTAAACAGTTCGTTGGACTGATCGGACCCAATGGTTGTGGCAAGTCAACGCTGCTCAAGAGCATCTATAAAGTGATCAAACCGCAGCAAGGCAAGGTTTTTCTGGATAATACCGATATTCTCAAATCCAGTCCAAAGCTTGTATCCAGACACATGGGCGTTGTTGGCCAGTTTAATGAATTGAGTTTTGATTTTACAGTACGTGAGATGGTCATGATGGGCCGTACCCCACACAAAAAAATGCTGGAGACGGATAATGAACGGGATCACGAAATCGTCGAGCAGGCTTTGGAAAAAGTACATCTGACTGGACATGCAGACCGCAATTACGTGTCTCTGTCCGGTGGAGAGAAACAGCGTGTCGTATTGGCGCGTGTCTTGGCACAGCAACCCCAATTCCTGATCCTGGACGAGCCGACGAACCATCTGGACATCAAATACCAACTTCAGATTCTAAATATTGTCCGTGGACTCGGGATTGGCATATTAGCAGCGCTGCATGATCTCGAACTCGCGGCAGCATATTGCGATTATCTCTATGTAGTGAAAAAGGGCCAGATTGTGGTCCATGGCAAACCGGCAGATATTCTGACTCGCGAGATGATTGGTGAGGTATTCGATGTCGATTGTGAAATCTATACAAATCCGGTTACGGGCGGCTTAGGCATTGCTTACCTGAGTACACGTTGATTGGGGCTATATCTTCGTTTGGAGGACGTGGAGAAATCTTTCGAAATAATCAATTGAAGTGAACATAGACCGTACCTGTTGGAGCGATGTTATTGCATGCTCGCTGGGCCGGTCTTTTGTTTTTAGGTGGGGTAGGGATTAACTATTGAAGCTTAGGATCAACGGGATGAGCATGAGCACCTTTGCTGACTTCTTGAAAAATATCTGAGGAATTATCGCTATGCCTTGAAGACTTGCTGCTGTTGTCTTGTTGAGGGTGTTCTCCCGTTGCTGGACTACTACCTGTAATCGCATAACTTCGTAGGATCTCTTCCAGATCTCCAATCGTCACGGGACGAGCATGTCGTTTCAGGACATAACCAAGTTGACCATTGGGTTCCACCGTTGCTGTCTCCAGATCGTCTACACTTGTAATTCCGTGCTGTCGCATATGCATCTCAAGCTGATCCATCGTATAACGCATACGTTTCAGATTCGGGATAATGACCTTTCCGTCCTCTACCACGATTTTGGAACTGCCACTCATTAACCGTTCAAAAATATTAAATTTCAATTGCAGTTGTTCCACTACAAGCAATGTCAAAATGAATACCGATGCTGATCCAATCGCTTTGCCAAGCTCATGATTTGCGATGGGCTGTACAATCGTTGTTCCGATGGAGATCATGATGACCGTTGTGGCGACACTCATCTGTGAGATCGACTTGCGTCCTGCAATTCGCAGCAGAATCATGCCGATAAGTACAAGTAAAACGGATTTCCATATCCAGTCCATACGTATATTCCTTTCTATTCCAGTATGCGCTTTGCTTCTTAGGCTGTTCTGGAGTTGGAGGAATTATGCAGATGGCCAAATCCATAGCTTTCATTCCTCCCACCGGATCGTTTACAATAGGGTATTGATGAAGTGAACAAAGGAGCGGGTCACAGTGGCAAAACAGAAATACTATGTTGTCTGGGAAGGCAAGAAGCCGGGTGTGTATAACACATGGGCAGATTGCAAAGCGCAGACGGATCATTATACTGGAGCAAAATATAAATCCTATGAGTCCAAAGCAGCCGCAGAAGAAGCGTATCGTGCTGGCTGGAAAGGGAACTGGGGTTCAAGTGCAGGCGGAGCGTCGAAGACAAAGTCGGCTGGTAGCGGAAGAAGTGCTGGCATGGAAACGTCAGAGGAAGTGGATTACGACAGCATCTCTGTTGATGTGGGCACACGTGGTAACCCCGGACCTGTAGAATACAAAGGGGTAGACACCCGCACTGGTGAGATTATTTTCTCCGTCGGACCGATCTCCAAAGGCACGAACAATCTGGGCGAATTTTTGGCCATTGTACATGCCCTTGCACATCTGAAAAAAGAAGGCAGTACCAAAACGGTGTATACCGACTCGGTCAATGCCATGAAATGGCTAAAGCAGAAAAAAGTAGCCACAACGTTACCAAGAGACAACTCCACAGAAGAAATCTGGCTGATGATTGATCGTGCGGAGCAGTGGCTCCAGACGAATACGTACAGCAATAAAGTGCTAAAATGGCAGACCAAGCAATGGGGAGAAATCAAGGCAGATTACGGCCGGAAGTAGGTATTTCTCCGTATTAATTTCATAATACCTTTCGCTGCTTCAATTAAGGCTAGATATAGATCAAAGCGGTTTAATTTGTCTATATCTAGTTGCGAAAATCCATTTTTAGTGAGTTATGAAATTGATTTTTCCAAAGGATGCCTCCTTAATTTCTGGTCTATTAGAATCGTTATTTACAATTTCCAGTTTCCGCTCTATAATCATCTGAATATGATTAGTTAAACATATGGAGGAGCCTGTCATCTGCAGGCCCTCTTTATCTTTTTGGTCCATTGATTAGCAAGTCCATTCAATAGAATGGGGTATTTGAGTATATATTGCAGGAGGCAGACATGAGTTCCATTTATAGAAGTGAAGAAGGCAAGAGCAGCATACTTGAAGAGTATGAGATTTATTTGAACGAGTTGGGTGAGGAATTTACTCGGGAGTATGTAGAGACGCGTTTTGGAAAGACACATGTTTTACTGACGGGTCCTCTAGATGGCAAGCCGTTATTTATTCTCCAAGGCGGTAATTGTGTGAATCCGATGACGTTGTCCTGGTTCTCTTCTTTATTTAAAGAATACCGGATTATTGCTCCTGATACGATTGGTCATCCTGGTTATAGTGAGGAAGCGAGTATTTCGACACGGTTTGATAGCTTGGCATTATGGGTATCGGATCTGTTAGATCACTATGATATTGAAAAGAGTGCATTTATCGGTCCATCGTTTGGAGGAGGCATTATCCTCAGACTAGCTACCTATATTCCGGAACGCATCTCGTGTGCCGTATTGGTTGCTCCTGCGGGTCTTGCGGTCAATTCCAAAATTAAAACAGCTCAGGATATCACGTTGCCACTCGTCAAGTATCGTATGACGTCTTCACCATCTTCTTTGCAAAAAATTACGGACAACATGTCGTGCAACTGCATGAAAGAAATGGATAAAAACATTATCGGCAAACTTTTTAAATACGTCAGCATAGATCAGGATCTGCCCAAGCTTACGGAGCGGGAAGAACTGGTGAATTATACGTCACCAACCTTGTTATTGGTAGGAGAGAAGGATGTCTTTTTCCCAGCTGATAAGTGTATTGAGCGAGCTCAAAAGATTATTACGAATGTAGAAGCCATCAAGTATGATACAGGACATTTCCCTTCACAGGACGTATTGGTTCAGATGAACGAGGAAATCGGGCGTTTTTTACAGAATAATTATTAATAAAAGCTGTTAATGAAGGATGAGAAATGTTTTTCTCCAGTTTAATAAAGTAATTACATCCATCTGTCGATACTCTATATAAGAGAATGCTTTTCTTCTATAGAATAGTGTGGATAGGGATTAGCAGTAGAACGAAGAAGGCTTGATATCATTAATATTTAAATATTTCGCGTGAAGGTGTTTCAAATTGCATCATTTGGTTTATATGTATAGTTGGCGATGAATTGCTGACTGGTTAAACCAAGTGATGCATTTACGCGGAAAGTCTTCCGATCGACAAGGTTGAAAAGAGGTCTGTTATGAGAAAAGACAATTGTAAAATGACATTGCAACGCAATGTGATTATAAATGATACATATCAGGTAAGACAGGTATTGGCCAGCAGTGAGTTGGCTATTGTATATGCAGGGCGAGATCGTAACACAGGTGCCAAATTAGCCATTAAGGAATTTTTCCCACAGAGAATGGCTGAACGGCAGGCAGACAAGCGAGGGGTGTTCTGCTCTTCACGAGGATACGGTGGGCAATATCAGGAGTTACTGGCTGCATTTCTGCTCGAAGGTGAACTATTATCGAAACTGGATCATCCCCATATTGTATCGTATATGGATCATTTTGAAGCGAATGGTACGGGGTATCTGGTTATGGAATACTGCACGGGAATCACATTGACCGAGTATTTGAATGAACATAATCATGCTCTTGATGCTGTTTTCATAACGGAGACGCTGCTTCCACTGGTGGATACATTGGATTACATACATAAGCAAGGCATTCTTCACCGGGATGTGAAACCTTCCAACATTATGGTTATGGAGGATGGTACACCCAAACTTCTGGACTTTGGCTCAGCTACCCGTTGGCCTATGCAATCCGGAGAGAAACAGGTGATATTTACATCGGCAGGTTATTCTCCGCTGGAGTTTTATTCGGAGAAATCTAGTCAAGGACCGATGTCGGACATCTATAGTTTGGCAGCTCTGCTCCATTATTGGACATGTGGGCAACCCCCTATGGACGTGAAACAGCGGTTGTTCCAGGATGAATTGCCATCTGTTCGCTCACATAATGAGTATGTGAATCCTTGGCTCGCTCGTGTTATTCATTGGGGGTTGACGGTTCGTTCTGAGAAACGCTGTGCTTCCTTAGCTTGGGTCAGAAGCTCGCTGCGAGTTCAAGCCTGGGTATGGAAAGTGCGCAAGCCAGGTACAGTGGAATGGTCTTTAGCCGAGAATCAACATACGCAGGTCTATGAAGTGGAGCCGAAGAAGCAACATGAGACGGCGTAAGCAGTCATGACCTATGTTGCTAAAGTAGATACGCTTAAATGAAAGCATAACCGTTAAATAGGTGTAAAATAGAAACAAGCCAGTTCTTACCCGTACATATGGGGCGAACTGGCTTGTTTCTATTATATTTTCAGAGAGAACATACATCAGCGTGCTTCATTTCCACGTAGTTAACACGTAGTTTACTGTGGATCTCCCTTTTGTCCTACATAGATATTGGTACTTGGTTTGATGGCTTTGTAACGAATTTCGATCTCCGTAACACCATCCTCAAACGTGATATACAACTTTTCATTGTACTCCATAGCTTCCGTGTGTCTGCGTTTCACTGGCGTTCGGCCTCGGACAACCGTACAATTCGTATCGTGCCGTACCAATAACGTTTCTTTTTTACCCGCTTCCAGCCAGATTCGTCCCGCTTCTAGTACTTTGACCCCGATGTCCATGCGATCAAACAGTTCACTGAGACTTACTTTTCGGCGTTCCAATGAAGTGAGAGGCCAATTGGTCACTGGTATATCCTCGCCGTTCGCTGTCGCTAGAAAGTATCCTTCCAGTCTTCCCCGGAATACGGGTTTTGGCTTCATTACGAACCAATACAGTGCGAAAATACCACCAGCAAGAAGCAGGCCAAATCCTGTATATAGCAGTACCTTTTCACGTAAAGAATGAATTTGCAACGAAATGTCTGTAGTTATACTTGCTCCCTCAGAATCCGTTGCTGTCACCTTGATCGTTGAACTTCCGGTGTGTAGAGAAGACCATCGCAACAGGTTGCCTTCAATGATGGCATCTCCAAGTTTGCGCTCACTTCCACCGTCTGCAAGGACATACGTTAATGGATCATTATTGGCATCCTTAAAGTAGTTGTTCAGGTCGACATCTGTATTGCTGTCATCTTTGGATAACACCATGGATTCGCCGGTGGCTACGGGTGCTTGATTCGTAATGTCTACTTCAACCGGAGTAATTTCCCGATAAAAGTCCGGACCGTCGATTCGTAGTCCCCATGTGTACAAATCCGACTTGGGAAAAGTGTATTTTCCCGTAAATCCGCTACCTGTATTGGTCAAAGGGATACGTTCTGTTTTTCCATCAGATGGAGTTACAATGAGTTCCGCTTCCAGTCCCTTGTACACATCCAAGTCCTTAATGGGTTTAGGGTCCACAGCCTGATCGTAGAGTGATGCCTCAAATGTGATGCTCTTCCCCTTGACGGGCTGCTCCGTTGCCATATTTGCGACCGCAGAGACGTTGTAGTTCCCTAATAGGTTAATCTTCACCAGATCACCGCTACGGCCTTTGAATTTCAGTTTAAACTGTCCTTTGACCGGACGAATGATCTTCATCAGAGCATATTTATCAGACCGTATGAAGCTGACATTGCTCGATTGATAATAGAGCTGAGCTTCCGAGACAGCATGATCAGATAGCATGATAATGTTGGCATCCGCCATGCTGGAGTTAGGAATATCCACGGTTACTTCCTGCATTGCTCCTGTTGCAGTTACAGCCGCTACAGATACAAGAACGGATTGAATCTGATCTGCAAAAATCCGATTGAAGATTTCAGGCAGATCGTCCGCACTTCCGGTGATAAAGGAAGAACCACCCGTTTCTTTGGCGATACGCTCCAGTTCTGCCGGGTTAACGGTACCGTCGCGGTTTAGTCCCACAGTATAGATGGGATAACCAGCTTGTTGTGCCATCTCAATAACTTTGTCCACATCTTTGGAGGAGTCAGCAGGTGTTCTGCTCGTCGATCCTCGCAAATCCGTTTCTCCGTCAGAGAGCAAAATCATAAATGGTTTACGTTTGTCCGTCTGCGATTGTTCGAGCAGGCTAGCCCCTCGGCGTAAGCCAAGTCCGAGATCTGTATATCCCGAACGTTTTAAGCCATCCACACGGCTACGAAGATTATTGCGAGCTCCAGAGGATGAAATCTCCATCAGTGGTACGGATGAAGTGATCTTGTCATTATAAGCTACGAATCCCAATCGGGTCTTAGGTCCACTACTCATATCCATAAACATATGTATAACTTCTTCGGCAATGCGATCTTTGTCGGTCTCATTCATGGAGTAGCTAACATCCAGGACAAACATGGCATCGAGGCCTTCATACGTCTGGGTCTTGACGGATGATTCAGCGTATATGCTCCCCATGTCCCATGCTGGAATTAAAAAGCTGATTACCAAGATAGAAAAAAATGTTTTTTTGAATTTTGTTAATATCATACGATGCTTTGAATCTCCTTTCTGTTTTGGGCACTGCAATTGTTTTTAGAGGTCAAACTGATTTTTGTTGAAAAACTTTTGTTTCTACTCGACAAAACCCCGTTATGCGTAGTTTTGATAAGCGAAGAATATTGCAACACCGCATAAGTTAAGGCGATTTCCTCTTGATTAGGGGGAAAACTCCACTAGTTTTAAATCATTGAACATCATCCAGATTATAGGATATTCTTTATCATCGGCATGATTCGATGGGAAGTGAAGCGGAAATCGGAAATTAGTTCTATAGGTATATCGAAGTCACAAAAATGAGCTTTTAGACCTATATAGGGTAATATTGACAAAACATATCACTGATGATTAAGATGAATTCCATAAATCTCCAAAGCAAACGGCATAATCTGGTACATAAGTTCCAGTCATATGTTGACAGCTCGTTCTATTGGACTTGTGATCGCCTGAGAAGATGATTCTCTTAGATCATGACCAAAGACTGATAGAGCGTGCGGAGTGTCAAAAATTGATGGAGGGGGGGAAGCATTCGCCCGAATGAACCATCATTAGGGGGATGTTGCCTGAATGGATATTATTAATCAAACGAACCGAACGATGCTTTTCGAAGAGATCAATCCTGAGAAAATGGATTTGATTACGATTGTCGGTGACGTAAAAGGGATCGACAGTCTGAATGATGACAAGATCAAGGAGATCAATGAACACCTGCTTGTACGAAGCTTCGATGAGTTTTTGGACAAGTTTTCTCCCAGTGTGTATTCCTTTTTCAATGCGGTAAACCAGAAAGTCATGTATACGCTCAAAAAGCCCGAAGGGATTCCGGAGGAAGCAATCTCTGAGATCAAAATTGATCATAGCAATGACTTCCTGAGAATGCTCTTTACCCTGATTGATACCAAACGTAGTCAGGGGATTACGAATGTAGATTTCAAGTTTGAAAATTTGCTGGATATGATTTCACCGAAAAAGGTTATGGATGACATTCGGCAGGTACGAAAAGAAATTCATTACATGTACGGCCAGCATGAGAAGCTGGATGACGGGGACCCGAAGAAGTTGGATATCGGGGATAAACTTAATGTCATGTTTGAAGATGCTAGCCGGAACTATAACAATGTTATGGCAATGCTGCCACTGGCCATCGAAGATATCAAAACCCGCTTGTTGCTGGGCCGTGCTCAAGAAGAAACTTCTTCCGAAGCGATTCAGGTAGGACAACTCACAATTGGTGAGAGCGGAGAATTGAAAATTATCGAAGCTCCAAAGAGTGATAACAACGAGTTGATGCTCCTGGATGAGTCGACAAGCACAGATTTGACTCAGGTGTTTGCCGAAGATTATGATTCACTCTCCGAGGCACCTTCACCGTATGTACAGGATCTGGTCGTTCGTACATTCTGCCCACTGCCTGCAGTTCAGACGGATGTTGATACGGCAGTTGAAGTACAGAATTACAATACATACCTGGAATTTTACAAGAACGCCAAGGATGACTTTGTAAAAACCGTAAAACCGCTGGTAGAGAAAATTTTGGGTGTCAAAATGTTCTTTGATCAATATGCGACCAAAAACAAAGGCATGCTTCCTTCCATGCTGATTGCCAATGCCAAGCTGGATATGCTTGTTAAGAGCAGTAATATTCCGCGGCTGGAGACCTATCTCAACACAGTCAATGCGAAGAATGATTTTACCGACACTATTTGGTTCGGAATTGTTCCTTCCGTTGAACTGGAGAATACGGGACAAGTTCAAGTCAGTCGAGCCCGTTTCCGTGGTAACGAGAAAGTGGTTAAACAAGACGGAAACAGTATGGAATCCCTGTCCATGCTTCTGCAAGTCGTTAAAGACTACAAAGTACAAGTATTCTTTAGCTTTGAATCTGGAGAAGAGACTACATTCAGCAGCATGGCTACTGCGGGCATCGATAAATATATTGATAAATGCGCGGTATTAACTCGCAAAGACTACAGCGAATTCGCCATTCCAAGTGCTCCGAATTTCACCATCATTCCGAAAGAGAAATCGGGTGTCGTTATCGACAGTCGTATGCTCCAGACGGAGAATGGTGTGGAGCTTTCCAAGGAGAAGGAAGACATTCTGAAGCTGTGGATTGAAGGTGTGTATGTCGGTGCGTCTTATGTATCTGCCGGAATTGTGGCTGCATATCAGTGCCCCGAGTATCTACGAGGCGCATTCAAAACCGTGAACCGGGATTATCCAGGTGTGCGTTTTGATATTGAGGCAGGCGATAACAGTCTGCGTGTAGTGACTACGATGACCAAAGAAATTTCCGGATTCACGAACACCATCAAGGATTCGATTAACCGCAAAAACTTTGGATTTATTTTCTCATCGGAGAATGCCCAAATCCAGGATAGCGACATCAAGCGGATCACGGTATACAAAGCGAGAAGCATGGCGATGTCCGAAGATGGTTTTGATTCCTTGTATAAGACACTCGTAAGTACTTACATTGAGCGCTTGCTCCGTTTCCAGACGGGTGATTTCAAGCATGAAAATATCGTCAAATTCTTCAGCAACAATCCGAGCAGTCAGAAGAGCCGGTGGCTGGGAACCCGAGGGTCGATCAATTCGATCATTCAAGAAGGTGACGACATGAGCTTTATCATCGATGAGAAGAGCAATATGTGCCACATTGACCTGGTATTCAACGGCAACGTGAAGAACCTGGAGGTCATGATTACTAAAGGCACCAGCGCGATGAAGGTGTAAGAAACTGGAGTGGGTACAAGTTTTAGAAATGTATATAATTCTTCAAACAACGAATTATAGACATTTATTTTGGTGTTAGAGGCGGCCTTTATTGGCTGACCTTATACATATATTTCGGTACCTCTCCTCAAATGGAGAGCATGCCGGGCACATTGTTTTTTAATCTTAAGGAGGTTTTTATTAATGGGTTTTGTATTGAAAGTAGAAGGCGCAGAAACAATCGAATTGGGAATGGATAATATCCGCACAGTAGTGTATGACACAGATACACCGGATGATTCCAACGCTAGATCCACAGATGTAGGTGCAACACTTCGCATCAGTGGCAAAATTATTACAGCAACAGACGGTGACAATGCGGATGACACGATGAAACTTGCTCTGTGGTCACTCGTTCCAGCTGAAAAAGCAGATTGCTACCGTAAAGTGACCCTTGAAGTGGTTGCGGCGGATCAAGTGGTACGCAAAATTTACATGCCTAACGCGTTCGTTGTGGATTACACAGAACGTTTCGGAGATACCGAAGGCGTAGGTGAATTCAGCCTGTTCATCAAACAGAAAAAAGACAAAACGGAATTCACTAAAATTGAAGGCGGCTTCCCTGTATAAAGGGAGAAGCTGATGTTCCGGGTCAGTTATGGCTGGCCCAGAATAATTCTGTCAAGTTAAGGGGCCTTGGTGCCCCTTAATCTTTATTTACGCCCGAATACGGCAGGGAGGCAGGTACGAATACCATGAATGATTATTATGCCGTGCTTGGTGTGGAACGTGAAGCTTCTCCGGAGCAGATCAAGAAGGCTTATCGTCAATTGGCAAAGAAATTTCACCCGGATGTTAATGGGGGAGATGCGCAGGCAGAAATGCGTTTCAAGCAAGTCCATGAGGCCTACAGTACACTCGGAAATCCCGAGTTAAGGGCTGCATACAATCAACAACCTCGATCTACAGGGAACCCAGGAGGGGCAAATGGAGCAACATCCAGTACTGCACGAGAAAAGAGTGGACAAGCCCAAAATGGACCTATGAATACCGAGAAGGTATGGTCTGATCCATCACGAATGCAGGAACAATTTGAACAATTTTTTGGCTATCGCCCCAAAGGCAAGGACAGCTCAAACAGTGGCAAAGCCGATCCCAACAAAGGAATGGATATGTCCGCCATGTTTGACCGATATTTCGGAGTTCGAAAAAAGTAAGCCGGTGGCCTGTAATGGATCGTGCCGGTTCAGGCGGAGGTTATGGAAGTGAAACGAGGAAGGTCGGTAATGACGATAGGGGTTGACGCATGCGTCGCCATGATTTCGTTAGCCGTGCTGTATTACATATTCATCATTAACCGGGACATGAGTGCCCAGTGGATAACTGGAATTATTGTGGTCCTCTCCGGGGGAGCATACTTGTTTTTTAAATACTTACCTGCCAGCAAGAGGGAAAAGAAGAAGTTGTCTTCACGTGTTGTGAAACTCGTACTGTTGGACGATGACGGTACAAGTGTGAAGGAATGGTACATTCAGGGTGAGACAAGTGTATTGATCGGAAAAAGTTCGAAGAACAGTGAGGCGGACATTGATTTGTCCGATACTCCATATGCTTCCCTCATCAGTCCGCAACATGCTGTGCTGAACAAAGCCTCGGGCCAATGGTTTATCGAGGATATTGACTCCGCCAGCGGCGTGGGCGTACGTAAGGGAAATCAAAGCAGATCATCCAAATTGGAAATCGAAGAACCCAGCCTGATTGAGGCAGGAGACTTAATTTATATTGCCAATACCCGAATTTTGGTGAAATAACGTTGGCATACCATCATACAAGCTTACGGGGGAATGAAAAGAAATGAGTCTGACAAGATGTGGAAACGGACATATGTTCAGCACGAGACGGCACGGAAACACCTGTCCATATTGTAATCTGGCCGTCGAGTCACCGCCTTCCGGCAATAGTGAAGCAGGGGGAGCAATCCCACGCGCGCCTCGCACGGCAGAGGATGACAGAACGATGCCATACCTGGGAGAAACGACAGGAATTGAACCGGTAACGGGATGGATGGTGTGTATCGAAGGTCCACAGATGGGCCAGGATTATCGGATTATGGCTGAAAAGAACTTTATTGGACGTTCGGAAGAGATGCATGTTCGAATCCTTGGGGATAACACGATTTCAAGGCGCAATCATGCGGTGATTGTATATGATCCCAAAAAACGGAATTTCTATCTGCTGCCCGGCGATGCTTCCGGCCTTGCCTACCATAACAACGAAGCGGTCTATTCTCCGGTGGAACTGGCTGCCTACGACGTCATTCAATTGGGACGCAGTAAATTTATTTTCATCCCATTATGTGGTGTGCATTTTGAATGGGAGCAACAGTGAATACCTTCATGATCTTGTGGAACGACAAGGAGCTAACGCCTTATTGGGTTCTGGCAGCAGGCTGTTTGTCGATCTGGTTGTTGTTATTCGTCCGAAGCCGGATTCCGGTAAGGCAACGTGACGATAGGCCGGTTGGCGTTCAGATCGGGAATGGACAGACCATTGGTGCTCGCAGTGAACAGGATGATTATTTTGCCTGTGCCGTGGAGCCTTATGGTGTGCTTGCGGTACTTGCCGATGGAATTAGCGGATTATCTGGTGGGAAAGTAGCCAGTACCACTGCGGTAGAAACATTTATCCGTGAGTTTGAAGAGTTGGAGCGGTTTCCTGATCCGGAAGAGTTTTGGGATGCTTCTTCCCATGCAGCAAACCAGGCGATTCTTCGTAACTTGCTTGGCGTTCCGGGTGGAACAACGTTGGTATCGGCCATGATCAAGGGCAGAGAGTTATATTGGGGCGCGGTAGGAGACAGTATTTTGGCCGTATTTCGTAAAGGAGAGCTGCTTGCTATCAATCATAAACATACACTGGAAACCCAACTGGAAGAACAGTATATGTCTGGAGAAATATCGGAGCAGGAGGCGTTGGATAATCCGCAGCGCAAAAGGCTGGTCAACTATTTGGGGTACGACCATTTTAAACAAATGGAAATCGCGGACGAGCCGTTTGCACTGCAGCCGGCGGACAAGATTGTGTTATGCAGTGACGGGGTATACAACTCTCTTACTGAGATGGAACTGGAAACTATACTTGCGAAAGACATGTCGCCATTTGATGCAGCTCAGACCATCATTGATTTGATTGAAGAAAAACAGCTCGTGCATCAGGATAATGCCACGATTATCATTTTGGAGCAAGGATGGTAACGGATCAGGCAACGCACAGGGAAGGGAAATGGGGAGACGGATGAGGAAGGAGAACAGTGAATTCAAGACGGCTTTTGTCTCGGAAGCGGGATCTTTCCTGAAAAATCGGGATTTCTACGGCTGCGTTGAGCTGGAAGATTGGGCCTGTTATGTCATTGCAGATGGCCTGGATACAGATACGGAAGTGAATAGCGCACAGATCACAGTGCAGACCATTCTGGAATCCTTTTTGGAAAAGCCAACCATGTCCAAACGCAGACTAACGGAGTATATCAAGATTGCCCATGAATGGTTGCAGTATGAAAGCCGCCGAGTCAGGCTCAAAGCGGGATTCGTCATTGTTGTGACAGATTATACACGTATGGTGTGGGCATCTGCCGGACACAGCCGGTTGTATCATTTTCGTGGAAATCGGCTTGCACTAAAAAGCAAAGATCATAGCGTTGCTGCTCAGTTGGCAGCCGAAGGCCAGATTGCAGAAGATCGTGTGGATCAGCATGATGAACGCGGCAATCTGAACGAATACGCGGGCAAACCTGGCATGATCAGACCGTATGTATCGGATAAGATCAAGCTGGCCGATGGCGATGTGCTTGTGCTCTGCACCCCTGGATTATGGGAAGGGGTTCAGGATGCCGAGATGATCGATGCGGTTGAAGGCGCCAATGACCCGCAGACACTGGCGGATACGCTTGAAGAAGTAATGCTTAGCAAGCAACGTGCCCGTATCGAGAATTATAGTGCGGCAACCATATATGTGAACAAGATTTTTCATGAAGAGCCCAAGAACCGTAAGAAATGGATTAAGCGGATTGCCATCATGCTGGTCATGCTCCTGATTTTTGGTGGAGCCGGCATATTCTACGCTGTAAAAAGTGCAGCCAAAAAAGCTGAATTGGTCGTAGATATGCTGCAATATGAACAGACCGCAGACCAGTACGTCAAGGAACAAGAGTATACCAAGGCGGTCTCGGACTACAGCCTTGCACGCAATAATTCCATCAAAATCAAGGACCCGATACATAAAAAGCTATTGACCGCGAAGATGGCTGCTGCTCAGACGCTGGTTGATGGGGAAGCTCACCTGAAAGAAGGCGACATTACCAAAGCAACCGCGAGTTACACCAAAGCATTGGAATTGTCTGAATCCTATACCATGTTCAACCGGGAAGTTATTCAGGAGCGACTGGAGCAGATGACCACTTTCCAGCAAGTGCAAGACTGGATCACCGAGGGCGATCTGAAACTCCAGAACGGAGATTACAGTGGAGCAATCATTTTGTATAAACGGGCCAGAACGGCCGCTACGGAGACAGCTTACAAAGATGCGTTGAAGGAGATTGCTACGCAACTGGAGACGGCCGAGACCAAACGTGCAGATATCAAGCGACAATCCCGGCAGCTTCAGGCAGATACGCTGGAACAGAAGGGTGACCGCTTCAATGAAGCCGGAGACTACAGCGGAGCCATGGATGCCTATGCTTCGGCACAGGGAATTTATCAAGAGATCGATATGCTGGAACGCGTGCTGGCCATGGAGCGGAAAATAAACAAACTGGATGAGAAATTAAACCCACCGGTACCGGCGGCTGATCTTACGCAGGATACGGCAGGATCAGACTCACCAAATACCTCGGGCATAACCTCGGATATGACCGGGAGTACAGGAAGTGTGAATACAGGCAATACAGTAGGGAACGGTTCTTCCACTGCTAATGGCACCTCGGCTGGAAATGGCAATGCGGATGCTTCCGGCTCAGGTACTTCTCCTGGAAAAACGACAAGTAATGCTGGCAGCAATTCTGCCTCCAAGGCTGACGGAAGCACCGATACCACGGAGGCTGACGTGAACGAACAGGAATCATCGGAAGGAGGAGATTCATGATGAAAGACATGATTCGTGACCGTCTTAACAAGATGGAGGATCTCGAACAACGCCGCATGCTCAAAGATCTCATGACAGGCGTTTTTCTTAATCTTGTGGAGTATCAGGAGACGCTGAACAAACAGATTGAGCAACGGGTTTTTGATGAGGTGTTGCCGCAGGAGGAACGTCATGATGTATATGTCACATTATGTGCGCGGGAAGATCTGGATCCCATTCATGAATTTCTGTACCCGATCATTCCTGAGGATGCTGAATCACAGTCCGTCTATTTGAGTGAGGCTTCAGAGGCATTGGCGCGTCAGGAAGAGATGAAATTATTCACGTTCTACATGGAATGTGGGCAACAGGAACTCCAATCTCTACTGAACAGTAATCGGACATTTCGCGGGGAGATAGTAACCAGTGGAGGCAGGCATGCCATAACGGTTCGGTTGAAATCAAGTGCAGCGTATATCTCCAAAGTTGAAGAATTGTACCGGGTCTTTCGTAAGAACAGTCTGCCATGGAAATCGATCAATGCACCCTATGTGTTCAAATTCATTGATTGTGTTCTGGTCAGTTCGGACGATGGAGAAGCATGGGACAAACAACATGCTGTCAAGGAACTTTCCATCCATCTCGAAGAGTTTGAGTCTTATAAAAGAACCAATATGATTCCGCTGTGGAACATTCAGAAGCTGGATATGAAAACGGGTGGATTCCCTGTTCCGGCTTCGGACCGAATCAATTATGAACATGTGTTGCCACTCCGCAAAACCGGAACGGAACACGGATATCTGGTGGATGGAGACGAATCGCATATTCGGTATATCAAAAGATCGGAAGAAGATATCACCATCGTATCACCACTGGAAAAATCCGATTCATGGACGGTGCTGAAAATAGCGGGTCCCGTCGCAACCCGCATTGGCAGGATGGACTATCCGCTGTTTTCCAATAACAAGCGGGAAGGGTTTGCCGGTAAATATGCTCGCCAGGAAGGACGTTCTGTACGATCCAAAGGAGAGATTTCCCGCATGGTTCACGCTTTTCAGGCAGCAGAGGGGTTGGAACTGGAAGATGTGCAAGTGGTGGCGCCAGGACCCGCTTTGGGCATTACGTATCCACTTAATGCATTTGTTAGCGATCATGTCCGTGTTGAAACAGATAAACATCGAATGATTTTAAGGTTCAGCAGACACGGAAAGCAGCCGGGACAGGCCATTTTTCTGGATGATCTGCTGAGCTTTCTGGTATCCGAAATCCAGCTGGCTTTCCCGGAATACTGCTGCGAAGGGGAATGGGTGTGAGTACAGCATGAATTACATCTGGGATCTGATTATTCGGGCCAAGCGTAATGGAACCGATCTGCGCGACGTAACCTTTGTGCCAGCACGTGTATATTCGCCTTACATGGAACTTAGCCAGACAAACCTGAATGCTTCAGGCGTGGAAGGCACGGTTGAAGTCAATCCGTATTATCGCTTTTTTGATATTTTCCGGGACCTCTTCGATATCAATAATGAAGAGCAGGTGGAGTTGCGGGAAGCGCTCTTTGATCTGGTTATTCATTTTCTGGCGGATATGGATTTGATGCAGGGGATGAACAAGAGGGAGTATTATATTCGCTTCATTCTGAAGGATATGCATTCGGGTGTATACGGGGATCGGGTTCGGCGGCGACTGGAGCTGTTCGGACAGGAGGAGCAGGAAGTGATCGCCTGCAATATGCTCCGTTTGTATGATACGGGAGAGGCGGTTCATCTGCTGAGGGATACCCTTGTTCGAATGTTCCCGCGTTCAACCCTATATGCCAATTGTGAAGAAAAGGATGAATTGCTTTTGTATATTGGTCAGGTAGAGCGTACGGAAGCGAAGGAGAAGCTGGAACTGATTCTTGAACTCTTTCTGCCGGTTCGTTTCGACACGGAAATATACTGGAGGCATCATTTTGGCATTCTGGATGTGGATTATACGATGATACAGGACGGGATTGCCCTATATTAAGCAGCACCAGCAGTTGTAAGGAGGAAGTATAGATGAACGGCTATTCATACCGATTGTATCCTGATGCCACGAGCAGGGAACGTTCCAGAGGAACCATGCGTTATACGCGTGAAGAATTGATGGACATGACCACGTTCCAATTACGGAACATTTGCTACAAGGAACGGTTAATCGAGGGATTGGGCCCTCGGACGGAGCGGGAAGAACTGATTCGGATTATTTTAAAATTTCTGGGAGCGGACGATATATTGTGGATCAATCAGTCTGTTGAAGGTGGATTCGAGCGGATACAAAAGGCTATTTCTCGTCATATGACGGCGCCTATGAGCAGTGATGGAGGCATTAGTGTACCTGCGCGACTGATTCTGTACGAAGGATTGAACGTGGACAAGCTGGATCGATATGTGGTTACGGCACCGGGGGGACTAACCGAATCCAACGTACTTTTAGTCAATGAAAGCATGGAGCTGTGCGGCATCTTCAACCTGGTTAAGGACGACTCCGTATCGGGAACCTTTTATTTGACCGCAGGAAGTGGGGCGACCTGGAAGAGATCTGGAAACAGACAGTATAGTCTTCTCTTTTTCCGTAAACGCGACTCGGAGTACCTATATCAGACCTATTATTCCAGCAGACCGCTTCCACCGGTTCATATTCAATATACTCAAATCCCACTGGCAGATCTGGACATCCGGGAGCTTGAACCGACAGAAGCAGTGCTTGCAATTGATTTTGGCACCTCCAATACGACGGCAGGCGCCTATTTGCATAACGGTTATATTCAGGCGCCGAGCAGCCAGGATTTGCTGAATGGGCGAGTCCGTATGGATGCCATCAACTACGTTTCTTTTCCCGATCCTACATACAAAGATACGGATTGGATCGAGGTCTTGCCTACGGCCATTGGGGTGGCGGAGTGTTCGGATCCAGCGAACATTCGTTACGAGTTCGGCTATGAAGCGCTGCGAAGTATGCGTCGGGGAGGATACAGTAGCCGGGCGAGTGTCTTCCGCAGCATGAAGCGATGGGTGAACAATTACAACAAAATGGAAGAAATCGTCGATGTTCATGGCAATGCGGCCATCGTTTCTCGTATGGATCTGCTGCGTGCGTACATGAATTACATCATCCGAACGGCAGAGCATCAGTTCAAGTGCAAGTTTCGCCATGTGCATTTTACCAGTCCCGTGAAGATGAAAACACAGTTTTTGCAGATGTTCGGCGAGATGCTTCCGGATTATCGGATTGAGCAGACGTATGCGCTGGATGAGGGAATGGCTGTACTCTATAACACCCTTGCTGACGGGATGGAACGTGGTGCTTTCATGGAAGGGCAGACGTATCATGCGCTCGTGATTGATTGTGGCGGTGGAACGACGGATTTATCTTCCTGTGCCTTTACGATCGAGGATGGACATATGGCGTACAAGCTCGATATTCATACTACCTACGAAAATGGGGATACGAACTTCGGAGGTCACAACATTACCTATCGTATTATGCAATTCATGAAAATTGTATTCGCCGACTACTATAGCGGACGCCGTCAGGTGACGGATATTGATAGCCTGATTGAGGCACCTGGTGCGGATGTGTTTCGTCAGGTGGACGAAGAGGGTGTGAAGTCCGTTTATCAGAAGCTGGAGCAGCGATATGATGAGGCAGAACACATCATCCCTACCGCGTTTGCGCGCCGAGAGAATCGTTCTCGGGACGAGTATTTGCGGGTAAGAGGCAACTTCTACTTTCTGTGGGAAATCGCAGAAGAGATGAAGCAGCAATTTTTCCGCAAAACCGGCATATTGCGTAACCGATTCCACTCGGAGATGGAGGACGACGGGGACAGTGATCTGCAAATAACGACCATGGAGCGTTGGTTCCTCTCGGTAGAACGGAATGGGGAGTTGAAGGATGAATATGAGTTCCCCGATGTGGTGTTCAATATCAAGGAAATTACCCAGCTGATTAAGGCCGATATCTATGAGGTGGTTCGCAAGTTTTTGGATGATTTCTATCATCAAGGGCGGATGAACCAGTACTCGATTATCAAGTTGACAGGTCAGTCCTGCCGCATTGATGTATTTCGGGAAGCACTGAAGGAGTTCGTTCCAGGCAGAAGCATTGAGTTTCGGCAAAAACCTGCGGAAGGGCGTGTGCCTGATCTTAAACTTGCCTGCCTTCGAGGGGCAATTCGTTATCTGAGTGCCCGCAAAACAGGAAGCGTTCAAGCTGACATCACGCATGATGCCGCTGTAATTCCGTATACCGTAAGTGCCTACACGCATAATGGACGTGAAAAAATGCTGATCAGCAGTCTGGATCGGAGTGATGGCATTCCAGGTAGCATTTCCCGTCCATTCGAGACGGCAGAAGTGGAGTTGTATCTTAGCGGAAGCGATGGCCAGCTGAGACAAAAATTCGTATATGCGAACCGCCCGGAATTCTATAAAGAGGTGCTCTACGAAGACATTCGAGATCGATATGGAGATAAAATTCCGCAGGATGATACGGATTCCATCGTGAATGGAGAGACGAAGTTTTTTGTGTTTCCGGATGATCGTCATTGGGGCTTCCATGTGTTGCCTGTAGCTCGCAGAAATGAACGGCTGTATCTGGGATCGCAGAAGCTGCTTCCGTTTGAAACAGACTTGTCGGAACTGGACTTCTTTGACGGAATGAAGTGAGGACCACGGGCAGAAAGGGGGAACACCGCTCATGTTCACATATTCGTATCCGCATTTTAACAAGGGAAGAATTCTGAAAACATCCATGTTGGAGGGACTACGTGATTTCCCCAGAGACTTCATCGAACTGTACTATCGCGGTTATGCAGATGGCATTCTTGCAGGTGCAGAGGTAGAAGTTTTCCCGGACAGATTGTTCGTCGCCTCTGGGATGGTGTTGCATAAAGGAAGGATTTATATGCTGACAGAGCCTATGGAACTGGCATACCAAGCTACGGGACGGGTCAATGTGCTGAAGCTTCGGTTTACCGCGGAGGAGACCATGAGTGACATGACGATAAGCCACTCGGAACTGCTCTTGGATGAAGAGGCAACGTGCACATCGAGTGAGTTGGAGCTGGCTCGATTCAAGCTGAAGGAAGGGGCCCGGCTGCGGCGTGACTACCAGACCTTTGCCGACTTGGCAACGGAGTTCAACACCCTGCATGTCATTCATGTCCCTTATGCAGCCGAGGGGGCAAGCACCTTATCTCCTGTTGTCATGAAGGATTATGCCGAGAGGTTGCTTCGAACGGGGACCTCTGATCCCCAGGATCTGGTCTTCGCCATGATGTGTCTCAATGAAGGAACGGTTGCGCGTAGCGTCATTTTGCATCACATTGCTAGTCGATTAGGGCTGGAGTACAGAGAATATGATAATGCGCAGATTCATCGATATCTGGATCGCATACTGGCGAATGCAGGTCGGGGAACGGGACGTTCGGGTATGCCGGTGGGTGGACCACATCGTATGATTGTGGATTGATTCAGCACAAGGAAAGGAAGTTGTTTTTCATATGGAATATCTTGATCGCAAAGTAACTCCCATATTATATAACCATCGTGAAAATGAAGAGAATGATCAAAACAGTGAAGTAGAAGAGGCGGTTAAATTAGCACATAAATCCCAGGCTATTGATTCAACAGAGCTGCCAGCGAGGCTCCGTATTGGAAAGGAAAGCGTATTTCTAAAACGAACTGAGCTGTACGATAGTAGGGTGGCCATATCCCTTCCACGTTCATTGCGTTTAATTTCAGAGAAGGAAGCGAGCATGAAGTATCCTTCGTCTCATCGGCCGGAATGGATATATACCAATGATTCAGGGACAGTCAATTTTACGTTTAACAGACTGGAGCATCGAATTTCGGAAGAGGAGCTGACTTCCTTTACCGAAACGATGGCCAATGTCATTCGTGGAACGCAGCCAATCAGACAATGGGAGAAACATGGCGTTCGAATTACTGAAACGGGACAGTTCACGGGCTACTGTCAGTTTTCCGTTCAGGGGTTGAATAATCAGATTTATAACCATATCGGCTTTTCGATTTTAGACCAGTCAGTTCTTGTTTACGGATTTAATTGCACGGATGAAGAAAAGCGCGATTGGCTGGAGCCTGGCGAGACGATTCTAAATTCACTTGCGATCCATTGAAGTTGAAGGGAGATGGGCAACATGAGTTTGACTTATGAGAATCTGATTATTGAACCATATGAACTGGTGCATTTGCAAGAATTGACGATCCGGAAAAAAATGAATGAACACACTCGGCTCGTGTTTAAGGGCATGGTGTCTGAGGAATGGAAGGATCGCTATGTCGATGTTACGGATAAGGATACCCCAATTGAAGTGTGGCAAAAAGATGAGGATGGTAATAAGAAGCCTCTGTTCAAAGGCATTCCACTATCTGTTGAAGTGCAGGTTGTCAGAGGCGTATATACGCTCCACGTGGAGGCCATTTCACATACATACCGGATGGACATTACAAAACGAACGCGTACATTTCAAAATGTCAAAATGAAGTTACCCGATTTGTTAAAGGAACTGGATCAGGATTACCCGGGGCTGGACGTGATTGATGAGGGAACAGGGGGGGCCAAGATCGGGAAGGTTGCCGTGCAATATCAAGAAACGGATTGGGCATTTCTCAGGAGACTTGCTTCTCGCTTTCACACGAGCTTAATGCCAGCCGCTCAGTTTGACAGCCCCAAATTTTATTTTGGCGTCTTTGAGCACGGAAACTCAATCGATCTGGACAATACACGTTATACAATCCGCAAAAACATGGCACCATTCATGTACTTTACCGAAAACGATACGTTAAAGGTCAACGAATCAGATTTCATTATATACGAAATCGAGACTGATCAGGTGATGGAGCTTGGACATCATATTACCTTCCGCGGCAGAAGCCTATATGTGACTGAGGCATATACCGAGCTTGTGGGAGGAATAGTGAAGCACCAATATGTACTTAGCCTTCATAGAGGACTAAGACAAAAGACATATTACAATTCGATAATTGCCGGAAGCTCATTACTTGGTCGCATCCTTTCAGTGCATGGTGGTCATGTAAGAGTTCAGCTGGACTGTGATGAAAAACAGGAGGAAGAGGAAGCGTTGTGGCTGTTGTATCAGTCGCCATACATCGCAGAGGGGCAGACAGGTTGGTATGTCATGCCTGAAGTGGGTGATCCGGTGGCCGTATATTTTCCTACGCAAAACGAAGAAGAAGCCTATGCGACAGGAGCACCCCGTCTGGATAACAAGGTAACTGGAACGAACCAATTGAACAAACCGGATCATAAAATTTTCCGTACGCCTTATGGCAAAGAAATCAGACTGACCCCAGATTCCATCTCCATTAGCAGCAAAGAGGGCGAGGTGTTCATTCGTCTCAGCGGGGACGAGGGCATTCAGATCATCGGAAGCCAGCAGATTCGGATGTCTGCCGGGGGCAATATCTCGCTCAAAGCCGGGAAGAAAATAACGTTGTCTGCCGATTCACAATTGTTGCTGGAAGGCGGGGGAGGGACATTCAAATTAGATGGACAGGCAAAAATGAGTGGATCAGAAGTGAAAGCCAACTAGCATGATACGTGACGTATGGGCAGGAGGGATAATTTCCAATGGATCGCAAGGAATCTATATTACATTTTTATACCCATCAGGTAAAACCTGCGCGGGCCAAACTTATGGATGATTTGCAGCATACGTTGCATACGAGGTATACGGAATTGACAGCCGAGTTCCTAAGTCATTTCAGGTTGATGATTCAGGAAGTCAGCGACGCCCAAAAGCGTGGGGCGAAAGGGCCGATCGCTTACATTCAATATTCTATGTTGCGAACAGAACTTCTTGGAGGGGCGATGAATGTCCTGGTCGAAGCATATGATGCTTCATGGTTGCTGGATCGAACACCCATCCGTTCATTCTATTCTTCCCACTGGGCCTATGAGTGTCTTGAACGGATGCTCAATGGATTAAGAGAAGAACTTCCTCACTATCAAGGAACCGTTACAGCGGTAGAACTGGACCGAATCATGCTACAGGAAGCGGCGTTGGTGAATCGATATCTTGTACATTTTATACGCCGTAGCTGTCGCGCGCTGGAGGACTTTGAATGGAACTCTCTTATGGATCTGGAACAGATATTCGAAGTACGTGTAGGAGAATACTTGGATGCTAGTGAGTGCGTATTTCGTCTTGATCGAAGGAATAGGAGCATTGAGGAGATTGGTGAAGCATTGGAAGAAAGTGATGGTCTTGAGGTCGTGTACGCGCACTTTCAGGGACTGGATATGAGCGAAATGGAATGTAGCGATCTGGATTTTCGTTACAGCCGTTTTGATCGTATCGATATGCATTCTACCGATTTTCAACGCTGTATCTTGATAGGGACACGTTGGCGCAATTGTAGTCTGGAGAATACCGATTTCACCGGAAGCATTCTATATGGGGCAGATTTCAGCGGGTGTTCTCTGGAAAGAGCTGTTTTCAGGGAGATCATAGGGGAGGTGGGACATCCGGAAGGACTCGCTCAGGGTCCAGAATACGATGCGCTTAACTTCGAGAATTCAAACCTTTCAGGTGCTGACTTCCGGGGGGCACACCTTCGTGGAGCCATATTCCGTGGAGCCAATCTAACAGATACGTTATGGGAGGGTGCTGATGTGGAGGGTGCGATTTTTGACGATGCCGAGAGGAGGCGAGGGTTATCCGATACTTTCGTCTAATGGCCGATCCCAGATGGATACACCGCGTAGAGACTGAGCCTGTCGGTGAACTGCAACGCAAGACCTGGAATCAGGCTTTTCATGATTCGGGCAGTGAGCATACAGCCATTAACCTTTATGTGCGAAGCGGATTCCATGTGGATTATACGGATTATTTGGAACAGCCGGTTCCCTTAGTTTCAGATCAATTGCTTGAAACACTTATTTTGTATTGTCCTCAGCTCAAGCGAAGGGCTACCGTATTAACGGACAAGGAGCGAATGACCCAAGAGACGTATTGGGCGATTCACCCTCCTGCACTGGCAAACGTATTATCTCCTCATACCCGTCGGCGCATGGATGGAAGTCTGGAGCGGATCGTACTGAAGCGAGATTTCCCGGAGGTACCCCTGTTCCAATTGATGGAGCTGCGCGAAACCGTGATCATTGTCAATCTAGCGTTGTCGGAGAGCATTCTGCGGCGAGATGTCGCAGGAGTACAATTCATTCCGTTGGACTTGGAACAAACGAATTAGAAAGGAGAGGTTATGATGGCGCGAAGTCAAGATCATGATCCCCAGATTCATACGGCTGGAGAAGCCTCTAAAAGCTATGTCGTTGCAGGAGCAATACTTAAATGCAATTGCGGGACGCAGCGTACACGATTGAAGATACCATTCAGTCATGGCGTATATATCAAAGGGAAGGCGAAGATGACTGTCGAGGATTATGTTCCAGGTATTCATATTGGATCGTTCGGTAACTGTTCCAATCCAGTTAATCCAGTAGTGGCGGCAAGCACGATGGTTGACATCTATGGGGTTAAGAAAGCGCCTTGCGTTCCCGTGCTGACCATGCCTTGGCTTCATGGAAAGGGAGATACCAAGGTGGAAGGGAAAGCTGCACTGCTCAGTCACTGTACGCACAAGTGTCTGTACGGCGGAGATATCGTCATAGAGAATGACGGACAGCAATTGGACTTTTGACGATGAATGAAATTACGGAGAAGAAACTCGACCAGATCGGTTATGAGCAAATTCGTCTATATTGGCCTTATCGTGCACAGTGGTTAGAAGGCGTCCAAATTACCCGCCAAGTGAACGAGCATGCGAAACTCTACGTTAGCGGTATAATTCCGGAAGAGGATGGGCCGGGCATTCTTCAAGTTCAGGCTGAAGGGGAATCTATCGTACTCAGACAAGTCGATGAAAATGGTAGATCAGTGAGGAGACTCTTCCATGGCGTAATGACATCGCTCTCGGTTCATTTGTCGGGAGGGGTCTATCGATTCGAACTTGAAGCCTTGTCCAACTCCTATCAAATGGATATGCGAATTGAGGAACGAGCCTTTCAAAACAGAGGGTGGACGTTCAAGGAACTCATTCAATTCATTATGAATTCTTACCGCTATTCGGATGTCATGGATCAGGTTACCGGAAATACCTCATTGAGCGGACTTGTATTACAATATAAAGAGACCGATTGGATGTTCCTACGCAGGCTTGCCTCGCGATTCGGTACAGTGCTGGTCCCGGAAATCACAGCGGCATCACCCAAACTGTATATCGGTTTGCCCGCAGGCAAGTTGTGGAAATGGCCAGAAGACCAACCTTATCAGGTTCGTAAGGAACTGGCTGGAATCGACTGGCACGGCTCCGGAACGGAAGATCGATATATCATTCAGGGTCCCAAGGGATCGCAAGGCGTATTGCAATATACGGTGGAAAGTGTCGAGACCTATGCGTTGGGAGACAAGGTCGAACTTCCGGATGGTAGAGAGCTGACCGTGGTGTATGCCCATTCGCGACTGGAATCCGGGTTGCTCATGACGACATACCGCATGGTACTCGAAGACCACATTCGTGTACCTAGATGCAACCTATCGGACCTGATTGGGTTATCGCTGTACGGCGAGGTGGTCCGCGTGATTCATGATCACATTCAGATCAAATTACCCATGGATGAGGGCCCGATGACGCAAGGCTCCGCCTGCCCCTATCCGGTCGCGCCAGTTTATGCTGCGGAAGGGCATAGCGGATTATACATGATGCCGGAGATCGGGGATCAGGTGGAATTATATTTTCCAAGTAGTCTTGAATCCGGAGCGTACATTCGTCATTCCATCTCTGAGGGTAAACGTTCCACTAACGGAGGGACAGACCATAAAGTCTGGGGGCATCCTGCCGGGAGCTCTATCGGGATGTCGCCTGAGGAGGTTACACTGCAAGCCGGATCCGGGTTAACGATTACCTTGAATGATCAGGGGATCGTATTGAATAGTCCAGGCAATCTGTCCATTCAAGGTAGCAATATCCTGCTTGCGGCCGGACAGATCGAAGCTACAGCACCAGAAGCGATTTGGCTTCTTGGCGGGGGTGGTAGCTTCATTTTGGACGGGGAGGCCAACGTACGAGCAGGTCTATTGCAACAGGAGGGTAGCAACAAAGCGCCTGTTCATGTGGCGGATCTGCCTCCGGAGCCGGAGCCACCGCTGATGCCGATTGAGGAGTACGAAGCGGCTCAGGCCGCAGCAGCCGCAGAGGCTGCTGCAGTGACGCAGGCATCAACGACGAACCCGAAAGATGGATCGTTGGCTGGAGCTGCGTTGGCCATCACTGCTATGATTCCGATCCTGGGAGCTCTAGGGGGGATTGCTGCTCAGACAGCCATCGGCGTAGGTATTGCTGCCGTTGCAACGGGTCTCATCGCGAGCGTGCCGAAGTTAGGCTCCTTCAAGCCTTCGGCTCTGAGTTTGCTGGACCGATTTACGAACGGATTTACCGAGCTCCAACAGCAGGAGAACGAAGCGAAATGGACGATGCTGGGAAAAATGTTGACGGCCGCCAAAGAGTTGACTACAGCGACTTCCCCCATTGATCTACTCAAGAAGTTGCATCAGCAGCATCAGGAAATTAGTGCCACATACTATGATATTCCAGCTTATATTCGAGAGAAATGGACGAAACAACAGGCGGATCAGGAACTGAAAAGTTCGCTGGATTATTACAATAAAGTGATGGAAAACCCGGAGGAATACGATATTCTTTTCGTAGGGCCTCATTTTGCGAATATTACCTTCGATATTGGCAGGCCTCATATCACTGTAGAGGAACTAGGGAGTTATGATTATTGGAAGGCACAAGGGCTAAGCCTTGAGGAGATGAAGTATCTATCATGGAGGCTAAAGGCCCCTATGAGCGATGAAGCCTTTGCTGAACTATGGGATGGATATTACCAACATGACGCAATGCAAAAAGGTCTAGATACGGAATTTAATTTTAAGGGCAGGGGAGGTTCGGCAAGCGGTTTTGTAAGCCCGGTCAGGTCTATCCCGCAGGCAAGTGGAACAACGCCGCCCAAAGTGAGCAAAAGCCCGCCTTCGCCCATAGTGCCCAAAGTCAAGACATTTGTCCGAAAGTATTGGGAAGAAAGTCAGAAGATGCGAATCGCATCTGGTGGAGGAAGTCATTGGAGCAACAGTAAGACGAACAAAACGGGTGAGGCTGCTTCTGGAGGCGGTAAGACAGCAAACAGTGGGACGGAATCGACCTCTAAACCTGGGGAGAACCCGTCGAAACCGAAACAAAATTCGGATAGTACACCTTCTTCGAAAAAGAATGAAGGAAATTCAACGACAACATCGAAACCAAGTACGACATCAAAGACGAAACCAGAAAAAAATGAAACGCCGAATGAAGTGAATACGTGGAAGCCATCTCCATCTAAGAAAAAGGACGGCGGTAAACCGCAAGCCGATAAGAAACCGCCTAAATCATCCGAACCGGAGAAACCGCAGGAGAATCCGAATACAAACAAACCGAAGGAGAGTTCGAAAGGTACTGAGGGAACGGGGAAAGGTAAGAAGTTAGAACTGTCGGATTTTACTAAAGAAATAATGGAAACTAAACCGATGAATTCACCTGTTCCACATAAATGGTATAATAAGGGTGGTTACATCTCAATAGATAAGAATGGAACTTGGACATATACTAATAAGAAAGGGCAGTCTGTGAGTTATCCAGATGGCTACCCCGACTTTTCAGAGTATTATCATCCTACTGTTAAACCAGTAACAATTGAAGTAACTGTGCCTAAAAATCCACAAGAAGACTTTAAAAAAGCAAATTTAGAAGCAAAGCTTAATAAGGATTCTGATCCACCCGTGCCAGCAAGTAATAAACCTCCTGAGGGTTATACATGGCATCATCATGAAGATGGAAAGACGATGATCCTTGTCGATGAAGATATTCATAGGGAGTTTAGACATATCGGTGGTCAGTCTACAGTCAATGGAAAAAATAAAAAAGGAGAATAGTTATGGCGAATATGGATCGAGGAAACGAGAAAATAACTATAAATGAAATTAATGAATTTGAAGGTAAGTATGATCTTAAGCTTCCTGAGCAGTATGTTGATTTTTTGCTTAAATATAATGGCGGGTATCCTCAAGAATCTACATTTAAAATTTCTGATGAAGAGGGTGAAAGTGTTGTAAATAAATTTTATGGGATCGGTGATATGAAGGGGAATCTGTCTAAGGTATTTGAGGTTTTAGATGGTGAGCTGCCTGAGGGATTTATTTCGATTGCTAGTGATCCAGGGGGGAACGAGATCTGTATTGGAACTAGTGAGAAATACTTAGGAAAAGTATACCTTTGGATGCATGACATGGAGTCAAATAAAGAAATGGATAATATGTTCTTATTAAATAACAGTTTTAATGAATTTTTTGATAAGTTATATTAAAGGCTAGCATTGCCCGTAATAAGACACTTAGTATGAACTTATTTACAAGCCCAACAACAAAATCGTACAATACAACCAACAAACCAAACACAAAATGATTCAAACACTGGATAAACTTTCAAAAGCTCTTTCCCACTTGGACCTTTAGTAGGAATGAGCTTTTTTGCATGCCGAAAATAAAGTAGCTTGATCATAAATCGCTGGTTGATCTCGATATGCCATTGTGGTAATGCTCAATGAAAAAAGCTGTTACAAAACACTTTAAACTTACTATTTATATAATAAGAATGTTGACAGGAATCGCCCCTGTCCGCTTTAGTTCGGTCGGTAAGTAAGCTGATATAATGGGTGCCAATTGGAAGCCTTATTGCTACATTTTTCATTATCCTGTTTAAGATTACAACTTAGGGGACGGGAAATGATGGTTCAAATGTAAGTTAGGGTAAAGTATTTCCTACTAGACTGCTTGATCCGAAAAGGAGGCGCATATTCTTGATAGAGTAGGGGAATTAAGAAGCAAGCTTTCTAATAGGCTTAAAGATGAGCTTAATTTTGCATATCCCGTAGTAGACATAACAGGAATAGACAAAAAGGAGTTTTATGCACATAGTAGTTTGAATAGAGATAACAAGGCAAAAGACTATGCTGATTTCTCGTTAAAGCCACCTAAACCAAAGTATGAGGCCACTTTTGCACTAGATAGGGGTGGAAATACAAGAAAAAGAGATAACACCTTCTTCGAAAACGAATGAACCTAATGTACCGACAACGCCGAAAAATAGCACGACATCGAAGACGAAACCAGAAAAAAATGAAACGCCGAATGAAGTGAATACGTGGAAGCCAGCTCCATCTAAGAAAAAGGACAAAGGTAAACCGCAAGCCGATATGAAACCACCTAAATCATCCGAACCGGAGAAACCAGAGGAGAATCCTAAAACAAACAAAACGAAGGATAATCCGGAAGGCACTGAGGGGACGGGACAAGCTGTTAAACCGGCACCAGTAGTCTATGAAACAGTTAAGTATGGTGATCATTTTACAAGAAAGAATAGAAAAAAAGTTTTAAAACCAAATATAGAATACACATCACCAGATGGTTATACTTATCGTACGGACAGTCAAGGGCGTATTATTGAATGTGAAGGAGCACTTGTGCTTGGCAAAGGGGACCGTAGTGAGTATGCCCAAAGGACGGTAGGGAAAGGACAAGGTAGGTTACCTGATGACGATGGTGGACACTTGATAGGGGCGCAGTTTAAAAGACCAAAGGATATCGATAACCTAGTCCCACAGAATAGTCAAATTAATAGAAGTGGCGGGAAATGGTATGAAATGGAGTCTAAATGGGCGGATGCGTTGAGAGAGATACCTCCGAAAAAAGTTACTGTAAAAATTGAACCAGTTTATTCAGGTACTTCAATAAGACCAGATTCCTTTGAAGTAACTTATCAAATTGAAGGAAATAGGCCAGAACAAAAAACTATTAAAAATCAAGCTGGAGGTTGATTTCGTTGAGCATGGAAAAAGAGATGAATCAAATATATAATCAAATAGCTGAAACAGTTAATGAAATGATCCCGGAAGAATGGGGAAAATTTCATTACTATGCACAAATTTCTGAAACAGGGGGCGGGACATACTTTTTTTATAACACACCTGAGGATGTGGAAAATTTTAAGTATAGTTTAGAAATCCCTCGTTATTATCATGATTATAAAGATCAATATAAAATCAAAGGCAGAGTTCTATTTGAACTGAGTGAAAAACTAAGAAAGAATCTTATAGATAATGAACAAGAACCTTGGTATTCCTTCACATTATCTATTGATAGGAATGGGAAATTCAAGATTCATTATGATTATACAAATTGGTTTGATACGAAATATAGCTTTGATGACCAGCTACTTATTTGGGAATATAAATATTTGGGTAACATACCAGAGGATGAAAAAAGCAGACAACTAATAGATAGGTATCTAGACGAGTATCCCGATAATCCAATATAAACCCATTTTAATGAGTGGGAGTATGAGCTTTAAAATTACTGTCAAATGAGTCAGGTAATTGACTCCATATGATTTAACTCATGTAATAAAAGTCTGAAGATTTCTCCATTCCAGATTATAAGAAAGTTAAATGCTCTAATTTTATATTCTGAAAGCTACTTTTTAGTTACATTAAACAGGTTGATTATGGTCTGATACCACCGTAATTGATCTGTTTTTTTGTTTCTTAGTTTTCTTGCGTTTCAAATTTACTCAAAACTGTAGATGAGCTTAATTTTGCATATTCCGTAGTAAACACAACAGGAACAGACAAAAAAGAGTTTTATGCACATAGTAGTTTAGTTTGAATGGAGATAAGAAGGCAAAAGACTATGCTGTTTTCTCGTTAAAGCCACCTAAACCAAAGTATGAGGCCACTCTTGCTCCAGATAGGGGTGGAAATATAAGAAAAGAGATACCACCTTCTTCGAAAACGAATAAACCTAATGCAACGACAACACCGAAAAGTAGCACGACATCGAAGACGAAACCAGAAAAAAATGAAACGCCGAATGGAGTGAATACGTGGAAGCCATCTCCATATAAGAAAAAGGACTAAGGTAAACCGCAACCGGATACGAAACCACCTAAATCATCCGAACCGGAGAAATCGCAGGAGAATGCCAAAATAAGAAAACCGAAGGAAAATACGGAAGGCACTGAGGGGACGGATAATGTTCCTGAATCAATATCTACCCTTAAAAGGTTGACTGGAAAGAATACAAGCGTGTAGATGATTATAAACCTACATTTATGGATGAATTTCAAGAAAAAGAATATAAAGCTGCATCAAAGGATTATGATGATATTAGAAGTTTTGGTATGGCTGATATTGAACAGGTTGCAAAAAATACTGGTATGACAATAGAAGAAATTAGGGCTATTAAACAACACATGTTTTTTGATACACATAAATTCCCTTTAGATAATCAAAGTTATAGGGTTGGCCACTTTACTCCTGATTTAGATGTTGGGTTTATATGGAAAAGAGCGCAGAAAGGTGAGCTGGATCCAAAACAAAAAAAATGGTTTCAAGGAAGAGTTAGCTAAACATGAATTAACTGAAAGTGAAAAAATGAAACAAGGCTACCCGTATAAAAATCCTGGTTCGTATCAAAAAGATAGTGGTGATTATGGTTCTGATCCTCCAGGAGCACACGATGCAACTGAGCCTCAACCTAGAGGTAAGTTTGATAGGGCGTTAAGCTACAATCTTAAAGAACAAGGTAAAATAGAAAAACAATTAGAAAGAGAAAAAGGAGAATGAATGTGGGATATTTAAGTCAGGCAATTAAACGTATTTCCTTAATAGATTGGGGTTGTCTTGGAGAAAAGGAATTCATGTCACAGAGTTATTTGTGTAGAGAATATTTAAGAAGAGCAACCAAATTTTTAAAGAATTATCCAGGTACTTGTATACCTCCTTTTATTATGATTTCAAATTCGATCATTGAGCCACAAGAAAACATTGAAATGATTGAAATACTGAATGAAATAAATAATTCTTACCACAAAGCTCTCGTTACGAGTTACCTTGAATTATGCGCTCTTATTGATGAAAAAAATCCCATAGCTATGGATAATAGGGATTTGTTTGAGCCAGCAATAAAGCTATATGAAAGGGGTGGCTTTTTTTATAGAAGAGAAGGATATTTATATATAAATGGTAATTCTATTATAATTGCAGATGTTGCTTGGGATGAAAAGGAACCACTAAATATTAGTGATGAAATCTTGGATGCGCTAGATAATGGGTCTGCGGAGTGAACTATTTTTACATTTTTAATTAAGTTGATTCGAAAAAAGTTCTTGGTCAATAAAAATACAGAAGATGGAGCGAAATAATTGATAGAAAATTTTAATCAGGCAATTAAGCGTATTTCTGCAATGGATTGGGGTTGTATTGGAAATAAGCAAGCAAGATCACATGTTCACTTGAGTAAAGAATACTTAAGAAGAGCATCAATATTTCTTCAATCTTATCCTGGTCCGTGTAGGTATCCTTTTATTATCATTTCAAATTCAATAACTAAGTCACAAGTAAGTGTTGATGAATTACAGATACTAAAGGAGATTGACAATAGTTATGTTAGAGAAATTGCTACCAGTTATTTAGAGTTAAACGCACTCATTGATGAAGGAAATCAAATTGCTATTGATAATAAAGATTTGTTTGAGCCAGTAATAAAGCTATATGAAAGAGGTGGCTATTTCTTTATAAGGGCAGGTTATTTGAATGTAACTGGTGCTACTCATTTTCTTTCGCTTGCAAATCGAGTTAAAAGGGAACCACTTGATATAAGTGAAGAAACCTTGGATGCACTTGACAATGGACATGCTGATTAATTTATGGATTTGCTCGGATTTTAAACAACTTACAATACTAATACAAGATCGTAAAATACATCAACAAATCCAAGACTAGGCTATTCAAACACCTGGATAAGCTTTTCGAAAGCTTTTTCTCACTTGAATTATGAGTAGGAATGAGCTTCTTCATGCTCAAAATCAAAGGAACACGAAAAAAGATAATATAGGGAGTGAAAAAAATGAGAATGGATGTTAATACGATTGTCGTTCCATTACCAGGCGATGATTTATTAGATGCAGTTGAGCGAAGTTTCAGAGTTTCATTCCCTGAATCTTATAGGCACTTTATTAAGGAACATAACGGAGCTGTACCAATCACAAATATGTTTAGTATGAATCAGCAAGAATACATAATAGAAAAATTTCTATGTATATTGGATGACAGTGAGTCTGATCCTATTAATGGATGGTATGATATTGAAGTTACTATTACGCAAATAGGTGATAGATTAACTGATAATGAAGATTTAGTGGGAATGAATGTAGTTCCTATTGCAGCGCTTTTTTCAGGAGATTTTATTTGTTTGGATTTTAGAGAAACAGAAGAGCCTACTGTAGTTATTTGGTTTCATGAAGAGTCAGAGGAGTTTTCTCCTGTGACACAAAAAGTCGCGACCAATATATTAGAATTTTTTGAATTGCTGAGTAAATAAAGTTCTCCTAGTTCATGTTAACGAATGCCCCAATTGTCAGTATCTTGTAGAGAAATTAGGGGTGCGTTTTGAACGTGAATTGTAAAACTTATAGAAGATCTGTGGAAATATTTGAGTTAAGCGATGTGAGTGGAGAATTAACAGAAGATAGAAGAGAGATCTGTCTAATGAGAGATGACAAAAATCAGTAAGGAAGTGACCTGATGGAATTTGAATATCATGTAACCATGCGTGATCTGAAGCAGAACGAGAAAGAGACCTTTATCAACATCTGTAATAAAGAGAACGTGAAGCCCGTGTTGATCGTCTTGGACAAAGGTGAATATATTAATCAGCCAATGATTACAGGCATTGTACATAGCACGAATTACGAAGAAGTGAAGAATGTTATTGAAGAAGTTGGGGCGAAGTTTCGGGATAACGGATTCACAGTTGTTCGGACGAAGGTGGAAATTCCGGCTAAGGAAGAAACGTATTTTGATCAGCCGATGCTGGCACAGTCCAAGCCTTATTTCGAATGGCACGGAAAGGTATATGTGGATGATGTGGCCGTATTGAAGCAACTGTGCGCGGATTCGGGCGGACATATCTCACGGAACTCACTTAATGCAGATGGCAAAGTGAGATTCGTAACGGTCCGTGAATATGAGAGTGCAGAACATTTTTATCGTAGAGTGGGAGAGATCCATACCATTTTGCATACGAACAAGATCGAACTGTTAAAACAGCAATATGAACTGTGCATCTATGACAGCCGGGAAGAACTGGATCGTGGATGGATCTAATTGGATGTTGAGTACGATGAATGGAGGAGGAGAACGAGTGTCAGAAAAAAACATAAAAATGCACCTCCTAAATGAGGATGAGAGATTCATTGTTGTGTTAGAAGCTCTATTAAAACGCGCTTCTCTAGTGAATAGTCCATTTGTATTAAAAGGAAGCTTATTAACAAGACAGTATTTGGAGAATCCCAATATTCGTTATGTGGATGACATCGACTTTCTGTATACAGGTCGAATTGAGACTGAGGATCAGGCCAATGCAGTATTTACAGACTGGATGATCCGGGTAACGGAGATGGACCTGAATGACGGTATCATATTCCGAAGCTTTCGGGAGAATGCCTTCTGGAGAAGAATAGACTACGCGATGGCGGATGATTTTCCTACGGTGAACACGGGGCTAGCCTTTTATATTGATAGTGAACCAAGGAATGAAAATGAGTATGAGGATGAACTGCATCTTGATATATCTTTTAACCTCGACTTGGATGAGAAGCCTGTTACTCTATCCTACCAACCCATGGTTGGTGAAGCTTTTGTCGTTCCTTACACTGTACCACTCTCCATCCAAATTGCATGGAAGCTGCATCAAACGATAGTGAGGCCCAGGTTTAAAGACATGTATGATTTGCAACATCTGTTGTCTAACCCGTTATACGATCAGCAGGCGCTCAAGGAGACAATGCAGACCCTGGCCAACGAGTGCAGCATGGACCCGGCTACTACGAGAGAGGATATGAAAAAGATACTGGTTGACGATCTGCATGATGTATTTTCGAGGTTGAATTACGATTATGACCTGCAGTATTATGCCGGAAGCCGTAGTCCTGAAGTGTATTTTATGGAATTTGTTTCGGAGCTGCGCCAAACGATGAATCACGTTGGTATTAACAGTGACGCATATGAACATTTACCAAGTTGCCCCACGCATACATAGAGATCTTCATGCGCTGAAGAAGCAGAGCTAAAAGCTTTCTGTAAGAATACTGCTTCGGAAGCGTTCACTTCGCCTTTATTCGTAGATGAATTTGAAACGAATACCCCAACTCCGATACAATGTTCTCATAGAGTCTGAGAGAATGGATCAAATACGGTGCAGAAATGGAGAAAACCAATATGACTGAATTTATCAACGCTGACGATATTAATGACGTAATTCTGGCTGCGGCAGCAAACGAGCTGGAGCAGATGGTGGACAAAATGTGTGAGCTGATTGGCACGCCTTTGGAACAGACAACAGAACTGGAGCGTCAGGTCATGGCTGCTTTTGGTTTTGGCGCGGTGTATGGCATCACTCATCGGGATCAGCTAGCGGAGCCGCAGGCCCATGCCTTGAGCATTCGGATGCTCATTAAACCGTTTAATTACAGTGAACAGCAGGCGGTTGATTTTGCCAACGATCTGATTCGGGTGGCTTCCGATCGTGAGGTTCATCCGGTAATGAACACGATTATCCAACGTGGGATTGATGGACACCGCCAATTCAATCAGGAAGACGATGAAGGATTGGAACGTAACATTCAGGAGATTTTAACAGCGGTTCAATCGCAAAAATAGACGGTTTTATTAGATGTGGGAGATGATTGCATTGGATCTGATGAAATTAAGCAAGGAACTCTCATACGCTCTGCGACATGCACCATGGGAGTATGAACTGGAACTGGACGAAGAGGGTTGGGTGGAGATCTCGCAATTGCTGGTGGCTTTGCATGAAAGTCCGCAGTGGAAGGAAGTCACACATTCCGATCTGGAGCAGATGATTCAAACCTCGGAGAAAAAGAGACATGAAATCCGTTCAGGCCGCATCCGGGCATTGTATGGACATTCGACACCTCATAAGATATCGAAAATATCTGCTGAGCCACCGGAAACCCTGTACCATGGGACCCCGGCACGCGCAGTAAATTCTATTATGGAACATGGCTTACAGCCGCGGCAAAGGCAATATGTACATCTGTCCGCAGACATCGATACAGCCAATCAGGTGGGACGAAGACGGGATGATCAGCCTGTCATTTTGAGAATCAATGCTGCTCAAGCTTCCACAGACGGAATCCTCTTTTATCATGGAAACGAAAATATCTGGCTGGCCGATCACATTCCTGCACGTTATATTCTTGAGCAGTTACTGGTGAGCAATGAGTGATGAACTGTTGTGGAAAGCATAAATACCTATCTCGAATTGCAACAGTCGCAATGAATGGATTGAATGTGCAGTCTTCCGTTCAAGTTGTATACCGTTGTATTGATCGTTAGCTACACAAAAAAAGGGACGCATCCAACACTTGTTGGTGTGTCCCTTTCTCATATCCAAAACTTACTTGCCTACAATTGCTTTAATACCTTCGCTAAGTGGCTGAGCCGGACGGCCAAGCAATTTCTCTAAAGTATCACTCTCTACAGCCAATGCGCCTTCACGGATGGCACTTTGCATATCAACAAGCATCGATACGACAAAGTCCGGTAGACCTGCACCTTTCATGATGTCAGCGTAAGCGGCATCGTCCACGTTTTGCACGTTGATTTCCTGCCCAAGCACTTCACCAACAATGGCAGCCAGTTCTGCTTGCGTGCGTAGTTTGCCGGACAATTCATATACGGTATTCTCATGTCCTTCTCCTGCGAGAACAGCTGCAGCAGCATGGGCGTAGTCACTTCGGGTAGCCCAGCCTACTTGGCTGTTGTTGGTGGCATGAACCCAAGGTGCACCTTGGGTAGCTGCTTGCACACTGCCTGCTTCATTTTCCAGGTACCAGTTGTTGCGCAGGAAGGAATACGGAATGCTGGATTCACGAATAGCTTTTTCTGTAGCGCGGTGAACTTCCGCCAGGGAAAGGGTATTTTTCTCTGCATTCACAACGCTTGTATAAGCGATGAAACCCACGCCTGCGTTCTTGGCAGCGTCAATGGCAACCTGATGTTGGCGAATACGCGTTTCATTGTCACCATCAGTTGAGATGAGCAACAGACGGTCTACACCGGCAAAAGCTTTCTCCAACGTCTCCGGTTGATCGAAATCACCATGACGCACGTCAACCCCTTGAGTGCGGAGTGCTTCCGCTTTCTCTGGATTACGTACACTTACTGCCACATCCTTGGCAGAATTGTTTTTCAACAATGCCTCTACAACCAGTGAACCCAAATGACCTGTTGCGCCAGTAACCAAAATTTTCATTTTCTTTTCCTCCTAGGATATGTGTTTTGTTTGCATATGGATGTAATCAAAATTGTTATAACAGGTGTTATTACAACGAAAGGGTTAAAAAAAGCTCATTATGAGCTTTGTTATTCAGAGACATGAATCTGATCCATCATCTGTTGTATGGTTACACGATTCAAGCGCTGTTCCATGGCTGTCTGAGCCTCAATGAGTTCGGCACGCAAGGTGTGTTCAATCATGTTGCCGACCGGACATTTCGGATTCGGATGTTTGTGAAAGTTAAACAATTCCCCATCCTCCACGACCTCAAGCGCTCGATATACATCAAGAAGGGTAATGTCGGCTGGATCTTTCAACAAGGAAGCACCACCCACACCGGGTCTGACGTCAATCAGTCCAGCCTGTTTCAGCTTGGACATAATCCGCCGAATAATCACGGGATTTGTATTCACACTCTGCGCGATCACATCTCCGGTGCATTCATTGGGCATAACAGCGATCAGGGACAGGGTATGAACCGCAATGGAAAAGCGACTGCTGATTTGTCTCATGGGATAATCACCACCGTTGTAACTATAATAGTTACAAAGCGATTGGATGTCAATTCCTTTATATTATATTTTAATGGATAGTTGCTGTTGTTCTGGAATCGTAGATGATCAAACAGATGATAATTGAACTATCACCTATGTCAAATAAATGAGTTGTGGTTCTTTTGGAGCGTTAAAAAAGAAGTAGGTTTCAAACCTTTTAATGTAATAATAGGGCTAAATTCCTATTATTTTCAAGTTAAATGGAACTATATGGTTTTCTTGTTTGCGTACAGAAGAAGAAAAATGACAAAAGCTTCGACAAACTAGAAAATTATGTATGAATTGACAAATGTAAAAGCGATTATATAATGTGTTTAACTACAAGATTGTACATTTAGTTACAAATGATTCCAAATAACAAACGGCGGGAGTGGGACAGGCATGTGGTTTTTGGTTCTATGGTTGTTAGGTCTAATTTCAGGGGGAGTACACCTATATGTGTTAGGTTTTCCCGGGGAAATGAGCGAGATTAGCAGGGTGTTGCTACTTCATCAGTTTGTGGTTACGTTTGGATTGGTTGGAGTGATTGGTTATGTTGTCAACATTGCCAGAGCGGATCAGACAGCCAAAATGTTAGGATGGCCTGGTGGACCATTTCAGGTTAAATACGGTTTTTCCCAGGTAGGGCTTGGAGTTATGGGGATTATGGCCATCTGGTTCCAAGGGAACTTTTGGGTTGGTGTATTGGTAACGATGTACATATACGGATTAAGTGGTCTTTGGTCACATACTTATGTCATGATTAAAAATCGCAAGGCAGATGGAGACAGTATCGGGAATCTCATTATGGATGTGGTGTATCAAACGTTTATCACGGTTCTCTCCGTATTGGCTGGTGGAATCTGGGTAATGCACTAAGCTGTAACTGATTTTTTGCCTTACACAGCTTGAATCTCAATTAAACGATGAGGTGTGGTCGTGATGGTACAAAAAACCGTTGAACTTTCCGAAACACAAAAGGGAATCTATTTTGATTGTCAGGTGAATGATCCCACTTCGTATAACATCTCAGCTTCAATGCAATTTGATCATCTTCAAATGGAGATATTTCGCCGGGCCATCGAATTGCTTATGTATGAGCAAGTGGTGCTGCGTACTCGGATTGAGATTCAAAATGATGTACCTGTGTTATCCGTTCATGAAGATATGGATTATTCACTTGCCTTGTGGGACCTAAGTAGCGAGAATCAGGAGAATCCAAAGGAACAACAGTTAGAAGCACTGGTGGATGAATGCATCGGGACACCTTTTGAGCTGGAGAAGGGTCCTCTGTTCCGTATAATGATTGTTCAGATGGATAAAAGCCGATATATTCTGACCTTATGTATTCATCATTTAATATGTGATGGCTTGTCGCTTGAACTGATGAAAAACAAACTTATTCAGTCATATACGTGTCTTCTTGAAGATCAGCCTGTGGATGTCAAGCTGGATGAAGGATTCATCTCTTATGTTGAGGCAGAGAACAAGAAACTGCACGAAAACAAGTTCTCCAAAGAACGGGAATACTGGTTGAACAAAATGAAGGGAGCGGAACCTCTTTCTCTAAAACACGACTTTCCAGCAGGTTCTGTACAAGAAGGGATTGGTCATGAACTGCGATTTGATATTTCGGAATCGTTAATGGCTGATATTACACAGATGTCCAAAGATAATGAAGTAACCGTTTTTATGTTCTTTATGGGTGCCTTTGGCATTCTTATGAGTAAATATGTCGGTACAGACGATATCACCTTTGCCTCCCCATATTCTCATCGTCCCGGTATGGACTTGGAAGAAACGATTGGATGTTTTGTCCATATGTTGCCTATGCGATTCCATATTGACCTCGAATCAACTCTAAAACCTCTGCTGCAACAAGTAGCCACAACCTGGATGGATACGTACAGGAACATCGGATATCCCAATAACCTCATTGTCAGAGACAGCATGTTACAGGCTCAACCCGGATCACCATCGTTGTTTGATATCTCCTTTGTTTATGATTCCTATGAGGAAGATATGCTCGGAACTCGTATTCTGGATCAGGATAAGGTTACGTTTCCAGGAGATCTAATGGTGGTGTTGAGCCGTTTACCGCAAGGTGCTCAGTTGAAGCTGCAATATAAACCGAGCTTGTTCCGTGAAGATTCAATGGAGCGAATGGGCCAACGATTTCTATATTTGCTGAATCAACTAGTAACCAATTCTGAGCAAAAAATCAGGGAGTTCAGCCTCCTGATACAAGATGAGAAAGAAAACTTACTGTACCGATTCAATCAAACTTCTTATTTTCCCTACACTCCACAACATATTATGGATATATTTCACGATAAAGTAGCACGTTTCCCGGAGCGGGTAGCTCTAATGGAAGGCAAGCAGCATCAGACCTATGCGCAGGTCAACGCAAAAGCGAATCAATTGGCTAGGCAGATCGTTGCGATAAAAAAAAGTGATAACGCGGCAGTTGGCGTGCAGATGCCACGTTCCTCGGATATGGTCATTGCCCTATTGGCTGTATTAAAAGCCGGATGTGCTTTTGTGCCTGTAGACCCTTCCTATCCTTTGTCCAGAAAGGCCTATATTTTATCGGATGCAGACATATCCATAGTGCTGGCTATGCAGCCCGAAAAAGATGACGAGACTCTGGATGTCCAGTACATCTACGTTGAGGGAGATCAGGCCTATACGGGGGATGTCTCAAATCTCGAAGAGGCGCTGAATCCGCATAGCCTTGCCTACATCATGTACACGTCCGGATCAACAGGCAAGCCAAAAGGAGTCATGGTTGAAAATCATAGCGTAGTCAATACACTGCTTGATCTGGAGCGTCGTTTTCCGATGCAGGCGCAGGATGTTTACTTGCTGAAAACGGCATATACCTTTGATGTGTCCGCCACGGAACTTTTCGGCTGGTTCATGGGTGAAGGCGCACTAAGTATTCTTGAGCCTGGAGCAGAAAAAGACCCTGCTCGTATTGTGTCTACGGTGGCATCACATAAGGTTACGCACATCAACTTTGTTCCAACGTTATTCCGTCTTTTTCTGGAAACGATGGAGCTTCGCTCCGATCTGTCAGCATTGGAAACGCTGAAATGGATGTTTGTTGGCGGAGAGGCAGTCACGCCAGACATCATTGAGAAATTTAACAGGTTAGGCATTGGAGCAAGTCTTGAAAATGTTTATGGTCCAACCGAATGCACCATATGGGTTTCTCATTATCCGTTAAGCCATTACGAAGGCTTGGGCAATGTACCGATTGGCTACCCGCTCAATGAGTCCAGATGGTATGTCGTCGGAAATCATGATGAGCTTCAGCCGTTAGGTATTCCAGGGGAGCTTTGTCTTAGCGGTGTTGGGCTTGCACGTGGATATCTGAATCTGGAACAGATGACCCGAGAGAAGTTTGTCCCTAATCCTTTCTTCCAAGAAGGACAGGATGCAGAGCATTTCAGGTACATGTACCGCACAGGTGATCTGGTACGTTCACTCCCAAGCGGTACGATCGAATATCTGGGACGCATTGATTTTCAGGTTAAAATTCAAGGAGCCAGACTGGAGACAGGCGAAATTGAGAATACCCTGTCATCCTATCCGGGTGTCATCCAGACCGTGGTAGTTATGAAATCATTTGAAGGTAGGTCCGGCTTGCTGTATGCCTACTATCTGTCAGAGCAGGAGCTGCCTTCTGTCGAATTGAGAGAGCATCTGTCTCGTTTGTTACCGGCATATATGATACCATCCGTTTTTGTACATAAATCCGAATTTCCATTGAATAGCAGTGGGAAGATTGACCGGAAGGCACTCATGGCAGATATCACGCATGCTCACGCTTCCAGTACGTTCTATACCGCCCCGTCTTCTGAGCTTGAGAAGGTTATAGCCGAAGTGTGGGCCGAAGTGCTCGGTGTTGAGAGAGTAGGGCGCGATGACCATTTCTTTGAATTGGGCGGAAATTCATTTTCTGTCATTCAGGCTCACAATAAACTTAAGCATTATACCGATGTGGAGTTCCCTGTGCCTCGTTTTTTCGAATGCCCGACATTGCGTCAATTTGCCGCACTGGGTCCGAAAGATGAGGGAGTTCGGATACCGACTGAAAGGGAACAATTGTTTCAACGAAAAGATGGCATTATGCGTGAGGACATTGCAATTGTGGGCATGGCGGTGAATGTGCCGGGCGCTGAGGATATAAGGGAGTTCTGGAGTAACCTTGTTGAACGGCGGGAAAGCATTCACTTTTATAGTGATGATGAATTGAGGGAGCTTGGCGTGGAGGAAGCACTGCTACGTTCACCTCGTTATGTCAAGGCAAAAGGACGTGCCAACGGCATCGATGAGTTTGATGCAGGGTTCTTTGACTATACTCCCGGTGAAGCCAAAATGATGTCTCCCCAATTCAGACTTTTGTATCAGGGAATATGGGAAGCGCTGGAGGATGCAGGCTGCAGACCGGATGAAGCGGGTAAGGTGGGTGTGTTCCTTGGCGGGTCCGATGACTTCGAATGGTACCGTCAAGTGCTTTTTAACGATGCTAACTATAGCAGTAAATACGAAGCATTCACCCTCAGCACCAATCATTTTCTCGCTACCCGAATGGCTTATAAGCTGAACTTAAAAGGGCCAGCCTATACCGCTCTTACGGGATGTTCTACTTCATTGGTTACACCTCATCTGGCATGTCAATCTTTGATCGTTGGAGAATGTGATGTGGCCGTGGCTGGTGGGATCACCGTGGAGTTGCCCAATGAAGGGGGTTACATATTTGAGGATGGCATGATGTTCTCCACAGATGGACACTGTCGTCCATTTGATGCGGCAGCCAGTGGAACCGTCTTCTCCAATGGTATGGGAATTGTGGTGTTGAAGCGGGTAACCGATGCTCTGCGGGATGAAGATCATATCTACGGGGTCATCAAAGGCTCAGCAATTAACAATGACGGACAAGAGAAACTCAGTTTTCTTGCTCCAAGCGTAAGCGGACAGGCTGAAGTCATTCAGGATGCTTATAAGGTAGCCGGAGTAGACCCGGAAACGGTGAGTTATATCGAAGCACATGGTACGGGAACGTTGCTTGGTGATCCAATTGAAGTAAACTCGTTAACTCGGGCCTTTGCTTCCGACCAAAAGCAATTTTGTTATCTGGGTTCGGTCAAAGGCAATGTGGGACATATGGATACAGCCGCAGGTGTGGTTGGTTTAATCAAGGTAGCGCTCAGTCTTGGACAAGGATATATCCCTGGAACAGCGAATTATGAGCAACCTAATCCCAAAATTGATTTTTTGAATACGCCTTTTAAAGTTAATGCACAAGGGGTGGACTGGAAACAGGGCAAAGTTGGAGTCATGCGCGCAGGAATCAATTCATTTGGTGTGGGGGGCACGAATGCTCACATGGTATTGGAGGAGGCTCCCGAGATGGAGAAGTGCAGTCCTGATGATGACGTAAATATATTGCTTTTTTCCGCCAAAACAGAGTACTCGCTGAACCGCACCGCTGAACGGATTATGGAACATCTGACTCAGCAGCCGGATCAATCTGTGTCAAACGCAGCGTGGACCTTGCAATCAGGTAGATCTGTTTTTGCGTATCGTAAGGCACTCATTCTGGATAAGACATGGAAGGATAATCCGGACAAGCTGATACAGCAACTGGGGAAAGCACGCGTATACCATTCGGCTCAAGGCACTCGTCCCGTATACTTTATGTTCCCCGGACAGGGCAGTCAGTATCAGGGAATGGGTGCAGAACTATACAGATCTACAGAGCAAACAGGCCTGGCTCCAATCTTCAGAAGTTATATTCAGGAAATATTGGACCTTCTGCCTGCGGAAGAACGAGAAGATATGCTGTCTGTTGTATACGGGGATCAGCACCCTGAGCGAATAAACCAGACGGAGTACAGCCAATTCGCACTGTTCATGACAAGTTATGCGCTGGCCAAGTCGCTGCTGGATCTGGGCATCAAGCCAGATGGCATGATCGGACACAGCATTGGTGAATTGGCTGCTGCAGCGGTAGCGGGTGTGTTCGAACTCGGAGATGCTGTCAAGTTAGTTCGACTTCGCGGACGTCTGATGCAACAACAACAACCCGGGGTTATGCTTGCCATTATGGCGGATGCACAGCAGGTGAAGTCACAACTGGAGGAAGATATGTGGCTTGCCCTGGTGAATACTACAGGTTCCAGTGTGATTGGTGGGACAGCTGAAGCCATTTCACGGATGGAAGCCAAGGCTGAAGGACTGGGCTGGAAGTGCATTCGTGTGAAGACTTCCCATGCATTCCATACGCCAATGATGAATCAGGCCGCTGAGGAATTTAGACGTTATCTAGCAGAGCATTCACTTCATACGCCACAGATCCCTTTACTGTCCAACACCAGTGGAACATGGGCGCTTGGAGATGAAATCACACAACCTGACTATTGGTCCCGTCATATTTTACAGCCGGTGTTGTTTGAATCAAACCTGGCTGAAGTGTTGAAGGATGAGCGGGCTGTATTAATTGAAGTAGGTGCAGGACGAACGCTAAGCTCCTTTGCCAGACAGCACAGTCTATCAAGAGATTCCCAGACGGTACTGAATATGCTACGTCACGTAAGGGAGACGGAGCAGGACAGTATCTATGTGAACCGCAGACTTGCGGAGTTATGGTGCGAAGGCATTGAACCGGACTGGAAGGTGTTCAAAGGGCAGACGGTACGACGCAAATGCTCTCTGCCTACTTATGTTTTCAACAAACAATCCTATCCTGTCAGTGTTTCTCTTTCTGGCTCATCAGCGGCGGCAGGAATGGATACCGGGGATGATAGGCAGCATGCAGATCAGGGAAAGGGAAGTGGCTCTACTCTAATAAAAGGGACAGTTTATACTGGCGGTTCAGACCAACTGAAGCAGATTGTCCTTGATGCATATCGAACGATTTTTGGCATCGATGATCTAGATGAAGAGGTTAATTTCTTTGCGGTTGGAGGAGATTCTCTCAAAGCAGTCAGCTTGTCTGCATGGATCCGATCTCATTTAGGAATTCAGCCTGAGGTAGCAGATATTTTCAATCATTCAACGCCTATTCAACTGGCGGAGCATCTCTATGTCATGGCGAAACCAAAAGTGGACCAACAGATAATTCAATCTGCACCCACTATGGATGCTTATCCAATCTCTTCTGCACAGATGCGTATGTTCACACAAGCGATGCTTGATCCAGGCAATACGGCATACAACCTACCGTCTGCAACCATTATTGAAGGTGAATTGGACCGTATAAGAGTTGAGGCTGCTTTGCAGAAGTTGATGCAACATCATGAGGCGCTCAGAACATCGTTTGAGATACGGGGTAGTCAGATCGTTCAGATCATCCAACCTTCGGTTCGCTTAAGTATGGGCTATGCAGAGCAGCATGTGGCAGATGACCAAGAGTTGCCTGCGATGATCGAGACATTGATTCGTCCTTTTGATCTGGGGAGTGCTCCGCTTATGCGGGTTGAACTGATTAAGATAGGCGAGCGCAAGCATCTGTTATTCTTTGATATTCACCATATTATCGCGGATGGTACATCTGTCGAAATCATTACTCGTGACTTCAATGATTTATATTTTGGCAAAGAGCATGCAGTCCGATTGCAGTACAAAGATTACGCGGTATGGCAGCAGCAATGTCTCGCTTCACAGGAATACATTTCACATCAAACGTACTGGCTGGACCATCTTGGCCCTTCTTTACCTGTGCTGGAGCTTCCACTTGACCATGAGCGTCCATCACAGCGATCCATGCAAGGGGGACGTCTCCATTTCACGTTGAATCGTTCGTTGACACAACACTTGCATGAGCTGGCTTCCTCATCGGAAGCATCCATGTATATGGTAATGCTAAGTGTGTGGAATCTTCTTCTTGCACACCGCTCAGGTCAGCAGGACATTGTGGTAGGAACGCCTGTTGCAGGAAGGATGCAAGAGGAGTGGAAAGAGACGGTAGGCATGTTTGTCAATATGATTGCGATGCGGAATTTTCCAACGTTTGATCGTACGTACACTGATTTTTTACGCGAACTCAAACAACATACACTGGATGCTTTTGCATATCAGGAATATCCGTTTAATGAGCTTGTGGCACAACTGGGCGTGACACGTGAGCTGAACCGAAATCCGGTATTTGATGTTTGTTTTGATTATCAGAACATGGACTTGCATGGACTTGAACTTCATGGTTTGCAATTCAGTTCTTTTCCGGTGGAGACGGGTACGTCTACTTATGATCTGTTAATGACCTGTCAAGAAAACAGGGAGAAGCAGGTGATTGAAGGATATATCGAATACTCGCTGGATCTGTTCCGCCGGGACACAGTTGAAGGTATGATGCAGGAGTTTATCGGACTCTGCCAAGAGGTTGTACAACAGCCTAGTCTGTCTCTGAGCGAACTGTTTGAGAGAAACATTTCTCATGAGCACTCAGTCCATCGTCTTGCTGGTCCACGTCTGGATTACACTCCTGCGATGGGTCTGCATCGGCTGTTCGAGCTGCAGGCAGAACACACACCAGACAAGAAAGCTCTCCTTGTATCATCTGGAGCTTCTTTTACCTACAGGGAGCTTAATGAAAAAGCTAATACGCTGGCTTGGAAGCTGATTGATCAAGGTGTGCGCCGGGATGAACCTATAGGCATATTATCCAGACGAGATGAATCGTTGATCATTATGCTATTGGCGGTGCTGAAAGCTGGGGCGGCTTATGTGCCTCTGGACGCTGCTTTTCCGCCGCAGCGCATCGTGAATATGATTGAAGACAGCCGAATGAACGTATTGCTGTGTACGCCTGATGAAGAAGGCACAGTGACTTTTAGCGGAGAGCGATTTGTGTATGATCCAACTGCCCAGGATGTGCGCTCATCCTTTAACCCGGACGTAAGCCTCCTGTCTTCGGATCTGTCCTGTGTGATTTTCACCTCAGGATCGACCGGTCGTCCCAAAGGGGTCATGATTACTCATGAAGCGATGGTCAATTTTGTTGAGGACATCAGGCACCGACATATTTTTGCGCATGAGACAGATCGCATCATCAGTGTAACGACCATATCTTTTGATATTTTCGGATTTGAAGTGTGGACACCATTATGCACCGGATATTCCCTGTATCTGGCCAATGAGCAGGAGCAGCTTGACCCGGCTCTTGCTTCACGTCGAATACGTGAACATGGTGTTACACACATTCTTAGCACGGTCTCACGCATTAAGGCATTTGTCGAAAATCCGGAATTCGCTCAGGCGCTGGGCAATCTGCGGTGTGTTCTTACCGGAGGGGAAAATGTCCCTGTGGGACTCCTCACCGATCTGAAGCGGCTTACGCCCGCTCGAGTCTTTAACATGTATGGACCAACGGAAACTACGATCTGGTCAACGACCAAAGAATTGAATGACACAGCCGCGATTACCATTGGCAAGCCCATTACCAATACAGAGATTTATATTCTGAATGATGAAGGTGAAATACTGCCACCTGGAAGTTATGGAGAGCTGTGCATTGCAGGAAAAGGATTATCCCGTGGTTATCTGCACAACGCTGCTGAGACCGATGCCCGATTCATTGCAAACCCCAATGTTTTGGGAGGTCGTTTGTACCGAACTGGCGATCTGGCCCGTATACTGCCGGATGGAGATGTTGAGTTAATGGGACGGTTAGATCAGCAGGTGAAGATTCGTGGCTACCGGATTGAACTGAACGAGATTGAGCAGGCAGCGATGAATTATGAACGTGTAAGAGAAGCTGTCGTTAAGGTAGAAGGGGCCGAGTCACATTCATTGCAATTAATCCTTTTCTACAGTCTGAAGCCTGGGATTGGGCCTTCCGTTATGGGGGATGAAGACGTACAGCTTCGGACCTGGTTAAAGCAGCGGCTTCCACAGTACATGATGCCTTCTCGCTTGATTCGTCTGGAAAATCTGCCTGTGCTGCCTAATGGCAAACTGAATCGCAATGCCCTTCGTCTGGCTGATTTTGAAACGGCAGAGAGGGATAACCCGGCTCTGGTTTATGGCTCATCGATTCAAGGAATGGAGCGGGCAAAAGTTGACCTGGAGCAGATGCTCATTGCAACGTGGAAGGAAATATTGAATCTGGATACGGTTAATATCCATGATCACTTTTTTGACATCGGAGGCAACTCGCTGGGGCTTATTCTGATCAATAATCGGCTGAATGCCTATCTGGATAAAAGCGTTCCGCTGGTGCAATTGTTTGAGCATTCCTCCATTGCATCACTGGTTAATCATCTGGTGGCTGAGCAGATGCTGCCGACAGTTACACAACAGGTGCAAGAGGAGAGCGGGCATATCGCTTCGGTTGGATATCCTGTTACGAACCCGGACCCGACAACAGCTCCAAAAGAGTATGTGAGGAGCACAGTTGAACACAGCAAAGTGGAGCAGAGCAGACCGGAACAGAGTATCCCGTCTGCTTCAGAACACAGTAGCAGAATTTCTTCTTCGTCGGATATCGCAGTTATTGGCATGGCAGGGCATTTTCCCGGCTCAAGAAATATTGAGGAGTTCTGGGATAACCTAATGGCAGGTAAGGACGGTATTACCCGTCTGAATGAGGAGGATCTAACCGCTTCCGGTGTACGACCGGAAGACTTCAAACATCCCGATTATGTACGGGCCAAAGGTGTACTGCAAGACACTGAGTATTTTGACTCCGGATTTTTCGAATATCCGCATCAGGAATCCAACATGATGGATCCGCAAATCCGGCTGCTGCATCAGTGCTCATGGGAGGCGCTTGAGCATGCCGGGTGTGATCCTTACAGTTATGAGGGATCTATAGGATTGTTTGCCGGAAGTGGACTGAGCTTACCATGGATGGTGCAATTTCTGGGTCGTTCCGGTAATTTGTTACAGGCTTTTGAAGCCATGACTTTAAATGAAAAGGACTATATTACAACCCGAGTATCTCACAAATTAAATCTGAGAGGGCCGAGTATGGCCGTACAGACCGCATGTTCAACTTCTTTGGTCGCTATCCACCAAGCTGCTGAATCATTGATTCGGGGAGAGTGTGATGTGGCACTTGCGGGAGGTGTCTCTATCTCCTATCCGCTCAAAGAAGGTTATCGCTGGCATGAAGGCATGATTTATTCAAGAGATGGTCATTGCAGACCGTTTGATGAGCAGGCATCTGGTACTGTGTCTGGTAATGGATGCGGAATGGTTGTGCTCAAGTCACTCCGCGACGCGCAGAGAGATGGAGATCATATCTATGCAGTCATTAAAGGTTCAGCGATTAATAATGATGGCATGGACAAAATTGGATATACGGCACCGAGTGTGGCCGGGCAGGTCAAGGTTATTCAATCAGCCCTGCATCGTTCGGGAGTGTCTCCAAAAGAGATCTCCTATCTGGAGGCGCATGGAACAGGAACCAAACTGGGGGACCCGATTGAAATTGAAGCGCTCAGGCAGTCATGGGGAACAGATCGTAGAAATTATTGTGCTCTAGGTTCTGTGAAAGCCAATATTGGGCATCTTGATGCGGCAGCAGGTGTCGCCGGTTTTATTAAAACCGTACTGACGCTTTATCACCGGGTGGTTCCGCCACAGATTCACATGAATCGGACGAATCCGATGTTGGAGCTGGAGCATAGTCCCTTCTATATCAACAAGGAGCCACAGCCATTAGAAGACGCGAAGCGTATCCTGCGAGCAGGTGTCAGTTCGTTTGGGATCGGGGGTACTAATGCTCACGTCATTCTGGAGCAACCGCCCGTCCAAGAGAGCCAAGCCAATTATGAATCATTGCTTCTGCTGCCTTTCTCGGCCAAAAGTGAATCTGCGCTGGAACGCACGTACGATTCGGTTCTACAGGCGATTCATGCATTGCCGGAGCAGTTGCCCAATGCTACGTGGACGCTACAGAAGGGAAGAAGCAGATTCATTCATCGTAAAGCACTAATCGTTGTAGAGGGTTATATTCCGCCAAGCGAGCAGTCTGTAGAGTTTGAGACACAGGCAAGTGTGATGAATGGGAAGCCGAAGGTCATGTTTTACCTCAGCGGAAATGCAAGTTGGGAAGCGCGCAAGATTCGGGAACTATATGCTTCTGTGTATCGCAGCCAGGTCTCAGAGATATTCAAACAGTACTTTGAAGAGATACTGAACCTCTTTGAGTCCAAGGAACAGTATGCCATTCGCCAAGGCATAGGGCGATCGTTAACCGATTCAAGGCTTGAGCGCATGCAGTGCTTTGTTGTGCAATATGCTCTTTATAAAACCGTGATGCAGCTTGGTATCAAGCCGGATGCTGTCTGTGGACAAGGCGTTGGCGAACTGGTGGGGTTGGTTATTAGTGATGCACTTGATCCAGTACATGCCGTGGGGCTTCTATACAATCTGGAGCATTGGTCACTAGAAGAAGGAGCATTGTCAGATGCTTTGACAGGAAGGATGACAGATGCAACTGTAACAGACCTTGCGTCAAGTATTGCACCACTGTTATCTCCAAATTTCCTGTTTACGCTGCTAAATCGCATGACGCTTTCTGAATCTGCTGGGCATACGCTGTGGATCGTTTCGAATCAGCTGCAGGATACAGAACAAATAGCCCCGGATTCAATTTCAGAGCCAAACATCATTGCTCTTACTGAAGATCGTCAGAGCTTGCTTGAGGCAGACGTGTATTTAATGAAAGTACTTGCTTTTTGCTGGTGCTCTGGCATGGAGCTGGATTGGGAACAGCTAAACGGAACGGGGCGTAGGCAGAAAATCTCCCTGCCGACGTATTCCTTTGATCCCATTGTTCATCAACATGATGTTGCGTTGTATCAGCTTGCAGGTATGTCGCAGGTTGCAGCGGGTTCTATCGCAGCATTAGACCAATCTTCATCTGGGAAAGTTAGGGTTCAACGGACTGATGATGAGATAAGGCATGTATTGTCGCAATTGTGGCAGGAGTTGCTTGGTAATGGAGCAGTCGGCCTTGAAGATGATTTCTTTGAACTTGGAGGTCATTCTTTAAAAGCGATTTCCTTGGCGTCGAGGATTAAAGAAATGTTTGGACTGAATTTGGGGCTGGAAGAGGTTTTTGATCATTCTGTATTTGAACACATGGTTCAATGGATTGCTGAACATCAGGTTACAAGTGACTCTGATTCAGTGGACCCAATCTTGCCTGTAACTAAGAAAGAGAAATACAAGACCACTTCTGCACAGCGAAGAATGTATGTGGTGCATGAGTGGATGAAAGGTGAGAGTACGGCATACAATCTCGCCAGCTCTTATAGGGTAAGGGGAAAACTTAACCCTACGCAATTCAGAGTAATAATGGATGCACTGGTAGAGAGACATGAAGCATTCCGTACCAGATTTGAAATGATTGACGGTGAGCTTTTCCAAATTGTGGAGGATCAGGTTCCAAGCGTGGTGGAGTTGCTGGAATTAGAAACGGCAGGGTTAGAACAGGTCATGGAATGGATCAAGCCTTTTGATCTGACCAGCGCACCATTGGTTCGTGTTAAGCTCATTCGCCTTTCTCAAGAGGAACACATCTTATTCATCGACATGCATCATATCATTTCGGATCAGAGTTCCATTGCTATCCTGATGCAGGATTTTGCTCGCATGTACAGAGGAGAAACATTGCAATCTCTTGATATTCAGTATAAGGATTATGCGGAATGGCGTGATGAAGCTGCGTCACATGGACAATCTGTTGAAGACGCCGAGTTTTGGATACGGGAATTCGAAGACATGCCTGCACCGGTTGAATTGCTTACAGACTTCCCAAGACATGGCGCGTCATCCTACAGCGGAGACAGACGTTCCATTGAACTTGGTGAGTCGTTAAGCACACAGGTCAATGACTTCTGTACTCAACAAGGGCTTACACCCTATATGTTGTTTATGGCAACTTTGAATCTATTAATCTGGAAGTATACGGGTCAAGACGACTTGGTCGTTGGTACAGCGGTTGCGGGGCGTGAGAAGCCAGAACTCAATAACGTTATGGGTATGTTCGTGAACATGCTTGCCATTCGCACCAGCATGGACAGAGAATGCTCCACAGAGGCGTATTTGAATGAGATGCGAGGCAAGCTGTTATCCTGTTATGAGCATCAACAATATCCTTATGAAGCACTGGTGGAACAACTTGGTCTATTCGGTGATTTAAGCCGCAACCCCCTATTTGATGTGGTGCTAAATTACATTAATATGGGAACCGATGATCCTGAAGCCGGGGAACTGATGCTTGAACCATGGGTCGAAGGTAAGGTGGATGCCAAATTTGATCTGACTTGGACACTGGTCGAACATAAACAATGTTACACGGTTGAACTTGACTATCGCTCAGATTTGTTTAAAGCCGAGTCCATGGAACTGATGCTGGATAAATTCCGGTATATCCTGTCTCAGATCACAACAGGGGATAATGAACGAATTGGTCAGATTAAGCTCACTACACCGGAGGAAGAGGAATGGCTGCTGTACGGAGTCAACGATAATGCCGCCCAGTATCCGCGAGATGCGACCATCTCCCAATTATTCGAGGAACAAGTTCATGTGCATGCACAGAAGACAGCATTGGTCTGGGAAGGCGGTGAATGGAGCTATGCGGATCTGTATGACCGTGTTCAGTGGCTGGCGTTCAGGTTGCTTGGACAAGGGGTGAAATCAGGCTCTAGTATTGCTCTCATTCTGGACCGTGGACCGATCCAGATGATCAGTATTCTTGCTACACTCCAAGTGGGTTGCAGTTATGTTCCGATTGACCCGGCTTCGCCTCCATCGAGAATTGAATTTATTTTGCAAGATTGCGATGCGGCTGTGTTATTGACTGAAGCGGCGTATGCCTCCACGTGGCAATCTGTAGTTCCTTGTATCGTGCCGGCAGATGAACTGGCAGCATTTGATTCAGGAGACATCCAGGAGCCTGTTGAACATATGAGCAAGACCGCTCTTGACCCGGCTTATATCATTTATACATCAGGGTCAACAGGAACCCCAAAAGGGACTGTGATGAGTCATCGCAATGTGACCAAAGTTATGAAAAATAGCAATTTTGTCACCGTTGTGCCAGAGGATCGTATCCTGCAAATTTCTAACTATGCGTTTGACGGTTCCATTTTCGATATTTTTGCTTCATTAATAAATGGCGCTACTCTTGTATTAATCTCAAAAGAGACCATTTTGGATATGGCTCGTTTGGCGGATGTCATCCAACAGCAACGGATTTCAGTATTTTATATTCCGACATCCTTGTTTAATATGCTGGTGGATTGGGATGCTGAATGCTTGAAGAATGTGCGTAGAGTGATGTTTGGTGGTGAAGCTGCATCGGTGAGTCATGCCAACAAAGCGCTTGCATGCGTGGGGCCGGGCAGGCTGTTAAATGGATATGGGCCAACGGAAGCAACCTTTTTTGCCTCCTACCACTTATTACAGCAAACAGAGCCTTATACTGGCTCACTGCCCATAGGTTACCCCCTGTCTAACACAGCTTTGTATGTTCTGGATGATGAGCTGAAGCCTGTGCCACCCAACGTTCCAGGTGAACTGTATATCAGTGGGGATGCGGTGGGTATTGGATATCTTAACCGTGAGGATCTTACGCGAAAACACTTTCTTGATGATCCCTTCCGCAAGGGAGAACGAATGTATCGGACAGGTGACATCGTCAAACGTCTGGCTGATGGCAGTCTGATTTTTATTGAACGTTCGGATTTCCAGGTCAAAATCAGAGGTTTCCGCATTGAGTTATCGGAGATAGGCAATTGCATGGAGCGTCTTTCGGGAGTTCGTGATGCCTTTGTCATGACAGTTACAGAACCATCAGGAAGTCTATACATTGCCGCTTTTTATACAACCGATACTGGAGCAGATGCTGAGTATATTCGAAGAGAACTTCACCAGCAGCTGCCAGAGTACATGGTGCCTGCACGAATTATTCGAATGGATCATCTTCCGATTAATGCCAATGGCAAAGTGGACCGAAGGGCATTGTCCGAGCATTTGGTTGAAGAGCAGCAAAGGTCTCTGGAGGTGAGTTCACCTCGGGCAAAAACAGAGCGTGTCATTCTTGCCGCCATGCGACAGATCCTGGGTAATCCAGGCATTGGTGTGGAAGATCACTTCTTTCAAAATGGGGGGCATTCGCTCAAAGCGATTGCATTCACTCAAATTTTGGCAAAAGAAGGAATTGCCATCAATGTGAACGAATTATTCCAATATCCGACAGTTAGAGGACTTGCCAAATTGGTAGATATTAATCCTCCGGCGTCAGTTTGGTCCGAAGATAGCCTGCATATTCAGTCCCCGATAGTCATACCACAGGACATAACACTTCATGAGAAACAACTGGACAGCCTGGTCCTGCATGTCTTAAACAGCTGCAATCAGGTTTCATCTTTTATGGCGGGCATGACCCCTATGGGTCAATTCCCACTATCTCCAATTCAACAAGCACATGCTTCTACGACTTCACGAGCAAGCGGATTTACAACAACGCTGGAAGGCGAATTGAATGAACAAGCTGTAAAACACCTGATTCTTGGGGTTATATCCCGGCATCAGTTGCTGCACAGCATGATATATGAGGAAGAACAATTGTATTGGCATCCATGTGATATATCGTTAGCGGCGGACATGCTGCAACAGCTTATCCCATATCTTGATATTCGTCATTATGCTTCGGCTACGATTGAGCAGTTGGAGTACAAACTGGTTCAGTCTCTGTTACACAAAACGTATACGTTGAAGGAACTACCTTGGCGTCTGTGTATTTTACGTACAGGAGCCAGAGAGCATAAGCTGATTTGGAGTTTTGATCACCTTGCGTTTGATGGTATGAGTGCCCAGATCATCAAGCAACAACTTGAGTCGAAGGCATTATATAGACCGCAAGGTATAGAGATCGAGAGTGATCTTCTGTACCAAGTACGAAATTATGAGGATTATGTAAGTTTTCTGTCTCAAGGCCCCATAGGGGTATCAGAAGATGAAATGGAGAAACAATTTTTGCTTCAGGCATGGAATAGATGTAACACCATCGTCATGAACAAGTTGAAGGAAACAGAAACATTGTCGCCTTCAGCGATGACTGTCGAGTTGTCCCTTGCAGGGAAGGAGCCTGTAGATGTTTGGTGGACATGCTTTGAAACTTTTTCCAACATCATTGCGGCTTATCTGAACATAAGCCCATTGCCAATAGCCCTGGTGCATTACGGAAGGGAGTATGGCGAAGAATCCTACTATGATTATGTGGGAGAATTCCTAGATCTGATTCCAGTGCTGGTAGACAGTGAATTCACACAGGAAGATCTGTTGGAACGTCTGGAATTTTCGAAGCAACACAGCATTAACTTTATGGCACTTACACATGATTCTTCCCTCTCGGCACAATATGATGGCATACAGGAACAATTGGGAACTGCCTACAGGCAAGCAGAACAGGAGACGCGTCAGATGATTCTGTTTAATTATCAAGGCTTCATCTCCAGTAGCGAAGCGATCCCAATGTCGTCTCAGTCGTCGGATGACCAAGATTCGAATTCGGGACTCGCCCAATTCGAATGGGTTATTCGCTACGACGAAGAGTGTCTGTACGTACATCTGGCCTGTCAGGCTGGTCTGGACATCAAACGTATGAAACAGCTGATTGATGACAAGCTTGGTAGCGATGTGAGAGTGGTAGTTCACAATGAGGCAATGGAGGTGCAACATGTCCAGTAAATCCATACAGCGAGGACCCGAGCTGATTGTGCCAGAACATTATTCAACAGTGGCTGAGATGCTAATCTACATTGCAGATACTCATCCAGAAAAGGGAATGACCTATATCAGCTCTTCAGGTGACGAACAGTTTGAATCATATCCTGAATTACTGATGCAGGCGCGCAAGTACCTGCAGTCTCTTCAGGAGCAAGGCATTCAACAAGGACAGGTTGTTATTTTGGAAATTGACCAGTCACAGGAATTTTACCGTACCTTTTGGGCTTGTATGCTGGGGGGCATTATTGTCGCCCCGGTTAGTCCTCCGGCTGCCTGGGAACCAGGCTCAGCCGGTCTGGAGAAATTCACGAAAGTGTGGGAGGTACTCGGGCGTCCAGTCGTTATCGTCGAGGAAGCCTACATGCCCAAGTATAAACAGCTTGCGGAAAGTCCGGTATTCAAAGGTCTTATGTTGATTAGCGTGAACCAGCTTCAAGCAGGCCAGCAGATGGCTGATCTATGCCCAACCTCTCCTGATGACATTGTGTTCCTGCAATTCTCATCAGGAAGCACGGGAATTCCCAAAGGTGTGCAGTTAACAAATCACAATATTATCGCCAACAGTATTGCATGCAAGACTTTTCTTGGAGCTGAAGAAGGAGATAATGTGTTTACCTGGTTGCCGCATACGCATGATATGGGGATATTTGGACAGCATCTGACACCCGTCCTGAGTGGAGCCAACATCATGGTGATGTCACCTTATACCTTCGTACGGTCGCCTTATCTGTTCTTGCGCAAGATTACGGAGCATCAGGGAAAATGGTTTTGCTGTACCAATTTCGGTTTCGAATGGATGGTTCAGAAGATCCCGGATTCCAAGCTCTCAACGCTTGATCTGTCTTCACTGCGTATGACCTTGAATGGTGCAGAGCCTATATCAACGTCTGTTATCGAGCGATTTGTCAAAAAATTCAGCTCTTGTGGCTATCGTTCCAATATGATGTTTCCTGCGTATGGCATGGCAGAAGCGACAGTAGGTGTATGTACCTCCAGACTGGGGGAAGAGCCGCGAATTGAACGTATTTCGCGTTCGCGGCTGGTGCAGGAAGGACTGGCTGTGCCAGTACAGCTGCCTAGCAGTGATGGCCATACTTCGGATGTGATCGAATTTGTCCATGAAGGATATCCCATGACAGGGATTCAGATCCGGATTGCGGATGAACAGGGTGAAGTGCTGGATGAGCGGGTTGTTGGCGAAATCCAGATTCGTGGGGAATCGGTAACCTCCGGATATTACAGTCTCCCGGAGATCAATCGTGAAATGTATGTGGATGGGTGGCTTCGCACTGGAGACTTGGGTTATATGGCTGACGGCTCCCTGGTTGTAAGCGGACGAATCAAGGACATTGTGTTTATTCGGGGACAGAACCATTATGCGCATGATCTTGAAGAAATTTTGTACCAGAATAGCAGCATTCCGAGAGGGAATCTGACGGTAGTCGGGCACTTTAACAGCCTCAAACAAGTAGAGGAGCTGCTTGTATTTGTTAAATACAAATCGAGCGCCCCACAGTTTCTGGAGGTACGACAGGATCTGATCCAACGTATGAGGGCTGGATTGGGTATTGAGATCACCCATGTTCTCCCAATCAAAGTTATTCCCAAAACGACGAGTGGCAAGGTCCAGCGCTTCATGCTGAGAAACGAATATGAGCGTGGAGTATTTACCAAGGACATCGAGGCCATTGAAGAGCTGATTCGCGAAAACACACAACAGCAAGGACACGAGACGGTTTCCGCATCGTCTTTGGAATATACCGTACGTAAAGCCTGGGCCGAAATTCTTCAATTGCCCGCAGGAAAGATTGAGATGGATACTTCTTTTCTCGCACTTGGAGGCAATTCCATTCTCTCTTATCAATTACTTGACAAGCTGTCTGCACATATGGGACGTGAATTAGGACAAGAACTACTTGTTTTTTGCAGTACAGTACGTGAGATGGTGGAATATCTGCAGGAACTTCCAGCAGAAACGAAGGACTTTGAACAAGCTGAAACAACAGATAATCACCTGAATGTACATCGTGCTATTGCTATTACCGGGCTGTCTCTGCGTCTGCCTGATGCCGACACCCAAGAGCAGTTCTGGAGCAATCTGGTTAACGGGTTAGATAGTGTTGACCGGGTTAGCTTAGAGCGTGCAACACGTTCCAAGCAACCCGGTTGGGATGACTGGATTGGGGAACTGAAGCAACCGGATACGTTTGATCATGAGTTCTTTGAGATCCCGTCTGAACAAGCTGCATTTATGGATCCGCAACATCGGAAGCTGCTGGAAGTTGCTCATGAGGCGCTGGAGGATGCAGGTATGCTCGTGGATCATGAGGATAAGCGTGATGTGGGTGTGTATGTAGGGATTAACCCAAGCACATACTTCGATCTGGTTATTGATTATATGAACCGGAGTCTTGGAAAGGCTGTTCATTCTCACGCTATGGTAGGCAATATGTCCAATATTGCAGCGGCCTCCATTTCACACATGTACAATTTTACAGGGCCGGCACTGTCCATAGATACAGCATGTTCTTCTTTTCTGGTAGCACTGACACAAGCTGTGGCGGCCATTCAGGACAAGCGTATCTCTGGGGCAGTTGTAGGTGGAGCGAACATTTTGGCTACACCGCATGTTCATCAACTATCACGCAATGCTGGAATCTGTTCTTCCACTCAACATACGAAGGTATTTGACCGGGAAGCAGATGGTTCAGTCTTGGGAGAAGGTGCTGTTGTTGTATATCTGGAGCCGCTAACAGAGGCAATTCGCAACAATAAGCATGTTTATGGTGTGATTCGCGGGACAGCGGTGAATAACGACGGATATTCCCTGGGCATTATGGCACCCAACCCTCAGGGGCAATATGAGGTACTCCGTGCCGCTTATCGCGACGCCAACCTATACCCCAGCGAGATTTCTTATATTGAAGCACATGGATCGGGGACAAGGATTGGAGATCCAATTGAGGTGAATGCCTTGCTCCGACTGTTCCGTGAAAAGGGATATACAAGCGATAATTCGATTGGATTAGGATCAGTCAAAACCAATATTGGTCATTTATTTGCAGCCTCCAGTGGAGCCAGTCTTGCCAAGGTTCTTCTCAGTATGCAGCATGGGGAACTGGCACCAAGTCTGCATATGGATAATCCGAATCCGGCCCTCCGACTGGAGCAATCGCCGTTCCATATCGTTAGCGAGCATAAAACGTGGGATGTACCTGAAGGAAAAACACGGAAGGCAGGCATCAGTTCATTTGGCCTGGGAGGTACGAATGCCCACATTGTGCTGGAAGAATGGAAAGCCCCTGTCCGTGCAGATGCCCCGGCACGCGGCCAGTTGTTAACGTTCTCTGCGAAATCAGAGCAGGCTTTAAAAAAGCTGATTGATAACACGGAGCAATATGTGAAGAAACATGCGGACCTGGCACTAGAGGATCTTTGTTTTACCCGGAACAGATATAGAAAACATTATCGGTATCGTGCAGCGGTAGCTGTCAGCTCAACCGGAGAGTGGAACATCGAAGAGATGGAATTTGGCTTCAAGCCTAGAAACCGAGCGGCTCGTGTCAATATTGTGGTTGGGGGGCATGAGATTCGCGAAGAAGATGAGGCTCAAGCTCGTAAGGTAATCAGGCCAGACGATTCTAATGAAGATACGGTATCAACCTTGAACTACTGGGTGACTTTGCTTGAGACACTTGTACGTCTGGTCCCTTCCATTCAAGAGATTCGAGGAATAGCTGCAGGAGAGGAACTTGTATCCAGTTTACATCTGGATGGCGAGGAACATCACAGCGCTCATGCAAGCCAATCCACTCCAGTGAACAACAGAGTGACGTTAGACAGTCTGCAAGACACACCTGGCAAGATGCCAAACGCCGACATTGTAATTATGATTGCTGCAGATCAGACAGTGCAGCAGCTTGAATACAGTGGCAAGGAGAGCTTCATCCGCCTGTCTACCGAGCCGACACTTACCATGGAGGATCAGCTTGCTTTATTGCTGGGACAGCTTTATGTACGTGGTGCTGCGCTGGATTGGGAACAGTTACATCCGAATGGCTCTGGCCAGATCGTACATCTGCCAGCACACCCATTCGAGCCGTATGTGCATTGGATAGATGTGAATCAGGGAACGGAGGTCATGATATGACAAAAGAAGAAATTGAGCTTTTTCTCAAAAGCGAGATTGCTGCAGCGTTGAATCAGGAGCCAGAGGACATCGATGAAGAGATGAATTTTCTGAAAATTGGTGTCTCCTCTGTGCAGGCGCTCAAGATCATTAACCGTGCGCGTAAGCATCTTCAAGTTGACATCAGTCCGGTTGCGTTGTTTGAATACAAAACAATTGCCGAGTTCGCCGCTTATCTCAATGAATCTCTTCTTCAAGAGGGGGTTGCCGAATGATTGAAGCGGATGTAGAGCAAGAGATCATTCATGAAGCTGAATTGTTTGCTGCCCGTGAAATTCGTCCTTATGCTCAACAGATTCAAGAGCAGCAAGCCATTCCCAGAACATTGATCCGTGCCATGGCTGAAAAAGGTTACTTGGCTGCCTCGATCCCGGCTGAATATGGCGGCATGGGTCTCGGCCCTAAGGCGTACGGGCTGTTGACTGAAGTATTTGGCAAGGCTCTTCCAGCCGTTCGCAGCTTGTTAACGGTACATACTTCACTTGTAAGTGAAACGTTGGTGCGTTTCGGAACGCCTGAGCAAAAATCGTCCTGGCTGCCCAAGTTGGTGAAGGGAGAATGGATTGCTGCCTTTGGCCTGACTGAACCGGAAGTTGGTTCGGATGCCAAAAGTGTAAAGACCGAGTGGAGAGAAGAATCGGACTGTTATGTTTTGAATGGAAAAAAGAAGTGGATCACGTTTGGACATCTGGCAGATGTATTTATCATTATTGCCTCGAATCAGGGACGAAGCACTGCTTTTTGGGTCGAACGCCAGTTTGAGGGTGTACAGACCCAACCTATCGAAGGTGTCATGGTTGCGGGAGAGACAGGTATAGCTGAGATTGATCTCCATGAGGTGCGTGTACCAAAGAATCACATTATTGGACGTGTGAATGAAGGTTTTGAGTACATCGTAACCGGGGCGCTGGACCAGGGCAGATATAGCATTGCCTGGGCAGGGCTGGCGATTGCGCAGGAAGCGCTGGATGCCATGGTGACTTACTCAAGGAAGCGGAAGCAATTTGATCAGAAGCTGAGTCATTTTCAGCTGATTCGCGGCATGATTGGAGATGCGGTGACAAAAGTCCATGCAGCACGAGCATTATGTTTACGTGCAGCCGAGCTGAGAGAAGCCAAGGACCCGCAGGCCGCCATGGAGACAACGATCGCCAAATATTTTACGTCCAAAGTTGCTGTTGAAGTTGCAAGTGATGCGCTACAGGTTCATGGTGCGAATGGAATTAGTAACCAATATCCTGTTGCCAGGCTGTATAAGGAAGCCAAAATTCTGGAGATTATTGAAGGTTCTTCTCAGATGCAGCAGGAGATGATCTCGCATTATGGATTAAAAGCCTATTACAAGCGTGGCGGTAGCGTATGACGTTCTGTGCGCTATTTCCCGGCCAGGGAAGCCAGTATATCGGAATGTGCAGCGGGTTGTTGGACAGTGAGCGGGAGGCGAATCAGATCTTTGCGGAAGCGAGCGAGGTGATCGGATTTGATTTGAAGGCACTGGTTATGGAAGGGACCCTGGATCAATTGACGGTCTCTGAATATGCTCAGCCTGCTGTACTGACGGCAAGCTACGTTTTATTTGACTCATTTGTTCGGCGGACTGGAATGACTCCAGATTATGCAGTAGGTCACAGTTTGGGGGAGATTTCGGCTTTAGTAGCGGCGGGAGCATTGCGATTTGCTGATGGAATCCGTTTTACAGCTCAGCGTGGTGCGTTGATGCATCGCTCCATTCAGGAGCAAAAAGGAAGAGCGGGTATTGTCGTTGATGTAACCCAAGAAGCGCTTGAAGAATTAGTCGGGAATATTCGTCAGAACGAGTATGTGACGATCTCCGGTTATAATTCACCGGGACAGTTTGTCGTCGCGGGTACTGTGAAGGGTCTTCAATTGCTGGATGATCAGGTGGATGGCTACGGTGGGGAATTCATTCCTTTTCGCATGATGCCAATGAAGGCAGATGCGCCTTATCATAGCGAGTTGATGCAGTTCATTCAGCCTGAGCTTGAAGAGATGCTTGCAGGGATTTCCTTCTCTGCACCGGTGTTTCCCATCTGCTCTACAGTACATGGTGAGTTCATTCACGGAGCCGAGGACATTCCTAAGCTGCTGAGCAGCCAGCTTTTGCAACCCATTCGTTGGAATCAGGCATTGGCACGTGTTCAAAGTCTGGGAGCGACGGTATGGATCGATATCGGTCCAGGTCAGAGTGTAAGAAATATGCTGGCTGAGAATAAGACCTTGCCTGCAGCCTATTCGCTGGATGATCCGCAAGATCGGTCCAGGTTACTGGACCGATATGAAGCAGTAAACCAGACAAGTGGGGGAGGCGATAAGGGATGATCACGGAGATGATGCAGTACAACCAGCGGGTGAAACAATGGCTGCCTGGAGGTGTGCACTATAATTTTCACCTTCCTTGGGAAGAGACGCCGCTCCATTTCAAGCATGCTTCCCGAAGCAGAGTGACGGACATGAACGGCAACGAGTATTTGGATCTATATGCCCGTTTTGGTGCCCTCATTGTTGGCCACGGCAACGAGGAGTATAACGAGTGTCTGAAGGATACCATTGACCGTGTTCTTTCCGTAAGTCATTGCGATCTGGATGCAGAGGCTCTGGAACTGATCCATCAATATGTACCTTCAGCAGAGATGATTCGTTTTGGGTTATCAGGCACGGAGATTGTCCAGAATGCACTTCGTCTTGCCCGAGCGTGGACAGGTAAAAATCGCTTTGTACGTTTTGAAGGCCATTATCATGGCAATGCGGACAATATTATGGGTGGCAAGACTGCACGTACAGGTCTGCCTGTACCTTCAGACTATCCTGGTGACATGAAAGGAACAAAGGGGAGGGCAAGGGATGCAATGGAATCTCAATCCTACCTCCTGCCATGGAATGACGCACCCCGTCTGGAGGAACTATTTCGCCAGCATGGAGACGACATTGCAGCAGTAATCATGGAGCCGGTTTGTGTAAATGGAGGCGGAGTCATGCCTGCTCCGGGTTATCTGCAAAAAGTCAGACAGTTATGTGATCAGTACCAGGTCGTGCTCATTTTTGATGAGATTATAACAGGATTCCGTATGGGTCTCGGTGGTGCCCAACAGTTATTCGGTGTAACGCCTGATCTGACTACACTTGGGAAGGCAATCGCGGGTGGCGGAGTTCCAGTGTCAGCCCTGGTTGGCCGAGCGGATATCATGAAGTTGCTTGTAGACAAAAAAGTAATTCATGCGGGTACGTTTAATGGCTATCCATTAGGTACAGCTGCTGTAAAAGCTACGCTGGAAATGTTGGGACGCAATGGAGGACAGGCGATGCACAGCATGAACTGCCACGCTGAGATGATGCATGACATACTCTGCCAGGAAGCAGTGAAGGTGGGTCTGCCTTTAATTGTTCAGGGGCCGTCTGGCTGTGCTTCTTATCACTGCTGCACGGAGCCGCTTACGGATACGGCTGATTATACGTTTGAATTAATGTCTTTTGATATTTTGTTAAATAGCAAGCTTGCTGAGCACGGTGTTCTGGTATCTACGCTTTCGCGGATGTATCCGAATATCCTGCTTGATATGCAAGATGTTGCCTGGTTCGGTGAGCGTGTCCCTGCAGCACTTGCAGAAATGAAAGAGATCTACGACGAGCTGATCTAATGGTAGCTCAATAAGGAGGTGATTAGGTATGCATAACCGACTCATTGCAATCATTGGCGCAGGGGTGATGGGATGCGCCACAGCACTGGATGTCGCGAGGGCTGGTTATCGTTTAATTTTGCAGGATATTTCGGCGTCGGTCATCGAACATGCCCCTGATGTTATACGTCGTGAATATCGTTCAGCTTGCTTTCTGAAGCAAGGGTACGGTCAGGTGCCCCTGGATCAGATCATGGAACGAATCTCGTTCCAGACACAAGATGAAGGTGTGGAAGAGGCAAGTATCATTATTGAAAATGTAACCGAAAACCTGGAGTTGAAAAAGGAAGTTTACGCACGACTATCCCACAAGGTTCGTCCGGATGTTTTATTTGCGCTAAATACAAGCTGTATTTCCGTGACAAAGCTCGCTTCATTTTTGCCTGACCCAGGTCGAGTCATTGGGGTGCATCTGATGAATCCGGTTCCCGTTAAATCCATGGTGGAGGTGATCAAAGGACATCATACAACACAGGGTACGGAACATGAGATGGTAGCGTTTTTGGAAACTCTTGATAAAAGTCCAGTTGTCATAGAGGATCTGCCCGGGTTTGTCTCTAATCGCCTCTCGCACTTGTTGATGAATGAAGCGGCGTACATTGTACAGGATGGAATCGCTACACCCGAGCAGGTGGACGCCATTATGAAGAAGGGCTTCAATTATCAGATGGGGCCGCTGGAGACGGCGGATCTGATTGGTCTGGATACGGTCGTGCATTCATTGAAAGTATTGTACGACAGCTATCAGGATCCCAAATTCCGATGCTGTCCGATGTTGCAGAAAATGGTTGATGCAGGACAGTGGGGGCGGAAGACGGGTCAAGGATTCTATGCCTACTAATGATGAAGGGTGGCATGACCATGGAAAAGCTCAAGGATATCAAGTGTATCGTTTGGGATCTGGACCACACCATATGGGATGGAGTTTTGCTTGAATCTGCAGATGTGCAACTGAAGCCGGGCTTAAAGGAGGTGATTGAAAAACTGGACCAGCGAGGTATTTTGCATTCTGTTGCCAGTAAAAATGATGCAGAGCTGGCTTGGGCGAAACTAAACGAACTGGGCATCGCCGAATATTTTCTGTATCCCGAGATCCATTGGGATGCAAAATCCGTCTCTGTTCAGCGGATTCAGCAGAACATTAATATCGGCATGGATGCCATTTTGTTTGTGGATGATCAACCTTTTGAACTGGAAGAAGTGCAAAGTGTACATGCTGACATCCAGGTACTTCATGCGGATCAATATGAAACCATGCTTGATGACCCAAGGCTGATGCCTCGATTCATTACAGCCGACTCTGCGTGCAGAAGGCAGATGTACCAGGCGGATACGCTCCGTAAACAGGCTGAGGAACAGTATGAAGGACCTTCAGAACAATTTCTGGCTACGCTCGGCATGAAATTTTCCATCTACGAGGCTACTGAGGATGATCTTCAACGTGCAGAGGAACTTACCGTTCGCACCAATCAACTAAATGCAACGGGAATTACCTACAGTTACGAGGAGCTGCACCAACTGATGACCTCGCAGGACCACATGTTATTGGTGTGTGAACTCGAAGACAAATACGGGACGTATGGCAAAATTGGGCTTGCACTTATTCACATGCAGCAGAAAGTATGGCGGCTAAACATGCTTCTAATGTCTTGCAGAGTGATGTCCAGGGGAGCAGGGAGTGTACTGCTAACGTATATCATGCGTGAAGCTCAGAAGCAGGGCAAACAGATGCTTGCGGACTTCAGGGATACCGGAAGGAACCGAATGATGAATATCAGCTATCGCTTTGCCGGTTTCAAGCAGCAATCTGCAGATCAGGAAGGAAGAGTACTGTTTCATCATGATTTACAGCAGGCTGTAGAGTTTCCAGACTACATTGAGGTTTTAGTGCCCGAGGGGCAACATCAATAACAAGGGGGAAGGGCAGTGGATTATCGTCAGGAAATTCGGGAGTTTATCGGGAACAACCTCACCATGGATCATGAGGACACTCAAATTAATGATAATGACAATTATTTTGAGCAGCGGTTCGTCAATTCGCTCTTTGCCATGCGTTTGGTGGACTTTGTAGAGCGTAGATTCCAGATTGAGATAGCAAATGAAGATCTGGATTTGGCTAATTTCTGCACGATTAACCGTTTGCATGATCTTATTGAGAGAAAGTTGACTGAGAAGGAGGCGGCACTATGATTACAGCTAATCAGGCATCCATTCGTCCAGTCACAAGTCCGGCAACCAGCCCGTCCAACAAATATATGTATTTGTTTTTGGGAATTTCCTTTGGCACATGTTATGGAATCGCAAGTTTGTTCATGTTCTTTGCGGATTTTATTGTACCCATAACAGGTGAGTTAACCTTGATGCATCCACTTGCGATCGTTGCTCTGTATTCACCTTCCATTGCCGGATTAATTACATGTTATGTGATGGGCGGAAAGGAAGCATTAAAAGGAATGTTTATGAAGCTGGTTCCGCGCAGACAGGACCTGTTCTGGATACCGCTCATTATTGGAATTTCCATCATCTTTGCATCAACAATGCACTTTGGTTCCTTGTTATTCGGCATACCGGTTCCTGAACTGACATATAGTGTACCTGAAATGATCTGGTTGGGGATTGTGAATCTGATCAAGGAGACGGGGCTGATTGGTGGGCTGTTTGGCTGGATCGGATTTTTGCTTCCATTCTTGCAAGGGAAGTTAAAAAATAATATAACAAGTGGTCTGATTACCGGCCTGTTGTTCGGATTATGGGTGCTTCCGGGATACTTGATTTCCTCTTTTGGCACCTCAACCACTTACATATACTACGTTGTTCAGCTTATGGCATTTATCGTGTTCCAAAGTTATATCTTCAATGCAACCAAAGGTACACTTCTGTTTTATCTGCTTGCATTCTGGCTTGTAGCCACAGGAAGTCAAATTGATTTGTACTACTTTAATCCGCAAGTTCAAATTATGCAATTCTTCTTTTTTGCAATATCGGCTATTGTCATCCATGTCATCTTCAAGCGTAAAAATGTGGATACTTCACTTCAGACATTCCCTGCATATGTTCTGGAAAGAAAGTAAGCCTGGTTATGGTGGTGGATAAGTGATGGAACCGATCTATTTGGAGCAGCTACAAAAGGGGGAGGGAAACAGACAAATGGTCTGTTTTCCTTATCTCGGTGGCAACTCCAACAGTTTTCAGCCCCTAGTGCCGTACCTTCCTGACACGGAAATTTGGGCGTTTACGCCCCCGGGTCATGGTCTGAACACCGAAACACCTCTGGAGCATATGCAGCAACTCGTAGAACTGTATACCAGCAAGCTGCTGGATGTTATACAGCCCGGCAGTCTGTTATTTGGACATAGTCTGGGAGGGATTACAGCCTACTTCGTTGCGCAGCGCTTATGTCAGGAACGTCCAGATGTAGCTAAAACGCTACGGCTTGTGTTATCTGCCTGCAACACGCCTGACGAATGCGGGATGCAGAATTATGATCAGATGTCAGACGAAAATCTGATTGATCATCTGTTTTCCTATGAAGCGCTCCCGCAAGAACTGATACATGAAAAAGAATTGTTGAATTATTTTCTGCCCGTCATTCGGGCGGATTTCAGGATGCTGGAATCTGCAGCAACGCTTGAATATGAGCCGCTCTCATTGCCGGTATTGTATCTGTGGGGAGAACGGGACCGTACCGTTACCCTTCAATCAGCGTTGAGATGGGGCCGATATTTTGGCACATCCATGAAGCTTCAAACCATCAAAGAGGGTGCTCATATGTTCATGATGCATCAACCTTCAACGGTGGCGCATTGTCTGACAAGCTTTATGACTCCAGATAAATAGGAACAACTTGTAGATGAGAGGAGCCATGTTCGTTTATGCTGCTACGAATGCTGAGAAACGATATAACGAGAAAAAAAGGGATTACGGCTGCGTTGTTTATTTTTGTACTGCTGGCCGCCTTGCTGGTATCTTCGGGGTCACGAATGATTATGGAACTGACGAGTTCCATCCAATATCTATTTTCTGAATCCAAAACACCACACTTTGTGCAAATGCATGCCGGAGAACTCGATCAGGCCAAAGTGAACACATGGGCTGAAGAAAATGCCATGGTCCAGCAGCATCAGATTGTGGAAATGGTCAACATTGACGGCTCTAATCTGTTTCTCGGAGCAGAGTCCGAAAAGAACAGCGTTATGGACATTGACTTTGTTACACAGAATCAGGGTTTCGACTATTTGTTGAATCTGGACAGTGAGATTATTCAGGTGAACGATGGCGAGATCGCGGTTCCGGTATATTACATGCAGCAAAAAAAATTGAGCGTGGGCGACCAGGTTCGGATCGATAATGGTCAATTTGAGCGTTCTTATACCATCGTTGATTTTGTCCGTGATGCTCAGATGAATCCATCGGTTGTGCACTCCAAACGGTTTATCGTGAGTGCAGGGAATTTGCAAGAACTGAAGCAGAGCATCGGAGAGATGGAGTATCTCATCGAATTCCGGTTGACGGATCCCGGACTGACGAGTGAATTTACCCAGGCTTACCAAAATGCCGGACTTCCTAACGCGGGTCCAGTCGTAACCTATGGGCTGTTCCAGGTACTGAATGCGATGACCGACGGAGTTATTGCAGCCGTTATTATTCTGGTCAGTCTTGTGCTGATTCTGATTGCGATGCTTTGCATCCGATTCACGATGCTTGCGACCATCGAAGAGGATTATCGTGAGATTAGTGTCATGAAAGCGATAGGGATTGCAGAGAAGGATATTAAGAGACTGTATCTGATGAAGTATGTATTTATGGCGGGATTTGCATCCGTGCTTGGTTACATTGCATCACTTGGCGTTAACAGACTATTTGTTTCCAACATCATGTTGTATATGGGAAAAGCACCTGCAACCCTGTTGCATTTCGCGATTCCGTTATTAGCCGCTGGAATAATATTTGCCATGGTTGTTCTGTTTTGTCGAACGGTACTGCGGCGTTTTCGTTCCATCTCCGCGGTGGATGCTCTCCGTACCGGGAGCCTGGGCGATACACAGATCATTCGAAACCGGCTTAGTTTGTCCCGCAATCGCTGGTCTTCCGTACCTGTCTTTCTTGGTCTCAAGGAAGTGATACAGCGAATCAAGATGTTCCGATTATTGTTATTTGTCTTTGTAGTCAGTTCATTTATCATGATTGTGCCGGTCAACTTCCTGAACACTTTGCAGGCGCCAAGTTTTATTTCTTATATGGGTGTTGGACAAAGTGATATTCGCATTGACTTGAGGCACACAGATGATGTGGAGCAGCGTTATGACAATCTGGTTGCCCAGATCCAAAATGATAAAGACATCAAAACGTATTCCCCATTGGTAACAAGTCAGTTCAAGATTAAAAATGCGGAAGGAAGTTACGACAATCTGAGTGTAGAAACTGGGGATTTCAGTATTTTCCCATTGTCTTATGTTAGCGGTAATGCGCCAACAACCGAGAATGAAATTGCGTTATCTGATGCCAACAGTAGCGAGTTGCGCCTGAAGACTGGTGAGCAACTTACCTTGCTGGTTAATGGCAAGGACCAGATAATGACGGTCAGCGGAATATACCAGGACGTTACGAATGGTGGCAAAACGGCGAAGGCCTTATTACCCTACAACAAGGATAGTGTGTTGTGGTACGTGGTCAGTTTGGATCTGAATAATCGCGGGGACATGGCTACCAAAATTGCTGAATATGAGGCGGCTTTCTCGCCAGCCAAAGTAACCGATCTTCAAGGTTATCTGGATCAGACGTTGGGCGGAACCATCCAACAATTGAAAATGGTGACGATGCTGGCCTTGGTCATCGGTGTCTTCATATCTATTTTAATTACAGCACTGTTCCTTCAGATGTTAGTAGCCAAGGACAACAACGACATTGCTGTACTAAGAAGCCTTGGGTTTGCCTTGTCTAAAATCAAGTTCAAGTATGTCGTGATGTCACTTGTCATATTAATCTTAGGGGTTGTTACTGGAACGATATTGTCCAATACGTTGGGTCCGTTGCTGGTTAGTGCCATTATGTCGACGTTTGGTGCTTCCAATATTGTCTTTGTTGTTAACCCGTTACAAGCATATATTTTGTGTCCATTGTTACTTGCAGGCACGATTGTACTGACAGCATGGATTAGTATCCAATCGATCAAGGAAACGAGCATATCCAAAATGATTGTCGAATAGGGAGGATCAACGATGACAACTATACTTGAGGCTAAAGACGTGAATAAATCCGTAGCGATCGGCGAGAATGAAGAACATAACATCTTAAAAGATATCAACCTTCAATTAAAAAAGGGAGAATTTGTTTCCATCATGGGGCCATCTGGCTCAGGCAAGTCTACCTTACTGTACAACATAAGTGGTATGGATCAGATTAGTGCTGGAAGTGTCTATTTTAATGGCAAAAAAATATCGGCATTTGAGGAGAGGGATCTGGCAAGTCTACGTTTGACCAAGATGGGATTCATCTTTCAAAATATTCATCTGCTCAAGAATCTGAATCTATTAGACAATATCGTACTTTCCGCGTATCTGGCCAAGAATAGTAGCAGAGAAACGATTAATACACGGGCAATGTCATTAATGAAAAAAATGGGGATTGATGAGCTTGCTGGGCATAACATCACCCAAGCCTCAGGCGGACAGCTTCAACGGATTGCTATCTGCCGTGCGCTGATCAATAATCCAGATATTTTATTCGGCGATGAACCAACGGGGGCGCTGAATTCCAAATCAACGTATGAAATCATGGATATTCTGGGCGATATTAATGCAACGGGTACAACCATTCTGCTGGTGACCCATGATGTGAAAGTCGCTGCCAGATCGGAACGTGTACTGTTTATGATGGACGGTAAGCTGGTTGCAGACAGAAATATTGGAAAATATGCAAGAGAGCGTCAGGATCTGAAAACAAGGGAAAGCCATTTGGCGCAATGGTTGACTGAAATGGGGTTCTAAAAAAAGAACTCCATGACTACAATAGACCGACAGTCGGTCGAACGTATCGGAGGCCAGGATATGAGACTGATAAAAAACCCGGAAGAACGCAGGAACGAGATTTTGGATGCCGCCGAGATTCTGTTCATAACAAAGGGGTACACCAAAGCTACGGTCATGGATATCCTTCAGGCGTGCAACATTGCCAAGGGTACATTTTATTATTATTTTCAGTCCAAGGAAGAGGTTATGAACGCCATCGTTATGCGTTTTATTCTGAGTGGGGAGGCATCGGCCAGGCACGTCGTGTCCGATCCGAAACTGAACGCCCATGACAAAATTTTTCGCATCATGATGGCGCAGAATCAGCCAGACGGCAGAAAACATGATCTCATCGAGCAATTGCACAGTGTTCATAATGTGGAGATGCACCAAAAGAGTCTTGTAGAGACGGTAATTCGATTAAGTCCCATCTTGGCCGAGGTGGTAGAGCAGGGCATTCAGGAGGGGGTATTTCATACACCTAACCCAAAGGAATCCATCGAATTCCTGCTCGTATCGTCACAATTTTTGCTGGATCGAGGCATCTTTCAATGGGAGGAGGAAGAACTTCAAAAAAAGGTTGAAGCATTCACACATATTATGGAACGTGTGCTGGGAGCAGAACAAGGAAGCTTCGCCTACGTCACTCGTCTCTATTTTCCGAATCAAGGTTAGCCGAGAAAGGAGTATCATCCATGGAACATACCGTTCAAAAATCATTTAAAAAGTTTCTGGTCGTATGGTTTGGTCAGCTCATCTCCATGATTGGGATTGGACTTACGGCCTTCTCCCTGGGGGTGTATGCCTTCGAAAAAACGAATACGGCAACAAGTGTTGCATTGATTACCTTATTCACTTTTCTGCCGAATATCCTGCTTCGACCTATTGGAGGTGTACTGGCAGACCGATTCGACCGTCGAACGATGATGATTATCGGCGACCTGGGGTCGGCAGCCGGTTTGATTTTCATTCTGTCCATTATGCTTACAGGTGATATCCAATTATGGCATATCTATGTGGGAGTGGCCTTTAGTTCCGTGTTTTCCGCGTTGCAGAGCCCGGCATATAAGGCCTCTGCTACGGACCTGCTGGATAAGGATCAATTCTCAAAAGGTAGCGGTCTTGTACAACTGGCTGAATCCTCGAAGTTTCTGTTTTCACCCATCATTGCGGGCATTCTGCTTAGTATAACAACCATTGAAGTCATTCTGGTCATTAATATTCTGACATTCCTGGTTGCCATTCTGGCTGTGCTGGTTATTCGGAAGAGCATGAAGGTGGAGCGAGAGGATCGAGTAGGGAAAAACTGGATCACCGATATTCAAGAGGGCTGGAGAGAAGTTGTAACCAACAAGGGAGTACTGTTGCTGGTGGTGATTATTTCACTTGTCACCTTTTATCTGGGATTCCTGGAGACACTCATTGGTCCGATGCTTCTATCATTCACGGATGCAAAGACACTTGGAACGTTTCAGTCTGTTAGCGCCATCGGCATGCTGATTAGCAGCTTGTGCATCGGCATATTTACAATAACAAAGAGATACGCAAGTGTGCTTGTGATGGGTCTGATTTTGTGCGGTTTGTCCTTTTCGCTTCTGGGGATATCCACCAACATTTATTTTATTATCTTCGCAGGTTTTCTGTTCCTGTCATCACTGCCGTTTGTCAATATGAGCGCAGATGTGCTGGTGCGAAACAATATCGCCAACGATAAGCAGGGCAGGGTATGGGGAATCATTGGTATTCTGTCACAACTCGGGTTTATTATCGCGTACAGTTTGGCTGGATTTCTGGCCGACCATGTTTTTAATCCGTTGCTGATGGAGGGGGGAGCACTGGCTTCGTCCGTTGGTCAAATTATTGGAACTGGGCCAGGCAGAGGTATTGCCTTTCTGTTTATCATCGCGGGTCTGTTTGTTATTCTGATCGCAATAATCACATCCCGTTTGAAAATGATCAAATCTCTGGAGCAGAGCCCAGATATAGCGGCTCCATCCGATGTTGGCGGGTTGGCGCACGATTAATTCGAATCCAACAGCGTAAGCCCTTGTCCGCAGCAGCGTGTGATACTTCTTCTGTACGAAGAAGTTGTTCACACGATGAGCAGACAAGGGCTTTTTGTGCTAAGGAGTCAGCAGATGTACTTAGACAAGATGTGTTTGTGTATTTGGATTGTCGGTGGAGCTTACCCTTTAACCGCCCCTGAAGTTAGTCCTCCTACAATATACTTTTGCCCAATGAGGAACACAATCAACACAGGCAATGACGTGAGCACGATATCGGCACTGACCAGATTCCACTGGGCACTGAATTGTCCAAAGAAGTTATATACAGCCAGCGTCATCGGCCACATCTCCACTGTATTCAGCATATAGAGTGGGGCAGTAAACTCATTCCAGACACTCAGGAAATTAAGAACAAATACCGTTACCAGCACCGAGGTTAACAAAGGTACAATGATTCGCAGGAACAGCTTGACCCCATTACATCCGTCCATGATCGCGGCTTCATCCAGCTCCTTCGGGATGTTAGACACAAACGCATACGTAATGAACAGCGAGATTGGAATACCCATAGCCGTATAGAGCAGAATCATGCCGACATGTGAATTGATCATACCCATGGACTTCATGACTTCCATCAGCGGAATGTAGTTGAGTGGCAGCGTGATGCCAAGAATCAGGAAGAAGTACAGAAACTTGCTGAGCCTCGAATGGTTGCGTGATAACGTGAAGGCCGAGAAGGCCACAACAAACACCAATAGTAGAGAAGAAGCTCCGGAATGCAACAGACTGTTGAAAAAAGAACCGCCCAAATGTCCCTGTTCATAGACAATTTTGTAATTTTCGAAAATAAACTTCTCGGGCAACGTCAGTTTAAGCACTTTGGCCTCGGCGTCCGACTTGAATGAATTCAGTACAATGACGACAAAAGGAATTAGGACCACCAGGCTAAGCAGCCAGGCAAGTGCATTTAACCCGATGGAAGCGAGTATTTTTCTCAATCGCATGTTAGTATTCCACCTTTCGGTTCATCAAACGAATGATGAAAAAGGAGATGATCGCCATGATGACAAACAGAATGGTAGATAGCGCACTTCCCAGTCCCCAATACCCTTTGGCAAAAGAGGAATAGACCGCCGTGTTAATGACATCTGTCGCGTTACCGGGGCCACCATTGGTTAACACGTATACGGCATCGAATACTCTCAGCCCATACGTAATATTAAGCACTGTAGCGATGGTAATGGTAGGCATCAGCATCGGAATGGTGATTCGGAACAGTTTTTGCCCGAAGCCGGCGCCGTCAATGGACGCTGCCTCATAATAATCCCGGGGGATGGCGAGCAGTCCGGCGATGAACAGCACCATGATGTACCCCATGCCTTTCCACGTATCCACCGCCATGATGGATGGCATGGCCCAGGTCAGGGAGCCCAGCCAATTCTGGGCGAGAACGTCCAGTCCCATGGAACGTAGGGTTACGTTAACGAACCCGTTATTGGGGTCGAGCAGACTTTTGAACACAAGTCCAACAATCAGGAACGACAGTACCTGCGGGGAGAAAATGATCATCCGGTGCAGATTGGCGGCCTTTACACCGCTGACCAGGAGCAGAGCCAGGAACAAGCCCAGAACGGTCTTGGCGATGGATGTCACGAGGGTGAAGAGGACTGTATTTTTGATAAAAAGCAGATAGGTCGGATCACCCGCCAATATGGTACGGAAGTGCTCCAGACCGATAAAGTTCTTCTCGGAACTATAGCTGTTCCAGTCGGTGAAGGAATAATAGATGCCCAGCAGGGCGGGAGCAACGATGAACAGCAGGTATAATACAATCGCTCCAGATGAGAAATACCAGGGATAGATTTTGTTTGCATTCATAACCGGTAACACCTTTCCTTCCTGCCAAAATACATGAGCGGGCAAACGCCCGCTGCATGTAACGCTGTTCAGCGTTTATATTTATCTGAAATATGCGCTATTATTGCCACGCTTCATCCTTCAACACTTTGGCTTGTTCAGCCCGGCGTTTATCAATATTTTGCAGAATCTGATCCGGTGTCATGGCTCCGGCGAACATACCTGATAAGTCCTTGCCAATATCCATCCATTGTGGATCAATATATTTCACAGCGGCCTGCATAACCGTACCTTTTTCATGATTTTTCTCATAATCAATATAGTCCTGTGTCAGCTTTGGTTCGATTTCCGGCCAGCAGATCGTTAGATTACCTTCACCTTCATCGAACACACGTTGCAGATGATCATGCTCGGTAATCCAGCGGAAGAATTTCAGCACTTCTTCGGGATGTTTACTGTTTTTGTTACCAAACATCGCAGCCGATCCGCCCGGATTCACACCAATCGTCTGATTGTCACCCCATGGCATGACGAAGAATCCCATATTGTCTTTCATTGCCGGATACGCTTCGGACACTTCTTTTTCCGTACCTGGCACCCGCAGCAGCATAGCCGCTTTCTCCTGACCAAACGCTTCAATTCCCGCTTCTACCGTATTGGACAAGAAGTCTTTGCCGAAATAACCGAGATCCGCAAATTCTTTCAACTGTTCAATGACCGTCTTGAGTTGCGTCATATCTGCGACTTTCATCTCATTATTGTTCAGCTTATCGTAGGTTCCTGCTGTTGTTTGCTCATAGTTAGGCCCCGTTTCGAACAAAGGCAGAACCTGATACCACCCGCTGGCAGGTGCCTGATAGAACGGAATAATGTCTTTATCCTTAATTTTCTGGCTGATTGCCTTGAATTCGGCATAGGATGTAGGAGGTTCTATACCGAGCTCTTGGAAGATACGTTTGTTATAGTACACATACCAGATTTTCGTTGGCGCAAAAGAAACCCCGTACACCTTGTCATTGTGACTGACAGTTGGCAAAATCTCTTCAGACATCCGTCCTGTGAATTCCTCATTGGTCAGGTCAATGGCATTTTCCTCCGGTCTTACGTTAGCCGGCATGCTCAGTGGGTCCACATCGACATTAAAAATATCAGGTGCTTCGCCAGAAGCGAGCTTCACCTTGATCAGGTCACGCCACTGTGCGTCAGGTACGACCTGGAAGTCAATTTTGACACCCGTCTCCTGCTCATATTCCTTGGCCATCGTCTGCATGATGCCTGTACGCGGAATACCGGATTGACTTGTTCCAAACGTGAGTGTCACCTTACCCGAACCTTCCGTACTTTTACCTGAGTTGCACCCGGCAAGCAGCAGAGTGGAGAGCAGGAGCACACTTGCAAGCGAAAATAGAAATCGTTTTCTCATCATTGAACCTCCCGGAATATAAAGAAAATTGTCACTTGCCGAAACGCTTAATGTAAGCGTATTCTTATGTGGATAACTTTACTGTGAACAGCGGATGTGCTCAATAGACAAAAGCGTTCTGTTGGGTGGACATTTTCGAATGGTGTGACAGATATCATCATAGGACGAGGTGTGTGGGGATTGCGATATCGATTTGGAACGCTTCAGCAAAGTCTGTTTGCCTATTACTCTGCGGTATTTATTATCTTTTCGCTGATTGTGGCGGGGCTTCTGTATGTTTTTCTCGCAAGTGACATTCGTCAGCGAAGTGAAGAACAGCAGAGACAACTGGGGGTATCAATTGTCAGTAACCTGGATCAGGAAGTGGTGAAAATGAACAACTTCTCCATGAATATCGTGTATTCCAATCTGGTCAAGGAACACTTCAGTCACTACTTGGCACCAGCAGAAGACAGTGAGCAGACAATGACGAGTGATCCAGCATTGTATAAGGATACAACCACACTAATTGACGTCATTCTCGCGATCATTAGCAGCTCCAATACAGCCAAGCAGGCCAACATCTATGATGTGAACGGCAAGATGCTGGGAGCGGGTGCATTCAACGGTCAACTGTCGGTAGACCTGACTCAGCGACCGTGGTACAAGGAAACCTGGGAGCGGAGTGGATGGCGGGTAATCCAACTGTTAGAGGGCGGAGCTTTGCCCATGCCAACAGGCGAGGGTAAATCAGATCAACCTTACATTTCCCTTACCCGGGTATACAAAGATGGCAACTATGTCAGCCAGGGTGTCGTTGAGATTTTGCAGGATGCCGGAACCCTGTTCCAGCATTTGAATGATTTGCAGACAAATAACGACGATCTTCGGATCTATGTAGTGGATGAACAAAATACACGGCTATATCCACTTTCTTCGGATGCCGATGCTTCTCAAGCAGGCCATTTCGATGATGTGGACTTGATTCAAAATCTTTCATTTCCGCCTGATACGATGCAGGAGATTAGCGATCCTTTGAGTCAGTCCAAACAGATGATGACGTACATGACGTCACAGGAGACGGGATGGACCGTTATTGTCATGCAGTCCAAACAGTCCCTTTTCTCGAGTCTCAACCGGATGGCTGTGATGTTTATTGGTGCCACGCTAGCTACTCTCATGCTGATTCTGGTTCTCTCGTATCTGATCTCCAAACGGGTTACATTGCCGCTACATCGTTTGCAGCGCATTATTCAGAAAACGGGTGAGAATGATCTGGTATTGGGTCAGGATTCCGGTCAATTGTTCAAGCTGGAGCATCCCGGTTCTATCCGGGAGATGGATGAGCTAAATGATACGTTTATCCGGCTGAATCAACAGCTTGTGCAATCGTTTCAGGACAGGCTGGCGATGAAATCTCAGGAGACAGAAGCGAGATTACTGGCGCTGCAATCCCAGATGAACCCGCATTTTCTCTATAACAACATCACTAATATTAGCATTATGGCGGAAGAAGGTATGAATGAGCAGATTGTCGCGTTCTGCGGCAATATTGCGTCTATGCTGCGTTATATTTCTACTCCGAGAAAGAATGGGGTTCCCCTGTCCCAAGAATTGGATTATTGTGAGCGATATCTGGAGTGTATGAAGATTAGGTTTGAGGATGATCTACACTACGAGTTCCATATTCCGGAAGAGATGAAGTATATCCAGGTTCCGATGTTGATGGTACAACCACTACTCGAAAATGCCATGAAATATGGACTGGGTGATACCCCTCCATGGAAACTAAATATTACTGGAGCTATGGATGCGGTACAGGAGACTTGGATGATCCACGTAGAAGACAACGGGCCTGGCATGGAACCAGAAGCACTAGCCAAGATCATGCATTACATCGAACAATCACAGGAGTGGGAGCGTATGCCTGACCTCGAAATTAACGGCATGGGACTCAAGAATATATGGGTCCGATTGAAATTATGGTATGGCACGGCAGCCCGCATGCAGATTACAAACAAGCCTTCCGGCGGTGTCCAGATTACCATAGGTGGTTCCATTCGAAAGGAGCATGACTGAACCCATGACAATCAAATATAGAACGATTATTGTGGAAGATGAAGCCCTGATTCGCCGGAATGTCTCACGCAAATTCAGAGAGTTGGACACCCGGTTCGAGGTGATCGGTGAGGCGCGGAACGGTCAGGAAGCGTTACAGCTGATCGAACATTCCGTTCCTGATCTGGTTGTAACGGATATTCAGATGCCGGTGATGAACGGACTGGAACTCGCCAAACATCTGTATTTTGCCTATCCGCATGTGAAAATTGTCATTCTGAGTGGTTATCATGAATTCGAATATGCACGGCAGGCGATCAGTTACAAGGTGGAGGATTATCTGCTCAAACCATTATCGGAAGAACAGCTTCGTACACTGCTGGATGCGATGGAATTGAAGCTTGGGAGCGCTGTGGATTCGCTTGCCCATGTCAGTGCCGTGCTGGATGAACAGGTGAAGCCGGAGGATATCGCAGAGGCCGTTAAGTTGTATTTGAAGCAGAATTACATGCATGAGATTACACTCCAAGACATGGCGGGACAGATGCATTTTAGTGTGGACTATCTAGGAAAGTGTTTTAAAAAAGTAACGGGTGAGACTCCGCTAAAATATATGACAGGTCTGCGGATTAATGAAGCAAAACGCATGCTCGTTACTCATGAGAATATGGATATCAAGACCATTGGTGGAGCGGTAGGGTATAGTGATTCCCACTATTTCAGCCGGATCTTCAAAAACAAAACGGGCATGTACCCTAGCGAGTACCGACTGCAACTTCAGGAACGAAAAAAAGCCCTGTCCATGGATGATGAGCACCATGTTGACTTGAGCTGATTACTGGGCCAGAGCTTCTTCGGTTATTTTGCGAATATCAAACGGGGAGCGGATACCTTCTTCGATCATGTCGGGGAGAATCTGTTCCAGGAAATACTGCACACAGTGGAGGTCGATATTTTTGATTTTGACCAAGGCATAACGGTACATAACGATAAATTCTTTCTCCGTATTGCCACGTTGGAGCTCAGCAAAGGCTTCATATACTTGATCCATCTTGTCTGCGACTTCGAGAATCAGTCCTTCAACCGATTGGTCTTTGCCCTCACGCAGCTGTCTGCGGAAAATGGGCTGGAACTCTTCAGGAATATTTTCATTAATAAAATGTTCAACCATGCCTTCTTCCACCTTTTGTAGCATCGAACGTAGCTCCAGTGAATAATGTTTGACGGGTGTTTTGATATCACCGATGAAGATTTCGCCATAATCATGACTGCTCGTAATTTCGTATAACTTCTTCCAATCGATGGTGGTTCCATGTTGCTCCTCAATATCTGCGAGCGTTTTGGCGTACTGTACCACTTTCCAGGAATGAGCGGATACGCTATGTTCTTCGAATTTGAATTTGCCAGGTGTACGAATAATACGTTCAAGATCGTTTAGTGACCTGAAGTACGTGTGAATTCCCATATAAGCGTTCATCCTTTGCTGGTTGAGTATAAGTGTGAGTATCCATCGACTATACGCCAGTTATGTCAACTGTGGATTAACGCGGATAGCGACGAAGGTAAAATGAAGTTTTAATTCTCTACAGAAGGACGAGAGGATGAAAGGGAACCGTACAAGATAGTAGCAGCTTATCGACAAACAATAAAAAGCCACGATGTGTGACTGAACGTGAGTTCGGCATCCATCGTGGCTCAGTGTGTGTAGATGTTGTGCTCTAAGCTACATAAGTGCGGTTGAATCAAGAATTATGCTTTTTTTCGTACGGGCGAAGTATACCAGTACGCCATTCCAACAAAGAGGGCACCGCCGATGATATTACCAAGCGTTACCGGAATCATGTTATGGAACCAGCCGGCCATCGTGATTGTATCCGGGTGGTTTGGCAGCAACCAGGATAAAGACAGCAAAGTCATATTGGCAACACTGTGCTCATAACCACTTGCGATAAATGCGTACAGACACCACCAGATCAGAACAAGTTTGGCGATATCTTCTTTGGAGCGAGCTGCCATCCAGATCGCCAGACAGACGAGCCAGTTACAGAGAATGCCGCGGAAGAACAACTCAGACACAGGCGCCGCCATCTTTTTGGCAGAGACAACGAATAACAGATGTTCCGGTGTGGCCGTTTTGAATAGACCGCTACCGACTATAAGTAGACTTAATAGAATTGCGCCGAGCAGGTTACCAACAAAGACGAGCCCCCAGTTCTTCAGCGTTTCGTTCACTGTGGTTCGGCCTGCCAGTGTACTCATGGTAAAGAACATATTGTTACCTGTAAACAGTTCCGATCCGGCAAAGATAACCAGCGTGAGCGCGAGTCCGAAGGACATGCCCATCAACATGGTTTGCAGTGGTGACTGTGCCGCAAGGAGCGGAGCACCAATACTGAAGATCAGAACGATGCCAAGCCCTACATAGGCACCAGCCATCAAGGCAGCAACCATATATCGTGACAGGCTTGCGTTCATTTGATCCCGTTTTTTAACTGCAGCTTCAATAATTCCCTCAACACTTGGTGTATACATCACTGTTTCCCCCATTATTTTGCATCAATCTTTGAACGTTTCAATGGAGCTATATTTCAATCCAGACCTGGCCGTTCTCTACCTTCACCGGATACATCTGTACTTGACCGTTGTCTGGTGCTTGCACAAGACCGGTAGTCAGGTCGATTTTCCAATCATACAGCGGATCGTACAGATAATGCCCGGACACGATGCCTTCAGCCAGTGGCCCACCCTTGGGGTGGGGGGTGTGATTATCCGCAGCGAAGATGGTACCATCCGATGCAAGAAAGACAGCAAGCTGATGGTCCTTAATCTCAACTACTCTTCCGATTCGTGGCAGGAATTCTTCAACTACTCCGGCAGGGAAGTAGGTGCCTGATTGTTTTGTCGTCATCTTAAACCACTCCTTATCTATATTAACATTCCGGCAGTATTATCTTGCGAGCTTACTTATGGACGAGCCGATACTTCGATTCCATGGAACATTTTACTTTGGCCTTCTTCATTGCGAATCGCTTTTTGCCAAGGTTCTTCAACATGCTCAAGTGCAAATTCAATTCGCTGCATCAACGCTTTACGTTCCTCAAGGTTATCCACAACAACCGAACGAATATGCTCCAGACCCATGCGTTCCACCCACTCGGAAGTCCGTTCCAGATAGTTACCTGTCTCGCGGTAATATTGCATGATGGCGCCGCACAGTTCAATCAACTCTTCATCTGTTTTCACTTTGCACAGGGAATCAGCCAGTCTAGCTTTAATACCGCCGTTACCGCCGATAAAGATCTCCCAGCCGCCGTCGTTACCTACGATACCGATATCTTTGGTACATGCTTCTGCACAGTTCCGCGGACAACCGTTGACGGCATATTTAAACTTGGCTGGCAGATCCAGACGTTCGAATTTACGTTCGATGCGAGCACCCATGGCCATGGAATCCTGTGTACCAAATCGGCAGAATTGGGAGCCGACACATGTTTTGACCGTGCGCAGCGATTTGGCGTATGCATAACCTGAAGGCATATCAAGTTCAGCCCAGACTTTGGTCAGATCTTCTTTTTTGACACCAATCAAGTCAAGACGCTGACCACCAGTCACTTTGACTGCTTTTACATCATATTTGACTGAAACGTCAGCGATACGTTTGAGGTCTGCTGGTGTAGTCACCCCGCCATACATCCGAGGTACAACCGTATACGTTCCATCTTTTTGAATATTCGCGTTCATCCGTTCGTTAACAAAACGGGATTCTTTCTCATCTTCGTGTGTGTCTGGTGCAATCATGCCAAGGTAGTAGTTGATCGCCGGACGACATTTGGAACAACCTTCAGGTTGACTCCAACCCAGTACATTCATGACCTCTTTGGTCGTTTGTAATCCTTTTGCACGAATCTCAGCTACAATCTCATCCCGACCCATGGAAGTACATCCGCAGATGCCCTGTTTGGCTCCAGTACTGAAACTGTCTCCAAGTACATATTGCAGAATCTGTTCCACAACCGGTTTACACCCACCACAAGAGCGTGTTGCACCGGTACAGGCTTTGATTTCATCAACAGTGGTAAGGCCCTGGTTTGTAATTACATCAACAATGGTTCCTTTGGTTACCCCGTTACATCCACAGACGATCTCGTCCTCGGGCATCGTTTCAACAGAGGTTGCTTTCTTATGACCGCCGCAGCCTGTACCCATGAGTGAATCGTACAATTCCTCGGTCATTTCGGTTTGATTTTTAATCAGTTTCTGCAATTCGGCAGAATCCGTAATGTCACCGAAGAGAACAGCGCCGACCATTTTATTATCACGAAGCAGAATTTTTTTGTAAGTCCGTTTCCAGTCATCTTTGTGCGAAATGACGGTGTGCTCTGGGCTGTCGATGAATTCACCAGTAGAAAAGACATCTACACCCGAAATTTTCAATTTCGTGGATACAACTGAACCTTCATAAGGAGCGGTCTCCACACCGCAGATATGTTTCGCCAGAATCATACCTTGCTCGAACAATGGGGCAACGAGGCCGTAACATACCCCGCGGTGCTCTGTACATTCCCCGACCGAGTACACATTCTCAAGTGAAGTCTGCATATAGTCATTCACGACAATACCCCGGTTCACTTCCATACCGCTTTCGCGGGCTACAGCCGTATTGGGTTTAATCCCTACAGCCATGACCACAAAATCAACATTCAGAACCGTATCATCTGCAAAACGTATCCCTTCAACGCGTTCGCCGCCCAGCAGTTCGGAAGTCTGCGCACCCATTTTGAAGCGGATACCCTGACGTTCGAGTTCTGCCTTCAACATGGCTGAAGCTTGCGGATCAAGCTGACGCTCCATCAGATCTTCCATTAGATGCACTACGGTAACTTCCATGCCAAGTTGTACCAAACCTTTGGCAGCTTCAAGACCAAGCAATCCGCCTCCGATAACGGCCGCTCGTTTATACTGTTTGGCAGCTTCCAGCATGACATTACAATCGGCGATATCGCGGAAACCGACAACACCCTCTTTGTCATGTCCCGGTACGGGGAGAATGAAGGAGTTGGAGCCAGTCGCAATGATAATTTTGTCATAAGGAACGCGAGTTCCATCTTCAGTCACAACTTCGTGTGTCTCGGCATCGATTCGTGTAACCGTTGTGCCTGTGTGCAGCGTAATGCCGTAATCTTCATACCAGTGAAGGTCGTTCAGCACGATATCGTCCAGTGTTTTGCTTCCTTCCAGTACATAAGACAACATAATGCGGTTGTAGTTAGGATAGGGCTCTGTGCCAAAAACGGTAATATCAAATCGCGTAGTTAATTTCAAAATTTGCTCAACGGTACTGATTCCTGCCATACCGTTACCAATGATAATGAGGTTCTCTTTTTTTCCGTTCATGTGTGTATGCCTCCTTGAATAGACGCTGTACATTACTCAAAATTTTAGTGGTTTATATTTGAAATTATACAAGTAGTTGACGACAGTTTATGTGATTTAATTCACTAATAAAGATAAAAGAGTCATAAATATAATAATGTGAGCCCTATCACAGAAAGTTATATTTATTTTCAAACAAATAAGAAATGCGAACTATTGTTCTTATTTTGTTTTCGTTGTAAAATCGGAACTGGGCCGTAATGTTCCCGATTTCTTCGAAAGGACGTTTTTGCATCATGATGGGAAGATCCCACCTTATTATCGGGACAGGCGTGTCGCTTTCTGTTCTGCAGTTGGCCGGTATGCCAGTGACTGCGCCGGCCGTTACGGTTGCTCTGATTGGTTCGTTATTGCCTGACATTGATGAGCCAAATTCGCTGCTGGTATCCAGAGCCTTGCCTAACAGTCTGATCAGGTTGTTACAGACGATTCTGTTGCCCACAGCTGTATTTGTGTACTTCTATGTTCATGCCAAACCATGGAACCTATTGCTTGCGATCCTCATTGCGCTTGTGTCATTCCTGCCTTCGCGTTCGCTTCGCAAAGTGTTGATGTTTGCGATTGGACTCGGGCTGGTTTTCTATGGTCACGCGTTCGCTCCGTGGAACTTGATTGCAGGCAGCCTGCTTATGCTGTGCACCACGCTAACCCATAGGGGATTAACACATACCTTGTATGGAACTGCGATATGGGCTGGTTTACTCTACAGCACAACCCAGCAGCAGGGACCGGAAATCTGGGTAGCGGGAGGTACAGCGTATGCGATGCACTTGTTGGCCGATTCATTAACCAATCGGGGCATTCGTCCGTTACCACCGTTTAAGTTTCGTATACGAGCCAATCTGATGAGCACGGGAACGAAGCATGGAGCTGTTGTGGAGAATGTCTGCATTGTGCTCACACTCATTTTGGCGTGGTTTGCGTTCTCGCCATTATTTCTGTAATGACCAAATACCAGTCCTGTCTAAGGACTGGTATTTCTCTTATCTTATTTTACCTGTAAGCCATGAGAGGATTATGGGGGTCAACTCGTTGTTGGCGTGCTTGATAAACCGTCAAGATCAGAAGAGCCAAATGCAAATAAAACAACAAGAATAAGCACAATTAACAGCTCGGCAAATCCGATTCCGTCAAACTCGGACATGACATCCACCTCATTTCTTGACCATTAAGAATTAATTCTCTGTTGAAATGCCTGTATAACATCATTAAGCGTCATATCGCCGCCAGTTTCATCCAGGAATTGTACCAGTTTGTCTGAATTGGAGGGTGTGACCTTTTGAAGTGTTTTATATTGACCAACCAATTCTACAACCAATGTAGCCTCACGAAACAACGTGACAGCATCCACTCTCAACTTTCCACTCACCAATAGCGCTGCTACAATCAGTTCGAGATTTTTCCCTTTAAGGCTTCCATTAAGGAGGGTATTAGCAGCGTTTGGTTTTTTGTTAGAACCTTTATTTGATTTTCCGTTCCTTCCCACTGCCATAACAGGTCCCCCACTGGTTGGTGTTTGGTTATTGATCTTCCATTATCGTATATCTTATGTGTGCATTCTCCATAATGTTCGACCTATTAATCTAGTTGATTAAACCCAAAAAAAGAGACATCCCGGTCTGACGGGACATCTCTTTCAGGTACATCATATTTAAGGACTTTCCGTTTAACCAAACTACGCGTTATTAATTATGGTATTCATCGTTGTCCGATCCAGACCTTTGACCAGTTTCACGATCAGTTCTTTGGCCGCATCGTAGTCATCCGTATGAATGATGGAAGAAGAGGTGTGGATATAACGTGCGCAGATACCAATAACGGTTGATGGTACACCAATTCCACTCAGGTGTACTTGACCTGCATCGGTACCACCTGGTGAGATGAAATACTGCATTTTGATCTGATTGGATGAAGCCGTATCTTGAACATATTCCACCATTCCGCGATGGGTGAACATACCCGGGTCAAAAATACGAAGCAATGCGCCTTCTCCGATATGTCCAAATGACTGTTTGTCACCTGTCATATCATTCGCCGCGCTACAGTCAAGGGCAAAGAAGATATCAGGCTGAATCAGATTGGCCGCCGTACGTGCACCGCGAAGCCCCAGTTCTTCCTGAACCGTTGCACCAGCGTAAAGCGTGTTAGGCAGTTTTTCCTTGTGCAACGCTTCAACCAGTTCAAGTGCAAGTCCTACGCCGTAACGATTATCCCATGCTTTGGCCATGATTTTTTTCGGGTTCGCCATCGGCGTGAATTCACAGATTGGCACGATCTGCATCCCTGGATGAATGCCCCAGGATTCTGCTTCTGCACGGTTGTCTGCCCCAATATCGAGATACATGGAATTCAGATCAACAGGTTTGTTCCGCTGGGACTCGTCCAGCAAGTGTGTAGGTGTAGAGCCTACAACTCCGGTAATCCGACGATCAGGTGTGATGATTTCCAGTCGCTGAGACAATACAGCCTGACTCCACCATCCACCCAGTGGACGGAATTTGACCATACCCGTTTCCGTAATGCCTGTAGTCATGAAACCAACTTCGTCAAAGTGTCCGGCTACCATAACTTTAGGACCGGATTCCTCCCCGCGTAATATACCAAATAGACTCCCCAGGCGATCCTGGACGAACTCATCCGTATAAGCGGAAAGCTTATCTTTCATCCAGCCGCGAAGCTCACGTTCAAAACCGGATGCGGAAGGAAATTCCGTCAACGTACGAAACATATCCATCGTTTTTTCATTCATGTGTCAACAACTCCTCTGTTGGTATGTATTTCAGGTCACAGTAGAACGGCTACTCGCCTGTTGTCCTTTTAAGATGTAGTTCAAAATCAGACTTTTGAACATGCACTTTAATATGCTGAGGACTTGTTATTTAACCACTGGTCACATTACAGTATGAACCTTGCGCAAGTGATTGTCCATGTTTATGTCACGTATTTAAGGCATATTTTGGGCGCTTACCGTGTCCAAGTTTCATGACTCTATCCGCTGTAGTCGCAGTCCTGATGCCACTTCAATGAATATGAATATATGGAGGAGATGTCATCATTTTGTGAAGTTCTTTATTTCAATATTTGTTTGTCTGTCTACAGGAAGGAGCTAAATATCCAATGAAGCCTCCAGAAGAGGGCACGGAAAAAGTACTGTTTATCGTTCTTTTTATCTTGCTCGTGATTGTTCTTCTTTATTTATAGACGTATCTAAAAGTCTTCAGATCCGGCGTATTCCCATCTTGCTTTCACAACATAATCTTGTTGGAAACATATGCTGTCTGTCGCCGGATACATAACCTTCCGATTATTAACAAACAATGAATATAGGATTACACACATTGGCATTCAGCCGTAGCTTTGAACCATTTTCACATAGAGGAGGTCTTGTATCTTGCCAGCTCAATCTGCATCCGGAAGCGAAAAAAAATCGTCGTCCCTGTCCATGGATGAAAAGGAGTACAAAAAAGTCGCAAAAAAACATGAGCCGCCTCGTCCAATCCTGAAAAATTGCCTCAAAGCATTTCTGGTTGGGGGTACCGTTTGTTTGATTGGACAGGCCATTCAAGAGGCTTTTATGGCCGGTTTCGACATGACATCGAAGGAAGCTTCCAGTCCTACGGTAGCGGTCATGATTCTCATATCGGTTATTCTAACGTGTCTCGGCGTTTACGATAAAATGGCTCAATGGGCAGGAGCAGGAACGGCTGTACCGGTTACTGGATTTGCCAATTCCATGTGTTCTGCTGCACTGGAACATCGTGCTGAAGGACTGGTGCTCGGTGTAGGGGCCAACATGTTTAAACTTGCTGGTTCCGTTATCGTGTTTGGTGTCGTGGCAGCATTTGTCGTAGGGATTGTTTACGCCTTTTTGGGATTTGGAGGTGGGCACCTGTGAAACGATTGGGTCGCCAGACATGGCAGTTTGAGAATCGTCCGCGGATCATCGGTAAATCCGCAGTTGTAGGACCAGAAGAAGGCGAGGGTCCACTGTCATCTGATTTCGATTATGTCTACGACAACCTCGAGATCGGCGAGAAAACATGGGAAAAGGGAGAACGTAAACTGCTCGAACAGGCCTCCCAACTGGCTTTGATAAATGCAAATATCACCAAGGAGGCGCTTCAATTTTTTGTGGGTGGAGATCTGATGAACCAGATTATCAGCAGTTCCTTTTCAGCGCGAAAACTGGGTGTGCCTTACTTGGGTGTCTTTGGAGCCTGTTCTACTTCCATGGAAACGTTAGCGTTAGCGTCCATGATTGTTGACTCCGGAGCTGGCGATTATGTCCTTGCAGGAACGGTGAGCCACAACTGTACGGTGGAGAAACAATTTCGGTATCCGACGGAGTATGGCTCCCAAAAGCCGCCTTATGCGCAATATACCGTCACAGGAGCAGGGTGTGGTGTGGTCTCCCGTACGGGTGATGGTCCCGTTGTTACCAAAGCCACCATTGGACGCATTATGGATTTGGGTATCAAAGATCCCTTTAATATGGGTTCAGCCATGGCGCCAGCAGCAGCCGACACTATAATCTCTCATTTCAGGGATACGGGATTGGAACCCGGCTATTATGATCTCATTGTTACTGGGGATCTGGCTTCCGTCGGTCTGCCAATTACGAAAGAGCTTTTGCAAAAAGAAGGCATTCCCATGGAACAGACGGTATTTAATGACTGCGGCCTGATGATCTATGATCGGGAGAAACAGCCTTATGTGGTTGCCGGAGGAAGTGGCTGCGGATGTTCTGCCACCGTCACCTATGGTCACATTTTGAACCGAATGCAGAAGGGTGATCTTAAACGGGTGCTCGTCGTAGCTACCGGGGCACTGTTGTCTCCAATTTCGTACCAGCAGGGTGAAAGTATTCCTTGTATTGCACATGCCGTAGCCATAGAAAAGGAGGGATAAAAGGAATGCAGTTCCTGTGGGCATTTATCGTTGGCGGTTTGATCTGTGTTGTCGGACAGCTTCTAATGGATGGGGTTAAACTGACGCCAGCTCATACCATGAGCACACTTGTTGTGACAGGTGCGCTTGCGGATGCATTTGGCGTGTATGACCCCTTGGTTAAATTTGCAGGTGCGGGTGCTACCATCCCCATCACAAGTTTCGGTAATTCCTTGGTGCACGGGGCATTGACGGAGTTGGAAAAAGAGGGATGGCTGGGTGTGATTACAGGGATTTTTGATCTGACTGCGGCGGGAATATCGTCAGCGATCATCTTTTCTTTTCTCGCGGCATTGGTCGTTAGACCAAAAGGCTAACATAGAATGAGAAATCTACTTGAACATATTGCGATTCAGCAGAGGCTTCGGATAACTTCTATCCGGGGCTTTTTTGTCGTATTCATGCGAGAACTGCGGTGAATCTGACGGGCTGGAAACAAATTGTGAGTTCCTTCGAGTGTACTCGTGACTCTGGATCATGTACAATAAAAGGAAATCTGTATGCTTTTTTAGGAGGTTAGACCACATGCCTGTGCGCAAAGAGTCGATCCAAATCATATCCGCAGTTCGTTCAAATCTGGAATCCTGTATTATGGGGAAATCCTTTGAAATTCAACTTTTACTTACAGCTTTGCTTGCAGGCGGGCACGTTCTGATTGAAGACGTACCGGGAACTGGCAAAACGCAGTTAATCAAGGCATTATCGAAATCCATGCGCGGAGAATACCGACGCATTCAATGTAATCCTGATATTTTACCTAGTGATATTACGGGCGTATCTGTGTTCCATCCGAAGGATGAGCGTTTTTATTTCCGGCCAGGTCCTGTGATGACCAACATTTTGCTGGCTGATGAGATTAACCGGGCCACAACAAAAACCCAATCGGCTCTGCTCGAAGTGATGGAGGAGCGCAGTGTAACCGTTGATGGGGATACGTATGATCTGCCACATCCGTTCATGCTCTGTGCGACTCAGAATCCGATTGATTTTGAAGGTACGTACACATTGCCGGAAGCGCAACTTGACCGGTTTATGTTGAAAATAAGTCTCGGTTATCCCGATAAGGAAATTGAGAAAATCCTATTGAAACAGCATCAGCTCGGTCAACCTGTAGATCGCCTTGAATCCGTGACTCATATGGACCAGATCTCGGCAATTCAGCAGGAGATTAAAGAGGTCTTTATCGGTGATCCGGTCATGGACTATCTGCTTGATGTTGTTCGTCAAACCCGCTCCCACCCATCTGTATTGCTGGGTGCCAGCCCACGGGCAGCCATATCGTTCATGATGGCCGTAAAAGCCTTTGCTTTCTTGCAGGAACGTGATTATGTGCTTCCGGATGATGTGAAAACGATGGCCCCTTATGTGATCTCTCATCGTATTGTGCTTCGTCCCGAATCGAGACTGGACAGTATGAGTTCCGAGGCCATTTTGAATGCCGTACTCCAGCAAGTACGCGTGCCCGTCTCCATGGGGCAATAGTTCATGAAGCCGCTTTTGAGAACAGTCAATAGAGGGTTACGCCACCCACGCGTATGGAGCATCGCAATGGTGTGGATGTGCTGTCTGGCTTATGTTTTGTTTCAGGGCGGGAAGACGTCTCTCATGTTGCTGTCGATGGTGACCCTGCTCTGTGTATACCTTGCCATTGCTGGATTTAGCGGGGTAAGACGTGCTCAAGGAGTTCGTAGGTTATCTTCTGGTCCAGACCACGAAGAATTGCTGCATGCGGGTGACCAGGTTCAAGTACAGCTAAGTCTGACGATTCCGGGATTCCTCCCGCTTCCCTATGTTGTTGTGCGTGAAATGCTGCATCGGCATAACGGAGAATCGTGGTCGTTCAAGGAAAGTTTGATTCCCAATATGCGAGGTAATGGCGAGTTGTCTTTTCAGACACCGCCACTTGAGCGGGGGAAGTATGTTTTTTCAGAAACGGAATGTGCCAGCGAGGACATATTTGGACTGATTGAACATCGAGGAAAGTTTAAGGCCAAAGGTGAGTTTCGCGTCCTGCCAAGAACAGTATTTATTCCATATTGGCAACTTTACGACCGCAAATCACGGTTATCCGGTCCTCAGACGGCGTTAACCCGTTCACGGAGAGAGACCACTCAGATCAATGGTGTACGTGACTACGTATACGGAGATCGACTTTCCCGCATTCACTGGAATGCAACGGCAAAGACAGGGAACTGGAAGTCCAAGGAGTTTGAACATGAGTCTGTCCCCAAAACCGTTCTGGTTATGGATGCGCTGGCATCAAGTTATGAACATGGGGATGCATTTGAAATTGCCGTTTCCACGGCTGCCTCTCTGCTGGAGTATGGTGTCAGGGAACGAATGGGGATGGGGTTGTTGACATTGTCAGACCAGACCTCCTTTATGGCCCCCAGTGAAAGTCTGATGGAACGACAGAAGATGATGCATCATCTGGTGGATATTCAATATAACGGTCAGGATACCCATCTGTTGCCCGGCGTGGAAAGAATCGCACGTCAACTGCCTCAGGGAGCTTATTTTGTTGTGATTTCTCCCCAGAAGGATGAAAAAATAATGGAACTGTTGCGCTGGGCCGATACGCGGGGCATGACGCCATGTCATATTCTGATCGATACCAGTGAATCCCGCCGGAGTGCCGAGTGGAATGCCATGTTGCGTGGAAGAGGCACGAGGTCATTCACTGTTTCTCACTTGCAGGAGCTTCCAACGGTGATGGGGGGAGGTTCTGTATGAGTACAAAAGGAAATGAAAGTATTACAGGCAAACGATCCTGGTATCATGCAGCGTCATTGCTCTGGATTTTCCTGATTGGAATGCAGTGGATTTCATTTACGCAGGAAACTTGGTACACGGAGACCACTTCTCTGGTGTTATGGACACTTGCAGCGGTCAGTGTGCTGGAGGTCATTCTGCCCTTCAAAACGATCTATCGGGCGATCATCAAGGCGGTCGTTGTTGGTTACATTTTGCATAAAACGCTGATTGATTATACGGTATACATCCCTTATGGCTCTTTAACGGACCGAGCGGAGCAATTCATATTACACATGACGCCGTACATCTGGTTCTCCCTGTGTGCATGGGTGATGCTTGAAGCTGCGCTTCGACTCGTGACCACAACACGTCGCATTCTTGTTTTTCTGGGTGTTAACATCATTTCGATGGGGATTCTCGATTCTTTCACCCAGATTCCACTCTGGATTGAAATCGCGTGGGTGATGTTTGCGGGGATGGGATGGCTCGTATGTCAGCATTTCCGTAACTATCAGCTACAGTATCCACAAGGTTGGAAACGAATCATCCGGTATCCTTATAAAGTGCTGGCCAATATTGCCATTATCTTTTCTTTGATTATTGTAGCCAGCGTTAATATGCCGGAGATTCCACCCACCTTGACGGACCCATATACGGCGTGGCGTAACTATACCGGAACTTCCACAAGTCAGGCTGGTAACGGAAACCTTGATATTCCCGCGGCTACCGAATCGGGATACAGCAGGGAAGACAATCAGCTTGGTGGAGGATTCAACTTCGACTATACCCCTGTCATGTCTGTCACGACCAATGAGCGTAGTTACTGGCGCGGTGAGACACGTGCAGAGTATACAGGCACAGGTTGGGATGAGCGTGGACGGGGTACGACAGAGAATGTTCAAGCTGGACAGCCTCTGGAGAACCAAGAATCCGGTAATGTGAATACCAAACAAGTGACTCAGAATGTAACGATGCTGAATGATAATGTCTATCCGATTCTCTTTGGTGCTTATTCGATCTCGGAAGTGAGCTCAATTAATGGTGAGGACAGAACGGAACGGATGTTGTGGAATGCTGAACAGGCTGAACTGCATGTGGTGACAGACCGTCAGCAACCACAGTATCCCAAGACGTATACTATCGTATCGGAAGCGCCTGTGATTGTGGAAGATGAGCTTCGTACGAAGTCATTTGAAGATCTGTATAACAGTAATCCGGCAGATGATATGTACTTGCAGTTACCATCCCGTTTCCCTGACCGGGTGTCGAATCTGGCAGCCGAGATAACGGCATCTGCGAATACTCCGTATGAAAAAGTGGCATTACTGCAAAACTATTTACAAACTAATTTTGAATACACAAACAATCCGGATTTATCTCGAAAAGTAAGCAGCGACTTTGTGGAAGGTTTCCTGTTTGATATCATGGAAGGCTACTGTGACTACTTCTCCACTGCGCTGGTGATGATGGCGCGCTCGGAGGGCATTCCTGCAAGGTGGGTTAAAGGTTATGCGCCTGGACAATTGTCCCTGAATTCGGACATGCAGGCCCCACGTCAACCTGGCGCGGAGATTGAGACGACCTACACCGTTACCAATGCAGATGCACACTCCTGGGCAGAGGTTTATTTTGGTGAGTATGGCTGGATTCCTGTTGAAGCAACGCCGGGCTTTGATATGCCGTTGCTGACGGAACAGCCTGATGTACAACCTGTAGATGAGCCAGAAGAAGAGCCAGAAGAGGAGCCGGTACAAGAGGAAGAGCAGACTCCTGCACCTGAACAGACATCGTCTGCCATCCCAACTTTTGTTATCTGGGTTGCAGGAGCCATTATTGTATTGTGGGTAGCATATATGTTCTGGCGTAATCGTTTCTCTATGCGATTCTTCCTACTTCGTTTACGGACAGGTGGACCGCTTACCCCTGAACAGAAGGTAGTGGCAGAGACCGAGCGTTGGATTCAGTATGTGAAACGCAAAGGGTTGACCCGGAGCGGAGACGAGACACTTCGGGAATCGGTAGCCCGCTGGAGCCAGGCAAAACCTGCTGCAGAAGCAACATTGTATGAGCTTCTCACGAAGTTTGAACAGACTCGTTACAGTCCGGCGTCCGTAACTGCCGACGACTGGAAGGGTGTCTATCAGACCGCCTTGAAGCTGCGGAAGGAACTGAAAGCGGAACGGGCATAGTTGTTGCCCGTCCCGTTTTCCCTTTTTTCCTATGCCATCAGGCGCTGTATGCATTTTCAGGAAAGACGGATTTGTGATATAGTGTGTCGTATGAAACTGAGGTGACTTCTTTGTTTAAAATGTTAATGCCCAAGCTGCGTGTAGACACGGTTTTTGACATTAATCTGGAAGAGCTGTACGCTCAAGGCTACCGTGGAATTATAACTGATCTGGATAACACACTCGTTGGAGCCAAAGCCCCTGACGCTACGCCCGAACTGATTGAATGGTTTGCACGTGTGAAAGAGGCAGGTTTCAAGCTGATGATTGTGTCCAATAACAATTTGAATCGTGTATCCCTGTTTGCGACCCCGCTGGATATCCAGTTTGTGCATAGTGCACGCAAACCATCGAATGTACCGTTTCGTAGAGCAATGAAAATGATGGAGTTATCTCCTGAAAACACGATTGTAGTAGGCGATCAGATGCTTACGGACGTTTATGGAGGGAACCGAATGGGGTTATATACCGTTCTGGTACTGCCAATCTCCATTGGGGACGAAGGTTTTATGACCCGCTTCAATCGACGCGTGGAACGGATTGCTCTAACGAGTTTACGCAGGAAAGGCTTATGGCTTGAGGAGGAAAAGAAGAAATGACAGAACCGCATAACGGCAATCTTGCCGTAAGGTGCAGCGGATGCGGCGTGCATCTGCAAACAGAAAATTCGGAATTACCAGGGTTTATCCCCGAGAAGGCATTGGATCGTGAACCGGTTATATGCCAGCGCTGTTTCCGCATCAAAAACTACAATGAGTCATCATCCGTTACGGTGGATCAGGACGAATTCCTGGCGCTGCTTAGCAAAATCGGGGATAAGGATGCACTTGTCATCCATATCGTTGATTTGTTTGACTTTGATGGCAGTATTATCTCCGGTCTGCAACGTTTTGTAGGCAACAATCCGGTATTGCTTGCGGTGAACAAAACGGACTTGCTTCCGAAAGTCACCAACTGGAACAAGGTTCGCAACTGGGTACAGAAGCAAGCCAAAGAACAAGGTTTGCGTACCGTCGATGTAGTCTTGTGCAGTGCAAAGCAAAATCAGGGCTTCGACCGACTGCTTGAGCTTGTAGGAATGTATCGCGAAGATCGTGACGTGTACGTGGTAGGCGGTACCAATGTGGGTAAATCCACACTGATTAACCGTCTGATTCGTGATTACAGCGATCTGGAGCAGGAACTGACCACATCCCGTTATCCGGGAACAACGCTGGATATGGTGAACATTCCGTTGGATGATGGAAAATATATCATTGATACGCCTGGAATCGTGTATCCATGGCGTTTCAGCGAGATTGTTTCACGTAAGGATCTCGCTGCCATCATGCCGGAAAAACCGCTTAAACCCGCTGTGTATCAGTTGAATTCCGGTCAGACGCTGTTCTTTGGCGGCATGGCTCGATTTGACTTTGTGGAAGGTGATCGCCAGTCGTTCACTTGTTTTATCAGCACTGCGCTTGATATTCACCGGACGAAGCTGGAGCGTGCAGATGATCTGTACCGCGACCATCTGGGAGAATTGTTGTCTCCGCCAACCCGTGAGGATGCAGCCGAGATGGCTGAATGGACCAGACATGAATTCCGCATCAAACGCGGCAGTCAATCGGATGTATTCATCTCGGGTCTGGGCTGGATTAAGGTTAATGGCGATATTGGAGCGCTTGTTGCTGTTCATGCTCCAAAAGGCATTCGTGTACAGATCCGCCCATCCTTGATCTAGTAATCTCAGAAGCTGTACATCAGATGGATCGGAGGCGGACCTATGTCTGAGCACAATAAATTCAACTCTTCACTTCCCGTGTTGCTTGGTGTTATGGGTGATCCTATTGCTCACTCCAAGTCTCCGGCAATGCACAATGCGGCTCTGCAGGCTGCAGGAGTGAATGGAATGTATATGCCACTGCATGTTCATCCGGATCAACTGGAAGCGGCAGTTCGCGGAATTGTGGCACTGGGCTATCGTGGTGTTAATGTCACCATCCCACACAAAGAGCAGGTGATGCAGTATCTGGATGTGATCGATGAAAGTGCTCGCCTGATTGGTGCGGTGAATACCATCGTTAATGAAGGTGGAACACTGACAGGGTACAATACGGATGGTATTGGCTATGTCCGATCGTTGAAGGAAGAGGCTGTGCCTGAGCTTGCGGGCAAACGTATTGCTGTCCTGGGCGCAGGTGGAGCAGCGAGAGGTGTCATATATGCACTTGCACTGGAGAAGCCTGAGCAGATCCACATTCTGAACCGTACAGCGGACAGGGCTATTGCACTTGCTTCGGATTTACGAGGCCATGGCTTGGGAGAAATCTCGGGCAGTGGTATGGAAGATGCTGCAACGGTACTGGCTACGGCTGATATCGTGATTAACACAACGGCTGCTGGAATGCACCCGCATGTTGATGACGTACCAGTTGATCCTGCACTGATCCGTAAAGGAGCAGCGGTGAGTGATCTGATCTACAATCCGCTGGAGACCCGTCTGCTTCGAGAGTCGCGGATGCGAGGATGCACGGTGCACGGTGGTCTGGGTATGTTTGTGTACCAGGGCGCAGTGGCCTTTGAACATTGGCTTGGCATCCCGGCTCCTGTGGAGACGATGAGACGTGCTGTACTAAACAGTTTTGAAGTGTGAAAATAATAATTGAATGGTCAGGTCCGGACAGTTTTTGCGCTGTCGATCAGGACCTGCTCAACATAAGGAGTATGGAGTATTCATGTTAAACGGTAAACAAAAGCGCTTTTTGCGGTCACAGGCACATCACCTGACCCCTGTATTTCAGATTGGTAAAGGTGGAACCAACGAGCACCTGTTCCGTCACATCGAAGATGCGATTGAGAAGCGCGAATTGATGAAAGTGCAAGTGTTGAACAACAATGACGAGGACAGAAAAGAGATGGCAGAAGAAGTTGCCCGTGAAACGGGAAGTGAGCTTGTACAACTTATCGGTAACACAATCATCCTGTACAAAGAATCTCGCGATAACAAACAAATCGAACTACCTAGATAAGGGAGAGTGACGCAGGTGAAGATCGGCATCATGGGTGGTACGTTTGATCCGATCCACATGGGACACCTCCTGGCAGCTGAAGCGGCAAGGGACTCGCATGCACTGGATGAGATCTGGTTCATGCCTTCCCATGTTCCACCTCACAAACGCGGAGCCGGAGCTTCGGGACAGCAACGTCTCGATATGACGGAAGCGGCTGTGAAGGGTGTGCAGCAATATGAGGTGCTGGGTATCGAGATGGAATTGGGCGGAGTGTCTTATACCATCGATACGATGAAGGAACTGTGGCGTCGCCATCCTGAACATGAATTTTATTTCATTATCGGGGCGGATATGGTGAACTATCTTCCCAAATGGGAGCAGATTGAAGAGCTTGCAGAACGCTTAACCTTTATCGGAGTTGGTCGGCCGGGCTTCCAGTTACATCTGGATGATTTACCAGACGAGTTACAGGATCGGGTCCTGCTGGCCGAGATGCCCTTGGTCGATATTTCATCGACAGCCGTACGCAGACGTCTGGCCAAAGGTCATTCGGTACGCTTCATGATTCCTGATGAAGTGCACCAATACATTGTAAGGAGCGGTTTATATGGCACTAAGCCGTGATGAACTGATTCAAGCCGTATCCGGACAAATGCCGGAAAAACGCTGGAAGCATACACTGGGTGTAATGGAATCGTCAGTGATGTTGGCTGAAAAATACGGTGCTGATCCTGTGAAAGCAGATCTGGCAGCGATATTGCATGATGTGGCGAAGTACTGGCCCGTAGCGGAGATGGAAGCGGTCATCCGTGATAACGGGTTAAACCAGGAACTTCTGCAGCATGACAAGCAGCTCTGGCATTCCGAAGTCGGTGCTTTTGTAGCCAAGCGTGATTACGGTGTGGAAGATTCTGAAGTTATTAATGCCATCCGGTGGCATACCTCGGGTCGGGTAGGCATGAGCTTGCTGGACAAAGTGGTATGTCTTGCCGATTACATTGAACCGGGACGAGATTTCCCGGGAGTGGATCACATTCGCGAACAGGCTGAACGTAGTATGGAGGAAGGTTTAATTGCCGGATTCGATTCGACGATCAGCTTGCTGATCTCGCAACGGCGTGTCATCTATCCTTTGACCATGCTGTCGCGGAATGACTTAATTGCACAATTATAGATTATGGAGGTTGGTTCATGACAGTATCATCGAAAGAACTTATGAATATGGCGGTTGCTGCCGCTGACGACAAAAAGGCATCCAATATTGTAGCGTTGGATCTAATTAATGTTTCTCTGGTGGCAGATTATTTTGTTATTTGTCACGGGAATTCCGATACACAGGTACAAGCCATTGCCACTGAAATTCGCAAACAGGCTCATGCAGCCGGAGCGACGATCAAAGGTATCGAAGGTATGGATTCCGCACGTTGGGTATTGATGGACATGGGCGATGTTGTTGTTCATATCTTCCACCGCGACGAGCGTGAATACTACAACATTGAACGACTATGGTCTGATGCCAAAGTGGTGGAAACTGTATGAGTTTGATTGCTGGAACAGTCGTCTCTTTGCCGGTTTCACGTGAAGTGTCTCCGTTTGGCTTCTTTTTGACGACAGGATCGGAAGATGTACTGCTTCACTACACCGAGTTAACACGGGATATTAAAATTGGTGAGACGCTTGAGGTATTTGTATTCTTTGATACAGAAGATCGTCTGGCCGTAACGATGAAAAAGCCTTATCTCATGCTTGGCGAAATGGCACGACTGGTTGTGGCTGATGTTCACCCACGACTGGGCTGTTTCCTGGAAATGGGCCTTGGACGGCAATTGCTGCTTCCTATTCGTGAATTGCCTGAACTGGAAGAATTGCGTCCTCAAGTGGGGGATGAAGTCTTTGTAATCATGGAACATGATAAGCAGGGACGTCTGCGTGCCAAATTGGCCGGGGAACGTGAGCTTTCACCATTGTCTTTCCATGCGCCAACTTCATGGTTAAACGAGTGGGTTGAAGCGACGGTATACAAGCCACTGCAGATGGGTACTTTTGTACTTGTAGAGGGCGGTGTACTGGGCTTTGGCGCGATTGGTATGATTCATTCATCTGAACGAAGTCATATGCTGCGTCTTGGTGAGAAAGTGAAATGTCGGGTGACACTGGTACGAGAAGACGGACGTGTGAATCTGGCCATGACTCAACTCAAACAAGTTGGACGTAACGAAGATGCAGACAAGCTGCTCGCCTTTATGAAAGAGCGTCCTATGGGCGGCATGCCTTACTCGGATGCAACTCCGCCGGATATCATCAAGCAGCGCTTTGGCATCAGTAAGTCTGCCTTCAAGCGTGCCTTGGGCAAATTGATGAAAGACGGATTGGTGGTCCAAAAGGAAAGCTGGACGTATCTGTCCGAATCTGCTCCTGCGGATCAAAGTGAAAACAAGTAATCTTCCTGATTAAATAGTTGTAATATGGAACTCGGATAAGGCAGGGATAGGCTGGGTAAATACCGGATGCCCCTGTCTTTTCTTTTGTTAACAGGATTGGAAAATGAAATTGAAAGTGCGGTGCCTGACATGTCTTACCGGAAATTTGCCTATGTGTATGATGAATTAATGGAAGATATGCCTTATCCGGACTGGATAAGGTTTGCAAGAACAGCATGGGAAAAGCATGGAATGCCCAAAAGTGTCGCTGAACTTGGCTGTGGAACGGGCTCCATTACGATCCCGCTCGTGAACTCCGGTTTCGAAGTTACAGGCATTGACCTCTCATCAGATATGCTGTCGGTTGCGCGCAGCAAGATGGAGGCCACGCCTCAGGGTCATCGCTTGTATCGCGAGGGCAGTGTCCGTTGGGTGCAGCAGGATATGCGGGAATGGCGAGTTCCGGAACCTGTGGATTCGGTGATATCTTTCTGTGATTGTGTCAATTATTTGCTTGAACAAGAAGATGTCGTTCGTACTTTCCAGCGGACATACGAAATGCTGAAGCCTGGTGGAACGTTCCTGTTTGATGTGCATCATCCCAATACCCTTATTCGTTATGATGAGGAGCAGCCTTTTGTACTGGATGAGCGCTCCGTATCTTATATTTGGACTTGTGATCTGGACCAGGATCGCTGTGAGATTGAACATCATCTCAGTATTTTTTCGCGTGTGGATGATGGTAACAAGGATATGTACCAGCGGTTTGAAGAAGTTCATGTCCAGCGTGCATATAATCCGGACTGGATGAAGCTGGAGTTATCCAAGGCAGGTTTTAGAGACGTGAAGGTATATGCGGATTTTGAATGGAAAGAGGCCGGAGACAGCGCACAGCGCTTGTTCTACGTGGCTGTGAAGTAAGAGCGAATAATGAGAACTGTCCTTATGGTGCATAAGGGCAGTTTTTTGTTTGATTTTTTATGGAGAATGAATAGCAATAGTCTTAAATAGGATAAAGGAATGCAAGAAAAGACATAATCACGTGACAAAAAGTATTGCCAGTTAAAGTAAAGGAGGCGATAATAGTCGGATAGAAAGCGTTTTCTGAGAAGATAAATCAATTGTCATTGTGAGGTGTAAAAATGGAAAGTACATATAAAACAAGACTTTCGTCAGAACAGTTGAATGCCATAATAGAGCAACATTTCTCTGCAAGTATACAGGACTACAAGGAAATGGTGGATGGCTGGGCCAATCATGCATATCTCATTACACTGAGTGACGCACAGCGAGTGGTACTCAAAATTGCACCGTCAGCTTCGACAAATCTGATGCGCTGTGAACAGGATCTCATGATTGCCGAAGTTGAGGCACTACGCCTCATTACGGAGCTACAGGATGTTCCCGTACCCCAAGTGTTGGCTTATGATGATTCGTTAACTATGGCTTCAGCGCGTTATTTTATCATGGAGTACATGTCTGGAGCGCCCTATAATCAGGTCAAGGATCAATATTCTGCGGAAGAGCAGGAAGTCATTGAACACCAGCTGGGTCAGTACAATCGTCGAATTAATGAAATCAAGGGTGAGAAGTTTGGATATTTCTCGGAGCAAAAACAGCGATATTCCACATGGAAAGAAGCATTTATGAATCTGATGGATGACATTCTTGCTGATGGGGAAGAAGCCGGGATTACATTTTCGATGGATTACCCTGAATTGAGACGCTTAATTGAAGAAAAATCGGATGCGCTGGACGATGTAAAAGAACCTGTGCTTGTCAGTTGGGATCTGTGGGATGGCAATGTACTAGTGGACGCGGGTCGCATCACAGCGATTATTGATTTTGAACGTTCACTGTGGGCAGATCCTCTGATGGAGCATTATTTCAGTCATTTTAACTATACGCCTGGTTTTGTGAAAGGGTATGGGCATGCGATTACAACTGAAAGTGAGCTGAAAAGAAGAAGTCTCTATGACTTGTACTTTGATCTGGTGCTGCGCATTGAGTGCGCTTATCGTCAATATGATAATCAGGAACATGTGAATTGGACCATTCATAATCTGGAGGAAGGCATTGAGCGTTTTCGGTTATCCTGAACAGCAACGAGTATTATTGAACGGTACGAACCGTGTGACTTAAAAGGGTGATTATAACGTGTAATATTGACTTTGGGCTTGCTTTTTTATATAATGGTCCCGATATTGTATACATATTTCGATGATAAGGATCAGTAGTAATTCCTGTACATAACAGAGAGCCGGCGGTTGGTGCAAGCCGGTTGACAGTGATTTGCGAACTCGCCTTGGAGAAATGCGGTGATTACACCATTCTGTTTAACCTGCTTGTATAAAGCTTGGGTTCAGGAATGGAAATCCGCATCGGTTAACCGCCGTTACAGGTCCAAAGGGAGTGGATGACGAAGCACGTTCGTCCGCTAACTAGGGTGGTACCACGGGAATTCAACCTCTCGTCCCTAGCGCTGCAAACGCTACGGGATGCTGAGGTTTTTTTGTTGCAATTAAAGCTAAAGTGAATAACCTGAAGGAGGAACAATAGATGAGTGAGAATAACCAGCCGAAACACGGCTATCAGCCACAAGTCATGGAAAAAAGTTGGCAGCAATATTGGGATGCAAATAAAACGTTTAAAACGGGTGAGGACCCTGCTAAACCGAAATTTTATGCACTGGATATGTTCCCTTATCCATCCGGTTCAGGTCTGCACGTAGGTCACCCGGAAGGATATACGGCAACGGATATCGTTTCCCGTTACAAACGTATGCGCGGTTACAACGTATTGCACCCAATGGGTTGGGACGCTTTCGGTCTGCCTGCTGAGCAGCATGCACTGGATACAGGTGAACATCCACGAGATATTACATTCCGTAATATTGACAATTTCCGTCGCCAGATCAAATCGCTCGGTTTCTCTTATGACTGGGATCGTGAGATCAGCACAACGGACCCTGAGTACTATAAATGGACGCAATGGATATTTGTCCAGCTGTACAACAAAGGTCTGGCTTATGTGGATGAAGTTGCAGTTAACTGGTGTGAAGCCCTTGGAACGGTACTGGCTAATGAAGAGGTTATTGATGGCAAGAGTGAACGTGGTGGACATCCGGTTGTACGCAAACCGATGCGTCAATGGGTTCTGAGAATTACCGAGTATGCAGAGCGTCTGTTGGAAGACCTGGAAGAGCTGGATTGGTCTGAAAGCATCAAGGATATGCAGCGCAACTGGATCGGTAAATCGACAGGGGCGGAAGTTGTATTTGCCATTGAGGGTCGCGAGGAAGTTATCAAGGTGTTCACTACCCGTGCGGACACATTGTTCGGTGCGAGCTTTGCAGTACTGGCTCCGGAACATGAATTGGTAGAAGCAATTACAACCAATGACCAACGTGAAGCTATTCAGGCTTATCAGGAGCAGGCTTCTCGTAAGAGTGATCTGGAACGTACAGATTTGGCCAAAGACAAAACAGGTGTATTCACTGGCGCTTATGCAATCAACCCTGTTAATGGTGCAAAACTGCCGATCTGGATTGCTGATTACGTTCTTGCAGGTTACGGTACAGGTGCGGTTATGGCTGTTCCGGGTCATGATGCGCGTGACTGGGAATTTGCGAAGCAGTTCGGTCTGGATATCATCGAGGTTATTCAAGGTGGAGACGTTACACAAGAGGCATATTCAGGTGATGGCGCGCATGTGAATTCCGATTTCTTGAACGGACTGAACAATGAAGAAGCGGTTGCCAAGATGATTGCTTGGTTGGAAGAGAACGGTAAAGGACAAGGAAAAGTGACCTATCGTCTGCGCGATTGGCTGTTCAGCCGTCAGCGTTACTGGGGGGAGCCAATCCCGATTCTGCATCTGGAAGACGGAACGATGAAGACCGTACCGGAGGATCAACTTCCACTGCTGCTGCCTGATATCGACCAGATCAAACCTTCGGGTACAGGAGAATCACCACTGGCGAATGTTACGGAGTGGGTGAATACGGTAGATCCGGAAACGGGAATGAAGGCACGTCGCGAGACCAATACCATGCCACAATGGGCGGGTAGCTGCTGGTATTACCTGCGCTTTATCGATCCGCACAATGACAAGGAACTGATCTCCAAGGAGAAACAGCAGCAGTGGCTGCCAGTTGATCTGTACATTGGCGGAGCAGAGCACGCAGTACTTCACTTGCTGTACGCTCGTTTCTGGCACAAAGTGCTGTATGATCTGGGTGTTGTGGAGACTAAAGAGCCTTTCCACAAACTGGTGAACCAAGGTATGATCCTGGGTACCAATAATGAGAAAATGAGTAAATCACGTGGTAATGTCATTAACCCGGATGAAATCGTCAATGAATTCGGTGCAGATACATTGCGTCTGTACGAGATGTTCATGGGACCATTGGAAGCGACAAAACCGTGGAATGCAAACGGGGTTGAAGGCATGCACCGCTTCCTGTCACGTGTATGGCGTCTCTTCATTAACGAAGACACAGGAGCCATCAATGACAAGATTACGGTGGACGGTGGAACGGATGAGTTCAAACGAACTGCTCACAAAACGATCAAAAAGGTTACGGATGATCTGGAACACCTGCGCTTCAACACATCCATCAGCCAGCTGATGATCTTCATCAACGATGCATACAAAGCCGATACACTGCCTCGTGAAGCCATGGAGAACTTTGTGCAGCTGTTGTCACCACTGGCACCGCATATGGCAGAGGAACTGTGGAGCCGTTTGGGTCATGAAGGTGGAATCTCTTACGTGGCTTGGCCTGAATATGATGAGTCCATGACAGTGGATGCGGAAGTGGAAATCGTTGTTCAGGTTAATGGTAAAATTGTAACCCGTGCTACGATCGCCAAAGATCTGGATTCACAAGGTATGCAGGACTATACGATGGAACTGGCACCTGTTAAGCAGGCGCTGGAAGGCAAGACCATTCGCAAGGTCATTGCCGTTCCAGGCAAACTCGTTAATATTGTTGCCGGTTAATCTCACCGGCTCGAAATAGTTCATCCAGCTTTAACAAATCTTCATCATATTTGTCATGTGTCGTGTGGATCAGGCTGTCGAAAACGCCGTCAAGACTAACCTTCAGTAGTGCAAGTGCCTGAGCGGTAATACCGCCAGGTACAGCGACACGAGCCTGAAGCTCTTGCGGGGTATATCCTCCTTCGGTGAGCAGCTTGCCTGTTCCCAGGAGCATTTCGCCAGCCAGAGCGCAGGCATCTGCCCTTTTGATTCCTGTCAGCTTCACTGCACTTTCGATCCACTGTTCCAAAAAGAACGATATGAATGCAGGTCCGCAGCTGGAGAAGTCGGATGTGATTCGTGTACAGGCTTCATCCACTTGGTACGGCCTGCCTATATGACTGAGCATACTTTCCAACACAGCGCGGTCTTCACTGGTCATTCGTTCGCCATGTATGCAGAGGGATGCTCCACTCCCGACTTGGTGTGTGACACTGGGAATTACCTTGGAGACTTTGCAAGGAAGTGAAGATTCCAGATGTCGCAGCTGCACGGGACTGGTGATCGAGACAATTATATGATTGGGATTCACGACAGGCAGGATGTCGTCAATAACATGTTTGAATTCAAGCGGCTTCACGCACAGGAAGATGATATTACTTCGGATCACCGTTTCCCGATTGCTCTGGGATTCATGCAGACCGGGGTAACGGAGGGATAACTGACGTACTTTGGACGGGGTTCGATTACTGGCCGCGATCTGCCGGGGCTCAAGTGCACCTGACTGGATCAGGGCATAGATTAGCAGGCTGCCCATGCTGCCGGTTCCGATAAATCCAACCTTCATTGTTTCAGGCCTCCTTTCATGCTTTACGGTACTGGCGTAGTTCATTCCCTCTATTCTATGCGTGAGGACCTGTTTCACATGACATGAAAAATGCACAACTTGTTTCATCAGGAAAGTTCAACGGTTCGGAAGCACCGCCCGTGTTCGAAATGAATGATTTTGAATTCAGGGAGAGGTGTGGAAGAATGAGATGGAACAAAGGGATGACCATTGCTGCTGCGGTGGTTGGAAGTATACTTATATTATGGTCGGGCAAAAGTGAACAACCACCTAGTGGCTGGGAACCCTTGCAGCTCGGCACCGAGAAGCCGACGATAGAGCAGGAAATCCCTGCTGTACAGTCGGCTACTTCGGTTCAGGGCAATACAGGAGCATCTTCGGGAGCGGATGCAAGTGGGATGCAGACTGGGAATGAGGCAAAGGCAGAAGAGTCTAAAGAGCTTGCGAGCGTTGGGGTTGAAGGTGATTCAGTTGTTCAAACTACAAGTCAGACGAATGATAATCCACCGGACACCTCGAATTCGATTGAACCAGTTACGCAAAGTACGAATTCGAATCCTTCGGTTACCTCCGAGACGGCATCAAGCAGTAATCCACCTGTAGTTCGTGAGGAAGCTAGCGACAATGGCAAGATTGATGTGAATACCGCACCTGTCTCCAAGCTTATCGAGCTTCCCGGAATTGGGGAGAAGAAAGCTCAGGCTATTGTGGACTATCGGAATGCACACGGTCCTTTTGCGAAAGTTAGTGATCTGACAAAGGTCAAAGGAATCGGAATGAAGATGCTGGAGAAGATGGCACCGTATGTGCAGATCCGGTAATATTAGAATAAAAATTGTGTTGAGCGGGAGGAATGCAGCATGAGTACTGAGGTACGCAAGGACTGGGATACGTATTTTATGGACATCGCGTATATGGTTTCCACCCGTTCCCGCTGTTCGCGTCGTCATGTGGGTGCCGTTCTTGTTCAGGGAAAGAAACTGCTGGGAACAGCCTATAATGGTGCACCCACCGGCGTCCCGGATTGTTCTGAAGCAGGTTGCATGATATCGGAAGAGTATGAGTTGGTCGTGACCGATGGGCAAGAAGAAATGGTGAAAAAGCAACGATGCATTCGCACAATCCATGCGGAGCAAAATTTGCTTTTATTCACAGATCGAATCGACCGCGAAGGCTCGTCCGTGTATGTGACCGACGAACCGTGCTGGACATGTGCCAATATGCTGGCGAATAGCGGGATTACAGAAATCGTGTTTCATCGTTCTTATCCTAAAGATACCGGCAAGGTTACAAATATGATGGAACAGAAGGGCATAACGTTCCGCAGGCTGGAGAATTACCAGCCCCCGCGGGAAACGATGATGACCGTGAGCAATTAATGTAAATATGGTCGAATATGTGAGGGAGAACCTCCGGCAAGCCTGAATTGGCTTTCCGGGGGTTTTTCTGCGTTCAACGGGTGAAATGAAGGAGGGGTAGAGATGAAAGGCAGACCATTATTAAGTTTTACGATTTGTTGGTTGTGCGGGAGCGGGATAGCATGTGCGTTAACAGGCTGGGCGTTAATCTGGGGGTTAATTGGAGCTCTGGCATGTTTACCACTTTTACTTCGTTTTATGGATGTGCGTGGATGGTCTGTTTTATTTTTACTCGCTGCCTTTATTGGAGGCGCTGCACATTGGGAGTGGAATGACGCACGCAATCATAGCAGTCTGCCGGAGACCATGCATATCGCTGCTCATGAGTTGGACGGATGGTCAGCTGAAATTCAGGGTGAGCTGGTGTCAGATGTACGAATTGATGGAGATCGGGCTGACTTTAAGATTCAGATGTCTTCAATATTGGCACCATCGGATTCGTCAGCAGATGCAGATCTGACAGCATCATCTGCATTCAACATAGATGAACAATTGATGGTACAAGTCAGACTGTTGGAGGAAGAAGAACAACAGATAGCAGCGGGCTGGAAGAGGGGCGATTTGATTACGCTTAATGGTTCTTTTGTCCTTCCTGGTGAAGCCAGGAACTTTGGCGGGTTTGATTATCGCAGTTACTTGCGCACCCTGCATATCCACTGGTTGTTCAAAGTGAAAGGAGTCAGTTTGGTAACAGCAGTTGCTCCTGAGGGACTTGGACAATATAACATACTAAGGTGGACGGATTGGACTAGGCATAAGTTGGGCTCGGCGGTTGAGCAGTTATTTCCTGAGCCTCATGCTGGATATATGAAGGGTCTTATTATCGGGATGGCTACTGATATCGATCCAGGTACCTATGGTCAGTTTTCACAACTCGGTCTAACACATATCCTGGCAATCTCCGGAACCCATGTCGCTGTATATGTTGCTTCGTTGCTTCTCATTCTATCTTGGCTAAGGCTTACCAGAGAGACGGCACTCACGATTGTTCTGATCCTGGTGCCAGCTTATGTACTGTTATCCGGAGGTTCACCTTCAGTGATTCGGGCAGGAATTATGTCCATGATTGGGTTGTACATGGCACGTCGTGGTCTCCCCAGAGACGGTCTTCAGATGATCAGTGCAGCAGCGTTGCTGATGATGTGGTGGGACCCGTACTTTTTATTAAGCGTGAGCTTCCAGTTATCCTTTCTCGTGACCGCAGGTTTGATGATCTACATGCCATTGATTAAACGGCTGTTCAGCGGCTGGCCGAAATCTCTGGCTGCAACGGCATCCGTTACAGTGACCGCTCAGTTGATTTCGTTCCCAGTAACCATTCTGTATTTCAATCAGTTCTCATTACTCTCATTTGTGGCCAACTTTCTGCTGGTTTCTTTGATTAGTGCCATTGTATTACCTCTGGGGACGGTCGCCATGTTACTGTCATTCATATGGGTTCCCTTGGCGAAACCTCTCGCATGGATTGCGATGCAACTGAATCAACTGACATTTATAAGCGTGGAGTGGATGAACAGCCTGCCAGGTTTTGTGTTGATCTGGGCAACACCGACCTTGTTATGGATTGCCGCCTATTATGCTGTGTTGTATGCCTTACTCTACCTGTTGCATCGTGGCAATGGTGAGCAGCAAGAAACAGCGTTTGTTGAGGAAGAGACGGCTCCTCTTGTGAGGCGACAACCTTCAGTTTCAATGGCGAATATGGGCATTCGCTCTTCGATGTCTACCGTGGTACAGGATCAAGGTAAGAACCGTGTAGATGGAAAAGAAACTTCATTAACGACATTAGGAGCCAGTATTGCCTGGCCGGAATATACAAGTGCATTTACTACACGAGGTGCAGGTTATTATTCAAATGAACGAATGAGTAAAGCTCAGCAATGGTTGTGCGGGTTGCTCGCAATCAGCTTTATTGCTGGATTATGGTGGGCATATCAGACTCCCAAGCCTGCTGGAACCGGCATCGTGCAGTTTTTGGATATTGGTCAGGGAGACAGTACATTGATTACAACCCCGGAAGGCAAACACATTCTGGTGGATGGCGGGGGAACAGTTAGTTTTGGGAACAACGAACAATCGTGGAAAACAAGGCGTGATCCGTATGAGGTGGGAGCCAAGGTGGTTGTTCCTCTATTGAAAAAGAGAGGCATCCATCAACTGGACACTGTAATTGTAACGCATGCCGATCAGGATCATGCCGGAGGACTACAGGCTGTGCTGGAACAGATTCCGGTCAAACGTTTCATATTTAATGGCACAACCAGTGGTAAAGAAAACTTTGATAAATTACTGGACACAGCCATGGAACGTAAAATTCCTCTGTACGCCATTCAGCAGGGCATGTCCTATAAGGCTGATAAAGAGACAAGTTTACATTTTATAGCTCCGGATCTGGCACATATGGATGTAAATGAATCAGGCAATTTGCCTGTATCTGAACACCAAAATCATGATTCCGTTGTCTTTTTGCTGGAAATGGCCGGGGCTTCCATGTTGTTCACCGGAGATATGGATGCAGCAGCCGAGCAGGACCTGCTCTATATGATTCAGGATGGCTCGTTGGCTGCCCAGTTTGAACAGAAAGGTGCAGATATTGGAGTTACAGAGGGAGTTGTACAAAGGGTACTTACACGACCGTTGCAGGTTGATTCAAAAGATGCTTCAGCATCTGTCTCCATTGATGTTCTAAAGGTCGCTCATCATGGTAGTAAAACGTCGTCCACTGAAGCCTGGCTCCAATACTGGAATGCCAAAACCGCTGTGATATCTGCAGGAGTTAACAATACATATGGTCATCCCAATCCGGGAGTGATGGAACGTCTGGAGGCTACCGGGTCAGATATTTATCGGACGGATCAGATGGGTGAGGTCCAGATGAGAGTGAAAGATGGGAAGATTGATGTTCGATACAAGCTGGTTGAGATTGAGTGACGGCACGCAATCTATTTATCGGTGTGAAGATAAGTGAAGAAAACTCCGATTTAATACCAACTGAAAGGTTAAAAAGACAAGAGAACATACAACAATGTGGATAGTCTGAGCGGAAAAAGTAGTGAAGTTACGTGTAAATATCGAGTAGATAATCCCACCTATGAAGCCTAATAGACCATATGCGGCAATAGCAACGAGCAATCTCATATACGTATTATCTTTTTTTCTGTATAAAAGTAATCCATCCACCAATATAGAAAGTGGCGTAAGTAAGAAAAGTAATATAGCGAGGTTAATCAATAATCCAACCGCAAATGTATACCCGAATGAATAATAGTAAGTATTCTCTAATCTTTCATCTATAGGGACATAGTGATATATCCCCATTGCAAGTGAAATGAACACTGCAGTTAATACAGCTGCAACTATTTTTCCGCGTGGCCTATTGATTCTATGGTTTTTTGTCATTCGAAAATTGACCTCCCTAAATAACTATATTCAATAAGAGATAGGCTAAGGCGTTACTATATTTTAACATACAGAGGTTGAGGAAAAGTGGGAATTAGAGAAAGAAAGTACTTAGTTGACCTATAAAAGAAAGAAGTCGTTTCGCTGCGAACGACTTTTTTCTTAATCTCATGGTGGTGACATATATTTTTTTGGTAGTGGCATGGTAGGAAATGAGGGATGGGATGCCCATTTATTATTGCATTTGGACGGTTCAAGTTACTGAGTATCATTTGATAACTAACAAAATTCAAGAACTTATTGAAGCGGTCATAATTGAACACGTCGCAACTTTTGAAATGGATATTCCTTCTATTGAAATTCGCGGCCAGCGCGAAGCAAATTAATTCAATGCGCATGGTTCCACCGGCACAGTTCAGAAGGAGACGGATTAAAAATATGAAATATCGTTAATATAGAAAGCCTACAACGACAAAGGAGCTACAGACTACCAAATGACTTTCGGTTCCGAGTGATACATTGTTTTTTTGGAAAGAAACCTTCAAAAGTTTCAAATGAATTCGGTCATCGGTAGTAGACTGGTATTCGGCAAGCAAAGGAAGGGAAGATTATTTTTAAAAGGACGAGTTGCATTTAATAGAGGCGCCGAGCTTTACGTTGACCTGCTTGTGAGGGCCTTGAACGGTTTGCAGAAGTAAAAAAAATTTTAAAAGCGAAAACTTTTTGGGAACCCGTAAACGTCTTACTTCTTGTTACGACAAAAGATTTATATAGAAAAGGAATAATCGACCATGTTCAATAGAAAAACTGAGAAAATTCTTACACACTGTATTACCGAGCATAAAGAGAACGTATACCGACTTGCTTATAGCTATGTCAAAAATAAGGATGATGCCCTGGATATCGTACAAGACTCCATATATAAAGCGATGACGCATCTCGAACGTTTGAAGAACCCAGATGCGGTAAAAAGCTGGTTTTACCGGATTGTGGTGAATACCGCCCTGGATTTTCTGCGCAGTAACAAAAAGGTTCAGGCGATGGATCATGAAATGATCGAAACCTACAGCGTCGGGACAGAAGATACGTATACGGACATTGATTTGAAGCAAACGCTCGAATCCTTGCCGGATAAATACAAGAGCGTCATTATACTGAGATATTTTGAAGACATGAAGATCGAAGAAGTTGCGGCTGTGCTGGATGAGAATGTGAATACGATTAAAACAAGGCTGTATCAGGCGCATCAGCTATTGCGAATCAAAATGAATGATTAAACAACCAAAGGAGATCGAGTAAGATGAACAATAACATGGAACAGCTGCGAAAAGAATATCAAGAAATACCCATTCCAGATGAATTGGATAGCATTGTAAACCAATCGATTCATAAATTCTCTAAGGAGGGAAGGAGGGGCCGCGGCTCAAAGTACAGATGGTTAGCCGTTTCCAGTGTGGCTGCGTTCATGTTCCTTATTGCGATCAATGTGAGCCCTCCTGTAGCGAAAGCCTTGTCATCCATACCTGGTGTGGACCGGGTTATCCAAGTGCTCACGTTCAAGGAATACGTGGTTGACGAGTCTAATTACAATGCGAATATCAAAGTGCCTTCCATTACCGATATGGAGAATGAGCAGTTGCAAAGCGGGTTGAACGAGAAATATATGAAGGAGAACAAAGCGCTTTACGAAAAGTTCCAGGCGGAAATCAGCGAATTGAAGAAGCAAGGTGGAGGCCATCTGGGACTTGATGTCGGATATGAAGTAAAGGCGGACAACGACGAGATTTTATCTATACAAAGATACGTGGTCGAGACCGCCGGTTCATCCTCGGAGGAGCTTCAGTTTGATACGATCGATAAGAAAAACCAAATCCTCATAACTCTGCCGATGCTGTTCAAGGACGATCGTTATGTACGGCTCATCAGCGACAACGTTAAAGAGCAGATGCAGGTGCAAATGAAAGCGGACCCTAATAAGATTTACTGGGCTCCGGGAGCTACCGACGTGCCGGTCACCAGTGAGTTCCAGAGCATCGCGAAGGATCAAGGCTTCTATATCAACAACGACGGCAAGCTGGTGATTGCTTTCAACGAATATGACGTTGCGCCAGGCTATATGGGTTCTGTGGAATTCGTCATTCCCACGGATGTGTTGAAAGACGTTCTGATTAATAACAAATACATTAAGTAATGGAAGAGACCGGTGATGGGTTACCCCGCGCCGGTTTTTTTTGTTAGTACTTTGAATTCATAGCCCCGTCCTTTTAAATTCTCAATTATTTCAAGCAAAGCTTGGACTGTCATTGTCTTTTCATCACTATCATGCAGAAGGACGAATGGGGCAATCGCAAACGTCGAAGAGACATTGTTCTGTTTTTGATTTTCCAAAACTTTCTGAACCATCTCATGCGTCTAGCCAATGAGTGTGCGTGATTAGACACTCATACAAAGAGATGGAGGATGAAAGCTATGAAAAAGAAAACGATAAAATACATGAAGATGGGGGCCATGGGCTGTGTAGCCATGCTCGGCGTCGGCGCAGCGAGCTTATCTGCATATGCGCTGGCCTCGGCACCTGTTTCAGCGAACGTAACTGTCAGCTCTAAGGTACAAGCAACCGTCCCTTCGGCTACAGGTGTAAAAATCGTGGAGAAGGTACTGAGCACAACAAGCAAGAACCTTATTGTGAACATCAAGGTACCGCAGCTGGACGGCATGCTGGACACCAGATACCAGAATGAACTGAATGGCATCCTTTTATCCCGTGCGCAAAAGGATCTTGCTCAGTGGGAGAAGGATGCCGCAAAAACGGCCAAAAAGGCAAAAGTAAATCACCAGAAGTTCCACCCCTATGAATTTTACGTCAGCTATAAGCTAAAGTCGGACGGAACTGGAAACCCGGCAGGAGTAGTTTCGCTTGAAGTAATCACGGAAGGTTACAGGGGCGGAACAAGCATGCCCCGGATCGATACCTACAACTTGAAAAATGCCTCTGCGGCTCAGCGCGTGACACTGGAGGATCTCCTCGGTTCTAACTATAAAGAAAAGCTTGATGCAGATATTCTTGCGCAAATGAGAAAGGATCCCGATCAATACTTCCTGGAAGAATTCAAAGGGACGTTCACGGAACAGTCGTTTTATATTGAAAAAGGCGAACTGGTTATCGTCTTCCCAAAATACAGTATCGCGCCGGGATATGTGGGTTCACCGGAGTTCCGTTTCAATTTGAAGAATGCCAGCCTCTGAGGCAAAGCCGAATGACGATTATTCTGAATGTGGCATCCCGAAGACTCTCTTCTTACGGGATGCTTTTTTTTAGTTCTAAAGGTAGAAGTTCCATGAAAATGTTTTGTTCTCTTCATTGATTACATTAATTGGAGAAAACTTTTTTCACAAGCTCGGCGTCCTGCCTATGAGCGACAAATCAAAAAGGATAGGGACGAAAGCAAAATGCACGACAACATGAATCATTTCGGAAGTTTAATCCGGAACTTTGCACCGGTACGAGGCGATGGTAAACGTTATATACCAGGATTTGATGGCTTAAGGGCATTATCCGTCATGGCTGTCATGGCCTACCATCTTAATATCAAATGGGCTCAGGGGGATTTGCGTGGCTCCTCATTATCGATCTGTCGAGAGTGATGGCACTCAGTGGTGCTTTTCTGTCATCGATGTTTTATGTGAATAACTGGTGGTTGATTTTTCATCAGGTATCGTACAATGACTTGCAGTTTTATGACTAGAATAAAGATAAGGATGATTTGAAATGAACAAAAGGAAGAAAACACGGTGGCCCGTTTGGCTGGTTGGATTTATTGTATTAGCTGGCGGGATTCTAGGAATCAATCTAATGGTGCAAAATGTTCTAGCTGGGAACCACAGCGTTACAGAGAACGTTGAAGTGTCGCCCAGTGCATACCCAGGCCTAAATATCGAAACAAGGACGAAGAATACGAAGCATTATATACTGTCGATTAGCAACGTTCTCTCAAACAGCAAGGAGATTAATACTCCTATTCAGACGTGGGTCAATGATCAGGAAAAGAAATTCTTAGCCCAGGTTGGGACCGGTGCAAAAACGCTTCAAGGCGATCATCGTGCTGAATTGAATATTACAGTAGATACGAATAAAATTAATGACCATTTATATAGTTTAGTGTTCACTTCCTATCAAATCACCACAGGCGGTGCTAATGGACAATCGATAATAAAATCTTTTAATATCGACACAGCTGAAAATAAAATATTGAATTTATCTGATATCATGACTTATGACAAAGCAGCTGTTAACCATATTATGTCCATCGTGAAGGAAGAATTGAAGAAACAGAAAAACGTTCACTCTTATGTATTCGAAGCAGAACTTCAAAAATCTATAAAAAATCCATCTGGATGGAAATGGTCCATAGGTAACGGGGTCTTTACTTTATACTTTAATAAATACGAGATCGCTGCTGGTGCAGCCGGAACGGTCCAAGTGAACATTCCACTGAAATCCTTGCATTCCTACTTGAAGAAGGACCTTACTAAAAAATGGAATATTACTTATGGAAATAACGATGAACCAAAAGGGAAGAGGCCAACTCAGCCTCCGCTTGATCCTAAAGGGAAATATGTGGCTCTTACCTTTGATGATGGGCCTCACCCAAAGGTGACACCTAGAGTTCTAAAGACTTTGAAGGAGTACAACGCGAAGGCTACTTTCTTCATGCTGGGCGTACAAGTAGAGTATTATCCTGATATGGCTAAAAAGGTTGCTAAGGCCGGCCACGAGATCGGCAATCACTCCAAGAGTCATCCAAATCTTGCGAATATGAGCCTGAGTGAGGTGCGCAAACAAATCATAGAATCATCGGACCGAATCGAGGATGCGACTGGGGAAAAACCAACCCTATTCCGTCCGCCTTATGGTGCTATGAATGAATCAGTCAAAAAAGTCACCAAAGAACAGAAAACACCCATTATTTTATGGTCTGTGGATTCGCTGGATTGGAAAAGCCGGAACGCTCAAGCCGTAAATAAAGAGGTTGCTAAAAACATCAGATCAGGTTCGATTGTACTTATGCATGATATTCACGCTTCTACAGCTGATGCGCTGCCCCACATGCTTAAATCACTAAAAAAGCAAGGCTACCAATTCGTAACGGTGTCTCAGTTGTTGTCCTTGAATAAATCCACAGGAAATGGCCCTTATTATAATCAATAAGTTCATCACACAAAAGAGGTACAAACCTTCGTTTTTCTAAGGTTTGTACCTTTTCTATAAGAATTTGGATTTGAAATAATTCCTTGCTGTTCTGATTTCTCCATAGTTTCTTATATTCAGATACGGATGTAAGAGTTTTTCTAACGAACATTTTGTCCATAAGCTGCTTCACTCGCTAGGGACAGATGGTTCCAGCGTTATTATATTTTAGTTATGCAGTCATCTTTTTTTCGACTTTTCGTACTAGAAGTAAGTAATACTTCATGAAGTGTAAGGACATCTAGACTATCACTTAGGATAGTTGACTAAAAATCAGTTACTCTCTTGCCTTTGATATGCCAACTATCAAGCTAATTATAGTTGCGCTGAATAAGTTGAGTATGTGATCAATTTGATCCCAACTTTTATGCCAAATTATCATATTAGTTGCAAAAAGTAACACACTACAGAGTAGAAAGAATCCCAGGAAGTATTTAAAAAAGGTTTTTAGATTCATTTAATCTCCCATATATTCAATTGAATTTTTTTTGCGGATGTACATTTATTAGTTCCATTTTAGATTATTGAATAGAAGTAATTGTATGTTATTCGTTAACTTCATGTAAGAATTTTTGTTGCAGTATTATGGTTATTTTTACCGAATAATAGTTAGGCCCACCTTAGAGGAGGGATAGAGATACTTAGGGATCGTAGCACCATACATAATAATGAGGGGATCAAGAAAATGGAACTTGTAGAAATGTCGCAAAGTAAAAAGAACAGAAATGCAACTCAGAAGTTTAGAGTGAAATGGATTAGAAAAGCGATAGCCCTATGCATTGGACTTTTAGTCATCGGTTTGATCGCAGGACAGTCCTCCGCTTTTGCATCATCTGGATCGGGTAATTCCATCACTTCAGTTCTTGACCGAAATGACTATTTGCTGGACGATGGTACACTTTGGTCTAAAGGGGCCACAAGTGGAGTATGGACACAAAATCGAAAACTGATTGGTATTTCAAAATCAGAAGACCATTCCATCTATGGGTGGACTGCTGATGGCCAAGTGATTCGGTGGAATAAGGACAATGCGCATATACCAGTAACGAAACAATTCAATGGTGTGATTAAGGTATATGGTCATGGATGGGTTCAGCTTCAGGATGGAAACCTTTATAATTTTGATGATCAGGCTAAGGTTTTGGAATCGATTATCGATGCGGATTCTTATAGTTTTGGAAGCGATTCTTCTTATAGCGCATTATCTTCATCAGGAGATATATATTATGACAAATACAACAAAATACGTAAAGCTGGAAATGTACCTGATGGTAAAGCAATTGCAACGAATGGTGTTTACGCAGCAGTGCTGAAAAATGATGGCTCGGTAGTGATCGTAAGTATGCTGTATGAGGATGATTACATCACGGTTGCGAATAATGTGCAATCTTTGATTTGGTGGGGGAGTACGCATAAGCTGCTCACGGTGAAACAGGATGGAAGCGTCTGGAGCTACGATCGAACTGCCAAATATAAGGGCGAGCAACTGCCTGGTCTAAGTAACGTATCGCGGATGGTGTATGCGCCTAATCTGGATGAGCTATATGCACTATTACAGGATGGATCATGGGCTACATATGATAATGGAAAGTTAAATCCTCTATCAGCTCCCGCGTTAAATCAAGTGACACTTACGGCATCTTCCAAGGAAGCTAATATTGGGGATATGATCACCCTTACCGTTCAAGAGAATTATAGTAATGGTTTCAAGAACAAACGTTCACCTTTGCCTGAAGAACTTATAGTGGAGCAGCCCCAAGTTGCACAGATTCAGGCAGGAGGCAAACTGAAGGTTACGGGCATAGGAACAACCAAAGTGACTTTGAAGATAGGTGATTTGGCCTCAAGTCTTCAACTGAACGTTGATTCACAGCAAAAGTTAACAGGCGCCACATTGTTGGATGGAAATGTATACTTGCCAGTACAGTCGGTGTTCAAAACATTGGGAGCCAAAATTGATGTGAAGGGCTCATCTTTTGAAATTCAATTTGGAGATGACAGTATTGTTTTGCAAAAAGGGAGTGCTGTTGCGCGATTAAACAACAAAGAGCTGAAGTTAAAAGGGAAAGTACAAATCATTGGAGGACAAACTGTATTTCCTGCGGACTTGTTAAGACAGGCTGCGGGTATTCAGGTTCGATGGGATGCTGAGCTAAAGCAGGCCAAGGTGTTGGTTGGAAATTCTTCTATTGTGGTGGAATCGAAGGATACACTTGCACTGATCAAGAAAAAAGAGTTGGGGAATCTTGCTCGCTTCATTGGCAAGTCCTACTGGATCAACAGTGATACGAGTTTAGGGCAACGTTTCAGTAAAGTGACCATATCAGATATCAAAATTGAGAAGATTAAATACGGTGATCGAAGTTACTCTATTATCTTCCGTAATGCAAAAGGAAAAACCGTTTCTGCCTACGCAGGAGGTGCACCTTCCAGTGTGACGGAGATGCTTGCCGATTCCAACCAATTCTTCTCTTCTGATCCGTATAAGAAATACAATTGGTCCAAGTCCACTTGGAATAAAATCATTGCTGGAGAAGTAGCTTTAGGAATGAACATAACTCAGGTGCGCCTTGCATGGGGAGATCCATCGAGCATTACGTATGAAACGAGTTCAAAAGGCAAAATCGAGGTTTGGGTGTATGCCAGCTCCGCAGGCATAAGAGCTTTAGGGTTTCTCAATGGCAAACTGATGGCGATTTACTAATGAATATACCAATTAATCACTTCTTTTGATTGCAAGTCACAGTACAAAAAAAGCCCGCTTTCCGTTACACTCCAGGAGGGAGAATATCGGAAAACGGGCCATTTTTTCAAAATGTAGAAGAAATATAAGAACTACTCTACGCCATCCTTAAAGTGTTTGCTCCAGTGTTTGTCGCCCTTGTGCAACAGATCTTCTACCGTTTTCTCAAGAGTCATCAATAGCTGTGCTCTGACATCCAGTACGGTTTCTCTGTACAAGCGTTCTTCCGATCCAACGATTTTATCGCCGTATAATGCCTGTGCAGCTACGTACTTCCGATGTTCCTCGACCAGAGTATCAATGGACTCCAATGCATGTTCAACAAAGTGGGAAATACTTTGATATTCTTTGGGCATTTGTTCTTTTAAAGCTTGAATTTTCGCAAGAGCTGGCATGCTCATCACCTCGTGTTTATGAATGTAAATTTACAATACACTATTTTCATGAAAATTGCATTAAAATCAGCTTAAATTTGGACAAATTTCGACTTTTTTTATTTTAGGAACCAAAAAAGTGCTTATCTATAATGTATGCCATTGCATTTGAATTGAGTCGTGTAAGTAATGGAATCCCTTTTGGATACGTTTGGTGACTCGTTATGCAATTTCTGTTATTCTAAGAGAAGATTTCAGCGGCCCTAATACATACGCCGTTATTTTGTTATGGCAAATTAAAAAAATACTTAACTTTGCAACAATTTTATTGATGATCACGTCTGTAAGGTTGCAGGGAGAGGGGGATCCTTTGTGGTAGAGCCGGAACTCATCAGAGCCGCTCAATCGGGCGATCGCGACGCTCTAATTACCCTATTGCGGGAGATTGAACAACATGTCTATCGGACCGCATATTACATTCTAAATAATGAACAGGACGCTTTGGATGCTGCGCAGGAAGCGTTGATCCGAATTTACACCAAAATCAATTCATACGAAGAAAAGGCCCAATTCAAAACATGGGTACAACGCATCGTCACGAACATCTGTATTGATAAATTCAGAAGAACCAAGCCGTCTGTCTCCATTGATGAACATGACATGGTTTTTCAGGATAATCAGGATGTGGAGTACGAGGTCATGTCTACATATGTGGCCCAGGACATTCAGGATGCGATCAACAAGCTTCCCGAGCATCATCGTACCGTTATTGTTCTAAGATATTTGCAGGACTTATCCTACAATGAAATTGCGGATTGTCTCGATCTTCCGTTGAATACGGTGAAATCTTATTTATTTAGAGCCAGGCAGCAATTACAGAATCTACTACAGGAATATCAGAAAGGTGGTGTGACAGGATGAAATGCGAAGAGGTGGTGGAATGGATGCACCGCTATCTGGATCATGATCTGGGCGAGGCGGAAACCGCGCAGATGCTACAGCATGTGGCAAAGTGTCCGGAGTGCGCCGAGAATTTTAGTTTACTCAGAGCTCTTTCCAGAGAACTGGAAGAATTACCGCAAGTAAGCCCGAAATTTAGTCTGGTTGATGCGATTATGCCACAGCTTGATGCCATTGACGAAGCGCGGAAGGAACAAAGTAGCACCATACAGGAAATGAATCCTGTCCCCGCTACATTTGAGAATTTACAACGTTCAAGTGAGCGGAAAACGAAGCAAAAATGGCTTAACTCGATGGCAGGACGTATGTCCATGGGTGCAGCGGCTGCGGCAGTTATATTGGGATTCGCCATCTGGGGGAATCCGCCTGAACAGATTGAGAATGCCGATTCCATGCTGATGAGCTCTGGAGCTTCTCAAGAGGGCGGCAATTTGGATGAGAATTCATTAAGCAAGAATATTGAAAATTATGATCCTGCCACTTCGTCCCAACCAAGCAGCAACGATGTGTTTGTGGGTCAATCGAATGATTCACCAACTAAACCAGATAACCAAGACGTAGAAACAATGCCTGAAGAGAACGGTGGAGATGAGGTACAGGAGCCTGAAGTTCAGTCAGATCCGACACCTCAACAACCGGCTACTGAATCAACGCCTGCTCCGAATAAAGGACCGCAGGATAATTCGTCCAGAACTCCTTCGACCGATAATCAGAAGAATCCGGCTCAAAACCAAGATTCTGAGCAGAGAATTCAGGAATCAGGAGATTCTCCTAAATCTTCTGCAGATGGGGAAGAGAATGGAGTAACAGAAACAGAAAATGGAGATGCCCAATCCTTCACTTCTCAGGATACAACACCTAATATGACTGAAGATGTTCCGGTTGAAGGTAACACTGTACCTGATTCCAGTGCAGGTGCAGACGCTTCTGGAGGAAACAAAGGAGTCGCAGCAGGACCGGATCAGGGAATGGCTACAACAGTAGCACCAAAAGAATGGAAGTCACCTGACGGTTCCTATGTAGTTATGCTTATTGGTGATCAAATCAGCATATACTCCAAACCTGTGAGCGAACCGGATGTTCTAAATTTGGTTGAACAACGCAGCATAGAGGGGACACTGAAGTCAGCGAGTTGGTCGAAGGATGGTACCCTTTTTAATTACGAAACGGACAAGGACGGAACAACGGCGAAGAACTCGTTTAATGTACCTGCTGTTTCAGGTGGAGCTCCTGCGAAATAATTAAAAATGGGGAGTGCGCTCCTCTAAACGAAAGAACATTTTCAGTATGACAAGCATATAGTGGAAGTAACAAAACGTCCTATCTCAGTTCAAACAACTGACGTCGTATGACCGCGCACCGGCTTTTTCTAGAACTGCTGGTGACTGCGTTTATATAGATGTAGGACAGGGGACCTTCATCCGCAACTGGATGTAAGGTCCCTTTGTTGTCTTGCGCTTTTTCTGGTAGGATAAGAGGGATAAGGAGGCGCCGTGAATGGATGTAAAAAGTGCAACAAAGGCAATACGTAATGGAGAAACGGCACCGATCTATGTGCTGTACGGAACGGAGAAGTACCAGATACAGCAATTTACGGATATGTTAAAAGAACAGGTTATTGAAGAAGAACATCGTGATTTTGCGATTATTCCATATGATTTGTCTGAAACGGCTGTGGAGGTTGTTATTGAAGAAGCAGAGACTGTACCTTTTCTGGTTCCACGCAAATTAATTATTGTAAGGGATGCGAGCCTGTTCACCGCAGGTAAAGAATCCAAGATTGAACATCAGGTTGATCGTCTGCTTACATATATGGAAAATCCGGCAGATTACAGTACGATTGTTTTCCTGGCCCAAGGGGATAAGCTGGATGAGCGTAAGAAACTGGTGAAAGCTGTCAAGAAACAGGCAGTAGTTCTTGCTTTTGCTCCACTCAGTGGAGAAGAGTTATTGAATTGGATAGTGAAACTTGCGAAGCAGCGGGATGTTTCCTTGGAGACGGGAGCGGCGGAAACGTTGATCAGCTATGCAGGAACAGGTCTTCAGACCCTGTCTGCTGAAGTAGATAAGTTATGTTTGTTTGCGGGTAATGGGGGGACAATCAAACGTGCTGATATCGAGTCACTGGTTGCCCGTAGTACAGAGCAGAATGTATTTTCACTAGTGGAGGAACTCGCTAATTTGCGACTGGAGAAAGCGTTGGCTCTTTTCTATGAGTTGCTGAAGCAGCGGGAAGAACCGATTAAAATTGCGGCTTTAATCGCACGCCAGTTTCGGATCATGATCCAGGTGAAAGAGTTGGGGCAACAAAGTTACTCCCAGCAGCAGATTGCCAGTCAGCTTGGTCTGCATCCGTATGCTGTTAAGATTGCGGGTGAACAAGCTCGGAAATTTCAGCCGGAACGTCTGAGAATGATTTTGAGTCACCTCAGCGAACTGGATTACCAGATGAAAACAGGAGCGGTGGATAAAGTACTTGGTCTGGAGCTGTTCTTATTGAGACTTGGTGCATGAATGGACAAGTAAACGTAATAGATTACTAGTGTGAGAAACAAACAAAGCGACCTTTGCTCCATGATCGTTAAATCATCGGAATAAAGGTCGCTTTATCTTTGTCTTATACTTATCGAATCAGATACTAAAAAATCCTGAAAGCCTATGCTGTTCAGGATTTTTCCATTGGATCGTATAAGTAACGCTTCTTACGCTTGTGCGGAAAGAGCGTTCAGTTTTTTCGCCAAGCGAGACTTTTTGCGTGCTGCAGCATTTTTATGAACCAGACCTTTAGTTACAGCCTTGTCCAGCTTTTTGGAAGCAGCTTGAATCGCAGCTTTTGCAGTATCAACTTCGTTACTTACCAGAGCAGCATCAGCAGCTTTAACAGCTGTACGGAGTGCAGACTTCTGAGAAGCGTTGAGTGCGCGGCGCTTGTCGCTCGTTTTTACGCGTTTAACAGCGGATTTGATGTTTGGCATTACATTCACCTCCTGTAAGGCATTTGCATGAATACAAACGTTTCACAACTTAAAATATTCTATCACGCTAGCATGTAAAATGCAACAGATATTCCTACGATGTTCGACATGCTGTATAAAGAAACCCTTTTTCCCACACAATATGCTCAAATGCGGTAAGGGAGGCAGGGACAGAATGACACTGGATTTGCAAAACTATACAGTTCGTACCGATTTGGCGATCGACTCCAAGGAAATGGCGCAAGGTGGACAGAAACAGACGATTCCCGGACTACAGGAAGATGTGGAGAAAAAAGATGGCATTACGATTACACGTATTGATGTCCTGACTGAAGAAGCAGCCACGGCCATTGGTCGGGTAAAAGGCCACTATGTCACCTTGGAAGTACCTTCTCTACGGAATGGTGATACCGAGTTACAGGAGCGAGTTGCTGCCGAGTTCACCCGTGAAATGGAAGATTTTATGGTTAAGGCCGGAATTAACAAAACATCCAAGGTTTTGATTGTTGGCTTGGGGAACTTAAATGTCACCCCGGATTCACTCGGTCCACTTGTTGTGGAAAATCTGATGGTGACGCGTCAGTATTTTGAATTGGTGCCAGATCAGGTTGCGCCAGGGTATCGGGAAGTCAGCGCGATTGCTCCCGGCGTGTTAGGTACAACGGGCATTGAATCCAGTGACATCGTACAGGGGATTGTAGACCGGACCAAGCCGGATGCCATTATAGCGATTGATGCGCTGGCCTCCCGTTCCTTGGAACGTGTAAATACAACGATTCAGGTAGCGGACATTGGTATTCACCCGGGTTCAGGTATCGGAAATAAACGGCGTGGCCTCACCCGTGAGATATTAGGTGTGCCTTGCATCGCCATCGGAGTACCAACCGTATGTTATGCGTCCACCATTGTGAACAATGTGATTGAGATGATGCGCTCACACTTCCGCCAGGAAACGGATCAGACCAAACAGATCATGGGTATGCTGGACGACATTGGTGAGCAAGATCGCTTGAGTCTAGTGAAAGAGGTACTGGAGCCACTAGGTCATGACCTCATTGTTACCCCAAAGGAAATCGATGAGTTTATTGAGGGAATTGCCAATGTTATCGCTACAGGACTTAACGCCGCACTCCATGATGCCGTGAATCCGGATAACGTAGCCGCCTATACACATTAAAACTTAAAACTGCTGAGAAGAAGGTCCGAATCTATCGGACTTTCTTTTTTTTGTTTTTGGAATCTTTCATTTTCCTGTTCTATCAATTTGGGCGGGCTCATAGAGTTGAAGTATAAGAGTTGTCCAGCAGGGAAGGAGACAGCAGAATGAACAAGATATTGGCCTGGAATATTGGGAAGTGGAAAAAAAGATGTCTGCACGTGCTGGCCATGGGCCGTACGTTGTTGTTGCTTATGATCATATCTGCTTTGTTTTTTGTCGTACTTGGTCTCGGGGGAATGGCAGAGAAACGTTTGAACAATTCACCCGTTTCTTCCATGAAAGGATTTGCGAGTGCCGTATCAAGCCGCTTTTTTGTCGATATGCTCGGTATGGAGATGCCCCATCTCACCCAGAAGGAACAGACTTCTGCTATATCCGGTGAAAATCTCACCTCATTTGTTTTCCAATTACTAACGAATGTAAATCCTCAAGATCCGAAGAGCCTGATTGCGAGAGAAATGCCGGGCATGGGTTCCAACCAACCTGTTCTGCTCCGTCCTGGATCTGGTAACGAAAAAGCCGAGGCTCCCGAAGATTATCAGCCCGGTCCTGGTCTTACGGACACGGCTTCCGCAGGTGGAGGAAAACCCGGTAGTGAGCTGCATGTTCCACCAGGTCAGGACAATACGGATCCACCTGAGTCGAGTGAGCCTGGAGATGGAGAAGGTAAAGAAGATCCCCCAGCGAAGAATGGTGAGAAAGACAATTCAGGCTCACCGACAACAGGCCAAAAGTCAATTCTTATCTATCATTCCCATCCACGGGAAGGCTACAATCCACTGCTAGGTACGAAAAGTGATAATCCATCATCAGGCAAATCAACAGGCAATGTGTTTCAAGTGGGAACCTACCTCTCAGATAGTCTGGAGAAGCTGGGAATCGGCGTAGAACACGCCAAGGATGATTACCCCACTAAAGTTAAGGACTATAACTGGAACTATTCTTATAAATACTCCCGTCAAACGGTAAAAGCGGCACTCGCTCAAAATGATGATCTGACGTATCTCATAGACATTCATCGCGATTCACAACGTCATGGCAAAACAACAACCACTATTAATGACTTGGGCTACGCCAAAGTGTATTTCATTATTGGACATGAAAATCCGAATTGGCGGCAGAATGAAGCCTTTGCAGCGAAAATTCATAAGAAACTGGAAGCCAAATATCCTGGGGTATCCCGTGGTGTGTGGGGAAAAGATGGCGGAGGAGCCAACAATGGAGAGTATAACCAAACCCTTTCACCCAACAGCATTTTGATTGAGATTGGCGGCATCGATAACACAGGAGCTGAGCTCCAACGGACATCGAAGATTCTAGCAGACATGATTGCCCAAGTGTATTGGGAAGATCAGAAGGTGGACAAAGCCAGTGCCAAAACCTCGTCGCAGGGTGGATAGGAACCATATATGTAAGAAGGAAAAATAGTAGAGAGTGACAGGAGGCAATGCACATGTCCAGATTCGGGAAAAGACTGTTATCCATCGCTGTATTAATGTTGCTGGGTGTTCTGTTTGGAATGCAGCTGGCTGGCAGCAACTTTCATATGGGCAATCCATCAGGAGGCACGTCAACCGTTGTGACAACAGAGCCAACTTCACAGGTTACCGAATCTGTCCCGACTGCACCTGTCCAAAAGGAAATCAAAGAACCACCATTTGTACCTGTTCAGTCACCAAGCCAAGTGCTTGGGGCAGATCAAGATAAGGCTCCGGTTGATGTGTTGGCAGACAAAACGGCTGGATTATTGCAAAATCTCTCACACAGTGGAATCAAGTGGGTAGTCTCTCTTTTTAGCGGCGTTGCTGAATAAAATACTATAATTTTAAGGTACAATATAACCTCTGGGGGTGCATGATAACACTTTATTATAAAGTTGAGACATCACGGGATTGATGCACTGTGCTTCAACTGTTATAATGAAGTGATTGACACTAGGCTGTTTCTGGGGGTAAGGAATGACTGACATTCGGGCAAGACAACGTAAAATTCGTAACTTTTCTATTATTGCACATATAGATCACGGCAAATCAACACTTGCGGACCGGATCTTGGAGCACACAGGTGCGCTCACTTCACGTGAAATGCAGGAACAAGTTCTGGATAAAATGGACCTTGAACGTGAACGTGGAATAACGATCAAGCTACAAGCAGTAGCCTTGACTTACAAAGCGGATGATGGTGAAGAGTATTTATTGAATCTGATTGATACACCGGGACACGTAGACTTCACGTATGAAGTATCACGCAGTCTTGCTGCATGTGAAGGTGCTCTGCTGGTTGTGGATGCGGCTCAGGGAATTGAAGCCCAAACACTTGCCAACGTGTATCTGGCATTGGATAACAATCTTGAAATTTTACCGGTTATCAACAAAATTGACCTTCCGAGCGCTGATCCTGAACGGGTGAAGCAGGAAGTGGAAGATGTTATTGGTTTGGACACAAGTAATGCGGTTTTGGCTTCGGCCAAATCAGGAATCGGAATCAAAGAAATTTTGGAACAAGTGGTGAAAAGTGTTCCAGCACCAACTGGTGATCCTGACCAGCCTTTGAAAGCGCTGATTTTTGACTCGCACTATGACCCGTACAAAGGTGTAATCGTATATGTGCGTGTTGTTGACGGCAAAATCAAATCCGGTTCCAAAATCAAAATGATGGCAACAGGAAAATCATTTGAAGTCATTGAAGTTGGAGCGTTCAAACCTCGTATGACCATCGTGGACGAGCTGAACGTCGGGGATGTTGGATTTATCGTTGCAGGTATCCGGCATGTTGGCGATACACAAGTCGGGGATACAGTAACGGATGCCAAAAATCCAACACCGGAACCTTTGCCGGGTTATCGTAAAATTAACCCAATGGTGTATTGTGGTCTCTATCCGATCGAAACATCGGACTATGTTGATCTGCGTGAAGCGTTGGAGAAATTGCAGTTGAACGATGCGTCTCTGAGCTTTGAACCGGAAACATCCAGTGCACTTGGTTTTGGATTCCGTTGCGGATTCCTTGGACTGCTTCACATGGACGTTATCCAGGAGCGGATCGAGCGGGAGTTTAACATTCCGTTGATCACAACGGCACCAAGTGTAATCTATCACGTTACCTTAACGAATGGTGAAGTGATGAAAATCGACAACCCATCCAACTATCCAGAGGTGGGACGGATTGATTACGTCGAGGAACCATACGTCAAGGCAGATATTATCGTACCGAATGATTATGTAGGTACCATTATGGAGCTGTGTCAGACTAAACGCGGTGAATATGTGAATATGGAATATCTGGACACAACTCGGGTTACCATTACCTATGAGATTCCGTTGTCCGAGATTGTATATGACTTCTTCGACCAGTTGAAATCCGGTACCAAAGGATATGCATCCCTGGATTATGAGCTGTCCGGTTACCGTCAGTCCAATCTGGCAAAAATGGATATTGTACTCAATGGCGAACAGGTGGATGCTCTGTCCTTCATCGTTCACCGTGACCGTGCCTATAACCGCGGACGCATTGTCTGTGAGAAACTGCGCGAGCTGATTCCACGGCAAATGTTCGAGGTGCCAATTCAGGCATCTGTAGGTACCAAGGTTGTTGCTCGTGAAACGGTAAAAGCAATGCGTAAAAACGTACTTGCCAAGTGTTATGGTGGTGACATCTCGCGGAAACGGAAACTGCTTGAGAAGCAGAAGGAAGGTAAGAAGCGGATGAAGCAGGTTGGTAACGTTGAGGTGCCACAAGAGGCATTCATGGCGGTACTGAAAATTGATGATTAATAATTCAATTTCGGGTACATCACAGAGTGTGTGTATCGAAATTGAATTGTAGGACGTTTGCTTGCAAACATCGGTACAACACAGAATATTAAATAACTAAGCTGAAAGGGAAGCCGGATGGCTTTCCTTTTTTCAAATAGAGGGGGACTTGCCATGACATTGGCAGCACACAGCCGGAAGACAGGTGCGCCCCAAGCGGTGTATCTTCACATTCCCTTTTGCACGAATAAATGTTTTTATTGCGACTTTAACTCTTACGTTCTGAAAGATCAGCCCGTGATGCAATATCTCGAAGCGCTGGAACGGGAGATGGAACATACAGTTAAGGCCAATCCACCGGGTGAGATCAAGACCATATTTGTAGGTGGGGGTACGCCAACAGCACTGAAACCGGATGAGATGGCCGTATTTCTTCGTTCCGTGAAGACGTATTTCCCGAATTGGGCGGACGATATTGAATTTTCGATGGAAGCCAACCCGGGAACAACGGATGCGGAGAAACTCGCTGCGATGAAAGAAGGCGGCGTCAACCGCGTCAGCTTTGGCGTACAGGCTTTTCAGAATGATCTGCTGACAGGCATTGGCCGTATTCATAATACGGATGATGTATATCGCAGTTTGGAGAATGCTCGAAAAGCAGGCTTGAATAACCTGTCCATTGACCTGATGTTTGGTTTGCCAAACCAGACCGTAGAAATGTTGAATGAGAGTATCGACAAAGCGCTGGAACTGGATCTGCCGCATTACTCCATCTACAGCCTGAAAGTGGAAGAGAATACACTTTTCCATACCCTGTATCAGAAGAACCAGTTACCACTTCCTCATGAAGATGATGAGCTGGAGATGTATCTTCTATTAATGAGACGTATGAAAGAAGCAGGTTATGGACAATACGAGATCAGTAACTTTGCCAAGCCGGGCTTTGAGAGTCGTCACAATATTACCTACTGGCGTAATGAGGACTACTACGGTCTGGGTGCAGGTGCACACGGATATGTGGGCCGCGAACGGCATATGAATATTAAAGGTATAAATCCTTATGTTGAAGCTTCACGAGCAGGGTTGCCTCGTCTGGATCATTTTGAGATTGCTCGCCCGGAAGCCATGGAAGATTATCTGATGGTTGGACTGCGAATGTTGGAGGGGGCTTCGGCCTCACGCTTTAGCGAACAGTTCGGAGAGTCGATGGAAGAAGTGTTTGCGAAGCCTTTGGGCAAAATGTTGAACGCAGGGTTGCTTGAGCGGACGGCAGACGGCTTCCGACTGAGCGAGCAGGGTATCCTGTTCGGAAATGACGTTTTTGCGGAGTTTATCGGGTCCATATCGCTGAATTCATAGCTTGAAATTCTATACGCTCTGTTGTATATTTATTCATATTGATTTTACAGAGCGTGTTAATTTAACAACTACGAAGTCAGCTTTCCTCTGGAAAGCTTGGTAATAGGAGGAGAGCAGGATGTCGGTAATATGCAGAAAAGCCGTGCCGGAAGATGTTGAACCACTGTATGAAATGATTAAGGGCTATGCAGAGCGTGGGATCATGCTTCCGCGATCACGGGAAATACTGCACCGACAGCTGGAGCACTTTGTTGTAGCCGAAGTTGATGGTGAAGTGGTGGGTTGCGGATCGCTTTGTCGTCTGGGGAATGATTTGGTGGAAGTCAGATCACTCGGTATCTCGGAAGGACACAAAGGGCTCGGTATTGGCTCCCGATTGCTGGACCGACTGGTAGAAGAAGCGGAGAAACAACAGATTCCTAAGGTTATGGCGTTGACATATGAAGTATCCTTCTTCCTCAAAAACGGCTTTGCCGTGGTGGAAAAAGAGATTTTCCCTGAGAAAGTATGGACCGACTGTGTTCATTGCAGCAAGCAGGATTGTTGCGATGAGATCGCGGTATTAAAAGAGCTTAACGTTTCAGCATAACAACTGAATGGACTGCATGAATCGAGCCGAGTCAGCCTCTGCCCTACATGCAGTCCTTTTTTACTTCAAAGTATGTTCAATAAAGTTGTTAGGACTCGTCGACATTGGTCTATACTATAAATAGATGAGCCCACTCATCAAACTCACTTGACAATGTTCACGTCAGTTTGGTATTTTTGTATTACCGCTTAGCACTCATCTAACCGGAGTGCTAACGACATGGGACAGTACAGTCAGAAGGAGGGATACTCACCATGTTAACAGAGCGTCAACGAATGATTCTGAACGCTATAGTGGATGACTATATCCGTTCAGCTGAGCCCGTAGGGTCCCGGAGCATTTCCAAAAGGGGAGATGTTGGATACAGTCCGGCGACGATCCGTAATGAAATGGCGGACCTTGAAGATATGGGTTTCCTGGAACAGCCGCATACATCGGCAGGACGTATTCCATCCCATAAAGGCTATCGATATTATGTCGATCATTTGGTTCCCTGGAATCAGGTGGAGCCTCAGGAGTTGGATGATCTCAAGTCGTTCTTTGCTGAAAAACTGAACGTCATGGAACAAGTTATTCAGCATGCATCCAATATTTTGTCACATATGACGAATTATACTTCGATCCTGCTTGGACCGGAAGTATTCCATACGTCCTTACGTCACTTCCAATTGCTTCCGTTGAACGAGAGTGAAGCTGTGGCAATTATCGTGACCAATACAGGTCAAGTGGAGAACAAGACGGTTCAGATTCCACCAGAAATCTCGGTAGCCGAGATGGAAAATGTGGTTCGCTTGTTAAATACCAAGCTTGTGGGCGTACCAATCTACAAATTGAAATCCCGTCTTTATACCGAACTTGGGCAAGAGATGGAACGGCATATTACACGTTACGAGGAAGTTATGCAGGTGCTCAACAGTGCCTTTGACAATGAACATGATAATCGTCTGTTCCTCAGTGGTGCCACTAATATGTTGACTCAACCGGAGTTTAAAGATATCGAAAAGGTAAAAGATATTCTTGATCTGCTGGAAGAGAAACCAACACTCATGAAATTGATGATGCCCGTGCCGGGTGGATCTGGTATTCAAGTGCGAATCGGCACTGAAAATGATCATGAAGCCTTTGCCAACTGCAGCCTGATTACAGCCTCCTATTCATTGGACGGTGAGGCTTTGGGGTCGATCGGTATTTTAGGACCCACGCGGATGGATTATGCACGTGTCATTCATATTTTAAATACACTATCCCGTGACTTGACGGCGATGCTAACACATCGTTTCAAATAAGATTCGGGAATGAACCATTTCATTCGTATAAGGAGGTGAACATCTTGAAAGAGGAGCAATCATTTACAGAAGAACAAGAGGTAACAGCAACTGAGCAGGAGCCTATTAATGAAGCTGGCGCTGCAGAAGCACAAGCTGAAGAGATGGCTGGTCAGGAGCAGGATGAGCTTGCACGTCTGAAGGCAGAAGCTGAGGAGCAACAACAGCGTTATGTCCGTGCACAGGCTGATTTTGATAACTTCCGTCGTCGTACGCAGAAGGAAAAAGAAGAATTGGCTAAATACGCTTCGATGAAGCTGGTCACCGAACTGGTACCGGTTATTGATAACTTCGAGCGCGCCATGGCTACTGTACCGGAAGGAGCAGAGGTCGAATCTTTCTCCAAGGGCATCCAAATGATTTTCCGTCAATTGGAAACCGTGATGAATAATGAAGGTCTGACGGCTATGGAATCGGTAGGACAACCGTTCAATCCTGAATTCCACCAAGCAATTATGCAAGTGGAGAGCGACGAGTACGAAGAAGGTATCGTTGTTGAGGAAGTCCAAAAAGGCTACATGCTGAAAGATAAAGTGCTTCGTCCAGCTATGGTTAAAGTCAGCTCATAAATTCCTTATAGGAAGGAATGAGTCGGCTCCATGGTTGAACAATGTGGGCGAAGTTTAATATAAAGGTTTGTACACATAGAGCACGATTAGCAACATGAACATCTAAATAAGGGTCAGATCAGACCCATTCATTTTAAATTGTTGAGGGAGGAAATTTTCGGATGAGCAAAGTAATTGGTATTGACTTAGGAACAACAAACTCATGCGTAGCAGTAATGGAAGGCGGCGAGGCTGTCGTAATTCCAAATCCGGAGGGCGCACGTACAACTCCATCCGTAGTTGGTTTCAAAAAGGATGGAGAGCGCGTTGTTGGTGAAACAGCAAAACGTCAAGCCATCACCAATCCGGATCGTACCATCATGTCGATCAAACGTCACATGGGTACTTCCCACAAGGAAACAATCGATAGCAAAGACTACTCCGCACAAGAGATCTCTGCAATCATTCTGCAAAAATTGAAATCCGATGCTGAAGCTTATCTGGGTCAAACGGTAACTCAAGCAGTTATCACTGTACCAGCTTACTTCAATGACAGTCAGCGCCAAGCGACTAAAGATGCGGGTAAAATTGCAGGTTTGGAAGTTCTGCGTATCGTCAACGAGCCAACAGCAGCAGCTTTGGCATACGGTATGGAGAAATCCGAAGACCAAACGATCCTCGTATATGACCTGGGTGGCGGTACGTTCGACGTATCCATTCTTGAACTGGGTGATGGCTTCTTCGAAGTTAAAGCAACTAGCGGGGACAACAAACTAGGCGGGGATGACTTTGACCAAGTGATCATTGATTACCTCGTAAGTGAATTCAAAAAAGATCAAGGCATTGACTTGAGTAAAGATAAAGCAGCGGTTCAACGTTTGAAAGATGCAGCGGAAAAAGCGAAAAAAGAACTTTCCGGCGTATTGACTACAACGATCTCCTTGCCGTTCATCACAGTTGCTGATGGCGTTCCTCAGCATTTGGAGTTGAACCTGAGCCGTGCGAAATTTGAAGAAATCTCTGAAGGTCTGGTTGAGCGTACGCTTGAACCAACTCGTCGTGCATTGAGTGATGCGGGTATGACGCCTAACGATATCGACAAGATCGTATTGGTTGGTGGTTCGACACGTATTCCAGCAGTACAAGAAGCAATCAAAAAACTGACGGGTAAAGAGCCACACAAAGGCGTTAACCCGGATGAAGTTGTAGCTTTGGGTGCTGCTGTACAAGCGGGCGTACTGACAGGTGACGTTAAAGACGTTGTATTGCTCGACGTAACGCCATTGTCCCTGGGTATCGAAACAGCGGGTGGCGTATTCACTAAAATGATCGAGCGTAACACTACGATCCCTACAAGCAAATCTCAAGTGTTCTCCACGTATGCAGACAATCAACCAAGCGTTGAGATTCATGTTCTGCAAGGTGAGCGTGAGATGGCAGCGGGTAACAAATCGCTTGGACGTTTCATGTTGGGTGATATTCCACCAGCTCCACGTGGCGTTCCACAGATCGAAGTTAGCTTCGATATTGATGCCAACGGTATCGTTAACGTATCTGCAACAGATAAAGGTACGAACAAAACTCAAAAAATCACAATCACTTCTTCCAGCGGTTTGAGCGATGCTGAAGTTGAGCAAATGATGAAAGATGCTGAGTTGCACGCTGAAGAAGATAAAAAACGCAGAGAACTCGTTGAAGCGAAAAACAGTGCAGATCAATTGATCTACTCTGTTGACAAAACGATCAAAGATCTTGGCGAAAAAGCAGATGCTGGCGAAGTTGAAAAAGCGAATGCTGCCAAAGAAAAACTGCAAGGCGTTCTGGCTTCCGACAACCTGGAAGATATCAAAGCTGCTACAGAAGAACTGACAGAGATCGTTCAACAACTGTCCGTGAAACTGTATGAGCAAGCTCAGGCGCAAGAGCAAGAAGCACAAGGTGCTGAAGAGCAACAAGGTTCTGCTAAACGTGACAACGTCGTAGACGCTGATTACGAAGTTGTGGATGAAGATAAAAAACAAAACTAATTCGTAGTTCTACGCGAATTAAACATCGGTGACGTTCGAATTAGAGGGAAAGTCATAGCCGGGGCTCCCGCGCTTTGGCTTTCCTTTTGTCACGATGTGCGATATGGTGAATGATATGGGGGTGGAAGAGTGGCTGAAAAGCGTGATTATTATGAGGTGCTTGGCGTTAGTAAAACGGCTAACGACGATGAGATTAAAAAGGCTTACCGTAAGCTTGCCCGTCAGTATCACCCTGACGTAAACAAGGCTGCTGATGCGGAAGCTAAATTTAAAGAAGTTAAAGAAGCTTACGACGTAGTGAGTGACGGTCAGAAGCGTGCACAATATGATCAATATGGTCATGTCGATCCGAATCAAGGTGGATTCGGTGGTGGCGGTGATTTTGGCGGCGGCGGATTTGGCGACATCTTCGACATGTTCTTTGGCGGCGGTGGCGGTGGACGACGTGATCCAAATGCTCCGCAACGGGGGAATGATCTGCAGTACACGATGACAATTGAGTTCAAGGAAGCTGTATTCGGTAAAGAAACCGATATTACGATTCCGCGTACCGAAGGCTGTGATACCTGTCATGGCTCAGGTGCCAAACCTGGAACGAAACCGGAAACCTGCTCGGTCTGCCAAGGTAGCGGTCAGCAGGAAGTCGTGCAAAATACACCGTTTGGTCGTATGGTTAATCGTCGTGCATGTTCGAACTGTAGCGGTTCAGGCCAAATTATCAAAGAAAAATGTACAACGTGCAGTGGTAGCGGTAAAGTCCGCAAGCAACGCAAAATCCATGTTCGCATTCCAGCGGGTGTAGATGATGGCGCGCAACTGCGTATGACAGGTGAGGGTGAAGGCGGCCTGCGTGGCGGACCAGCGGGAGATCTGTATATTGTCATTCGCGTGAAATCACATGATTTCTTCGAGCGTGAAGGCGACGATATTTATTGCGAAATCCCACTTACCTTTGCTCAGGCAGCTCTGGGAGATGAAGTTGAGATCCCAACGTTGACCGAGAAAGTGAAGTTGAAAGTACCAGCTGGTACACAAACGGGAACGTATTTCCGCCTCAAAGGCAAAGGTGTACCACGCCTGCGCGGTATGGGGCAGGGGGATCAGCATGTGAAAGTGGTTGTGGTTACACCTAGTAAGCTGAATGACGAGCAGAAGGATCTGCTTCGCCAAATTGCTTCGCTGGATGGAGAGCAAACACATGAGCATGAACAATCTTTCTTTGATAGAGTGAAACGCGCCTTCCGCGGTGACTGAGAATAAAATAAAGTAAGTTCAAAAGGACACCACAGCGGTTTTTAACGCGGGGTGTCCTTTTTTGTACGCCTTTTTTAGTGGTTCAGTGGTTTTTGTGAAATCCATGGATTTATGCTACAAAGAACGACAGCAATTTGTGGGAGCATTTCGGTATATTCTGAGCGAACTTGCGGAAAGATAGCATGGCGAGAATGATATGCATAGCTGATATGCGAGAAATTAGGGAAGCAGGTGAAGCGGATGACCGAGAAAAATATTTTGGCGTACTTTCACAGCCCGGAGCAGGCTCAAGGGGCGGCCAAAAAACTGGAGGCATTGCGAGTGGAGGACCTGTCAATTAATCGATTCAGCCGATATGCGGGTGTAGGACCAAGCGGGGCTTCCTACAAGCCGGGCGTTTCCGGCAGTTTTTCATCATGGGTGCCCGATTCGATGCAAACAAATGCCAGTGCTGGAATTATGGCTGCGGCGGACCCTTCTGCAAGCGGCATGAGTGATGGTGGACAGGGTGGACCTACAGGAAGAGATGTATTGCTAACTGTCATCGTAGATGAATCGGTACATCACCGCGCTATGTCTATTATCGAACAAGCCGGTGGAATGATCTAGTTTCAAGAAATCCATATAAGATGGACAGATAATTACACTTTAACGGAGAGTGTAGAACCAATCTGAAGAAGCGAAGCGTGCGCCTTTATCCCCGGATTTCTCCCTTTAAGGAGGGAGTTGAAGGAATCTGGGGATAACAGCGATCGGAGGATGGGGCTACAATCGGAGTCTTACAGTGTAACAAATATTAGTTCATTTTAATTTGAAGGAGGAGCATTACAATGGCTGAACATGAACGTCCAGGCAAGATTTTAACGAAAACGGAAAAGATGAAACGTATGCAATCCGCAAAAAATGAGGACGTGGAATTCAGCGCTGAAGCTGCGGATCATGAAGATATCGAAGCACTACGCCGCAGTGAAGCGGCTGATCGAAGACAGGGACGGGAGCTTCATGACTGAAGATCGCTCGGCAGTGACCCTCGAAGCTGTTTTTACAAGCTGGACTGAGGCCGAGTCTGCACGGAGAGCCCTGGAATTGCTGCACCCGAACCAATTAAGCATCGAGAGCCTTGGCAATGAAGCATCCACATTGGGCTCAAACGATGTTACGGGCTCCGATAATTCTCCTACGGCCGTCGTCGGAGGATTTAGTGGCGAACTGAATGTACTTGCCTTGATTAGTGATGAAACGGAAATGTTGTCCAATGGTCAGGTGTATGATACACCCAAAGAGGACTCGGCCAACAGGCTAAAACAAGAAATTTTGCTGACCGTGTCCGTATCCAACGATTCGCTCCCGCAAGCCGCAGAGATGATCACGCAGAATGGTGGGCGTTTTTGCTAACTGAGATTCGAATTATGCAAAATGCTGAAGTAAATGAAACAGATATGTATGAATAGATGACAGGATATTCGAGCAGTTAGGCTGCGGATATCCTGTTTTGTTTTTCTTTTACTGGTGCGGCTTTGTGCTCCGGCTAGCTTGTGTAGTACAATAGTTGGGATGTTTGAATAATGAGGAGGAAAAACCAAGTATGTTATGGCATGAACTAACAATACATACCACAGAAGAAGCTGTGGAGATGATTTCGAATTTTTTACATGAAGCGGGTGCTGGAGGGGTTTCGATTGAAGAGTCCGGTACTTTAAATAAAAAACGGGACACAACGTATGGTGAGTTATACGACGTTCCTTTGAATGATATTCCGGAAGGCTTTGCAGTCATCAAAGGGTACTTCTCCGAAGGTACGGATATGGTTGCATTACAGTCAGAAGTTAATCCGAGAATTGAGGAACTCTCCGAATTCGGAATTGATACAGGTGAGGTTCGTTATGAGACGCGTACAGTGGATGAAGATGACTGGGCAACAGCCTGGAAACAATATTTCAAGCCGGTACGTGTATCGGAACGTTTGACGATCAAGCCAACTTGGGAAGAGTATACGCCTGAAAGTCCGGATGAGAAAATTATTGAGCTTGATCCAGGCATGGCCTTTGGTACAGGAACACATCCAACGACCTCCCTATGCTTGCGCACACTGGAAACGGTTATTCAGGGCGGCGAGGAAGTCATTGACGTAGGTACAGGTTCTGGTATTTTGGCTATTGGAGCGATAAAACTTGGGGCAAAACATGTACTGGCGCTTGATCTTGATCCGGTTGCGGTAATCAGTGCCAGGGATAATGTGGAACTGAATGGGCTGGAACAACAAATTACGGTTAAAGAGAGTGATCTGTTGTCCGTCCTTGGGAGTCAGGACCCTGCACTTGGTGTACAACTACCGGTTAAGGTTGTCGTGGCGAACATTCTGGCTGAGATTATTTTGTTGTTCGTAGACGATGTCTATAATGCGCTTGAGTCTGGTGGGACCTATATTGTATCCGGCATTTGGAAGAACAAAGAGCAGGTTGTACATGATGCACTGGTAGCCTCCGGGTTTGAAGTGAGTGCGATCCACCGTGATGAGGATTGGCTGGCGTTTGTAGCCAGAAAGGGGTAACGTATGGACTTCTGGAATTCGTTCTTTCGTTATCCGATCGATCAGCTTCCGTTTTTCCTGCTGACCATTCTGATCGCATTTACGGTGCATGAATTCTCGCATGCGTATTTTGCTAACAAATTTGGTGATCCAACAGCGAAGCTGTTGGGTCGGGTCACGCTGAATCCGGTTGTACACTTTGACTTGTTAGGTGTGCTGCTGCTCATTATTGCCGGCTTTGGTTGGGCACGTCCAGTTCCCGTTAATCGGGCTAACTTCGACAAACCTAGATTGATGGGCATCATCGTATCTGCAGCAGGGCCTCTGAGCAATCTTTTGCTCGCGATCATCGGTACAATCATCTATGCTTCACTGGTTGGTTCGGGAGCTCTCGGCGGCATTGATAATGAGCGTCTGCTCACAGCAATCACGACGTTTTTCGCTATCTTTAACTTAACCAACTTTTTCCTGTTCCTGTTTAACTTGATTCCGTTGCCACCACTGGATGGTTATCGGATTCTAGAGGATCTACTGCCACCTTCAATCAGCCGCAAGCTGCAAGGGGTGGAGCAATGGTCTGTTTTTATCTTCCTATTGATTCTTGTTATACCTCCGTTGCAAAATGTGACGATTCAACCTTTGTATGAGTTTGCGCAAACGATGTATGTGGATCTAGCAAAGGTGATTATCGAATTATATCGCTAAAAGCGCATTGTTTATGAACCGGAATACTGGTCAGAAACACGTAAAAGTTGTATGATCATCTGTGGCGATTGGATTCATGCCTGTCATCAGGTGGGGTGAATTCCAATCATAACAGGACAGAATGGGTGGATTGACTAATGCAGCGATATTTTATATCTGCAGAACAGTTTAATGAACACGCTGTGATTATCACAGGTGATGATGCACGCCATATTGGCAAGGTCATGCGTGGTAAACCTGGAGATAAACTGATTGTCAGTGACGGAAACTCCAGAGAAGCACTCGTGGAAATTGAGAGTATTGAAGTTGGCCAAGTGACAGCCAATATTGTGGAACCTCTCGAGATGGACCATGAAGCACGAATTCGTGTAACCGTGGCACAGAGTTTGCCCAAAGGCGACAAGATGGAAACAGTCATCCAGAGATGTACTGAGATTGGGGCGGTATCATTTGTACCCTTCCTATCAGAACGTACGATTGTGCAATATGATGCCAAGAAAGAAGGCAAACGGTTGGAGCGGTGGCGGAAAATTGCCAAGGAAGCTGCCGAACAGAGTCACCGGAATCGCATTCCATCCGTTGAGCAGCCGCTTTCCTGGAAAGGGCTGTTATCTTCTTTTGAGGGCTATAGCCTGGTATGTTATTGTTATGAGAAAGAAAATGGTAAACAGCTGAGAGATGCATTGAAGCCGTTTATAGAGCAGCTTGCACCTGATGCAAGTGCAGAAGTTTTGATCGTGGTTGGACCGGAAGGTGGATTTTCTGAGAAGGAGACGGCAGAGGCTGATCAGGCAGGTGCTGTATCTGTTGGACTGGGCAAACGCATTTTGCGTGCTGAGACAGCTGGAATGGCAGCACTAACTTGCGTGCTATATGAATCCGGAGAAATGGGAGGAATGTAATTATGCCATCCGTGGCGTTTTACACCTTAGGCTGCAAAGTTAATTTCTATGATACAGAGGCGATTTGGCAATTGTTCAAAAACGAAGGTTACGATCAAGTGGACTTTGATGAACAGACAGCGGATGTATACTTGATTAATACTTGTACAGTAACCAATACCGGCGACAAAAAGAGCCGTCAAATTATTCGTCGTGCCATTCGGCGCAACCCGGAGGCGATTGTGGCCGTTACAGGCTGCTATGCGCAGACTTCTCCGGCAGAGATTCTGGACATCCCAGGGGTGGATCTGGTTATCGGTACACAGGACCGTGACAAGATTCTGCCATATGTTAATGAAATTCAGGAGTCCCGTCAACCGGTTAACGCGGTACGTAATATTATGAAAACCCGTGTATTTGAAGAAATGGACGTACCGGATTTTGCTGACCGTACCCGCGCGTTCCTGAAGATTCAGGATGGTTGCAATAACTTTTGCACGTTCTGCATCATTCCGTGGTCTCGTGGTCTCTCACGCAGCCGTGAGGCGAACAGCATTATTCAACAGGCGCATCAACTCGTACACGCAGGATACAAGGAGATTGTTCTGACCGGTATTCATACAGGTGGGTATGGCGATGACATGGAGAACTATGATCTGACCGATCTGCTGTGGGATTTGGATAAGGTAGAGGGTTTGGAGCGTATTCGAATCAGCTCGATTGAAGCCAGTCAGATCGATGACCGCATGCTCGACGTGATCAAACGTTCGGACAAACTTGTTCGTCACTTCCATATTCCGCTGCAAGCGGGTGATGATACGGTGTTGAAACGCATGCGCCGCAAATATACGACAGAAGAGTTTTACAACAAAATGCTTCGCATTCGGGAAGCAATGCCGGATGTAGCGATTACAACAGACATCATTGTTGGATTTCCAGGTGAGACGGATGAGATGTACCGTAATGGCTATGAGTTGATGCGGAAGATCGGTTTTTCCGAAATGCACGTATTCCCTTATTCCAAGCGTACGGGTACGCCAGCAGCACGAATGGAAGATCAGGTGGACGAAGAGGTCAAAAATGCACGTGTGCATGAACTGATTGACTTGTCTGAGCAGATGCAGCTGGAGTACGCTGAGCAGTTTGTTGGACAGGTACTGGATGTTATTCCCGAAGGGGAAGCCAAGGGCCGCGAGGGAAGTGGCAAGCTGCACGGTTATAGCGACAACTACATTCAACTGGTCTTTGATGGAACGATGGATATGGTCGGTAAAGTGTGCCGAGTCAAAGTGGTTGAAGCTGGCGTCAACGAGAGTCAGGCTACGCTGGTACGTGTGTTGGAAGAGAATCTTAAGTCCGCCGCGATGTGATCGAGGCGTCAGAAACAAGGATTTCATTTCCTTGGGGAGCTTACCCGGGGAGATGAGGTCCTTCTTTTGCAAAAAATAAGATAAAGATATCGAAGTTGATGGGGGAGAGCACGATGAACAAAAAAGAAATTTCAGCAGGCGGAGTTGTTTATAGAACAGGGGAAGACGGACGTCTTCAAATTCAGCTTATCGTAGATCGTTATGGTAAAACAACTCTCGCCAAGGGCAAAATGGAAGATGGAGAAACAATTGAACAGACGGCACTGCGCGAGATTTTGGAAGAGACAGGTATGGTGGGCCGCATTGTAGAGCCGGTTGATATCATTGCTTACACGTACCAACATGCAGACTTTGGCCCGGTGGACAAGGAAGTTCATTATTATCTCGTTGAAGCCGAGAGGGGTGATTTACAGCCTCAGATTGAAGAAATCAAGGGTGTGGATTGGTATGCTCCGGAAGAAGCATGGTCCTTACAGCAGCAGAGCGGATATGATAATAACGATGATATCTTGCGTGTAGCCCTGAACAAGTTAGGCATTAACGTATAACGCACTATTGTTCGAGTCAGTTAGCCGCGAGCTCTGTGGGTCTCGATAGGCAGATCATCAAGCCACGGGTGACTTCGCCGCGGGGGCGTGGATCGGTGGTTTTTTGTGCCAGATTGGCAAGTAACAAAATGGCAAAGCAAGCAGTGAACTGGTGATGTTAAAAAGGGTCTGGGCATGCGCAATCTGTGCCCCGTTGTCCGCTGACAGCCAGGCCGAAGCTGCATGCAGCTGGCCGATCAGCGGCATAAACAGCAGCGCTCCCGCAATGTTTAATACAACATGGGAGGCTGCGACAAATTTGCCTGCGGATGCTCCACCCGCGGCAGCAATCACAGCGGTGATGCAGGTCCCCACATTGGACCCGATCACAATGGCGATGCCGATCTCCACAGGCAATACCCCTGTGGCTGCCAGCGTAATCGCCATGCTAATGACAGCTGCGCTGCTGTGAATGAGAGCTGTCAGACAGGCACCTGCCAGGAAGCCCCACCACAAGCTGTCGGCCGAGCGGTCGAGAAACCATTGAAATACGCCCATGCTCCGCAAGGGTAAGGCAATGGATTGCATCACCTGAATGCCTGTCATAACAAGTGCAAATCCGGCAGCTGCGAGGAAACTGTACTGGATGTTAAACAGAGTCTGACGCGTGCGTTTAGGAGCGGCCAGATTGCGTTCACCAAGAACAACAAACATGGCCCAGCCCGTTAGCGACAGGACGAGTAGCGGTAGGGAAGCACGTCCGATCTGCAGTCCCACCAGCTCCGTCGTCAGGCATGTCCCGATGTTGGTGCCGAGGATGATGCCAAGTGTTCGTCCATAGGTAATTAATCTGGCATTAGCCAGTCCAATGGTGAGTACGGTGACCGCAGTACTGCTCTGTAACAGGGCCGTTGCACCTGCACTGAAGGCCATGCCTTTCCATGGAGCAGAGGTGGCACGATTGAGCCAATCTGCCAACATGGGCCCTGCCATGCGCTGCAAGGCCGTTTCCATCAGCTTCATGCCACCAAAAAAGATAATAAGCCCATAGAGTAAGGGCAATATAACATCTCTAAACATAGAAATATCATTCCTTCCGTCCGGTTCCTTAACTCATCCTATGAGTAAGAAAAGACAACCATGACAAGCCTAAAGGAATTCAGAGGGAAGTGACCTAAATTACCCCACCCCAATTCGAAAGATACGGTGATTCGTGCAAACGTAGCGAAGAAGACGAAATTGAATCTGAAGAAGCGAAGCGTGCGCCTTTGTCTCCGGATTTTCCCTTTAAAAAAGGGAATCAAAAAAATCTGGAGACAACAGCGATCGGAAGATCGATTCGTAACCGAAACGCCACCTACGCGCCGCACCAAACCTATCTTTTGAACTATTAAATTAAAGGAAGTGGATCTACCTTGCCATCAGTTACACTCGAACGCAGTCGCAAAAAGCGGCTTGAACATGCACATCCATGGATATTTAACAATGAAATTGCCTCTGTTGACGGAAACCCGGAACCGGGTGATCTGGTCAATGTATTGAATCATCAAGGTCGCTATCTGGCGACAGGATATTACAATCCCGCATCTCAAATCACTGTAAGAGTTGTAGCGTATCAACCTCTGGAGTCCGAACAGATGGACACCGCGTTTTTTGCAGCTCGTTTCCGCGATTGTTTGCGTCATCGGGAACGTTTTATACAGGATGGCGAGGCATACCGGCTCGTTTACGGCGAAGCTGATTTTCTACCAGGATTGATCGTTGACCGTTTCGGTAGCATCCTCGTTGTACAGTTGCTTACACTTGGCATGGATCGTTGCCGTGAAGCCATCGTACAGGCACTCATTGAAGTAATGCAGCCGGAAGGCATATATGAGCGCAGTGATGTCTCGATTCGTGAACTGGAAGGTTTGGAGCAGACCAAAGGTCCGCTGCATGGAGAGTGCCCACGGCATGTCACGGTTACAGAGAATGGACTACTCATTAAAGTGGATATCGTGGAAGGGCAGAAGACAGGTTACTTCTTCGACCAACGTGAGAATCGTGCAGCCATCGAACCGCTCATGAAGGGTTGGGGCTACAAGAGTGGAATCACACTTCAAACGACTGAGCAGGATGGCACAGAGCAGCTCTTGCCTGTGAATAAAAGCGGTAAGGTAGTTACATTCCCATATTGGGATGGTGCCACTGTTCTGGAGTGTTTCTCACACACGGGTAGCTTTACGTTGAATGCTTGCAAGTATGGAGCCAAAAAAGTGACTTGTCTTGATATTTCGGAGCATGCCATTGAGAGTGCACGAACAAATGTGGAGCTGAACGGTTTCACTGACCGGGTTGAGTTCGTAGTTGCTGATGCATTCCAGTACTTGCGTGAACAAGTGAAAGGGCTGGATGAACGTACCGCACGTGCACGTGCAGGCGAACAGAAAGTGGATACATCCAAAGCGCTTGCAGCTGGCGGTAAAACATTTGATGTGGTCATCCTTGATCCTCCTGCATTTGCCAAAACGAAATCAGCAGTTAAAGGTGCATGTCGCGGTTATAAAGATATCAATTTGCAAGGAATGAAACTGGTCAATGAGGGTGGATATTTGGTAACAGCCAGCTGTTCGTATCACATGCGTCCAGACCTCTTCCTGGATACGATTGCCGATGCAGCGGAAGATGCAGGCAAAGTGCTTCGTTTGATCGACTGGAAAGCAGCCGGTAAGGATCACCCACAAATTTTGGGCGTGGATGAAGGACATTACCTGAAATTTGCTATTTTCGAAGTGCGCAGTAAAAAGAATTAATCGTATGATTTTCGTTCCAATCAAGTATAGATCAAGTCAAAAGTCCACAGTGTGATAGCTGCGGGCTTTTTGCTGTTTTGCTGTGTTAACGGAGATGATCTCCGGTTTTACCGGATAGTGGCAAACGTATGTTCCGAACCAAGTCAGATATGTTATACTGGGAATTAAAATCTTGTACGTGTGGTTTGGAGGATTAGACATGTCCGTTCGTTTTGTTATTGGCCGGGCAGGCAGCGGAAAAAGCTTGCTGATTACCCGGGAAATTACATCCCTGCTTCAAAAGGAGCCGCAAGGCACACCTTTGATTTTACTCGTTCCCGAACAGAGTTCTTTTCGAACAGAGCAGGTATTGGTGTCTTCTGGAGCAATTAAAGGTACCATGCGTGCAGAAGTGCTCGGCTTTCGCCGTCTAGCCTATCGTGTAATGCAAGAAGCAGGTGGTTCTGCTCGTATTCCGATCGGAGCCGAAGGCAAAAAGATGCTGCTCTACAAGGTCATCCAGCGCCGTAAGGAAGAATTAAAGCTGTTTGGTGCATCCGGCAGCCAGCTGGGTTTTATAGGCGAATTAAATGACTTATATAGTGAATTTAAACGTTATGAAGTTGATCCATCATTGCTGGAAGACGGGCTGTCTGGAGGGAATACCTCATCCACTTCGCCAATTCTGGAGGACAAGTTGCATGACTTGAATCTGATATATCGTGACTATGAACAGGAACTGACCAATTTATATATTGATGATGAAGACACGTTGACCGAGCTGACAGATCGTTTGTCGGAAAGTGCATTGCTGCAGGATGCCCAGATCTGGATTGATGGTTTTCAGGGATTCACACCACAGGAGATGAGTGTGATTGGTCGGCTGATGTTGCAGTCCTCTTCCGTGACGATTGCACTGACATTGGATCGTCCTTATGATCACGGCGCACTGCCTGGAGAACTGGAACTATTTTATCCCACGGCAAGTGCCTATGCGCGCCTGAAAGGAATGGCTGACGAACTGGGTGTAACGAGCGATATAACCGTTCTAGATTCGGAGATTCCACCGAGATACAAGGATCGCCCGGGACTTGCTCATCTGGAGGCTGGTTTCGACCGCCGAATTCGTTGGAAAAGTGAAGGCCTTGATTCCGGAATCCGACTGGTTGCAGCGGAGAACCGACGAGCTGAGATGGAGGGAGCACTGCGTGAGATGCGGCGCCTGGCACAAAATGAAGGTGCGCGTTATCGGGATATGGCGGTACTTGTTCGTCAGTTGGATACCTACGCTGATATAGCTGAACCTCTATTCAGGGATTATGACGTACCCGTCTTTCTGGACCGCAGAAGAAATGAACTTCATCATCCATTATCCGAGTTTATCCGTTCTGCACTCGACATTGTTCGTCGACATTGGCGTTACGAGGATGTATTTCGCTGTGTCAAAACGGATCTGCTACTTCCGCGTGATGGTTCCATCACTCGTGAAGATATGGACCAGCTTGAGAATTATGTACTGGCTTGTGGTATTCACGGGTATCGCTGGACTGACGGCAAACCGTGGAAGTATGTACCTAGCTTATCACTGGAAGATAACGGTCAGGATGGCCGTAGTCGAGGACGGGACCAGATGCTTTCTTTAATGGAGAGCTGTCGAACGGTCATTACAGATTCCTTGGGTGCTTTTGAGAAACGAATGAAAAAGGCAAAGACAGCCAAAGCCCAGTGCGAGGCACTATACAGACTGCTGGAAGATGCTGAGATCGCATGGAAGCTGGAGAACATGTCTGCTGAAGCTAAGGCACAAGGTGACCCCGAACGGTCGAGAGAACATCGGCAGATGTGGGGAGCTGTGCTAGATTTATTGGATCAGATGGTCGATATGATGGGGAATGAACGGCTGGATATCACGCTGTTTGCCGGGATGATTGAGACCGGATTGACGGAACTGAAGCTGGGTCTGGTACCACCAGCACTTGATCAGGTTTTGATGGGTTCTATGGACCGTACACGCCTTCAGGACATCAAATACGTATTTATCCTTGGCGCCGTTGATGGTGAATTACCCGCCGTACCTCAGGATGATGGCGTATTAACGGAACTGGAGAGAGCGTTACTGACGGAAAGAGGCATGGCGCTTGGACCAGGTGCAACAAGGCAGATGCTGGATGAACGTTTTCTGATCTATACGGCACTTACAGCGGCAAGCAGCCAGTTGTGGCTGAGTTACCCGGTTGCTGATGATGAGGGGAAAGCACTGCTTCCTTCCGAGATTGTCCGCCATGTACGGAAGATGTTTGGTCTACAAGAACAGCCATTGCTCGCTCAACCACCGGTTGCGAACTCGGAAGAAGCGCATTGGTCCTATGTCACCCATCCGGGTCAGAGTCTGTCAACGCTTATTGGACAATTGCGCAAATGGCGCCGCGGAGAAGACATCCCTGAAATGTGGTGGGCGGTCTACAATTGGCATGTATCTCGAGAGACAAGCAGACCTCAGCTGGAACGGTTGATGGGATCAATCTTTTATCGTAATCGGGCATTACCACTACGTACAGCTACCAGTCGCAGACTGTATGGTACAGAGGTGAGGACTAGTGTCTCGCGAATGGAGCGGTTCGTCGCTTGTCCGTTCTCCCATTTTGCTTCGCATGGGCTGCGTCTCAAAGAACGGCAATTGTACCGCCTTCAGGCTCCTGATATCGGACAGCTGTTTCATGCTGCACTAAGCCAGTTGGCTATGCGATTGCGCGAAGAAAATCGTAGTTGGGGCAGTTTGACTCCAGACCAATGTCGTCAGGAAGCCGAGCAAACTGTGGAGCAGATTGCACCACAGCTGCAAGGGGAGATTTTGCTAAGCACCAAGCGATACGGTTATATTTTCCGCAAATTGAAGGACATTGTTAGCCGGGCATCGGTTATTCTTGGTGAACAGTCCAGACGTGGAAGTTTTGAACCGATTGGATTGGAGCTTGATTTTGGACCCGATAAAACACTGCCGCCACTACGTTTTGAACTGGAGAACGGCTGTGTGATGGAGATCGTGGGTCGAATTGACCGTGTAGATGTCGCAGAAGGAGAGAATGGTCTGCTCCTGCGTGTCATTGACTATAAATCAAGCCAGACGGACCTCAAGTTACATGAAGTGTACTATGGTCTGTCATTGCAAATGCTCACCTATCTGGAGGTGCTGCTTAGTGCTGCCGAAGAATGGCTTGGGGAAACGGCGATGCCGGGAGGAACGTTGTATTTCCATGTGCATAACCCGCTGTTGCAATCTGCAAACGGCATGACATCAGAGCAGGCAGGACAAGAACTACTGAAACGGTTCAAAATGAAAGGTTTGCTTCTGGCGGATCGGGACGCAATCGCTCAAATGGACAACACCCTGGATAAGGGATATTCAGCTATTATTCCAGTTGCTCTTAAGGCGGACGGAAGCTTTTATAGTAGCGCCGCTGTAGCTACGCCAGAGCAATGGGATACGCTGCTTGCTTCGGTTCGCAGTAATATCCGTGAGATTGGTACCCGAATTACGGATGGGGATGTGGCCATTGAGCCTTATCGTATTCAGCAGGAAGTGGCGTGCACGTTCTGTCCGTATAAGCCTGTTTGTCAGTTTGATGAGAATATAGAAGGAAATGAGTATAACCTGTTGTCCAAACCGGGCAAACAGCAAATCTGGGATATGTTATCTCACACCAAGGGAGGGGAAACATCATGACGAATATGCCAAAACCGGAGGGTAGCTTCTGGAGTGATGACCAGTGGAGTGCCATCTCGGAAAGCGGAGAAGACATACTGGTTGCCGCAGCGGCGGGATCAGGCAAGACAGCCGTGCTGGTTGAACGAATTATTCGCAAGATCGCAGATCCCTCCCAAGGATACAGTGTGGATCGTTTACTTGTAGCTACGTTTACCAAAGCGGCCGCCGCCGAGATGAAACAACGGATTCGGGAAGCGTTGGAACGTGCGCTGGAAGAACAGCCTGGAGAAGAGCATCTGCGTAAGCAGCTGTCGCTGCTTGGACGGGCATCTATTACAACGCTGCATTCATTCTGTATGGAAGTCATTCGCCGTTATTATCAGCAAATTCCGTTGAACCCGGCTTTCCGTATCCTGAATGAAAATGAAGCGGAAATCATGCGGCAGGAACTGCTTGAAGAACTATTTGAGGAAAAGTATGGCGAAGAAGATGAAGGGAGTACATTCCGCGAATTAGTAGACTGGTTCAGTGGAGAACGAAACGATGATGCGATGCATCGACTGGTGCAACGTTTGTATGATTTCTCCCGCAGTCATTCCTGGCCGGATCATTGGCTCTCAGAGATGGCGTCTGCTTTTCAGGTGGAAAGTGTAGAGGCACTTGGACATTCAGCATGGGTTCAGAGTATTTTGCGTGATGCGGCTCTTGCTTTAAGTGGTGCAGCAGGATTGCTCCGTCAAGGCATTCATATTTCCATGCAGCCTGAAGGTCCGGCACCTTATGCAGATACGTTAAAAGAAGACCTGGTGATGGTAGAAGAACTGTTGTCTGCGGCCCAGGTTATGCCATGGGAAAGGTTGCCTGAAGTGTTTCAACCCGCTACATTTGGCAAACTGAAACCTTGCAAGAAAGATCAGACGGACCCTGCTTTACAAGATCAGGTGAAGGAACTCCGTGAGGCTGCGAAAAAGGCAGTTACCGACCTGAAAGGTTCATTGTTCGGAAGGAGTGCGTTTTCGTTCTGGCAGGAGCTGGAGCAAGCGGCACCACTCATGCAGGAGTTGTCTAGGTTGGTTAGTACATTTGGAGAACGTTATCGACAGGCCAAACAGGAACGTGGGCAAGTTGACTTCAGTGATCTGGAGCATTACTGTCTTCACATTTTGCGACATGAGGATTCAACGCCTGAACTGTCGATGCCTTCCGATGCGGCTATGGAGTACCGTTCGCGATTCGATGAAGTGTTGCTTGATGAATATCAGGATACCAATACGGTTCAGGAAGATATCGTGAAACTGATCTCCAGAGAAAACCCGGGTAACCGATTCATGGTCGGTGATGTCAAACAGAGTATCTACCGTTTCCGGTTGGCTGAGCCAGGTCTGTTTATGAACAAGTATCGCCAGTATGGAGCGAGCACAAATGAGGACGGAATGGTGGAAGAACGTCTGCATCGTACAGGTCAACGTATTGATCTTGCGCGGAATTTTCGTAGTCGAGCAGAAGTCGTGCATTCGGTCAATATGATATTCCGGCAACTCATGAACGAAGGTGTGGCAGAGATTGCTTACGATGAACGAGCTCAACTGGCATATGGGGCTACCTTCCCGTCAGAAACACTTGGTGATGAGGCGTATACACCTGAACTCATGCTGATCGATCGTCAGGGTGGTGGTCTTGATCTGACAGAGAGTACGGATGAGAATGGGGATGCATCGGTCTCCGCAGAACTGGAGAGTGCCGAACTTGAAACAGCCCAGTTGGAAGCGAGGGCAATCGCAAGGCGTATTCGGGAGATGGTTGGAGACACGGACAAACCTGCCCTTCATGTATATGACAAAGCTCTGCAAACGATGCGCCCGGCACGTTACGGTGACATGGTCATCTTGCTGCGTTCAACCTTGATGTGGGCTCCGCTCATGATTGAGGAGTTCAGACAGCAGGGAATTCCTGCTGGAGGAGAACAGAGCAAGGGCTATTTTCAGGCTACAGAAGTGGAAATAATGATGTCTCTGCTTCAGCTTGTTGATAATCCAAGGCAGGATATTCCGCTTGCTTCTGTGCTTCGTTCCCCGATTGTTGGACTGGATGAAGAGGAACTGGCACAGATTCGGCTTGGTGACAAAAGACAGTCATTCTATGATGCGGTTATATCGGCTGCGGGAGATTGGAGCGATTCCTCCACTAATGCTGTACAACAATCCCGGCAGGATAATCATCCTGATTCCAATATGGTCCAGTTGCAGTGGCCGGAAGCCTGGGCAGAGATGGAACAGGGACAGCGGGAGACAGCAGCTTCAGTCGAGGCAGAGATCCTGGATGATGTCTATGAATCCGATGTGCATACATTGCATACAGATGGAATGCAAGATGCTGGTGTTGCGGGACATGCAAGTGAGGATCCGGGCATAACGGAGATCTCAGGCTCGGAATTACAGCAAAAGTTAATTCGTTTTATGCGTCAATTGGAGCAGTGGAGACTTGAGGCAAGACAAGGCAGTTTAAGTGAACTGATCTGGCGTATGTATCGGGAAACCGGTTATTTGGACTGGGTTGGTGGTCTTCCAGGAGGGCTGCAACGTCAAAGTAATCTTAAGGCATTGTACGACCGCGCACGACAATATGAGGAATCAACTGCGAATCGCGGCTTGTTCCGTTTCCTGACCTATGTTTCCAGACTGCGGGAAAACGGGGGAGACCTCGGGACTGTAGCAAGTAGTTCTGGTGAGCAGGACAACGCCGTACGTATCATGACGATTCACCGGAGTAAGGGTTTGGAGTTTCCAATTGTCTTTGTCGGTGGCATATCCAAGATGTTTAATCAGCAAGACTTGAACGCACCGTTTCTAATGCATAAGGAACTGGGATTTGGTCCGAGGTTTGTGGATCGTGAGAACCGAGTAGCTTATCCTACATTAGCCAATCTGGCGATTCGTCGTCGGGCGCAATTTGAACTGCTTGCTGAAGAGATGCGTGTGCTGTATGTTGCGTTGACTCGTCCCAAAGAGAAAATGATTCTGCTAGGTACCGTAAAAGATGCATCGAAAAAAGCACTGGCGTGGTCTCAGGTCAAGGATAGTCCTGAACTGGCATTGCCAGACTATCTGCTGGCTGCAGGACGGAGTTACCTGGACTGGATTGGGCCATCCCTAATGAGACATCCAGATGCGGGTGTGCTGCGTGAACTTGCTGGAAGCAATGATTCGTTCTCAGCTTGTCTTGCAGATGATCAATCACGCTGGGCGATTTCTATTATTTCCGCCGATCAGGTATCCCGTGACCATGTGGTAGATCTGACACTCGGAGAAGAAGACGGGATAAATGAGGTACGGAAAGAACGAATTGCTGCACTAAAAGCCGTCCAACCCGTGAAGTTGGTTACATCTTCAACTGTAGAAGAGCTGACGAAGAGTGCACAAGATACGGCTAACCAAAACATTGGAGATGAAGGTGCAGACATAGTAGCTCTTCAACAAGAGGAGACACGGCTGATCAACGAGGTTGATCAACGACTTTCATGGACGTACCCCTATGAAGCAGCAACTCAAGTAGCAGCCAGTACATCTGTCACGGAGTTGAAAACGTTACTTGCGATGCAGGATATCCAGTCTGTAGAGGTGATGGAGGAACTGGGAGAACAGTCCGAGAAATTATTGGCTCACAACAACCCAGAAATCAATTACACCAAAGATGAAGCAGGCCATGTACTACGTGGCGTATCCGATGAATCTAACGAGCGTGAGACTGGATCATGGACAGATTCAAACGGTACGGTGAACCTTCCGGATGCGGGATCTGCAGGTACGTCTTTCAAACTGCACCTGCGTCGTCCCAAATTCATGGAGGCAACGCAGTTGACAGGGGCAGAACGGGGGAACGTGTATCATACGTTGATGCAGCATCTTCCTATAGATGGATCATCTGTTGATTCACAACTTATTGAAAAGACAATTGAGCGATTGATTAAGCTTCAGATTTTGCTGCCCCATCATGCTGCGGCTATCGAACCTGAAGAACTGGCCGGATTTTTCAATACAGAACCAGGGAAAGAATTATTGCGTGCAGCGTGGGTGAAACGGGAGATTCCGTTTGTGTATGGACTTCCGGCACATCAGTCTCCTGTGGAATGGCTACATGAACGGGCGGCGAACTCAGATATGCAGATAATAAATGAAGATAGCAAAATGCAGGCAACGATTGAAAATGAAACCGTGCTTGTACAGGGGATTATCGATTGTCTGTATGAGGTGGACGGCGAGCTTGTCTTGCTTGATTACAAGACGGATCGGGTATTGGAGCATCGTGGTGGTTTGGATGAACTCACCAAAAATTATCGCTTCCAGCTAGATCTGTATGGACGGGCCATTGAAGATATATTGGGTCGGAAAGTTGACCGGAAATGGCTGTACTTTTTTGATGGTGGACATGCAGTGAAATTGTAAAAGATCGGAATTTAAAACCATGGATTTCATATGGGAGAGGGGTGGAACGGACGATGCGTATTTTGCATACAGGGGACTGGCATTTGGGAAAAACGCTGGAAGGACGAAGCCGACTGCGTGAACAGGAAGATTTTGTTGATGAACTCGTCAGGGTCGCTGATGAGCAGCAGGCAGATGCCATATTGATGGCCGGAGATGTGTATGATTCGGTTAATCCTCCCGCAGCGGCGGAACAGCTTTTTTATGAAGCGGCAGCACGTCTGACGGAGCATGGAAGACCTCTTGTGGTGATTGCAGGGAATCATGATCAGCCAGAACGTGTAGCTTCTGTAACTCCACTTGTGAACAGACAGGGCATTACACTCGTAGGGATGCCTACTTCAGAAGCGGTAACCATCCATGCAAAGCGAACCGGAGAAATTGCACAGATTGCCGCATTACCTTATCCTTCTGAAGCCAGATTGAATGAACTGCTGACAACAGATGGGGACGAAAATGTGCTTCGTCAGGCATACAGTCACCGGGTGGGCATGTTAATGCAGCGTCTGGCAGCTTCTTTTCGCCCGGATACCGTGAACTTGGCCATGAGCCATATCTATGTGCTCGGCGGACTTGAGAGTGATTCGGAACGTCCGATTCAGATCGGTGGGGCCTACACGGTGGACCCATCATCTTTATCGACTGGTGCGCAATACACGGCGCTTGGGCATCTTCATCGTGCACAGGCTGTCAAAGGAGACGGTGTGATTCGATATAGCGGTTCTCCTCTCGCCTACAGCTTCTCGGAAGCAGGGCAGAGCAAGTCTGTCACGATGGTTGATCTGGCGCCGGGTGGAGCAGCACAGGTAGAAGAAGTTTTGTTAACGTCCGGGCGTCCGCTTGTACGTTGGCAGGCCCGTGGTGGTCTGGCAGAAGTATATCGCTGGCTGGATGAGGGGCGTGATCCACAGGCTTTTATCGACATGGAAGTGTGGCTGGACGAGGCGATGTCCCTGAAGGAGATTCAGCAGCTGCGAAAATCACATGAAGGTATCATTCATATTCGCCCGGTGTATCCCGAGATGGCTGCAGCAGGACTTTTGGAACAACGATCCGAGCTGCCGGTCCACGAACTGTTCCGTAAATTTTATCAGCGTCAGACCGGTGGTGCACAACCGGAAGACAGCCTGGTACAGCTTTTCCTGGAACTTGTGGATGAAGACGAGCCGGGTGCGCGTGAGGAGGTCGAGGAAAGATGAAGCCAATTCTATTAAAAGTTGCCGGACTGCAAAGTTACCGGGAGATGCAGGAGATTGATTTTACCGTGCTGACAGAGACGGGGCTATTCGGTATTTTCGGTCCAACGGGCAGTGGTAAATCTTCCTTGCTCGATGCCATCACACTCGCCATGTACGGAAAAGTGGAACGCGCGGTGAACGGGACGCAAGGCATTATGAATCATGCAGAGGATTCGTTGTCGGTTGCTTTTACATTTGAACTGATGTCGGCGGAAGGCACTCGAAGGTTCCGGGTAGAGCGACGTTTCAAACGAAATAATGAAGTTTCGGTGAGTAACACGATCAGCAAATTCATAGAGACGGTTAATGGCGAAGAACAGGTACTTGCCGACAAATTGGCAGATGTGAATCGCTGCGTTGAAGATGTGATCGGTTTGAAGATGGATGATTTTACACGGGCAGTGGTGCTTCCGCAAGGGAAGTTTGCCGAGTTTTTGTCACTCAAAGGCAGTGAACGTCGTCAGATGCTGCAACGATTGTTCCATCTGGAGAAGTATGGGGATCAGCTGGCCATCAAATTAAGTCGGCGGGTTAAGGATAATGATATGGTTCACCAATCTCTTGCTGCGGAGCAACAGGGACTTGGGAATGCCAGCAAGGAGACGCTGGAAGAAACGAAACGTCTTCTTCAAAACGCTGTTCAGCAGTCTGAATTGTCCCGCAAAGCGCTGGATGAAGCTGTGAAGGAAGCTGAACAACTGGGCAAAATTCGTGAGTTAAGTAACGAACGGCAGGCCCGGACGGATGAACAGCAGAAGCTGAAAGCACTGGAACCACAGATAGAGGTAGGCGAACAACGGCTGAAACAATCCGTTGCGGCAGATGCAATACTGCCTGCATTGCAGACGGTTCGAGATGCCATGACTACACAGAAGCAGCGGCAGGATACTGCCGAGACAGCTCATCAGCAAGCACTGGAACATGAGCGTCTGGCTGTTCAGGAAGCGGAGAAGGCTGAGACGGCACGCAAGCAAATGACTGAGGAAGAACCGAAACTTCTGCTGCGCCTGGAGCAACTCGAACAAGCGAAAGAGCTGCAGCGTGAAAGGGACGGACTTCAAGCCGATTGCTCGCGCCTCGCGCAGTTGCTGGAACAGGGGCAGAGCGAACAAACTACGCTGGGACAGCAGTTTGAGAAAGAAAAGGAACTGCAACAGCGCGGACGCAAACGGCGAGAGGAACTACAGGAGAGCCTCAAGCCAAATGAAGTGAAGTCAGAGGAACGCAGGCAACTTCAAGCTGCGCTAGAACTGAAACATCGTGTGGATACTGCCGCGGAGCAGTTGCAGCAAAATAAGGCTGACATGCAAGCCTATAAGCAATCGGCAGAACAGGGAGCCGACAAGCTGAAGGCGGCGGCTGAGGAAGAAAAACGCCTGAGTGATCAGCGTCAGCATCTGGTAGAACAGGCGTCAGCAGGTCTTGAGGCCTTGCTTGCCTGTGAGCAGGATATTAGCCGCGAACAAAGCCTGCTGGCCCTTGCGGAGGAACGGCTGCGTGGCACGATGCGCGAGCAGGAGCTGCACCGGCTGTCCTCCGCTTTGCGCGCCGAGCTGCGTGACGGCGAGCCATGCCCGGTGTGCGGCTCGCCGCATCACCCGCTCCCGGCTGCGCCGCCGGGAGAAGGTCCGCACGCAGGCGACGCGGACCTGGAACTGCTGCGCAGCCTGCACGCGGAGCTGCAGGAGCTGCGCTTTGGGCTGCGCCAGCAGCTGCACGAACGTCGCAGCCTGCTGACGCAGCTTGGCGCTGCGGCCGGCGAAGCTCCTGCCGCAGCCGAGGCCGCGCCTGCGGCAGCGGAGCCTGAGCCCGCCGGGTCGCCCGAACACGGGCGCTCCCCGGCAGGCTGGGCATCGCGTGCCGCTGCGCTGCGCGAAGCCGCGCAGGCGCTGGCTGGCGCAGCAGCGCCGCTCCAGACCGAAGCCGCCGCGTTGCAGCAGGCGGCTGTGGGCGCGCAGCAGCGCCGCATGGAAGCGGCAGCTGCGCAAGAGGCCGGCCGTGCCGGGCTCGCCCAGGCGGAGCGCAAGCTGGCCGAGAGCGAGGCCATAGCGGCTGCCTTGCAGGGCCGCTGGGCCGCGGAACTACCGGGCATCGCTCAGGAGGAGGCCAAGGCCCTTTATCAGGCGATGCAGGAGCGCGATGCGCGCGCCGAAGACATCAAGGAACGTCTGAACAAAAGCGTGACGTTCCTTGAGGAAAAAGACCAAATCATTCAATCTCTCCAGCAGAAGCTGGTGGAATTGGACAAACAACTGATTCAGTGGCAAACGGAGTGGCAGGGCAATAGCAAACAGCTGGCCGAGAAGGAAGAACGCTTGCGCCAGTGGGTTGGGGAGCAACGGGTAGAAGATCTGATTACTGCGGCTCAGGCTCGTCTGGATGGACTGCGGAAAACAGCTTCGGACTCGGCACAACGCTTCAAAGAAGCGGACACGCTGAAGCAGGAATCAGCTAAGAAAGACGTTATGGCTCAACAGGCAGCCGCCTCGGCTACAGAACATCTGCAACAAGCACAGGAACGGTGGAAGCAATTGCTGGAACAATCTCCGTTTGACTCAGATGATGCTGTTGTATCCGCGGCAATTCCTTCACAGGAAGCAGAGCGACTGGCTGGGGAGATCCAGCAGCACCGTGAACGTGAGCGTGAACTGGCATCCCAGTTGCGTGAACTGGAACAAAAGCTGGGTGGTGCTGTCGTATCGGAGGAACAGTGGTTAGCCTGCACCGAACGTTTGCAGCAGGTCCGAATTGAGGATGAGGCTTCCCTTCGTGCCAAAGCACGTGCAGAACGTGATTTGGAGGATGTGGAGCAGCGACATGTTCGCTGGACCGAACTGGAGAACAAGCGGGTGGAGGTAAGTCGTCAAGGCGAACTGCTCAGCAAGCTGCAATCCGCGTTCAGAGGCAATGCTTTTGTTGAGTATATTGCGGAGGAACAACTGATGCAGGTTAGTCATGCGGCATCTCAGCGTCTGCGCTTCCTGACTAAACAGCGTTATTCCCTGGAGGTGGATTCCGGTGGTGGTTTTGTGATCTGTGATGATGCCAACGGGGGAGTCAAACGACCGGTATCAACGCTGTCAGGTGGCGAGACCTTTTTGACTTCGTTGTCACTGGCCTTGGCACTGTCGGCCCAGATTCAGCTGCGAGGTCAGTACCCACTTCAATTCTTCTTCCTGGATGAAGGGTTTGGTACACTTGACCCTGAACTGTTGGATACCGTCATTACGTCTCTGGAAAAATTGCATGACGATCGATTGGCTGTTGGTGTCATCAGTCACGTGCCTGAACTGCGTGCACGCTTGCCGCGCAAACTTGTGGTGATTCCGGCAGGTGAGGCCGGAAACGGCTCACGTGTGGTCTTGGAGACTCTGTAGAGGGCAATGTGTAAGCAATATAGATCATAGAAGCGCCTCTAATAGTCCAAGAAATGAATATTAGAGGTTGTTCAAAAAGTCCGCTTTTGATTACGAATGGTGCCTATTAAACACGCACTATTACGGAATGTTATTTTTGTGAAAATATTTCTTTTCTTGCTTTTATAACATAGCGGAGTGAGTTACATCACAGATACAGGTTCATCCCGCTGTTATACTACAGTTAAGCCGACAAACTTTATTTAAGTACCCCGGCGGACATCTGATCAGGACGTTTCCTGAATAGATGTCCGCGCAGCAGACTTCCAAGGAAGCCGCTCACGGGGTGCTTCTTTTTTTGTATTTTTTCGTCAGTAGTGTCAATTCGCCCAGTTCTGAATACCATGAAAAGGTGATCAAGAGCTGAATCAGGGAGGCGTTGGCAAGTGGAAAAAGTGGAAGCAAAGAAAATATGTAAGGAACACATGCACCGTTATGTATGTGTACAGATGAATGACGGTATGCACTACGATGGCATTATGGAAAATGTGGATGACGAAATGATCTACCTGGCTGTTCCCGTTGGACCGGAAGCCATGGTGAATCATGCGAACTGGGCTCCAAATGCAATGCCTGGAGCAAACTATCCGATAGGTCATACTCGCGGATTTTATCCAGGTTACGGCTACCCTACACCTTATCCGTATTATGGTTATGGCCGTAGACGTTTTAACCGACTGGTGCTCCCGTTATTTGCGCTTACAGCATTAACCCTTTTACCGTACTATTGAGATTAGAAAAAACAGTCATAACTAATGTGACACATTCTTATGTACACTATGGGCACCTTATGAAAATCCTTGAAAATAACAAGCTGAGGATGGATGTTTCATTCATGGTACCGTACAGCATGAAATAGAGAGGTCCTATCACATACGGAGTCTCAGCCTGATGTATCGCGATAGTCATTGCAATACAACTGGCAACATACCGAATATCCAAAAAGGTCATGCCTGTGCAGAAGCGAACTTCTGTAAGGCATGACTTTTTTTAAAACCTAATTAGTGTAAGATCGAAGATGAACGGGTAGCACTTAACGTGTATCGTGCCTGCTGTTCTTTATAATTTCAAATGAGAGCCTGAACGCCAAATAAGACGTCCTGTGTTCCTTAGAAAATCGTCAACTACCCATTCGCGAGTATCGGCCAGCATGGACTTCAAAATGCCCTCAACTTAATACAGATCTCAAATCCTCAAGTAAATCTTCTACATCTTCGATACCAACCGAGATACGAATCAAACCATCCGTGATCCCCAATTCTTGCCGACGTTCATAGGGAATGGAAGCATGTGTCATTCGGGCAGGTACAGAAATTAAACTTTCCACCGCGCCCAGACTTTCAGCCAATGTGAAATAACGGACTTTGCTTAAAACGTCATCTACTTTTTCAGCACTGCCTACATCAAAGGAAACCATACCGCCATAACCTCTCGCTTGCGTGGAAGCAAGCTTATGCTGTGGATGGTCGGGCAACCCGGGATAATAAACTTTGCTTACTGCTGGATGCTGATTCAGAAATGTCACAAGCTGCTCTGTATTGCGTTCTTGCGCTTCCATCCGCAATCCCAATGTTTTAAGGCCACGCATTAACAACCAGGAATCCATGGGTCCCAGCACTGCGCCAATTGCATTTTGAATAAAATGCAGATCTTCACCAAGTTGCTCGCTGTTGACAACCGCAAGTCCTGCCACGACATCGCTATGACCGCCGATATATTTCGTTGCAGAATGTAGTACAATATCTGCCCCCAGAGCCAGCGGGGTCTGCCAATAAGGCGTACTAAACGTGTTGTCCACAATGAATAACAATTCATGTTGTTTCGACCATTTCGCTACAGCTGTAATATCGGTGACCTTGAGTAACGGATTGGTTGGTGTTTCTACATAAATGGCCTTTGTATTGGACTGCAAAGCCTTTTCCAGTGCTTGTGGTGAGGTAGTATCTACAAAGGTAGACTCGATCCCCAGACGATTCAGCACCTTGGTGAAAATGCGGTAAGTCCCGCCGTATACGTCATCCGTCAGAATGACGTGATCTCCTGTTTTCAACAGAGACAGTACAGCGTGAATTGCAGCCATGCCCGAACTAAAAGCAAAACCTCGAACGCCATCCTCCAGCTCTTTAATGACTTCTTCCAACGCATGACGGGTAGGGTTGCCTGTACGTGAATACTCGTATCCTTTGTGTACGCCAACTGATTCTTGCTCATACGTGCTTACTTGATAGATCGGTACACTCACTGCTCCAGTGTGTGGATCACCGACAATACCTGCATGAATCAGCTTGGTTTTTGGTCTCATTTCATTGTCCTCCATTATAGATATTTTGGCTTAAATACCGTTCGCTGCTATCCGGGAAAATAACGACGATGTTACTTCCGGGAGCTGCGTGAACGGCTTCGTTTAATGCGGCTTGCATAGCTGCACCTGAGGAACTTCCTACCAGTAAGCCTTCCAACAAGGCCAGATCCTTTACCCGCTCAAAGGCATCTTCATCTGAGATCGTATGAATGGCATCAAAGTAACTCACATCCATAAAAGAAGATAACGTTTCGACCCCTATTCCTTCTGTGCGATGTGGTCCCGATGGACCTCCTGCGAGAATCGAACCTTCGGGTTCTACGATACATGTTTTAATTAACGGGTTTTGCTCCTTCAAATAGCGAGATACTCCCATGAAAGTTCCGCCAGACCCGGCTCCGGCGACATATACATCCACCTGCCCGTTCAGATCACGCCAAATCTCAGGACCCAGATGTTCATAATGTGCGAGTGGGTTATCTGCATTGGAGAACTGACCTGGAATATACGAACCCGGTATTTCTTTCGCCAGCGATTCCGCCTTGCGTATGGCACCAGTGATTCCTTCGGATGTGGGTGTGTTGACGACCGTAGCACCAAGGGCTTTCATCAACTGCTGCTTCTCAACACTGAACTTCTGAGGTACCGTGAAGATGACCTTTAAATTCAGGCCTACAGCCGCCATTGCAAGACCAATTCCTGTATTGCCTGCGGTAGCTTCGATCACCGTTCCACCTGGCTTAACATCTCCTCGTGCCAAGGCCTTCTCCAATAAATACTTGCCGATCCTGTCTTTCACACTTCCTCCGGGATTCATGAATTCCAGTTTGGCGAACAGGCGGATTTCTTCCGGTAATGGATAACGAGTTAATTCAAGCAGAGGTGTATTACCTATAAGTTCCTGTACATGTTGATAAACGGTCAAATTAACCAATCTCCTTTTGTGTGTCATTAACCATACATATTTGTTTAATTGGGAAAAGTGCGTGATAAAACCATATTTCGATAAAATGGCTTGGTATACTTCCAATGTTGTATAGTGTTCGGCTTGATGATAGATGGAGAGTTGACCTGGAATACCTGGTTGTGTGTCTAAAGATTGGACGTGGGTTTTTACTTTTAGTATGATAGAGGGGAATACATACACTGGAATACAAAGGAGGGTATGAACTATGGATTGCTTATTTTGCAAAATTGTAGAGGGCAGCATTCCCTCCAATAAAGTACTGGAGAATGACCATGTTATCGTTTTTCATGACATCCAGCCCGCTGCACCGACACATGTTCTTGTCATTCCGAAGAAACATATTGCTTCCATGAATGAAGTTACTGCAGAAGATCTGCCATTGATCGGCGAGATTCATCTGGCTGCTCAAGAAGCTGCGAAGCGTCTTGGCGTGGAGGAAACAGGATATCGATTAATCAACAATTGTGGTAAGGATGGAGAACAAACCGTTCATCATCTGCATTACCATTTGTTGGGTGGTACCAGACTTGGCGTGTTGACAAGTCTGTCCGATTCTCACAAATAAACGAGCTAATGGGTACTACTATTGAGGATTTAGTCATATGCATTAAATCCACGAATGTGTGACCAAATGCTTATATAATGAATTCATTTCATAATACCTTTGAGTTATAAAATGGATTCAAATAAGTGATCATTACATTGAGGTTGACACCTTTATTATCTTTCGCCTATAATGTAAGATGATGAACCGTGTTATTGCTCTTGGACGGTCTGGTCGGAGGGAGGGAAAACTGGTGTCTGAAACTAAAGTTCGCAAAAACGAGACTATTGATGCTGCACTTCGTCGTTTTAAACGCTCCATCGCTAAAGATGGCGTATTGGCTGAGGTGAAGAAACGTAAGCATTATGAGAAGCCAAGCGTAAAGCGCAAGAAAAAGTCCGAGGCTGCTCGTAAGAGAAAGTTTTAGGAGGATTTTAATTACATGAATCTTAGCGAACGATTGAACGAAGATATGAAGCAAGCGATGAAGAGTAAGGACAAGTTCAGACTCTCCAACATTCGGTTGATTCGTTCGACGATCAAGAATCTTGAAATAGATTTGAAAAGAGATTTGGATGACAACGAAGTGCTTGATATCCTGAGTCGTGAAATCAAACAGCGCAAAGATGCCCTCCAAGAATTTGACAAAGCGGGCCGTGAAGATCTCGCGGCAAATGCAAAAGCGGAAATTGAAGTACTCATCCAGTACCTTCCCACACAGCTTACCGAAGAAGAAATTAAAGTTATTGTACAGCAGACCATCCAGGAAACCGGTGCTTCTTCGAAAGCCGAGATGGGGAAAGTCATGGCGGCCCTTATGCCGAAAGTTAAAGGCAAAGCGGACGGCAAACTGGTAAATCAAGCAGTTCAACAATTTCTGCAATAAAGCAAATCAATAAACACCTTCTGACTTGTCAGGAGGTGTTTTTTCCATTTATCAGAAGGCATGATGTCCTTGGGATGACGAAATTTCTTTTTAATGGTTAATATATATTATTATGGATTTTTATTCTTGCAATTGATTGAGTTTTCAAATATAATTTTAAGATTTTGAAACGAAATGTTGCATTGCACGTAATAAATACCATAAGCTGGACAGTATAACATTAATGGAAAAGGGGGGACTATTGTGAAGGGAAAGCGCCGGAAGAAGCTTACGGGGCCATTGATGCTCTTAATGCTGCTGACGCTGTTGCTTCCTGTCTGGATTGGATCACCGTCAGCGCATGCAGCTGAGAAGAGTGGTGCCGTATATATTATTCCGGTTGATAAACCAATCGAGCAGGGACTTGGCAAGTTCATGGAACGCGGGTTCAAGCAAGCAGAAGAGATGAATGCTGGCCTGATCGTTCTTGATATCAATACGCCGGGAGGCCGTGTCGACACTGCAGAAGCATTGGGTACCCTAATTAAGGACAGTCCGATTGAGACTGTTGCATTTGTTCGTGGAGATGCTGCTTCAGCAGGGAGTTTTCTGGCTCTGAATGCAGATAAGATCGTAATGTCACCAGGCAGTATGATTGGTGCGGCAGCAATGGTCGACAGTACGGGTAAACATGTTGATGATCCAAAGCTTGTTGCATTCTGGAAAAGCAAAATGCAGGGAGCGGCTGAAATCAGTGGTCGTGATGGCAAGATTGCAGCTGGAATGACGGATGTTAACATTGTTGTTGAAATGCCAGAGATCAATAAAACCAAGCAAAAAGGTGAAATTATTGCTCTCTCGGCTGAAGAAGCGCTGAAAGTTGGTTATGCCGACCACATCAGCAACACACCGGAAGAAGCGGCAGCTTGGCTCGGTTACAGTCAGGATGACGTATTTAAGGTAGAACGAACAACAGCGGAGAATATCTCCTCTTTTCTTACCAATCCGGTTGTGATGACTGTGTTATTGTTCCTCGGAATCGCGGGTGTGATCATTGAATTGATTGTTCCTGGTTTTGGAGTTCCTGGTATTGTAGGTATCGTGTGTTTCGTGTTGTATTTCTCGGGTAATTACATTGCGGGATTTGCCGGAGCAGAGACATGGGTGCTATTTACCGTCGGACTCATCATGATGATTCTGGAGATGTTTATTCCGAGCTTTGGTATTCTGGGGATTTTGGGATCAATTGCGCTTGTGGCCGGTGTTGTAAGGGCTGCTTATGATACGAGTGATGCATTTGTATCTCTAGGTATCGCTTTTGGAGCAGCACTGGTAGTCATTGCGATCATCTCAATTATCTTTAAGGATCGAGGGATATGGAATCGCTTCATACTGAGTGACAGCATGTCTGCGGATCGGGGTTATTCATCAGCCACAGAACGTAAAGAGCTGGTTGGTCTGCAAGGAATCAGTCTGACACCACTTCGTCCTTCTGGAACAGCGATGTTTGAAGGGGAACGAATTGACGTTGTGACCGACGGAGATTTTATTCCCATCGATACTCCGATTATTGTGATTAAAGCGGAAGGTACCCGGATTGTGGTTCAGCAAGCTTTGCCGGTGTAACTCGCTCTGTTGTCGAAGCGGATTAACGCTTCGGCAATGTACATAACCACATGCTGAAGCTGCCAGCGAGGTGGTGTATTCTTTAATTTAGCAGCGGACTCATGAGTGTCTTCTCAAACATTTTTATCAAAATTCAAATTGCAAATGGAGGAAATTAAACAATGGACACATCTATGATTACGATTTTGCTCATTGCGGTAGTAGGTATTATCGTATTGAGCGTATTCTTCAGCTTTTTCCCGGTTATGCTCTGGGTTTCAGCGATTGCATCCGGCGTACGCGTAAGTATTATTACACTGGTAGCGATGAGACTGAGACGTGTAACGCCTAGCCGTATCGTTAATCCAATGATTAAAGCAACTAAAGCTGGTCTTAAACTTTCAATGAACCAACTGGAAAGTCACTTCTTGGCCGGTGGTAACGTTGACCGTGTTGTAAACGCTCTGATTGCTGCACAACGTGCCAACATTCCACTCGAATTTGAACGTGCTGCAGCGATTGACCTCGCAGGTCGTGACGTATTACAAGCCGTACAGATGAGCGTTAACCCACGAGTTATCGAAACGCCGATTGTGTCTGCGGTTGCCAAAGATGGTATTGAAGTTAAAGTTAGAGCACGGGTTACGGTTCGTGCCAACATTGACCGTCTCGTCGGTGGTGCTGGTGAAGAAACGATCATCGCCCGTGTTGGTGAAGGTATCGTAAGTACGAACGGTTCCTCCAATTCTCACAAAGACGTCCTGGAAAATCCGGATCTGATCTCTCGTACTGTATTGTCCAAAGGTCTGGATGCTGGTACTGCTTTTGAAATCCTGTCCATTGATATTGCGGACGTTGATGTAGGTAAAAACATTGGTGCCTTCTTGCAAACAGAGCAAGCAGAAGCTGACAAACGTATCGCTCAGGCAAAAGCAGAAGAGCGTCGCGCAATGGCCGTAGCCCAAGAGCAAGAGATGAAAGCACGCGTAGTGGAAATGAGAGCACGCGTTGTTGAATCAGAATCCCAAGTACCTCTCGCCATGGCTGAGGCACTTCGTAACGGTAAAATCGGTGTGATGGATTATATGAACCTGAAGAACATTGAAGCGGATACTCAAATGCGTAATACATTGGGAAAACCTGGTGAAGGTTCGAATTCCAACGATCAGGGTGATTCCAAAAACGGAAGATAGGCGGTGAGTGCATATGGGCCTATTTGAATGGATTTTTGATAATCTGTATATTGTGGCCGTCATCGGTTTTGCACTCTTCTCCTTCTTGGGGAAAGCTGCCAAATCGGCTGATCCGAACAAAAAGCGTCCTGCCAACGGGATGCCTACATTTGGAGGCAGTGGTGATTCAGGCCGGGATGAACGTTCAAGAGACAATTCATCTCCGCAGCAGTCTTCCGGACCTACAGACCCCCGCTATGATGAACAGTATGACGATCGGTATGATGACGTGCAATATGAGAATCAGTATGATGAGCCGTATTCGGAGCCTGCTGCATCTTCTCGCCCCGCAACTGACTACAGAAGTGAGGGCACGATGAGTGCGATGGCAAATTCACTTGAGGAACAGATGAGAGGCATGGAAGAACAGCAACGCTTAATTGAAGAACGCTTGAATCGTATCTCTTCTGCGAATCGACCAGTTGTGTCTGATTCCAGTTGGGATGAGACCAGCACCAATGAATCGGGAGCGTCTCCGCTTCGTCCTGCTGATATTCGTACAGGTGTCCTTTGGGCAGAAGTACTGGGTTCCCCTCGTTCCAAACAGCCGTTTGGTACAAGAGGGAAACTGTAAATAAGTTAAGTTGCTGGACGGAAATAAAGCCGTCTCTGGTGAGCATGAAGCCGCCGGAGACGGCTTTTTCTGTGTTCGATCCTTTTTTCTCAACATTCGTCCCTAACACGCCCCGGAATTTTCATAAATTCTTGAATCTGCGCATAAGTTGAACTGTAGAGGAAGGGGGAAGACCTTCGAATGACCCGGATCAGCCGCAAGCTGCGCAGATGGACCAGTGAAGTGTTGGATCTGCCGCAGGATGTGCTTTATGATATGCCACGGTTAACCCTGATCGGCAGTAAGCAACTGTATATAGAGAATCATCGCGGTGTCATCCATTTCACGCCGGATCGTATCGTGTTGGCTCTTTCCCAAGGCCAGTTAGAGATCAAAGGAACTGCCTTGGTGATACGTAACATTTTGCCGGATGAAGTAGCTGTTGAAGGAACGATTCTGGATATTCATATGAATGGAGTGGAGGGGAACGGATGAAGCAGCCCAGTCTGTATAAACTGCGGGGAGCAGTCCGAATCACGGTCACTGGGGGAGACATTGAAACATTAATCAACACGGTGGCAGAGCAGGGACTGGAAGTTTGGGACCTGCGTGCTCACGATGGACGCGTGGCAGAGATGAATATTCTGCTGCCGCATTTTTTCAGGTTGCGTCCTATGTTGAAACGGACAGGCTGCAGGGTGAAAGTAACCCATCGCAGCGGTTTCCCCTTTTTTGCGGCCCGTTTATTGCGGAGGAAGTTCTTTCTTGGGGGGATGCTGTTTTTTGTGGCAGCTTTGTTTGCGTTGTCATCCATGGTATGGGATGTGGAGGTCAAGGGTAACGTCACCATTCCCACCGACGAGGTGCTCGCAGCAGCGAAGAAAGAGGGCATATATCCTTTCCAATGGGGGTTCCGTCTGCAAAGCCAAGACAAGCTCTCCAGGCAGCTTGCACTCGCTCTGCCGGATGTAACCTGGATTGGCGTCAGCAAAGAGGGGACAACCATTACCATTCAGGTCGTAGAATCTGCCCAACCAAAGCGCGAACCATTACTGAATCCCAGACATCTGATCAGTAAGTCAGATGCTGTGGTCACTCAAATCTATGCGGAGCAGGGACGCCCTGTTGTTCAGAAGGACATGCGTGTCAAAAAGGGTCAGGTATTGATCTCAGGGATTCTCGGGGATGAGGAGAACACCAAAACCATCGTTGCCAAAGGCGAAGTTCGTGGTCTGGTATGGCGTGAGTATCAGGTAGAGGTTCCGCTAGTGCAAAAACATAATACAATGACAGGTGAGAGCAAAGAACGTTTTTACATGGTACTGGGGAATTGGGCGATTCAACTGTGGGGGTACGGAAGTACACCATTCACTTCATTTGATACCGAGAGTAATCATAAACCATTGACGTGGCGATCCTTTACACTTCCTATGGGTTGGCTGACAGAGAAAGATCTGGAGACCCGAGAGCATGAGCAACAACAGACGATAGAATGGGCCAGAACGAAAGGATTGGAAGGAGCAAGGAACGATATTATCGCCAAAAACGGCAAAGGAACAAAAATTATAAGTGAAAAAATTTTGCATGAGAAGAAAGAGAATGGTAAAGTTTATATGAAAGTCTTATTTGAAGTAGAAGAAAGCATTGCGGAAGAACTTCCGCTAGTCCATAGTCAAGGAGAATGAGGATATTTGTCAGAGCAAACACGCAGCATACAAATCTCCCTCCAGAGTGCGGGAGAGGGCCAATCTCTTTTTGGACCCCAAGATACTTTTCTTAAACTGATTGAATCCGAGATTCCCGCCCAGATTGCATCCCGTGAAGCGGAGATTGTGATTTTTGGCAACGCACAGCAGGTGGAATCGCTTGAACAATTATTTGATGTGTTACTGCAATTGATACGCAATGGATATGTGTTAACCGAGAGAGATGTGAAATATGCGATTGAACTTGCCAAGGATATGCGGGCAGACCAGCTATTGGATCTGTTCAAGGGCGAGATTACGACAACATATCGAGGTAAACCAATCCGTGTTAAAACCATTGGACAGAAGCACTATGTAACTACAATTAAAAAACGTGATATTGTATTTGGCATTGGTCCTGCCGGTACGGGTAAAACCTACCTTGCTGTTGTACTGGCTGTTGCTGCAATTAAAGAAGGCAGCGTCAAACGCATTGTACTCACACGGCCTGCTGTTGAAGCGGGAGAGAGTCTTGGATTTTTGCCAGGTGATCTTCAAGAGAAGGTAGACCCTTATCTGAGACCACTGTACGATGCCCTGTATGACGTTATGGGACAGGAACAGACCGCGAAGGCACTGGAGCGAGGGTTAATCGAAATCGCGCCACTCGCCTACATGCGGGGGCGTACGCTGGATGACTCCTTCATCATTCTGGATGAAGCACAGAACACAACGCCGGAACAGATGAAGATGTTTCTAACCCGTCTTGGTTTTGGCTCCAAAATGGTCATCACCGGAGACGTGACACAGATTGATTTACCGCGTGGTAAGAAATCCGGGCTTGTGGAAGCGAATACGATCTTGAACGAAGTTAACGAGATTGGATTTGTCTATTTTGCCGAGCAAGATGTTGTACGGCATTCCCTTGTCCAGAAAATTATCGTGGCTTACAACCACGCCGCAGAAAATCAAGCATAGAAAGGGATTGTCTAAAGTGACCTCGAAGGAACCGTCAAAAGGCAAATCTTTTCAGAATAAGGCTACAGGATGGAAGTATAGCGTGTGGGCACGCTATCTTCTGTTTTTGTTTCTGGTGATTCTTTTCTACGTCAGTCTGGCTTCCAAACTGCTCCCTGAGCGCTATGATATTCAGGAAGGGACACGGAGTGAAGTGGACATTGCTGCGCCCATGCAGATTCCGAATAACAAGGCCACACTCAAAGCACAGGAAGAAGCTGCTGAACGGGTACAGCCGATATTTCAGATTGTCCAGTTGCGAAACGAAAATTTGATGACTACCCTGCTTGATCGTGTAGATCGATTAAATCAGGATGATCAGATTTCAAGTCAGGATAAGATTGATATTTATCGGGATGAAATTCCACAGCGCCAGAAGGACTTTGTGACCAACTATATCAATAATAATCGGAAAGCCGGTACATACTCCGAGACTCTTTTGGAAGAAATCAGAAATGTGGTACAGGAGCAAAGCTACCGTATTCCCGAAGAAACTTACATCAAAATCTCACGTCTGACATCGGATGATATCCAGGAGATGAAGCCGGTTGCGAGGGATATTGTTGCCCGGTTAATGACGGATCAGATCAGCGATGCAACCACTGCTCGTGCCAAAGTAGCCGAGATGGTGAGTGTCAGCTCTCTTGGTAAGCGTACGCAACGTGAGGTCGTGCAAGAGCTTGCTCGCCTTGTGGTGACCGCGAACCGCTTCTACGATGAAGAGGGAACTAAGGAAGCCAAAGTACAGGCGCGTGAGAACACGCAAACCGTCTTTATCAAGCAAGGGGACACATTAGTTGCCAAGGGTGAGATGATCACCCCGGAGATGTATACTTTGCTGGGTGAGAATGATTTGCTGAAAAATGAAGTGAACTACTGGCCGCAGCTTGGACTTCTTATGTTTTCCTGCCTGTTGTCAGCAGCCATTCTGATGTATATTCAGCAAGGCAGCGGAACACATTTTAAGTATAATAATGCCCAGCTGTTGATGCTTGTTCTCATTTTTATTATTACGATTGTGGTTATGCATGTGACGGCGATTATCCAGACCAATGAGAGGTCTTATGTTGGCTTCCTTGCACCTGTTGCGGTAGGAGCGATGTTAATTGCCTTGTTACTGGATACCTCGCTTGCCTTTGTATGTTCGATTTTGATCGGTATGTTGTCCAGCATTATTTTGAATACACATCAGGGTCAACTTTTTGACTTCGAACTAGGTTTCTTTGCTGTATTGGTTTCATTTGTTGCGATCTTCGCAACTCATAAGGCTAGCCAGCGATCAACGATCCTGAAAGGGGCCATTATGGTCTGTCTGTTCGGGTCCATAGCCGTCTTCACCTTGGCTTTGATTGACTCGGGCGATTGGAACCGAACCACGACACTGTATGGTGTTGGGTTTGCATTTGCGGGTGGCGTACTGACTGCCATTCTGGTTATTGGGCTGATGCCATTTTTTGAAGCTTCATTTGGCATTTTGTCAGCGCTCAAACTGGTAGAACTATCTAATCCGAACCATCCGCTTCTTCGCAAGTTGCTGACGGAGACACCGGGTACCTATCATCACAGCGTTATGGTAGGAAATCTGTCCGAAGCAGCAGCAGAAGCCATAGGAGCTAACGGATTGCTCTGCAGAGTCGGTTCGTATTATCATGATATTGGCAAGACGAAGCGCCCCATCTATTTTATTGAAAATCAGAACAATATGGAGAATCCACATGATTCAATTGATCCGAAACTGAGCAAATCCATTATCGTTGCCCATGCGCGCGATGGGGTGGAAATGCAGAAGGATTATAAGTTGCCCAGACCTATTCGGGATATTGCTGAACAGCATCACGGCACGACATTTCTCCACTATTTCTATCACAAAGCACTGCGCCAGGCGGAAGAAGCAGGCGTTGAGCCTGATTTCACGGAAGAAGATTTCCGTTACCCTGGGCCGAAGGCTCAGTCCAAGGAATCGGCTATTGTTGGCATTGCCGATAGTGTGGAGGCTGCTGTGAGATCTTTGCGCAAACCGACAGTGGAGCAAGTGGAGTCCATGATTGAGAAGATTATTAAAGGACGATTGGACGATCATCAATTTAATGATTGTGACCTTACGATGCGTGAACTGGATATCGTCGCCAGAACATTGAAGGAAACGGTGATGGGTATCTTCCACTCCAGAATAGAATATCCGGAGGAGATCAAGAAACCAAAGCCAACTTCACCCGAAGCAGGCTAATTTAATAATAGTTCGTGTTCAAAAAGGTTGGTTTTCAGTACCGAGAAGATGGGATGAAGTTAGAAATGGAGTAGCGGAGCGTAGGGAAAACTACGTGAGCAAAGGACATTTCGGCTGAATTCCATATTCGATGCTGATGATGCCCCTAGGCATCCTTCGTAATCAAAAGCGGGCTTTTTGAACAACCTCTAAATATTAGTAGACAGGAGTTATGAAAGAATGAGTCTTAATCTGGCATGGAATAATGAACAACAGGATAAAGAAATTACAGAACCGATGATTGCAATGCTGGAACAGTTGCTGAATCTCGCAGGAGAAGCAGAAGGTGTTGCAGACGGGGAAGTGGCTCTGACTTTTGTGAATGATGAGCAGATTCATGAGTTGAACCGTGATTATCGCGGTATTGACCGTCCTACGGATGTATTGTCTTTTGCAATGAACGAGACGGTGGATGAAGAGCTCGATATTATCTATGAGCTTGACGAAGATGAAGAAATGGAAGAAATGCCGGATGTTCTTGGAGACATCATCATTTCCGTACCACGGACCATCCTGCAAAGTGAAGAGTATGGACACTCATTTGAACGTGAACTTGGTTTTCTGTTTGTCCATGGTTTCTTGCACCTGCTTGGATACGACCATCAGGATGAAGCAAGTGAGGCTGAAATGATGGGCAAACAAGAAGCGGTATTGGCCCAGGCCGGGTTGACACGATAATGAGAAGACGCTCCTGGGGTCTGGTATTCCGCAATGCTGCGGAAGGAATCGCATATGGTTTGCGGACTCAGCGTAATGTGAGAGTTCACACGGGAGTGGCTATTTTGATGTGTGTAGCCGGCTTTTTTTTCAGAATCTCAAGAACGGATTGGATGTTTGTGCTGACCGCTGTCTTTTTGGTCCTGGTGACTGAATTGATGAACACGGCTGTAGAGGCAGTGGTTGACTTGGCACACCCCCATATCCACCCGCTGGCAAAAGCGGCAAAGGATACCGCGGCCGGGGCAGTTCTGCTGGCTGCGGTATTCGCCGTCATCATCGGTTGTATCGTTTTCATTAAGCCGGTGATGAGCTGGCTAGATTTGTACTGATTTTGTTTTAACCTTGTTTTGATTTGATTTTAATACTACACACTAATATAAATTTACTTGATGCAAACACGATAACGGAGAGGTCAGAAAAAACCTGAAGAAACGGAGTGTGCGCCTTTATCCCCGGATTTTCCCTTATTAAAAGGGATCAAAAAAATCTGGGGATAACAGCGCTCGGAAGGTTGTTCTGACAGCGGAGTGTCCAGTGTAAATGCACTAGTTTGATTTTATATTGCACCCTAAGGGAGAGATTATTAATGGATAACAGTTTGTTAATGCAAGAAGCAATTAAGGCACGTACGAAGGCGTATACGCCTTACTCCCATTTTGGTGTTGGCGCGGCTTTGCTTGACAGTGAAGGTCATGTGCATCATGGTTGTAATATTGAGAATGCTGCCTATACCCCAGGTAATTGTGCTGAGCGTACGGCGATGTTTAGTGCCATTGCAGGTGGGCAGAAGCCTCGCAGCTTCACAGCGATTGCCATTGTGGGCGACACGGATGGTCCTATTGCTCCATGTGGCGTATGTCGTCAGGTCATGTACGAACTGTGTGAACCTGATATGAAAGTCATCTTGGGGAACTTGAAAGGTGATCTGCAAGAGACCACCGTTGCTGAACTGTTACCTTGGGCTTTTGGGCCTTCTGATCTGAATTCTGCCAAAAAATAAACCAATATTCCAGGCCTAGGCGCCTGAGGAGGAACATATGAAAAAACAAGCATTTAAATCCGGTTTTGTAGCCATTATTGGACGTCCAAACGTAGGTAAATCCACACTGATGAACCAAGTGATCGGACAGAAAATTGCGATTATGTCGGACAAGCCACAAACCACACGTAATAAAATTCATGGTGTGTATACATCCGAACATCAGCAAATCGTATTCCTGGACACACCGGGTATTCACAAACGTCAATCCAAACTTGGCGATTATATGAATCAGACTGCTCTGAATACGCTCGGAGAAGTAGAAGCAGCACTGTTCCTGATTGACGCTTCAGAGGGTTTGGGTGGCGGTGACCGTTATATTGCGGAACAGTTGAAAAACATTCGTACACCTGTCATTCTCGTCATGAATAAAATTGACAAAATTGAGCCGGAAGCGCTGCTACCACTCATTGAGACGTATCGCAAGCTTCACGATTTCGCTGAAATCGTTCCTGTCTCTGCCATGCTTGGCAGTAATGTCAGCACGTTGCTGGAACAGCTAGGCAAGTATTTGCCAGAAGGTCCACAGTACTATCCTGATGACCAGGTTACTGACCATCCGGAGCAGTTTGTATGTGCCGAGTTGATTCGTGAAAAAATTCTGCAAATGACTCGTGAAGAAGTGCCTCACTCCATTGCTGTAACGATCGAAGATATGAAAGTGCAGGATAATGGTGTCGTTTATATCTCAGCTGTCATTTTTGTGGAACGGGATTCCCAAAAAGGGATCATTATCGGGAAGCAAGGTGCCCTTCTGAAAGAAGTGGGTAAACGAGCTCGACACGACATTCAGAACTTGCTCGGCTCCAAAATTTTCATGGACCTGTGGGTTAAAGTGAAAAAAGATTGGAGAAATCAGGATCGAGTTCTGCGTGACCTTGGCTTTGGCCGTGACTAATCGTCGGAATTGTATCCAGTAATTGCAACACATAGTTTACCTTGCAAGACTCCATCCTATTTGGTAGATGCAGACGTCATTTCCGAAGAGAGGATGAAATTCCGATGCGAGATTTTTCGTGGAAGGTTTTTGCGATGACGGGGGATGTAGAGTCCTATTTGTTATATACCGAGGCGTGTAACTCGTTAGGACAGGAGTCGGATAATGCAAGGGAAGTGATTGAAGATGAAGAAGCCGAAGGATAACTGGCTGATTCGGGAATGGTTAGGTGACGAGGCATGCTATACAGGGTGGAAGGGATTGTCATCCGCAGCATGGACTACGGCGAAGGGAACAAAATCATTACACTTTGCACCGAAAGCGGCGGGAAAGTAGGGGTACTCGTCCGCGGTGCCAAAAAGCCCAAGAGCCGACATGCTGCACTGGTGCAGCCGTTTACGTATGGTCAATATGTATATTTTCGCAATACAGGTCTAGGCACACTGAACGCTGGAGAAATTGTTGAATCCTATCATGAGTTGCGTGAAGATCTGGTCAAGGCCTCTTATGCCTCTTATGCGTGTGAACTATTGGATCGGGTGCTTCAGGATGAAGAGACAGGTACATTTTGGTTCAAACAGTTAAAGGCTTGTTTGCAGGCGTTGAAGGAAGAGAAAGATCCGGTTGTTATTACAAGTCTGTACGAAATGAAAATATTACAGGCATCCGGATATGGTCCACAGTTCGATGAGTGCATCTCCTGCAACCAGGAGCGACCAGATGAGCAGTTGTTTATAAGTCCCAGACTTGGTGGCGTCTTGTGTCGAGCATGCAAACACTTTGATCCTCCAGCGATGTCAGTTAGTCCAAAGGCTCTGAAGTTGTTGCGTTTGTTCGCACAGTTGGATCTGCAGCGCTTGGGGAATATATCAGTGAGTGAATCTACCCGTGATGAGATCAAAAAGTTGATGCGTGCCTTTATGGATCATCAGCTTGGTCTGAATCTTAAATCCCGTTCTTTCCTCGATCAGATGGAGAAGTACGGGATTTGAGGCGTTTTGGTGGAAGTGAAACTATATCTTGACTTCATACTAGATTTTATATATTATGAAATATAATTTCTCTTTATGAGACATGCATTGAACGAGAAAGTAAAAGACTGGATTTATTGCATTTATGGAGACAAGTCGTTGTATAACACTTGGGAATCATGAATGAGCGAGTCGGGGATGGTGGGAGCCTGGCTGAATCGGTTTTTGAAACGGCACTCGGGAGCATGAATGGACACGGAAAAGTGGGCTGGAACGAACAGGATCATCTTGTTTGATCTAAGCCAAGTAGGGTGGAACCGCGGGAATAGCTCTCGTCCCTACGTCTGTACAACAGGCGTAGGACGGGGGCTATTTATTGTTGTCTTCACCGTCCTAAGCTTGCTAACAAACCATTGAAAAGGAGCATGATTATGAATTTTCAGCAGATGATTCTAACGCTGCAACAATTCTGGGCCGAGCATAACTGTATTATTGTCCAGCCATACGATACGGAAAAAGGGGCAGGTACGATGAACCCGATGACCTTTTTACGCTCGCTTGGACCCGAACCTTGGAAAGTGGCCTATGTGGAGCCTTCCCGTCGTCCTTCGGACGGACGTTATGGTGAGAACCCTAACCGGCTGTACCAGCATCATCAGTTCCAGGTCATCATCAAGCCTTCTCCGGACAATATTCAGGAAATTTACCTAGAAAGTCTGAAACGTCTTGGCATTGATCCGCTCAAACATGATATTCGGTTTGTTGAAGATAACTGGGAGAATCCTTCCCTTGGTTGTGCAGGTCTTGGTTGGGAAGTATGGTTGGACGGAATGGAAATTACGCAATTTACGTATTTCCAACAGGTTGGTGGGATCGAGACAAATCCGGTAGCTGTTGAAATTACGTACGGTATGGAGCGTTTGGCTTCTTACATTCAGGATAAAGAGAATGTGTTTGATCTGGAATGGGTGGAAGGTATCACTTATGGTGATGTATTCCGTCAGCCAGAATTCGAACACTCTAAATATACGTTTGAAGTATCTGATGTCAAAATGCTGTTTACACTCTTCAACATGCATGAAGAAGAAGCAAACAAGGCCATGGCGCAGCATCTGGTATTCCCGGCATATGACTATGTGCTGAAATGTTCCCACACGTTCAACCTGTTGGATGCACGTGGAGCCATCAGTGTAACGGAACGTACGGGTTACATCACACGTGTTCGTAATCTGGCTCGCCAAGTCGCTGCAACATATATGGAAGAGCGTGAGAAGCTAGGCTTCCCGCTGATCAAGAAAGGGGGAGCCGAGCATGTCTAAGGATTTGTTGTTTGAAATCGGGTTGGAAGAAGTACCTGCACGCTTTATGCGCGCAGCAATCGCACAGCTGCAAGAGCGTCTCGTGAAATGGCTTGACGCATCCCGCATTGCTTATGGTGAAGTGAATGCATATGCTACACCGCGCCGTCTGGCTGTTTTGATTCACAATGTGGCTGAAAAGCAGGAAGATATCGAGGAAGAAGTGAAAGGTCCTTCACGCAAAATTGCCCTGGACGACAGTGGCAATTGGAGCAAGGCTGCACTCGGATTCGCCCGCAGTCAAGGGGTTGAACCCGACCAGTTCACGTTCAAGGAACTGAACGGCGTTGAATATATCTATGCAACGAAGAGCAGCAAAGGTGTGGAGACGGCTTCTGTAGTTGGCGAAGGATTACTTTCTGTATTACATGCCATGACGTTCCCAAAATTCATGCGTTGGGCTTCCTATGATTTCAAATTTGTACGTCCAATCCGCTGGATTGTGGCTATGCTCGGCAGTGAGGTTATCGATCTGGAAGTGACAGGTATTAAGTCGGGTAATGTAACTCGCGGACATCGTTTCCTCGGTAAGGAGGCTGTGATCTCCACTCCGTCTTCATACGTGGAAGTGTTGCGTTCCGAACATGTCATTGCTGATATCCAGGAACGTGAACAGATGATTGTATCGCAGATTCAGGCACTGGCTGCGGAGAAAAAATGGGATATCGCGATTAAGGAAGACTTGCTGGAGGAAGTTCTGTTCCTGGTGGAAACACCTACCGTATTGTTCGGGACATTTGACTCTTCATTCTTGAACATTCCACAAGAAGTATTGATTACTTCCATGCGTGAGCATCAGCGTTATTTCCCTGTACTGGACAATGAAGGACAATTGTTGCCATTCTTCGTGACGGTTCGTAACGGTGGAAGTGATTCACTGGACGTTATTGCTAGAGGGAATGAAAAAGTTCTGCGTGCACGTCTGTCTGATGCCAAGTTCTTCTATGAGGAAGATCAGAAGCTACAGATTAAGGATGCATTGTCGAAGCTGGAAAGTATCGTCTTCCAGGAAGAATTGGGAACGGTTGGAGATAAAGTGCGCCGTATTCGCAAGATTGCCGATGGAATTGCTGCCAAACTGCAAGTATCCGGTGATGTTGCCGAATCCGTTAGCCGCTCAGCAGATATCTGCAAATTCGATCTGGTGACACTGATGGTGGGAGAATTCCCGGAACTGCAAGGTGTGATGGGTGAGGATTACGCTCGTAAAGCTGGCGAAAAAGAAGAGGTAGCTAAAGCGGTATTCGAACACTATCAGCCACGTTTCGCTGGAGATCAATCTCCTGCTTCTCTTGTTGGTGCCATTGTGAGTGCTGCGGACAAAATGGATACAATCGTGGGTTGTTTCTCCATCAACATTATTCCAACGGGGTCTCAGGATCCGTATGCGCTGCGCCGTCAGGCTGCAGGTATTGTACAAATTTTGCTGGATCACAAGCTTCCGCTGACATTGTCAGATGTGTTCGGAGTGGCACTTCAAGTGCATGCCCAGATGAACCTGTTGAAACGTGCAGATGAAGAGGTTCGTAAAGATCTGCAAGACTTCTTTGGTCTTCGTGTGAAAAAATTGTTGTCCGAAACAGTTCGCTACGACGTAGTGGATGCCGTAATTTCTTCGGGATTCGATGATATCAGCGCTGTGGTTCCAAAAGGTGAAGCGTTGATGGCGGCTGTTATGACAGGAGACGCATTCAAAACAACGGTTGAATCGTTCAACCGTGTGGGTAATCTGGCTGCCAAAGCATCCAATGCTTCCGTACATCCAGAACTGTTCACAGAAGATGGAGAACGTCAGCTCCATGAGGCATGGAGCAAAACGAATGCAGAATATCGTCAGGCGTTGACTCAGCATCATGCTGCTGAAGCGCTGGCTATTGCATCTGCCTGGAAGGATGGCATTACCTCATTCTTCGATTCGGTCATGGTTATGGCCGAAGATGAAGCTGTTCGAGCGAACCGACTTGCCTTGCTCGCGGCTATTGATCGTGACTTGAAAGGATTTGCTGATTTTTCCAAGTTGGTTTGGTAATTGGGCGTATTTCATGAGTCCTTTTCCACAGACTTGGCGCAAAGCTAAAATTCAGTATTAAAGAAGGATATATGAGGGTATAAATATACGGAACGGGTTGTGAAATGTATTTTTGACAACCGCTCCGTATTTTAGCCTTTGATTTCCCTCGTTCCGGCAGAAGGATTTTGCCTGGCCGGGGTCGTATATAACAATATGCAGCTATTTTATGAAACCGGGTGGTCTGGGTTTGAGTGAGTTAAATATACGCCACATTGTTGTGGATGGTGATGCTTGCCCGGTCAAAACCGAGATTGCGCAAACCGCTCGCCTTTTCAACATCCCCGTACTGTTAGTCTCTTCATTTGATCATTTGCTTCAAGGAGGAGAAGGGGTACGAACCGTGCAAGTGGATCGCAGTGATCAGAGCGCAGACCTGTATATTGCTAATCATATTAAGCCATATGATGTGGTTATCACTCAGGACTATGGACTTGCGGCACTTGCGCTTGGCAAACGTTGTTATGTTTTGTCCTTTCGTGGTCGTGAGTTCAACGATCGTGACATTGATTTCATGTTGGATTCTCGTCATACTGCGGCCAAAGCACGAAAAAGAGGCCATTACGGGAAAGGCCCAAAGCCTTTCACAGAGCAGGATCGAGAAATGTTTCAACATAAACTGACAAAACTTTTAAAAGATTTGCAGGAGAATGTGTAAGTTTATCGAATTATATTTACGTGTTGAAGAGATGAAGGTGGCCAGAGATGAGTACCGGACAAGGCGGTATACCCGAAAGTATTATTGAATCGGTGTTACAGCAGAATGATATTGTCGATACGGTGAGCCGATTTGTGCATCTGACCAAACAGGGGAAGTATATGAAAGGCCTCTGTCCTTTTCATTCCGAGAAGACGCCTTCGTTCACCGTTACACCTGAGAAACAAATTTTCTACTGCTACGGTTGCGGCACGGGCGGAAATGCCATCAAATTCAGGATGGAAATCGAAGGGTTATCCTTTCCCGAGGCTGTCAAAACGATGGCGGAAGAAAGTCACATCTCTATGGGGGACTGGCAAGGGCGTGAATCTGCTCATGTGAATCCGGAGACAGAACGTCTGTTGGAGGCTTATGAGCTTACCGCGAAGCTGTATCATTTTTTGTTGAAAAATACAGAGCACGGCAAGTCAGCCATGGAGTATTTACGCTCAAGAGGTTTTGGCGACAAGTTGATTGACCAGTTCCAGATTGGTTTCGCACCAAATCGTTGGGACACACTGGTACAATTTCTTGAGAAACGTAACTATCCACTCGAAGAGATGGAAAAGGGTGGACTTCTGTCACCCCGAAATGAAGGTCAGGGATATGTGGATCGATTCCGAGACCGGATTATGTTCCCGATTAATGGCAGGAGCGGTAAGCCGATTGCATTTGCAGGACGCATATTGGGAGATGGGCAACCGAAGTATCTAAATTCACCGGAAACCCGGTTATTTAACAAAAGCCGTGTTCTCTATAATCTGCATTATGCCAAGAATGCAATTCGCAAACAAAGACAAGCCATTTTGTTCGAGGGATATGGTGATGTCATCTCCGCATGGGACCAGGATATCCAGAATGGTGTAGCGGCAATGGGCACTGCGTTAACCGAGAATCAGGCACTGATGCTCAAAGGGATGTGCGACGAAGTCATCATATGTTATGACGGCGACAGAGCAGGACAGGCTGCTGCACTCAAAAACTTCCCTATTCTTGAGGAAGCTGGATTGCAGGTCAAAGTGGCTCTCATTCCCGAGGGACTTGACCCGGATGATTTTATCCGGAAGCATGGTGGTGAACGGTTCCGAAACCAGATTGTGGACGGTGCCGTGACAACTACAAAATTTAAACTTATAAACTTAAAAAAAAGCCATATACTGCTAGAGGGTGGCGGACAAATCGCCTATTCGAAAGAAGCAGTAAAGTTGATTGCACCCTTACCTTCTCCAACAGAAAGGGAAGTGTATCTTCGTGAACTGGCTGCAGAAGTGGACGTATCGTTCGAAACATTGAAGCAGGAGTGTAATGAAGAACGGGAGGCGATGAAAAATAACCTCCAGTTTGGGGATAATAACCCGAAAAGGTGGAATAATGGTAGGCAACAAAATAGGCAGGTGCCTACACCCAATCTGTTGCCGGCTTATCACGCTGCCGAACGCAAACTGATTGCCTGGATGTTGCAGGATGATGAGGCTGCCCAGTACGTGAATGAGCATCTTGGTGAAGCTTTTAACTTGGATGATCATGCAGCTATTGCTGCTTATCTATATGCCTACTATGCGCAAGGCAAACCGTCGGATACAAGCCGTTTTATGTCTTCACTGCATGACGATCGTCTGGAAAAAACGGTCAGTTCAATCTCGATGATGGATGGTCCAGGTGAATGGAGTATTCAAATGCTCGATGATTGCATCAGGGAAGTGCTGAAGCATCCGCGTAAGAAAGAGTACGATTTGAAAAAAGAAGAAATGATTGCTGCAGAGCGGGCAGGTGATTCTGTACGCGCGGCACAGATTGCAATTGAAATGATTGCCCTAGAGAGACAGTGAACGTCTGATGATTAGATGTTTCTAGGGAGGAGGGAGTCGAATTATGGCGAATGATCAGCATACTGAACTAGAAACAGAATTGACACTGGATCAGGTTAAAGATCAATTGATTGAATCAGGTAAGAAAAGAGCTTCGCTGAATTACAAGGAAATTATAGAGAAACTCTCTCCTTTTGAGCAGGATGCAGAGCAAATGGATGAGTTCTATGAGCAACTGAGCGATCTGGGTATCGATGTAGTGAATGAAAATAATGAAGAGGTTACACTTCGTCCTAGTGAAGATTCCGAGAACAACACCAGAGAGGGAGAGGACGAATTCCACTTTGATGATGATCTGAGCTTGCCGCCAGGTATCAAAATCAATGACCCTGTCCGTATGTACCTCAAGGAAATTGGTCGTGTGCCACTGTTGTCGGCAGATGATGAAGTACAACTGGCTAAACGAATTGAGAACGGGGATGAAGAAGCCAAGCGTCGTCTGGCTGAAGCTAACTTACGACTCGTTGTCAGTATCGCCAAGCGTTACGTTGGACGTGGAATGTTGTTCCTTGATTTGATTCAGGAAGGTAATATGGGTCTGATCAAAGCGGTTGAGAAGTTCGACCACAAAAAAGGATACAAGTTCAGTACGTATGCAACATGGTGGATTCGCCAAGCGATCACTCGTGCTATTGCTGACCAAGCGCGTACAATTCGTATCCCTGTGCACATGGTGGAGACGATTAATAAGCTGATCCGGGTATCCCGTCAGCTGTTGCAAGAACTTGGGCGTGAACCGACACCAGAAGAAATCGCTGCTGAGATGGATCTGAGTGTAGAGAAAGTTCGTGAAATTACGAAGATTGCACAGGAACCGGTTTCTCTGGAAACACCGATTGGTGAGGAAGATGATTCCCATCTGGGTGACTTCATTGAGGATCAGGAAGCACTTGCTCCGGCGGATGCTGCTGCGTATGAGTTGCTGAAAGAACAGCTCGAAGATGTATTGGATACATTGACTGAACGTGAAGAGAACGTGCTTCGTCTACGTTTTGGTCTGGACGATGGACGGACGAGAACGCTGGAGGAAGTCGGCAAGGTATTTGGTGTTACGCGTGAGCGTATTCGTCAGATCGAAGCGAAGGCTCTTCGTAAGTTGCGTCACCCGAGTCGTAGTAAACGACTCAAGGATTTCCTCGAATAATCGAACTATGGGAGACTTTCCGCAAGACGCTTTAGCGGCGGCGGGGTCTCCTTTATTTTTAATTTAAACGTCTTGATTTCTTGGTTTTGGAAATTCATCCTTGAAATGTTTTATTGGATTTTATTTTATCGCTTTTCCTTGTTCAATGCAAATCAATAAATTAAATGAATGGTGTAGGTGCTTCATGAAACTTTCGAATCGATTACAGCGAATACATGATCAAATTCCCGATGGCAGCCGGATGGCTGATATCGGTTCAGACCACGCGTTGCTACCAGTAGCCGCGATCCGCAGTGGGAAAGCTGCAAGTGCAGTAGCCGGGGAAGTCAATCCTGGCCCTCATGATGCTGCATGCAAACAAGTCAGCGATGCTGGCTTGAAAGAAAAAATCACGGTGCGTCGTGGAGACGGTCTTGATGTGATCTCTGCGGGTGAAGTGGATGTCATCACCATTGCAGGTATGGGCGGTGCCTTGATTGCTTCTATTTTGGACCGAGGTATATCCAAACTGGAAGGAGTCCAGTTACTTATTTTGCAACCAAATGTGGGTGAGGATATCCTCAGACGCTGGTTACTGGAGCATCACTGGGTGGTTGTAGCAGAACAGTTGCTCGAAGAAGATGGCAAGATTTATGAGATTATAACGGCGATGCCACAATCTGTAAGCCCGATTGCCAATGTCGAGGTGTATCGTGCACGTCCGCTTCAAGGCGGGGCAGAATTAACGGAAGATTTGTTGCTGCGGATGGGACCTTATTTGGTGGATCGTCCATCGGATGTATTTTTTGCCAAATGGGAAAGTGAGATCATCAAACTGCAAGGGGTTGTAAACTCGATCTCCAAATCCGATCAGGATTCTTCCCGGGACAAGGCGGCTGAGGTAGAGCGTCTTATCGCAAACTTGAAGGAGGTTTTGGCATGTTTGCCAAAGGTCAAACTGTAATTCAACTGATGGAGCAACTCGCTCCCAAACATCTGGCTGTACCGGATGACCGCATTGGTCTCCAGCTTGGCAGTTTGCAAAAAGAAATCCGTCACGTGTTAGTAGCTTTGGACGTGACGGATGAGGTGGTGGACGAAGCGATTCGTATCGGTGCCAACCTGATTATCGCTCATCACGCGATCATTTTCCGTCCGGTTAAGTCACTGAGTACAGATACACCTATGGGTAAATTGTATGAAAAGCTGATTAAGCATGATATTGCTGTCTATATCAGTCATACAAACCTGGATGTGGCCGAGGGTGGGATGAATGACTGGATGGCCGATGCACTTGGCATCGAGAGTAAAGAATCGCTGGAAGATGTACACACAGATCATCTGTACAAGCTGGCTGTCTTTGTGCCTCGTACCCATCATGAACAGGTTCTTCAGGCCATTCTGGAAGCCGGAGCGGGGAGTATCGGTCAATACAACAAGTGCAGCTTTAACACGGAAGGTACAGGAACATTTGTACCTGGTGAAGGGACTCAACCGTTTATCGGTACCCAAGGGCAGATGGAACGTGTGGAAGAAATGCGTATTGAGACCATCGTACCCCAAAGTCTGAGAAGTAAGGTCGTTCAGGCGATGCTTAAGGCTCATCCGTATGAGGAAGTGGCCTATGACCTCTATGCAATGGATTTAAAGGGCCGTACGCTCGGTCTGGGACGCTTGGGACCCCTTAGGGATCCTAAGACATTAGGTGAGCTAGTGGAGGTCGTGAAGACCCAATTCAATGTGCCTCATGTGCGGGTAGTAGGAGATCTGAACAAGCAGATCAAAAAAGCAGCGGTTCTTGGCGGCTCTGGCAGCCGTTACGCGCTGACTGCCCGCTTCAAAGGTGCGGATGTTATTGTGACCGGAGATATTGATTATCACACGGCTCATGATGCGTTAATGGCAGGTATGTGTATCATCGACCCGGGACATAATTCCGAGAAGATTATGAAACCAAAAACAGCGGATTGGCTTCGTTCCCGTTTGGAAGAAAAACGATATGATACGCAAGTTACAGCTTCAGAGGTAAATACGGAAGTATTCCAGTTTATCTAAAAAGATCGTTGCTGTGCAGCTCCCAGTAATATTAAGCTTGTCTGGGAACCTAAATGCCTGTATACTATGTAATGTTGTTCGGAAAGCTTGACAGACAATCGCTGGTGGCCTTTGTTGCCACGAGAGGAAAGTCCGGGCTCCACAGGGCAGGATGCTGGATAACGTCCAGTCAGCGCGAGTTGAAGGATAGTGCCACAGAAATGGACCGCCGATGGCCGGATTTTCCGGCACAGGCAAGGATGGAACCGAGGTGTAAGAGACCCCGAGGAACGCTGGTGACTTCGTTCCTGGTAAACCCCATCTGGAGCAAGACCTAATGGGACACAGCCGCCTCTTCGGAGGAGGCAACCTTAGCCCGAGGTGTGTCTAGGTTGGTCGCTTGAGCTGTGCAGCAATGTATGGCCTAGATAGATGATTGTCGCTTCTGGTGGGAGGGTAGTTCCCGTATGAACCACGAAGAGCACAGAACCCGGCTTACGGTAAGCTTTCCTAACTGCAACAACAACACTATTGCAACACAATGTAGTCCACCTATCAGTCGAGGACAACTCGTATGAATTATCCGATGGCCTGACTGATCAGAAGGACCCATGAACATCTAAAAAAACTTAACTCCTGTTGATAACAGGTTCTATAAAAATAAGGCGGCAGTTCCGATATTCTCGGGCCTGCCGCCTTATTTTTGTTTCTCATATCAAGTTATTAATCTTCATATGCTAATGGAATAGTCAAACGTTTATGACAGTTCATTACAGTGTAACAACACTGTCCGATGTTAAGGAAGCATGCCAACGTTGGATGGCGCGATCCATTCTTTCCACGGCTTCCGGAAGGAGCTCAGGGTCCGTATGAGTAAAGTTGATCCGCATGCGGTTTAACTCTGGTGTGCCTGCATAGAAGGAATCACCAGGGACAATGCACACTTTCTCCTGGATTCCATAAGTGAACAGATTGCTTGCAAGCATGCCTTCAGGCAATTGCAGCCACAAGAACATGCCACCTTGAGGTGAATTCCACGAGATACCTTCCCAAGCTTTGGCTGCCATAAGAGTAGTCAGTGTTTTCATGCGTTGTTCGTAATCCTCTGAAATATGGCGGATATGCGCATCCAGATCGAAAGATTCAAGTAGTGCATGAAGCGCTCTTTGGTCAATGCTGCTGGAGTGCAAGTCAGCACCTTGTTTGGCTCGTGCTGCCATTTTGACAATATCGGGGGCAGCCAGTATCCAGCCCGTACGAAGGCCAGGTGCTACCGTTTTGGAGAATGTACTGGTGTAGATAACGTTGGAAGGGCCGTCATAGGATACTGCATCCAGTTCTGCGAGAGCAGGGACATCCAATTGCTCCGGATTAAACCGAATTTCACCATAGGGATCATCTTCCAGAATGAGTACACCATACTTGCGGCACAGATCCACAGCCTGCTGTCTTCTTTCTCGCGACCATACTTTTCCCGTAGGATTGGAGAACGTGGGATTAATATAGACAAGTTTTGGACGATGCAACTGGAGCTGTTCCTCCAGAGATTCAGGCAACATGCCGTGATCATCACAGGCTACGCCGTGAGATTCAGCCTGATAGGAATGAATGACTTGCAGAGCAGCGAGGTAGGTTGGTGATTCAACCAATACGCGGTCACCTGGGTCGAGAAGGATGCGGCAAACCAAGTCAATGGATTGCTGTGAACCCGTAGTGAGAAGCATGTGATCGGGTGAAGCGGGAATGCCCTTGGATTCAAGACGTTCGGCGATTTTGGCGCGAAGAGGACGGTAACCCTCAGTCTCCGCATATTGAAGAGCGGCTGCTCCGCTCATAAATACTTTTTCATATGCAACGCGTATGGCTTCCAGCGGGAATGAAGTCTGGGCTGGTAATCCACCGGCTAGAGAGATCATTCCAGGTGCCTGAGCGGCCTGGAGCATGTCGCGAACGACAGAGGACGGGGTGTTTTGTGCCATTTTGGACCAAGGGATACTCATGTTATTCTCATCTCCTGTTATTCACTGTTATACTGATATTATAAACTATAATAGACGGACTACACTATAACAGTAAAATGAAGATCATAACAGTTGGGGGAGCACATATGCATATTGAATTAAAGCGGGGAAGCAGTACCAAATTGTACGTGCAGATTGCGCTAACGATTGCCGATCGCATCAGATCAGGACTCATTGAACCCGGAACCCGACTTCCTTCTGTTCGCAAAATGACCGCGGATTTGGGTGTCAGCCTGGTCACTGTATCCAAAGCGTATGCTGAACTTGAAGCGATTCAATTGATCACCTGCTCCCAGGGGAAAGGTTGTTATGTGAGAGGTACATTGAACGTGGATCAGATGGAGGATGTGGACCGAACGCAACGAAACAATGCCAACAGTGAATCCAGTACGTCATGGAATTGGCAGATGGCACTGGTGGATTATTTACCGCGAGCCCAGCTCTGGAGACATTTTGATACGTCACCTCAAGTGCGGTATGAACTTCATATGTCAGCGATTCAGCCTGAACTGTTGCCTACACGAGAGATTATCGACAGCGCCTACCGACTCTCCTCTGATCATACAGAGCGTATGGCAGCTTACGGATCTTTTCAGGGGGATCGGGAGCTTAGACAGATCTTGGCCGAACACTTTGCCGAGCGTGGACTACAGGCTGCACCTGAACGCATGTTAATTACAAGTGGTGCTCAGCAGGGGATCGATCTTGTGGCACGAACTTTTGTCGGACCTGGGGATGTTGTATACATGGAGGCACCAAGCTATACCGGAGCCATTGATGTATTTACGAGTAGAGGCGCGAAGATCATTACGGTCCCGATGGATGACGAAGGCATGCGTATTGATCTGTTGACCCGATTATGTGATACCTATCCACCCAAGCTGATCTATACGATCCCGACCTATCACAATCCAACAGGTATCACGATGAGCGCAAGAAGACGAGCACAACTTCTTAATCTCGCGCAAAGTTACCACTGCCTCATTCTGGAGGACGATCCGTTTGCAGATCTTTATTTTCGGGACCCTCCCCCGGCCTCAATTAAATCGATGGATGGGACAGGTCATGTCGTATATATCAAAAGCTTCAGCAAGGTGTTGTCTCCCGGTTGCCGTATAGCCTGCGCCATCGCAGACGGAAGTGTATTGACCCGGCTTGTGGCCGCGAAATCTACGGCGGATCTGGGGAGTCCGCTGCTTACACAAAAGGCACTGCAATCTTTCATTCAGAATCAGTACGGTGCCTATGTATCCCGATTGAGGGATGAATTGTATTCTCGCTTATGTGCAGCATCTGAAGTGCTGGAAGAGCATGCTACTATGGGCATGCAATGGCGCTTGCCAGAGGGAGGACTCAATCTGTGGCTCCAACTTCCGAGTAACTTGGATATGCGTGAGTTGCATCATCAGTCACTTGCTGCAGGGGTCTCTTTCCTCCCCGGTTCCGCCTGTTATGTAGGGGAGATGGATACACCAAGTCTGCGTATCTGCTTCACTGTAACAAACGTTGAGCTTTTGTGTGAAGGACTTCGTGTACTGTGCCAAGTCATTGACAGAGTAACACCTGGGCAGGGTGGGACAGTGGCGGACAGGCTACCGCTCATATAATTTTTCGGACTATGGACATACATCCAATCCACTTTCGATCTGTTGCAATAGGTTATAGTATCACCAGAAAGGGAGTTGGTTTTGAAATGAACCATTACTGTCCACCGCTTTGCCCGATTGTCTGTGACCCGATCCAGGTTGTTGAGGATTATTACATCCCACAAATCGTGCCTGTAATCCACCCGATTGAAGTGATCAAAAAACATCACTGTGTTCCGATTCATCACCACATGTATCCTGTTGTTGTCAAAGAAGAAGACCCTTGCTATGTATCCAGCCATAATCCGAAGAAAAAATCCGTGAAAAAATCAAGCAAAGCCCGCACAACTTCTCGCAAACGCTAATCGCAGCGGGTGCCCCGGGGAATTGGATATAAACCAAAAAGAGCAGCGTACGCCCCGGGGCGCAGCTGCTTTTGTATTTTTTACAGATTATCCTCATTACGCTTACTGCGTATACTTTTTCATCGTATTATCCATTTGTTGTCTGACATGTTGCGGCCAGAACTGCAAAGGAGCGCTGTTGCCTGATGCGGCTTGCAGTGCCTTATAGACATCGATTTGACCATAGCCGAAATACTTGTCGTGACCCGGATCACCGAGGTCAATAACACTTTGGCGCATCAAATCCATCACTTCCGTGTTGGTCAAGTCCGGGTTTAACGAACGAATCAAACCTGCAAGTGCGGCTACATGAGGGCTAGCCATGGACGTTCCAGACAAGGCCGCATACTGATTGTTTGGATAGGTACTGGCGATACTGGACCCCGGGGCCATCACATCTACATAGTCTCCGTAGTTGGAATAGGAAGCTTTGCTCATATCCGGGTCCGTAGCAGATACGGCAAATACTTCCGGATAAGCAGCAGGGTATCCTGGACGCTCTGTATTATCATTTCCCGTGGCTGCAATCAGGACGATATCCCGGTCAAAAGCGTATTTAATGGCATCATGAAGAAATTGCGCATCAGCATAATTGCCCAGACTCATGTTGATAACTTTGGCTCCATGATCGGCTGCCCAGATGATGCCTTCGGCAACGGCATACGTGGTACCAGAACCTGAGTTGTCGAGTACTTTAACGGGTAGTACCTTGTTATACCAGCTCATGCCTGCCACGCCTTCATTATTGTTGACAATAGCGCCGATAATGCCTGCAACGTGTGTCCCATGTCCCACATCATCCATAGGTTGGCTTCCGGGCTCGACCACATTATAACCTTCAAGGAGCTTGCCCTTCAGGTCAGGGTGATTCATATCAACCCCCGTATCAACTACTGCTACGATGACATCTTTGTTTCCCTTGGTAATATTCCAACCTCTGTTTGTCTCAATCGCAGGCAGGTTCCACTGATAATCGGAGAACAAAATGTCATTGGGTATCGTTACATCTGTTTGTTCAGTTACAGTATCATTGGTTAAATACATATAGTGGGGCTCCATATAGAGTGGATTCCATTTGCTTTCGAAATAACTATGCAATTGTTTGTAACTCATGTGTTCTGACCGAAAAACATACGTGTATCCCAGCTTGCGCGCAGATTGCGCTCTCAGATCGGATTTAATGATACGCATATCCCGTTCACCGGGATCTTGGCGAAAACGGATGACGATTTCATTTTCATAAAAATGACTGGCATTGGCATTATCATGTCCAGTTTTCACTGTGATTTCGTTAAGCGTATCCGGGTGAACAGACTCAATTTTGAATTTACCCTCACGCGGATAAGGGATCATGCGCAGATTTTTGCGCTGATGTTGTTCAACAGCATTTAATACGTTCTGACTGAACAAGGCAATTACAGCTCTTTTGCCATCTTTGGAGGGTTGCCCCATAACAAAGTATTTTTCTTTTCCCAAAGGAAAAGAAGAGGATTCAAAACTTTGACGTTTGTTTACCGCTTTTTTGGCAAGGTTGAGCGAATGTTGAAGCTTCTGTTGTTCCAACTTGCTTCCTTGTGTGGAGGCGTGATCAAAGGGCTTGTTAAATGAGCCATTGGTATTCATCAGATGAATGGATCTGATATGTTCATGTGAACTTTGGAGATCATTCACATATCGGCTAACCTGAGTAGCATTCATTGTGGCGGTTTTCTCCAGCATGATACTGAGATGTTGCTTGGCATCCATACGGGTCAGAAGATCGGTTGCTTTGACATCCTGCACTTTCAGACGATGCTTACTCGTGTGCTCCTCATGAGCAGAGTCGGACAGGGCACTTGGCTTAGGTTCGGGACGATTGGATGTTGGGAGCAAAAGCGTCAGGGCGAGTGCTCCTGCACCAGCTGCAAGGGCCCAGTTAATCCATTTCGGTCTGGACATGGTGGATGGAACCTCCTTCGTTCATTTTGGACAATCATTAACAGTGCTTCGTCGTTGTCACTGGTTATAACTATCGTTAGAAAAAGCGGATATTTTTATGCAGGCGAGTTCGAGTCTAACTGCGTATAATAGGCATGTTTAACGGCAGAAGCGGAAAGCATGATTAAGGGATACCGCTCGTCATCTTTTTATGGTAGGATTATAGCTGAGAATTCAAAGGTCAGGGGAAAACCACCGTTGGCCGACCTATATGTAAGGACTTATTTAAGGGGGAGCTACCTTTATGTCAGCAGCCAATGTACAGAAAACATGTGAGTCAACTAGGGAAAAGTTAAAACCGGCTATCGATCGGATTGAAAATTTTTTGAATGAGAATGCTTTGCCTGAACTGGATCAGAATCAGACGGAAGAATCAACAGCCTTCTACAAAGGATTTCTTTCAGATCTCCGTCATTTGCTCGTTTTTTCTGAAGTTTCTTACGAAAAACTTGGCGTTGTGCTGCGTCGTGCCAACTTTGATGTCGATTTTGCCGAAAAGGCTCTTTATAATACGTATCACCAATGCGTAAACAGCTTTTTCTATCCCAAAAATGAATGTTATTCCGAAGACGGAAGATACGCTTACACAGGACAAGATGCCATTCGTTTCCGTGACAAGCCAATCCGTGCAGTACGGGATGTCATTCTTGAGGTTTCCAAAACGTACGAAGAATTGCGCGATGATCTGGCGTATTATGAAAGTGATTACCTGACTCAGCGCCGTATGCAAAATCAACGGAATCACGCCTAATTAACGTTTAAACCTGAATATGAAATTGGACGAAACCGCCCTTGTGGCGGTTTTTTTGTGTTCTTAGTGAGAATCAGACGAGGTGTGATCATGTCATCATCTGGCATTTTGACGGGGAATATCAGGTTTGTGACGGGGAGACAATAGTAGTCGAGGTGATAAAAAATGAGCCAAGACAAACCAATTGTCAAATGCAGCGTCTCCAACTGCAACTTTTGGGGAGAGAACAACTTCTGCCACGCTGATGCCATCATGATTGACATCGACCAACATGCCACCCGTCGTCTGCATGAGGAATTTGCCGGTGAGACATTTGACTCCGATCACCATGATCATGCACGCACATCCTCTGCAACATGCTGTCACACGTTCAAACCCAAGTGAGCAGTCATCCCTATTCATAACGGAGGTGCTTCCCAATGAAAAATGACGATAATAAGTTTAATTTGCAGGATCGCCCTAAAATCAATGTTGACGGTGAAAAACAGCGTATGCGCGTCGATTATCCCAGAAAAGCACATCGGGAAGAATACGGGGCAGAGGTCGCTCCTCCGACTGTCGTAAGAACTGGAGGTACCGAACGGGCAGAGCCTGTACCTGAGAAGCATGAGGCAGACCGGGTCATGGAATCAACAGGCAAGGTTGCGGGTTACATGGGACTTGCCTTCGGGATCGCGTCTTTGTTCATGTGGTCAATCGTACTTGGACCGGCCGCAGCCGTACTGGGTTACTATGCCTATGTGAATGGTCGTAAGACAGCGGGAGCCTGGTCCATTGGACTGGGTGTTGTAGCTACGCTGAGTTATTTTTTCATGATTCCATTCGCTCGCTAACGTGTAAAATGATTCATTCAAAAGCCTTCTGTTCTCACCCAAATGTGGTGAATTACAGAAGGTTTTTTTCGTATATGCGCAGGTTATGTGGAGAGATTCATATATTTTTTTGAAAACAATGGAACCTTGCTGTAAAACGATGTAGAATAAGGTCATAATACGCTTAATTATACGGGAGTGGGTATAACTCATGCAGATTGATCCAAGCGGATCGCGACAGTTGTTGGAACTGCAATTGTCCAATGTGAATAACCAAACCAGTGGATCACAATCGGATGCTGGTTCAACAGTGGATTTCGCCAATGTGATGGACGGGCTGTTAGGTACGGGTGCCAATTCGACAAGCAATACAGATTCCACCGCTACGGTCTCCAAAAGATCTAGTGATGGTCTGTTGTGGCTGCAACTCGGAAGCACGTACAATCCGGATATAAATACGGCAGGATCGTCCTCTGTCTCCAATAACATCGTTGAGTCTTTATTATCTTCATCCAATACAGGAATCGTGGATTCCGGTGCATCTGTACCTACGGATTATGAATCTTTGATTGCCGAGGCAAGTGCCAAATACGGTGTTCCTGAATCATTGATCAAGGCCGTCATTGACACAGAGTCCAATTTTAACCCAAATGTCGTGTCCTCCGCCGGTGCCAAGGGGCTTATGCAATTAATGGATGGCACGGCTGCAGGGCTGGGTGTGAGTAATTCATTTGATCCTGCCCAGAACATTGATGCGGGTACGAAGTATCTTTCCCTTCAGCTCCAGCGTTTCGGTGGAGAAGTGAAGATGGCACTTGCTGCATATAATGCAGGACCAGGTCGTGTTTCACGTCTGGGCGTGTCGAGTGATAGCGAACTGATGAGTGTACTTAACCGTTTGCCTTTAGAAACACAGAATTATATCTCCAAGGTGGAGAAGGCACAGTCGAAATATGTGATCTAAACTCACAGATAGACATTTGTGAAAACACATGGTAGGCAGGATGAGATCAAATGTGGGAGCAGAAGCGCTTGAAACGCCTGTTCCCGGTTGGTCTTTTTGTGTTGTACGGGTATCGTGTTACAATGCTCACTGTAGGTTCAAGAACGAAGAGATAAGGGAGGTCTAACCTCATTTGAAATATTTTGATTATGCTGCAACCACACCTCCCCATCCTGATGTGATTCGTACGATGGCCGAAATTATGGAGACACAATTCGGTAATCCGTCCTCCATCCATGGGTATGGAGAGCGTGCCGATCAGTTGCTGCGTCGTGCTCGATCTGGATGTGCTACGGCAATCGGCGTTAAGCCAGAAGAGATTGTATTTACTTCCGGTGCGACAGAGAGTAATAATCTTGCGATAAAAGGTGCGGCATTACGTTATCAGTCACGAGGCAGACATATCATCACTACGGCTACCGAGCATGCCTCGGTGTACGAAAGTTTTATGCAATTGCAGCAGTGGGGATGGAATGTGACGCTTATTCCTGTCAATTCCGCTGGTGTGGTGAATGCTCAGCAGGTTGTAGACGCGATCAGGCCCGACACGGTGCTTGTAAGTCTGATGCATGTAAACAATGAAACAGGATCCATCCATCCGATTGCAGAAATCGGCAAACAGCTCAAAAAGAAAGCACCACGGGTGCTTTTCCATGTAGATGGTGTTCAGGGTTTTGGGAAAATGGAGGCGACACCTGCCGCTTGGGGTGCAGATCTGTACAGTCTGTCTGCTCACAAGATTCGTGGACCGAAGGGAGCAGGTCTCCTGTATGTGCGAAGTGGAGTGGAACTTACGCCACTATTGTCAGGAGGATCACAGGAGCAGGGCCTAAGAGCAGGCACAGAAAACGTGGCCTTGCTGGTAGGCATGGCAAAGGCCATGCGAATGGCAGCAGAAGATCAGGTTGATTTTGCCCAGCGTACAACGGTGCTCCGTGATCGATTGATGGAAACAATACGTGTTATTCCTGAATTTGAATTGAACAGTAGCCCAGAGGGTGCACCTCATATTGTACACTTCTCCTATCCCGGGATGAAGGCAGAAGTGGCGCTGCACACCTTGGAGCAACTTGGCGTAACCATATCGACCCAATCTGCCTGTTCTTCGCGCTCGGCTGAACCGAGTCGGGCATTGCTTGCGATGGGCAGAGATGCAGCTTGTGCTGGTGGCGGATTGCGTATTAGTCTTGGAGATGAACATACAGAAGAAGATGTAGCCTTGCTTGAACAGGCTTTACATCAGATGGTGGCGCAGTTGCGGCCCCTCGAAAGGCGGATGTAATGGATATGAAATATGATATGCTGCTTCTCCGTTTCGGAGAGTTTATGTTAAAAGGGAAAAATCGTGCCCGATTTGAGAAAACGATCATTACACAGGTGAAAGCTTTGCTTAAACCTTATCCAGGAGCGAGCCTTCGCAAAGAATATGGCCGTGTCTATGTGGATCTTGGCGGTGAATCACATACTGAACTGATTAAGGTGCTGAAGCGGGTATTCGGTGTGATGTCGATTAGTCCGGTTAAAGTTACTCCATCCGAGCTTGATGAGATTGTGAAAACAGCAGTCGCGTTTATGGACGAAAGGGAGGACGAATTCAAAGAAGGCACCACATTCAAGGTGAATGTAAGGCGGGTGTGGAAGGACTTCCCGAACTCCTCCCATGAAATGAACCATTTGGTCGGTTCCCCGATCCTTCGGAAGTTTCAGCAATTAAGTGTTGATGTTCGTCAACCTGATATTGAACTGCGAGTGGAAATTCGGGATCAGGGTACCTATATTTTCAACGAAACCATTCCGGCAGTAGGCGGGTTTCCGCTGGGCACGAATGGCAAAGCAATGGTACTGCTATCAGGTGGAATAGACAGCCCGGTTGCAGCCTGGTCTTCCATGCGCCGTGGACTTGAAGTGGAATGTGTACATTTTTACAGTTACCCGTTCACAAGCGAGCGCGCCAAAGAGAAAGTCATTGATTTAGCACGTGCCCTTGCTGATCATGCGGGAACAATCAAGCTGCATCTGGTTCCATTTACGGAGATCCAAACGGCATTTACCCAGCTGGGTCAGGATAATCTGATTATTACGCTGATGCGACGTTCAATGCTGCGAATTGCATCCAAACTTGCCGAGCGTGAGCGGGCACTCGCACTGATCACCGGGGATAGCCTGGGCCAAGTAGCGAGTCAGACTCTTCCGAGTATGAATGTCATTGGTCGTGCGACGGATCTGCCACTTTTGCGACCACTGGTTATGATGGATAAACAGGAGATCATTACCCTGTCTAAACAGATCGGAACGTATGACATATCTATTTTGCCATATGAGGATTGCTGTACTCTCTTTGTGCCAAAGTCACCTTCAACCAATCCAAATCTTCGGATTGTGGATAAAATTGAATCAACAATGAGCCATCTGTCAGAATGGGTAGATCAAGCGGTGGAACAAACTGAAACAATTGTGCTACATGCTGGTGATTCAGGCATTATTGCAGATCAAAAGAAAGATCATGAAATCAAAGAAGAATGGTTCTAATAAAATTTATGATTGAAAAGATACCAAAAGAAAAGCCATGTGATACAAGGCATCAAGTTTCATGCATTCTGGGTAATTAAGTATCGTAATAAGGTATTAAAAGGGCAAATGCGGAATGAACACGTTAATTGATCCAAGTAAGTCAGATCAGAGGCGATATTCTACAGGGAAGCGTTGGAAAGGGAAATAATGTTATATTGTTCGTCGATCCTAGAGATGAGAAAAATTCTTTCAGGATGTAAAAGGAAAAAAATCTCTATTTTGGTTATGCTCTTGTCAAGACAAAGATGTAAAAGCTATGCCGCCAGTGCGCATCAATATTCAATCGGTGCGCACTGTTTGGGTTTGGCTTGAAAGCGTGGGTAGTTGTAATTGTAAATGTAATCTTCCGCCGCTTATCGAATCCCAACTTCTGAATTACCCTGGTTAAGGTACAGCTTTTCATTCTTGAAATTGAAATGCAAAAAGAAGGATTCGATGCATTCGTTATACAGGAAGATTGCTTTGCCAGAGTGAGTGCCCTTGACGTCAAATGGATCTAATCGTGAGTTGTATCCTGAGAAGTATACTGTAAGGCCTGATTCGAAAGGAGTACGGCTTTCGAACTGTCTCTTTTTTTTGTCCATTGTCCCACCGTATCTAGTACGAGCTGAACATCGTTCCGTTTAGATAAATTCCAAAAAAATGTAACTTTTTTTACTGAGGTGGTGTGGCATGAAATTTACACTTTAGACGATTTTGATAGCTAAGAGATGGCGTATAGTTGGACTTCTTTCGATTCTTGCGAATCAACGAATGGATCGATGGTTACCGCATGATTCATATACTTTCTTGTTATTGACGTTCAGACCAGCTTCTTACAACGCCTTTGTCATGCGTGGGTAACCAAACTATCGTTTTGTAAAGATAATTTCGCTCTACAATTATGCTGCCAAAGCTTGTACGGGGATGTCTCTTTAGTGGTTTCTGGAGACTTTTTTTCCCTCCTCGAACGCTTTCCCGTTTTTCCACTTTTTCATTCACACCTTCAATTGTGAACAGTTTGGCATCCCCTCGCGTTCAGCAACCACCTTGTGTCTTGAAGAACCTTTGACATATGATCTAACTACAATCAAATTGAATTCTCAATTTAAGTTTTAAATGTTTGCACTTTTTCGCCATAAAAGTATCCCTCTAAGTGTCACTTGAACTCCCATGATAACTTGAAGGTTTTTTAGTGTCTACTTAAATGGGATGGGATATTAAACATTTCATTTATGGGAGTCAGTTTTCAAGAATAGATAGACAACATCTTTACCTGAGGATTGGCTAAGCGTTTACCTTTCAGAAGGCGGAACAAGCTCTTTCCTTCAAAAAATAACGAGAATACCATTCGAAAAATGGCTAAACTTTGAGAGAGTGAATGATTTGGGAATTTCTGATTTCTCAAGGTTGTCCCTATCAGAAGTATAGCTATAAATATAGAGAAACGGGACTGTTCAGACATGGAATTTTGTATAATTAGGTCGTCTTTCTTGTTGGCATGGTTGGTGGTCCTTCCATGATACCAAACCAGAGAGGTATTTTTTGTAAATTGAAACCGCTATATTTAAATCTTCTAACAACCAGAAAGTGTGCTTAATATTCTAGGTGTGAAAGTTGAGTTAAATATTGACATGGGTAAAATTAGGATATATATTAACTAAGGCAATTCAATAATTTTGAAAGTGGGTAGTTATATGTCAAATCAAGCTAAAGGTAGAACAATTTTCGGTAATGACAGAGGCGTGAGTCGTTTTGGGCAAGGTGCAAATATTAGAACTAAATATGAATCAGGTGCAGGAGGAGGTTGTGGTGGTGGTTGTATGGGCGGCTGCAGCGGAGCGTGTATCAAAACGTCGCCTCCAACAGGTTCTAAATGCAGTGGTTGTACTGCAACTTGTGGTTGTGGCTCAGCTAATAAAGTTAAGTTTTAATATGTAATTAATTTGGTTGAGAAAATGTCTCTGATAGCATAAGGCTATCAGAGACAATATTTTAATTGAATCGAGGTTTGGTGATGAACTACAGAATATCAAAATATCTTATGTTTCAAATTGAGAATGGTGAAATTGTAATCCAAAATCAACAAAGTATAGTTTCAGTAAATGATGAATTGATGAAACAAGTATTAATGGATTGGGATATTAATCAAAAAGAATATATTGGCACTGAGGAACTTGAAGAGTTATTCAAAGAATTGGCAGACGAAGCAATTGAATTCTTAATGCAATATTATATCCTGATCCCAATGAAAGATAAGACAGTCTTCGTTGAAAAAATCGTGATAGCGAGTAATGATATTGAAACGGGTCAAACTATTCATCACTATCTCAGTGAAGAGTATCTCTCAAAAGTACCTGTTGAATTTTATGAATTAGATTCTTTGCCTCCAACTACTCAAAATGAGCTTACTGTAGTTTTAATGAGTCCATACAGCAAAAAAAAAGGAAAAGAATTAGTATCTAGACAAGCTAAAGAATCAAACTCAAAGTTACTGTTTGGTTATGTATACCATGGCAACTTCTACATGGACTGTTTATACTCCCCTGAGTGGAAGGTACCTTGTCATTCGTGTCACATTGGTCATATTGAATCAAGTGGACTAGTGGAAGATGCGGAACAGGATATGACTTACCAGAATATGATCGATCTAATTTATAAAGAAAATGAAGCTTTCGAAGTTCAAATGCCTCTCACCAGTATTCAAAAATTAAATATCATCAGTAATCTGGTTAATAAGACAAGAGATTATATTGGTGACTTTAGTGTCACTAAGTTACACAGGGAGGAAATAACGGTGTGTACACTGGTTGATCTTCAGAATTTCAGAAAAACTCGTGATACTTCACTACATTGGGAGTTGTGTAATTGCTATGAATGATAATCAATCCAATAGTCGACTTGATGACCTTGCTCGCACATTTACAGCAGAATATTTAGAAGAAAGTTTACAAAATAAAACAGCAATGTCATCTGTTTTGAAATTTCATCAACAAACCACTTGGCAGAATGTAGGTGATTTTGAGGTAGAAGCCCGTCTCAATGAATGGATAGGTTTAGTTCAGTGTAACGATATATTACCCGAATATTATCAAGAGAAATATAAATTTGATGTGAAAAAAGACACCAAAACTGAAGGGAATACCAAACGGATTTTCGATAAGGCTACGCCTTTAGCTTACCAAACGATTGGTGAAATATTACATACTGCATTTGGATTTGCAGATGGATACCAAACCAAACCATTTCCTTCTGCTGGAGCACTTTATCCAGTCATACCCATTTTGGTGATAATTAGTGAAAATGCAGTTGAAAAACTCTTACCAGGAGTGTATGCGTTTGATTCACAAAAAACTGAACTTCTGCTTATTAAAAATTTAAACGAAGAAGAAATTTTGAACATTAGCAAGAATATCTATGGCGAGAATCTTTCAGATGTATTTCTTTGTTATTCCGTAGATATCAGAAGGGCCATCACCAAATATCGTACGAGGGGCTACAGACATGCATTGATTGAGGTTGGTCTTATGGCTCAAAGTTTTCGAGTGGCTATTGAAAAACAAGATCATTTGGGGGATTGCTTAATATCAGGTTTCAATGATAATGCTTTGGGCAGTATATTGGGAATAAACCCTCGAATCGCCCCGATTGCGTTAACACAGTGGTTTGGTAAATATTTATGATATTTGACCGAAGTAGAGGAATTCATTTTAATTTAAAGAGTAAGATATTTTCGAATTTTCCTGTGTACACATCTAACTCTGTTATTGGGAACTATGTTGATGAAGAAGGTTACATGGGACCAATAGGGTGTGGGGCTGTGTCATTGGATAAACGGAATGCATTAATTAAATCATTTTCAGAATCGGTAGAACGCAGATCTCTGATGTTTGGTGCCAAATCAGTTGGTGAAGCAAGCTTTGCCTATGATTTATTGAGTGAAAAAGTTGTTGAAATCCCTACAAAATTAACAAAATATAATGAATACAATCCTACTGTAGATACAACAGGGACGGCTGTTCATACTGATCCATATCATTCATTATACAATGCTTTGGTGGAGTTGTTAGAAAAGAACTGCATTTTTTTGTTTTGGTATGGAAAATATGGAACCAAATTAAGAACTGAGGATTATAAATCCATTTATATAAATAAAATGGATAAAGATGGACTTATAGTACATTTATTCCTCCAAGATTTCTTTTTTCCTTTATTAGTTGTGCTATGCATAGTAGAAGATAAGGAAGGAAGAATTACTTACAAATTTGGTAGCGGTTCAGGAATGCATTTGAATGATGCAGTAGATAAAGCGGTATCTGAAGCCTACTTCTTGGGAAGATATCATGATTTGAAAAATTATTTCGAGGAAGGGATACTTAATAAACATGATCAATTTGTTATGTCTCCTAAAGCAATAGATCATATCCAAGACCTGCTTAATATCAAGTATAATAACAATTCTCCTGATGATAATATTACTGATTTTGACAGTAAAACGAAAATTACAAAGATCCTTGGGGGGCTTCCTAAGTGGATTACAAGTATGAATGTTTCGGTTTTGCAACAGAAAATTCATACGTCTTCTATCTCCATTAAAGTATCATCTAACGAATTACTGACGCATATACCGCAGAAAAAATTCATAAATGAGAAAGTTATGATTAATCAGCGTACATTAGGTCTAACTGCAATGGAATTAGAAAATTACCCTGATTGTCCAATTATTTAGAAGGAGGTTGGTTATGAATAGTGCTGCACCGTTCATTAAGAAATCAATGAATATTTATCAATCTGCTTTTCTTCATCGACCGAAAGGATGTACTATAAATTCATATTTGCATCCTGGATTAGAAGGATTCTCAAAAAAAAACAATGTGAAGAATTTAATGAAGTCATCGATCGGTGAATTTGAAGAAAGGTTAGCAGGAATAAAATATCTTGAAAAAAACAAGTTTGATAATAAACAGCCTACCTTCAAAGCGTGCAACCTTATTTCTGGTGATATCATCGATGTAGGCGCAGACTCTATACTATTGAATCATCATTTACCGATATTTGATTCCATGGAACATGGTAATTTTACAGATAGTACGGGAAATGCAGCACATGTTCGGAGTGATTTGGTTATTGAAAAAGGATATTTAGAATTCATAGAGCGGCAATCATTGATCTATTCTTGGCTCAGTGCGTGCCCAGGTGAAGTAGTTGATCCAGCATACATCCAAAATCAAAATCTAAGACAGAAAATTACGCAGATCAGCTCTGCATTGAAAAAAATATCCTTTCATAGCATTTCCATCATAGAGGGCGTTCATGTAATTATGTGTGTAGGTTATGAAGATAAAGCATTTTCAGTGGGCTTAGGAAGTTCATGGAATTTTGAAGCAGCAGTGGAATCAAGTTTGGATGAATTTTTAATGATATTTGAAAGTGTAGTCATTCATAAGGCATATCGGGAGGAAGATGGTCATAAATACGATAATATGTATGTTGACATGTTTTATTCCATGAGTCTCGATGATTTTTTAGAGGATGTAAGTTATTTGTTGAATAATAAAAAAGAAATATGTACTTATACACAGGAATATGCTCCGTCAAATAAGCAGCTGTTTGATTCGATCAAGATGTTTAAAGATCGCTTCGACATTGATGTCTATGTTACACAAATGTCTTCTCCTTATCCTGAAAATCAAATCAAAATAGCAAAAGTATTTTCTCCAGATGCATTTCCACACATTAATACTGTACTATATGACCCAAATGATTACAAAATATCAAAAAAATTGGAATCTGATAATTATCCAAATAAATTTAAAATGATACCATTTGCCTAAATGAATTGAGGTTAGCTTTAATGTTAAGAAAAACGTATGAGTTTTATATTTTCTTCAATAAAATTATATTCAGAGAAGGGATCGGCAATTATTTATGGTCATTGCTAATGCCTATTTTAATTTTTCTTTCTATCAATATTAATTGGTTTTATAAAACACCACAAATAAATGAAATCATTTCTTCCTTCAGTGCGATTTGGTCCTATAACTTTGTAGGGATTTTTCTTTATGGGATAGCGAGTAGAATTTCAATTTTCCGAGAAACTGGTTTTCTTAGATCTTTTACTTATGTAGCAGGGGACAAAAAACCTATTATTTTCAGTTTATACTTTATACAAATTATTCATGGTTCCATTATTGTCTTAGCATTTACTTTAATCTCAGCAGTTGTGTTTAAGTTACCTGTGATTGAATTAGTCGCAATCTCAATAGTGTCTTTCTTACTAGTTAGTCTCCCCTTAGCCATGTTAATGTTACTGTTGGCCTCTCTACCGGTGACAACAGCTACACTTAATTCTGTTGCAAGTTTAGTTATGTTACCTGCTTTATTCATGACTATGTTTAGAAACAATAATTATACTCAATTAAATGACTTATTTTTACTCAGTCCAGTTGAGTATGTATCAAGAATGTGTCGTATGACATCAGATTTCTTTTTTTATGGTCAAACTCAAGAGAACATATTTCTTTTATTTATTATT